>Ga0315289_10007778_pt1 | contig 15574 bp, 13 predicted proteins | sample YL17G11_40_MG_FD_203452 | JGI IMG/M metagenome (GOLD analysis project Ga0315289, IMG submission 203452) | Sediment microbial communities from Yellowstone Lake, YNP, Wyoming, USA - YL17G11_40 | ecosystem: Environmental > Aquatic > Freshwater > Lake > Sediment | place: USA: Wyoming | collected... | reverse complement strand
CTCCAGTGCCGTCGAGGGCATCGTTCAATTGTAGCGATGGAAGAGATCTCTGGGGGCATGGCGCGGGGCGATTCTCGCGGAGTCCGGCCTGCGAAACAGGCATGGTGAGCGGCTGTTATTGAATGACTTGCGTATCCGGCCACGCGGGAAATACCCTACCACCCGTAGCGGACGGGGCTTTTTTTGGGCCAGGCAACTGCTTTGAGAATCCCCCTATGCGGCGTTTTCTCCAGATGGACCGTGACTTGGCGGCCTAGATGTTCCTATCGTGCCACGTCTGCGGCGGGCAACCATTGGCAGAAGGGCGCAGCCCAGCAGCGCCAGGCCAGTTGGCGTAGCGACTGTCTTGACTTTCAAGCGGTCTTTGGTCTCCAGGGTCGGTTTTGGCGAATCAGGGTGTTCCGAAGGATCATGAGCTTGCGCATGCAGGCCACGATGGCGGTCATCTTGCTTTTGCCGCTGGCGACCATGCGTCGGCGGAACCGTCTGAGCGAGGGGTTCACCGGGTCCTGCGAGGCGATCAGGAGGAATGTGAGCGCAGATAAGCAGACCCGGCCTACCTGTTGGAGGGGGCTGCGCGTCGGCATCAGCCTCTTCCCTCCTGCTTACCTGTTCCACTGCTCACCTGCTCTATTCGCCTTGGCCCCGCGGGGGCCACGGCCAATCGGGGCGGAGGGATTTGAACCCTCGACCTCTTGACCCCCAGTCAAGCACGCTAAACCAAGCTGCGCCACGCCCCGAGGCGTTGTCCATCAGCCCAGGCCGCCAGCCAAACCGGCGGGCCTGAACCATCGGCATTCTACCCCGCCGGTCCGGCGACGGCAAACCTTTCCCCCCAAAGGGCCGGCCCTCCGGGCCTCGAAGGCCGATCCCGCCAAGGGCCTGCGGAATGTGTCTGCTTGCCCAAGCCTGCCGCCAGGCATTGAATCTCTCCCGGGCACACGACGTTTCAGCCCCGCGGCCCACCGGCGACAGCCTCCGCCACGCAGCGGACCTTCTGGGCCAGCGCCGCCGGGGCAGGTTGATTGCAGGCTTGGGCGACGATCCGGCCGATATAGGCATTAGAAGCTGTTTCACAACGTGGCATGGCCGTCCCGGCCATGCGCCCGGCGGGCTGTCTCGCCCGTGGATAGCCGCTCAAGGCAGGGCCAAGATGGCCCCGCGACGCACGGGCAAGATGCCCGTGCCACGGTTTCGAAACCAGCTCTGGGACGAAGTATGTCGATCGAACAGGACCATGACGCGGCGACGGCGGCCAGCCTGACGGCCGAGCTGGCGCGGTTCGGCGGCGACTGCTGGTACGACCCGCAGCGCCGCAAGGTGGTCTACCGCACCGCCGAGGCCGCCATGCGGGCCTACATGATCCTCCAGGCCGAGCAGATGGACCGCCACAAGTGGCTGGAGTCGGAAAAGGCCGCCCACGACCTCCAGGACGGCTCCCTGGCCGACTGGGTCGCGCGGCACTCCCTGGCCTTCGGCGCCTACTGGAGACGCACCCACGTCTACGTCCCCGCCGACCCCCCGCACGCCCCGGAAAAGTGACGGCACGGGCAGGCCGGCCCGGCCGACGCGCCTGGATAGCCGCAGGCCGTAGGGTGTGCACGCGGCCGTATGCGTGCACACCGCACGTGGCGTATCAGGCACGGTGTGCAGGCAAGACCGCCTGCATACCCTACAGACTGTCGGAACATCGAGTGACAGGCCGGCCGGACCGATCCGGCGCCTCGCCTGCCAGCCGGCCGGGGGGAAAGCACCATCACGATGCGGACCAGAGCCTCCGCGAACATCCCGGTCCCTCGGGAACCCCTGGGCGCAAGAGGACTCGAACCTCTGACCTCTTCCTTGTAAGGGAAGCGCTCTAGCCAACTGAGCTATGCGCCCACTGGGCCAACCATCGGCCTGAAGGCGAGTATACTCCCACGCCGCGATACTGCAATGCTGCTCCATACCGGGTAACTGTCCCACGGATTGTGGGACTTTCTGGTGACGCTGGCGGCCCCGGTCCCCAGGGGTTAGATTACTTTTTGCAGGTCGCAGATTCCTTCCCGTCCCCGCAGGAAGAACGCCAGGTGCGGATGGGCCAGCACCTTGTGCATCGCCTTGAATCCTCGCATCGTCTTGGCGCGGATCTTGAACGTCAGCCCAATCAGCCGCTCGGTGGCGTTGTTCGTCGGGTCGGACGGGTCGTCGCTGACCTTCTCCCACGTCCTCTCCACGTGCTGCAAGAGCTGATTCACCTTCCACGGCAAGCCCTTTCTGGCGTTGATGTATCGCCGCACCAGCCGGCTGAGGTCCTCCGGCGCCGTCGGGGCACGCGGCTGTTGGCGCAGCAACTCTAGCAGTTCCCGCATCGTGTCGGCCTCCAAGGGTCGTTCTTCCAGCACCGCCTGCCGGTGCAGGTCGAACGCCCGCTTGCCCTTGCTCTTGCGCCAATGCGTCAGGCACAGCCGATGCTGCCCCTCCGGCACGATCCCCTCATACACAGAATGCTCATCGGTCCGCAATTCCTGGGCGCCCACCTGGGCCAACACCCGCCGCACGTGCCGACGCACCAAGTCCGTCTGCTCCTCGTGCAGCGGCGCCACGCCGATCAAATGCCCCTCGTCGATGGCCACCAAGAACAGGATCCCCGCCTCCTTTCCCGCCATCGCCGCCCCCGTCCCGTCCACCCCCACCCCCCGCGCCCGCATCCGCGGGGCCTGACCGTGAAGCTCGCGGGCCTTCTGCCCGGCCGCCGCCACGTCCCGCTCAATGCTGCTCTTGCCCCCGCGACACTCCAGTAGCGGCAGAAACTGCTCCACCCCCCGATAGCTCAGCCCCAACAGGTACAGCATCACCCCGATCCCCTCCAGCCGACGGCTACGCCGATGGCCCGCCAGAACCCCCAGTGGACGCAGCGTCCACGTGGTCCGGCACCAAGGACATTGCATCCGGCGCTGGGGGACGCTCTGAACCTTCAGGTCGCTGATGGGCCGATGCCGAAGGCCCGATTGAATCCTGCCATTGCCGCGACGGCAGTGGGGACAACGACGGTCAAGCGCCAGCCCCGATTCGACCGATGGAAGGATGTAGTGAACCATCTTGGCCTCCTTGCCGTTGATGGCCCGGACATCCACTCAATCGGCAAAGAGGCCACTCTTTTGCCAGCTCAACCACACTTCATGGGACAGTTACCCATACCGGTGCGCCCCCGGCCCGTGAACGCGCCTTCGCGCCATGCCTGCCGGTGGGTAGACTCATGCCCCGGTAGAGCCATGCCCGCGGAAAGCTGCCGTTTTTATTGCGAGCGCCTTGGCACCGACCTAGTCGAGCTGGCCGGCGCGGAGGCGCATCATGCCATCGACGTGCTGCGCCTGCGGCCTGGGGACACGGTGGAACTGTTCGACGGGCGCGGGACGGTGGCGGCGGCGCAAATCCGGCGCGCGTCGCCCAAGGCGATGACGCTGGCGGTAACGCGGCGCCGGCAAGTCCGGCGGGCCGGGCCGGCGGTCCGTCTGGCGTTCGCGACGCCCAAGGGCAATCGCCTGGACTGGCTGCTGGAGAAGGCCGTCGAATTGGGGGCGGCGGCGCTGGAGCCGGTGGTGTTCGAGCGGTCGGTGGCCGGGGGCCGGACCCTGGGCGAGCACAAACGCCAACGTTGGCTGGCCCAGTGCATCGCGGCGGCCAAGCAATGCGGGCTGGACCTGTTGCCGGAGATCGTCGAGCCGGCGAGCCTGGGGGATTACCTGCACGCGAGGCAGGCGGTCCGGCAGGCCTGTTCGAGCGTCCAGCAGACCCGGCAAGGGGCGCCGATCGAGGGGGCGTGGCTGGGGCTGCTGGGGGATACGGAGGAATCGGCATTGAGTGTGCCCGAGGCCGTGCTGGAGTTCACCGGGGCATGCCGCGTAAGCGCCGGTGATTCCGGCAAGCCGGGTTGGACCATCGACCTTCTGGTCGGCCCGGAGGGCGGGCTGACGGCGGCGGAGCGCGCGGCGGCATTGGAGGCGGGGATGATCCCCGTGCGCATCGGCCATACGGTGCTGCGGATCGAAACCGCGGCCGTGGCGATGCTTTCAGCCGTAATGGCCTGGACGCCCCGGCCGTAGCGGCCGATCAGGCGAAGCTGGACTCGCCGCTGATGCCCATCGCTTGGCGCTTGCGGCGGCGGGCCTTGGCGGCCTGCTGCTCGTAGCCGCTGGCGCGGTAGGCCTCCAGCGGGTCCTCGGGAACGCCCAGCCGGCGGCGGACCTCGCGCAGCATCGGCTCCACGTCGGCGTAGAAGGCCCGGCGGAGGGTTTCCTCGCTGGTGATCGTATCCTCGGCCGCTTGCGCCTTGGCCAGCGCGTCGCGGTCCACGCAGCACGCCTTGGCGAACAGGGTTTGCACGGTGCAAACCGTCTGGATCATGGCCTGGACCTTCGGCTTGATGTTGTGCGACTGGTCGATCATGTAGGCGATGTCCAGATTCCGCCCGCTTTGCCGCTCCCACGAGACGATTTCGTTGAGGATCCGGAACGCCTGGTAGGGGTCGATGGAGCCGACGGTCAGGTCGTCGTCGGCGTACTTGCGGTCGTTGAAGTGGAACCCGCCCAGCATGTCCTCGTCGATCAGCCAAGCCACGATCTGCTCGATGTTGCAGCCGGGCAGATGGTGGCCCAGGTCCACCAGCACGCGGGCCTGCGGGCCGGCGGCCTTGGCCAGGATATAGCCGGCGCCCCAGTCAAAGAAATCCGTGAAGTACGTGGCCGGCTCGAACGGCTTGTACTCCAGCAGCATGATCATGTCGGCTGGCATGGCCCGGTGAGCCTCGCGGAGGGCCTCGGCGGCCCAGGCCTTGCGCTGACGGATGTCCGCCTGGCCAGGGTAATTGGCGCCGTCGGCGAACCACAGCGACTGATAGCGGCTGGCGGCTTGGCGGCCGATCTGGACGCCTTGGAGCATGTGGTCAATGGCCCGCCGGCGGATCTTGGGGTCGCGGTTGGTGATGGAGCCGAACCTGTAGCACTGATCCTGGAAGACGTTGGGGTTGATCGCCCCGATGCGGATGCCGTGCTTGGCGGCCAGTTCCACCACGCTGGGGTCGAATCCCTTGGGGAAGTCCCACAGCACGTGGACGGCCACGGTGGGCGTCGCGCCGGTGTACTTGTGGGTGATGCCGGCGTCGGAGAACTTGTCCTCCAGGTCCACCGCGGCGGCATCCTGGAGGAACTTGCCGAACCGCGTGCCGGTGTCGGCGAAGCCCCAGGAGGGCGCCTCGACGCGGAACTGCGTCATCCGCTCGATGACGCGATCCGACAGGCCGCTGGACGGGGACGTTGAGGCTTTCTTGGCCATGGATTGCTCCCTGGCGGCCGCGGGGCGCGGCCAGCCCCTACACGCGGACCCCGGCGTTGGCGGCGCGGGCGCGGACGTTGTCCAGGATGTTCATGTAGTTGATGTACGCGTCGTAGGGCGACTCGTACGGGTTGAAGTACTTATGGACGTCGCCGTCGGCGAACCACTTGGTGCACATGTAATAGAAGTGGTCGGAGGTCTGGAGCTTGCGCCAATCGTCGATCAGCACCGGATCCTCGGTGGCCAGCACGATGTCGGCCAGGGCGTAGACGTCGTGCAAGGCATTGGCCTGCATCGAGTTGCCCAGCCAGGCGGAGATGTCCCGCTCGGTGTCGGCCCAGGAGATCATGTGCGGGACGTCCATCTCGCCCACGGTCGGGTAGCGCTGGATGGCCTGCGAAACGGTCAGGAAGTCGTTCTTGCGCGATCCCAGGACGTAGTTCGGCAAGGCCCGCAGGAATTCGAAGATGCCCGTGTCGGCCCACTGGTGCTCGCCGAACGTCTCGTAGTCCATGAACAGGTTGCAGACGTACCCGTTGCCGTTGATCTGGTCCACCCAGCGGGCGAACGTCTCGGCCGTCAGGGGCCACTCGCTCCAGGAGCGGTTGGAGAAGCGAAACGCAATGTCGTCGCTGAGGCGGTAGTTCTTCAGCAGCAGCCGCAGGTTGGCGCAGTTGGGCGGGTTGTAGATGAAGTTGGGGCTGCGGTAGCCCAGCACGTGGTCGGCGCCCTCGGTGAGGATCGCGTCGAAGCCCATGTCCTCGACTACCTTGGCCACGTCGTTGTTGTAGGTCAGCTCGGTATTTCGGAAGATCCGCGGCGTCTGGCCGAACAGCTCCTGCATCATCTGGCGGTGCTGGCACGTCTGGGCGATGAACTCGTCGCGGTTGTACAGGAACGCCAGGCTGTGATAGTGCGTCTCGGCGATCAGTTCCACGCAGCCGGTCTGTCCAAGCTCCAGGAAGCTCTCCAGCACTTCGGGCGCCCAGCGGCGGAACTGGTCGATGATGGTGCCGGTCAGCGAGTAGCTGACGCGGAAACGCCCCTCGTGCCGGCGGACCAGGTCGAGCATGACCTGGTTGGCCGGCAGGTAGCACTTGTGGGCGATCTTGCGAAGGACGTCGTGATTCTGGCGGTCGTCGAAGTAGCTGGTGTCACTGTCAAAGACGGTGTAGCGCCTCAGCCGGTTGGGCTGATGAACCTGGAAATAAAAAACCACCGATGCCATGAGGCTATTAGAAGCTCAAAGGGCCGCTGCAAGTCAAGGCAAAATAGCCTCCGAGTCCCGGACGCCGTGCCAACGGTCAGGCCCTGACCACCTCCTGGTAAACCTCGCGCAGACGTTCGGCGCTGTCGCGCCAGGAGAACTTCTGAAGCTCGATGGTCCCGTGGTCGCGGAGGGTCTTCTGAAGCGGGGGATGGCGCAGGACGGCCAGGATCTTGTTGGCCATCTCGTCGATGTCCCAGAAGTCCACCTTCAGGGCGTGGGTGAGCACCTCGGAAATGCCCGACTGCTTGGAGATGATCACCGGCACGTTGTGCGACAGCGCCTCCAAGGGGGCGATGCCGAAAGGCTCGCTGACCGAGGGCATCACGTACAGGTCGGCCATCTCGAAGACGCGGTCCACGTCCTGGCCGCGCAAAAAGCCCGTGAAGGTGACGTAGCGCCCCAGGCCCAGGTCGGCCACCTCTCGGATGCACGCGGTGATCATGTCCCCGCTGCCGGCCATGATGAACCGCACGTTGTCGTACTTCTCGACCACCTTTTTGGCGGCCCGCAGGAAGTACTCCGGGCCTTTCTGCATCGTCACGCGGCCCAGGAACAGGACGATTTTCTCGTTGAGCCGGATGGGCTTCATCTGGAGGCCGTCGCCGTCGGGCATCTCGACGGCGTTGTAGACCACGCGGACCTTCTCGGGCGCCACGCCGTAACGCGCAACCACCATTGACCGCGTCAGATGGCTCACGCAGACGACGCGGTCGGCCCCGTGCATGCCCGCCCGCTCGACGTCGTAGACCTGCTGGTTGATGTGCTCGCCGCTACGGTCGAACTCGGTGCTGTGGACGTGCACCACCAGGGGCTTGTGCCGCGCGGCCTTCACCGCCAGGGCGGCAGGATACGTCATCCAGTCATGGGCGTGGACAACGTCGAAATCCTCCATCCGGGACAGCGTCACCGCCAAGCGGGCGTAGCGGTACACCTGGCCCATCAGGTCCCCGGCGTACTGGGCGCCTGCCCCGGGGGCAAACGCCCCTTTGGGCAGTTGAGTCGGGGGCTGAATCGCCGCCAATTGCTCGGCCAGCTCCTTGGGCAGGAGGTTCTCGGGCAGGTCCAGCTTGCCCTGGGCCGACAGTTCCAGCAGCTTGCGGAGCGTCTGCTCTTGGATATGGGGCGTGGCGTACGGCTGAAGCAGGGCGCGAAGGCGATGGAACTGCACGTGCTCGAATCGATGAGCCGGCTGAGCCTCTCCGCCGAGCATCTGAGGCCCGCCCTTGCCGGGACCGGCTGCCAGCATGCTAAGCGGCGTCCGCAGGGTGATATGGGAATCGGCCGACACGGGGATCGCCGTCGGCAGGACGAAGGACACGTCGACGCCAATCTCGTCCAGGCCTTTGGTCAGGCCGTAGCAGGCGGTTCCCAATCCGCCGCTGATGTGCGGGGGGAATTCCCAGCCCAGCATGAAGACCTTCATCGTCTGACCCTCGAGCCTGTCCGTGGACCCAACTTGGCCGTCCCGCACGACGGCCTCGCGGTAAGCCCATACTATAGAAGTCCAGGCAAAAAGCAAGAAAAGCAACGTCAACAGCGCCACATACCCCCCTCGCCACCAGCCGCCTCCCGGCCGGCATCGTACGTTATAGGCATGCTCAACGCCGGTCGAGGCCGCCCTATCTAAAGGTCGGCCAAATAAGAGGAAGACTCTACTCAACTTGCATCGCGCCGACCAATTGGCTCACGCGGCTAAAGCCATGCCGTCGGCAGTAGTCAGCCAAGCCGCGCTTGATCTCCACCACGCACCGCGGATCGGCAAACATGGCCGTGCCCACGGCCACGGCGCCGGCCCCGGCCAGCATGAACTCCAGGGCATCGCGGGCATACTGAATCCCCCCTAGCCCGATTATAGGCACCCCAGCCGGCTGGGCCACGTCGCGGTACACCCGGTAGACCATGCACACGGCGATGGGGCGGATGGCCGGCCCGGACAAACCGCCCGTCACGTTCGACAGCACCGGCCGACGGCGCTCCACGTCGATAGCCATCGCGGTAAAGGTGTTCACCAGGCTCAGGGCGTCGGCCCCGCCCTCCACGGCGGCGGCGGCGGTGGCCGTGATGTCCGTCACGTTGGGCGAGAGCTTGACGATCAGAATGTTCTTGCGGACCACTTTCCGCAGCTCAGCGGTGATCGCGCGCACCTGGGCGGGGTCCACGCCGAACTGGAGGCCGCCGGCCTTGACGTTGGGGCAGGAGATGTTCAGCTCCACCCCGCGCACCACGTCCACCTGCTCCAGGGCCGCCGCGACCTTAACGTAGTCGTCGATGGTTGTTCCGGCCACGTTCACGAACACCGGCATCCCAAGCTTCCGCAGGGCCGGCGCCTTCTGCTGGAGGAAGGCCTCCAGGCCCACGTTGGCCAGGCCGATGGCGTTGAGCATGCCCGCGCGGGTCTCGATCACGCGGGGATACTCATTGCCTGCCCGGGGGGCGGCGGTGATGGACTTGGTGACAAAGGCCCCCAGTTGGCGCAGGTCCACAAAGTCGGCGTACTCGTCGGCGTAGCCGCACGTGCCGCTGGCGGTCATCACCGGATTGGCCAGTCGCACCCCTGCCAGGTTGACGCTCAGGTCCACCTGGGCCTGCTCCGCCGCCTGGGGGGTTGGATCAGTTTCCATCTTCTTTCCTGGAAGCACCTTGCGCTACTGCCCCAGCGAGGCGACGGCTTGGCGAACCTGCTGGGGCGGGATATCCTCAAAAACATCTACACGGCCCAGGCCCACCGGCAGGACCAACCTGAGCCGCCCCGCCCGGGCCTTCTTGTCGTGCTGCATGATCGACTCTACCGCCCCCACGTCAAGCCCCTCCCGGTGCGTCGGTAACCCCAGCCGCAATAGCAGGCTTTCCACCCGGGCCGCCAAGTCCGCACTGATCAGCCCCCGCTGCGCCGCCAACCGGCACGCCGCAACCATCCCCAGCGAGACTGCCTCGCCGTGCAGGATTCGGCCCAGGCCCACGCTTGCCTCGATCGCATGGCCGAGGGTGTGCCCGAAGTTCAGATGCGCCCGAATGCCTGCCTCCCGCTCGTCCGCCGACACCACCTTGGCCTTGATCGCCACGTCGTGCGCGATCAGCCGGGCCGTCAAGTCCGGCTGGGCCTCCAGCAATTGCCCCGCGTGGGTCTCCAGGAAGTCCAGGCCCGCGGCGTCGGCGATCAGCGCGTGCTTGACGCACTCGGCCAGGCCGTTGGAGATCTGCCTGGCCGGGAGCGTCCGCAGGGCCAGCACGTCGATCAGCACCGCCGAGGGCTGGTGGAACGCGCCGATCAGGTTCTTGCCGACTGGGTGGTCCACCGCCGTCTTGCCGCCCACGCTGGCGTCCACGTCCGCCAGCAGCGTGGTGGGGCACTGCACCCATCGCAAGCCGCGCAGGGCGGTGGCCGCCACGAACCCCGCCAGGTCCCCGCACACCCCTCCCCCCAGCGACACCACCACGGCGTCCCGGTCCACCGCCGGCCGCAGCGCCAGCAGCGAGTCCATCAGGCGGCTGTAGGTGGGAAGGTTCTTGTGCTCCTCGCCGGCGGGGAAGATCAGCGCCGTCGCGGTGATTCCGGCGGACTGGATCGATTCCGTCGCGGTTGCGGCGTGCAGAGCCGCGACGTTGCTGTCCACGATCACCGCCGCCTGGCGGACGGACTTCATGGCCGCCAACGTGGCGCCCAACCGGCCTAGAAGGCTCGGGCCTACTTGGACGTCGTAGCTGCGAGGGCCAAGCTCAACGCGAATCGTCTGCACGTTCTGGGGAGGGTTTGTCTGCATGGTTCTGATCCGCGGGCGGCTGATCGGTGGCGGCGGACGGACGGTCCGGCGTCGGACGCGCCTGCTGTTCCTGCTGGTAGCGCCACCGTCGCGGTTGGTAAGACACTGCCTCATCGGCTTCCCGGACCCGCCGCAGGTTGCGGCGGTAGAACATCAGGCTAAATAGCAGCATGATCATCAGGCCTACCAACATCATCACCTGCGACTGGGTGAGCTTCATCCCGCCCGGCGAGGCTTCCGGCTGCGCCCCCAGCAGTTGCCAACTCAGCAGCAGGGGATAGTCGCGCGACTGGCCGTCGCGGTCAACGGTTGAGTAGATCTTGTAGAGCGTGGCGGCGGCCTCGAGCGAGGGCAGGTTCGGGTGAAGCTGCCCGCCTTGTCCGTCGTCCTTGCCCTTCGGCAGCGGCGGCTCGGCGATCGACAGCAGGATCAGCGGCCGCCCCTGTGGGTGCGAGGTGGTGGCGTCGAAGCACTCCAGCCACCACAGGTCCTGTCCCGGCTGGCGCGGCCAGGGGATGATCTCCTGCTCCTGCATCCGCCGGACCCGGGCCGCCTGGAGCACCAGCCGGATCGGCCGGGCGCGGTAGCGAGAGGGATCATTCAGCAGGTTGCGATAGGCCACCAGGTCCAGTTCGCCGCGAAGCTGCGGCAGGCTTAGCGGCGCCATCTCGGCTGCCCGCGCCAGCAGGACCGCCAAGGCCGGGTCGCTGAAACGCGAACTATGGTCGAAGACCTGCTCCAGCAGACGGCGCTGCTGCTCATCCAGACCCAGCCCCTGCTCGACAGGACGGCGGTTCAGCACCAGCGGCGTGAGGGAAGGCTGGTCGGGTTGCGTCGAGGGGAGGCTTTGCCCAACGGCCAAGGCAGTGCAGCCGATTAACAGAACCGCTGCCAGGCACAGGCTGCGTCGGTGGATGTCCGATAAACGACATCGCATGGGGGGCATTGTAGCCCGCGCAAACTGAGGGTGTCAAAAGAGCCCGAGGAATCGTTGCGCCAAGCAAAGCAGCACGCGGCAGACATCACCTGCCCGCGGTGTAGGCCGGCAGGAGGAAGCTGTCGGTGGGGTCGTGCGGGGCTTCATCGCCGCGATAGCTGTAGACGCCCTTAATCAGGTAGATGTTGTCGCCGGCCACGCCGGCCTCCGCGACCTTCGACCATGCCACGTGCATGTCCAGGTACAGCACGTTCTGGCCGGTGCGGGAGTGGTTGTCGCTGACCAGCCGCTTCAGCCGCTCGGGCCTGAACTGGCCGTCGGAGAACAGCGGGGTATTGTCGGCCAGGATGGCCATCTCGGAAGCCACGGCGGCTAGGTCAGGATTCGTTCGGGACAGACCCGCCTGCCCCAGGGCGTGCTGATAGGAGTAGCTGATGTACTTGCGGCTGGGAAAGTCGGTCATGCCGGCCCGGAGGGCCAAGCCGACGGGTCCGCCGCCCAACCCGGGGCACTGGAAGATGCCGGCAGGGGCGTACTGTTGCGGCACGAGCTGGAACAGACTGGCGGAGTTGCTGACCGCCCGGCGGGTAGGGGAGGGCAGCCAGGAAGCCTGATCTGTCACGGCCGCGGGCAACTGTCCCTGGTGATCGTTGGCATAGGCCTGCAAGGCTGCGCCGATCTGCCCCGCCTGCGAGGCGCACTGGTCGATCCGGGATTGCCGGCGAGCCTCCCACAGCGACGGGACAAACACGATCGCCAATAGAATGACCGCGGCGGCCGCGCCCACCATGTCGCGCATCGTGAAGGTCGGGCGGAACCAGGTTCGGCGGTTGATCTCCTGGCGTGCCAACAACACATTGACCCCCTGGCGCCGGCGGATGCGATCCATCGTGCGGGCGGTCAGATCGGCGGGGGCTGGCGGTTGCTCCAGGAGATCGAGGGCGGCGAAGGTGTTTTTCAGGTCGTTGTAGAGGCGCAGAAAGGTTGGGTCATCTTGGAGCCGGCGCTGGATCGCCGGGGCGTCGTCGCTTTGGCCAAGCAGGAAATCGATCAGGTCCTGCTCATCTTGCGGACGGTGTTCAGTCATGTTCGCTCTTCCGGGCGGCGGATTTCCACTGCCGGGCAAAATGCTTCACGGCCGCGTGAAGCCGCGACTTCACCGTGCCCAGGGGCACGTCCAGGATATCGGCGATTTCCTTGTATGGCAGCTCCTGGAAGTATCCCAGCAGCAAGACCATACGCAAATTCTCCGGCATCCGCTTTACGATACTCTGTACGGCCTGGCGGGTTTCCAGGTTCGCAACATCCTCGACGGGACTGGGAATACCGCTGGGGATAAGGTCGGCGTAGGTGCTGCCTTCGCCTTGGGCGCCGGAGATCGGGGCATCCAGGGGGGCCGTCTGCCGGCGCGCGCGGCTGCGCATCGAGTCCCGAGCCTTGTTGGCGGCGATGGTGAATAGCCACGGTTTGAGCCGGCGGCTCAGGTCGAACGTCCCGGCTGAGATGTGCAGTTGCAGGAATGTCTCCTGGAAAACGTCCTCAGCCGTCGTTGCGTCTCCCAGGAACCTCGTCAGGAAGCCGAAAAGCTCCTGGCGATAGCGCTCCACCAGTTCCGCAAAGGCCTGGGGATCGCCTTCCAGGTGGCGACTGAGCAGTTCGGAGTCGCCAACGGGCGGCTTGATTTTCGCCTTGGGCCCCACGGGTTGATGGCTCCTCTGGTCTACGATGCCCATCATAAAGAGCCTCCCGCGGGTGGGGCAACTCTAATCGGCGTCGGAAGGTAACGCCGGCTCCGGGCGGTTCGCGGGCGAGCCGGCGGCCTCCGTTGGGTTTGCGGCGGCTTGAAGTTTCCGCCGGGCCGGCTTATCGTGGCATGCCGCTTGCCGTGCAGGAAAGGGTGATGGATGCGACGCGGCCTGATCGCCAGCCGGGATGAACTCAAATCGCTGCGGGATCGCCTGGACTCCCCGCCGATGGACCGCATCTACGAGTCCCTCCAGAACCGCTGCGCGATGATCCTCCAGAGTCCCCCCATCACCCAGGCCCAGTGGCAGATGAACTGGGCCAAGGGAATGTGGGCCTCAGCCGTGCAGGTGGCCCGCACCGCGCAGGGCCGGATCCTCGACCTGCTGATCGCTCACCACATCGAGCCGAACCTCGCCTTTCGCGACCGGGCCATCGAGGAACTGAAGGATTTGGCCGACTGGACCAGTTGGCGCGACCCCGGCTACGCGGACTTGCCGGCCGACCTCTGCACGGCGGAGGCCGCCGTCGCGGCCGTGGTGGGGCTTGACTGGCTCTGGGAGGACCTGGCCGACGGCGACCGCCAGAGGATCCTCCAGGCCGTCCGAACCAAGGCCATCGAGCCATACCATCAGGCGGTCCGGAAGGATGCCTGGTGGTACACGTGCTATCACTCCTGGAACGCCGTGTGCAATGCCGGATGCGGTCTGGCCGCCTTGGCATTGGGTGACCAGGACGAGCTGGCCGCGACCGCCTACGGCCAGGCCCGCGAGGGGTTGCGGCACTTTTTTGACGCCTTGGGCAAGGAGGGCGGCTGGGATGAGGGAATCGGCTACTGGGGCTATGCGATGCGGTACCTGCTGCTGCTGGCGGAGGCCAGTTGGCGGTTGGAGAAGGACCATCGCCTCTTCCACGCCCGCGGGATGGACGCGACGGGGCTGTTTGCGATCTATTTCACGCCGAACGGCCAGCCGGCCAGTTTCGGCGACGGCGCCACCGCTCCGCTGTACGGCTCGCTGTACCTGCTGGCCCGCCGGGTGGGACAGCGACAGGTCACATGGTGGCTGGATACCTATGCCTTTCACGAGGATGTTCAGACGGCCGGCTGGTCCTCGACCGGGCTGGCGATGATCTTCCGCCCGCCTGGCCCCACGCCCAAGAAGCCAGACCTGGAGCCGGCAAGGGCCTTCGGCGAGATCGGCTGGGCGGCGATGGCCGACCGGTGGCCCCAGCCGGGCTTCTACGCGGCGCTCAAGACGGGCGACCTGTCGGCCTCCCACTCGCAGCGCGACATGAACGCCCTACAGGTTCAGGTGGATGCCGAGATGCTGCTGAGCGACTCCGGCTCGCCGGCCTACAGCTACGCCTACCTCCACGGCAATCGCGCGAGCTTCTATCACAACCAGGCCCAGGCGCACAACACCGTCACGGTGGCGGGGCGCGACCACCTGCTGGACGCCCGCGGGGAGATCGTCGAATCCCGCGGCGGGAAGGATTTCCGCCTGCTGGTCGGGGCGGCGGGAACGGCCTTGGGAGAGGATGTGCGGTTCACGCGGTCGGTGCTGATGCTGCTGGGCCGCCGGAGCCGCGCCGGCGAGGCGCTGGTGGTGCTGGACGACTTGCAGTGCGGCTCGCCTGAGAGCGCCGAGCTGTTCTGGCACACGTATGGCCGGGTGGAGCTGGACGAGGCCCGGGCGGTCGGCGTGATTGCCGGGCAGAAAGGCAGTCTGCACGTTGCGCTGGCCGCGACGGCGCCGCTGAAGGTCCGCCTGCATAAAGCGCCGGCCGACCACGAGCACCGGGTGATCCGCGCCTCGGCGGGAATCATCGAGCGGCTGTGCTTCGCCAGCGTGTTCTCTCGCGTGGCCCTAGGGCCGGCGCGGTGCCTTCAGGACGACCAAGCCCGGCTGATCGTTGCCGCCGGGCCGCTGGAGGTGCGCTTCCAGGCCGGCGCGGCCGGTCGATGGGCGTTCGATTCGTTCAGCGTGCGGCGCTAGAGGGGCGGACAGTCCGGTCCGGCCTGGCAGGCTTCGGGGTCGATCCCGCGGTTCTCGTGTCGGGGCTATTTCATGAACAGCTCCACCACGGGGATCGTCACGTTGGGCTTGAGCGTGGGCAATTGGAGCATCAAGGTCTGGCGCGCCTTGGCGTAGTCGTCGTTAGGCTCGGCCATCTTCAGCTCGGAGGCGTCGTCGAGGAGCTGCGCGTATTCGACCTTGCCCGCCAGGCCGTCCAGGTAGAGATCCTTGAATGGCCAGGCCAGTACATGGACGTAGAGGCGCCGCGTTTGGGGGTTCCAAGTCAGCCGGCAGTCCTCGGGCGCCGGATATTCCACCGGCGCCTGGGTGCAGCCGTAGATGCTCCGGCTGTGGCGCTTCATCCATTGCCCCATCCCGCGCAGGCGGTCCAGCGCCCGCTCGTCGAAGTTGCCGCGCCCCGTGGGCCCGACGTTCAGCAGCAGGTTCCCGCCCTTGGAAACGCTGTCGATGAGCATCTGCACAAGTTGCTCCACGCTCTTCCAGGTGCTCTCGTCGCGGTGATAGCCCCAGG
>Ga0315289_10007777_pt1 | contig 15579 bp, 12 predicted proteins | sample YL17G11_40_MG_FD_203452 | JGI IMG/M metagenome (GOLD analysis project Ga0315289, IMG submission 203452) | Sediment microbial communities from Yellowstone Lake, YNP, Wyoming, USA - YL17G11_40 | ecosystem: Environmental > Aquatic > Freshwater > Lake > Sediment | place: USA: Wyoming | collected... | reverse complement strand
ATGCTATCATGATCGCTACTGGGTGTCAAGTCAGAGAAAGGAGCCATCACATGCCAACCCAACTCGCAGCACAACTCTACACCGTACGTGAGTTCGCACAAACGGCCGCCGGCCTGGCCGCATCGCTGAAGCGCATTCGCGAGATCGGCTACACAGCCGTGCAGGTTTCCGGCATTGGGCCGATCCCCGATGCTGAGGTCAAGGCGATGGTCGACGGCCTCGGGCTAACCATCTGCAACACCCACGCCTCGTATGAGGAGCTTTGGCACGATCTGGACAAGGTCGTCGCTCGTCATCGCCTGTGGGAATGCGAACACGTGGCCATTGGCAGCATGCCTCAGGCCTATCGGGCCTCGGGCAGCGCTGGCTTCGCCAGGTTTGCCCAGGAGGCTGCCAGGGTTGGGGAACAGCTCGAGAAAGAAGGGCTCACCTTCAGCTACCATAACCACAGTATGGAATTCGTACGCTTCGGCCAGCGAACCGGCATGGACATCCTTTTTGGCGAGACGAACCCCCGATTTCTCAAGGCCGAGCCGGACACATACTGGATCCAACATGGCGGCGGCGACCCCGCCGCGTGGATCGCGAAGCTTGCAGGCCGGGTGCCCGTCGTGCACCTGAAGGATATGGTCATCATTGATGACGAGCAGACGATGGCGGAGATCGGCGAGGGCAACCTCAATTGGCCAGCAATTCTACTCGCCTGCCGCGAGGCAGGGGTCCAATGGTACGCTGTGGAGCAAGATGTATGCCAGCGCGACCCATTTGAGAGCCTCCGGATCAGCTACGACAATCTTCGCTTAATGGGTTTGTCGTAAGAGTTTTCCGAAGGATCTGGGACCTCAGCGCTTGCATACCTGAGTGATGAGGTCGGCAAGACTCGATTCTGACAGACAGGAGGAGCTATAGCATGAATGGTCAGCAACAGCAACCGCTTCGTCACGTTGTCATCGGGGTCGGAGCGATCGTCTTCGAAGCGCACCGCCCTGGCATCACTTCGGAACGGTCGCAGATTGTCGGCGTCTGCGATATCCGCGAGGATGCGGCACGCGAGCGCGCCGCAGAATTTGGCTGCCCTTGGTATCTTGACTATCGCGAGATGTTGGCCGAGCAGCACCCCGACGTGGCGGTTGTCACAACTCCTCACTATCTCCATGCCGAGATGGCCATCGCGTGCTTGCGCGCCGGCTGTCACGTGCTGGTTGAGAAGCCTATGGCGTTGGAGGTGGCCGAGGCGGATGCCATGGTCGACGCCCAGGCAGAGGCGAAGCGCTTGCTGGCGGTCGTGTTTCAGCACAGGCACCGGCCGGAGGTTCGCGCCGCCCGCAGGCTCATTCGGCAAGGCCGCATTGGTGAGATTCAGCGGTTGCGGATGATCGCATCGTGGCCACGCACGGAGCGCTACTACGCAATGGCGACGTGGCGGGCCACATGGTGGGGTGAAGGTGGTGGAGTGTTGATGAACCAATCGCCGCACGACCTCGACCTAGTCTGCCACCTGATGGGAGCTCCGAGCCGCGTGGCTGCCTGGACGCAGACCAGGGTGCACAAGATCGAGGTGGAGGACACGGCCAGCGCCATGCTGGAGTGGCCCAATGGCGCAACCGGCTTCCTTCATATGACCACGGCCGAAGGCAAGACCAATAGCGAGGTCGAAATCATCGGGACGGGCGGCATCCTCAGCATAGGCCAGGGCACGCTTTCGTTCCAGGAGTTCGAGACCGATGCCAAGCGTTTCCTCTTGGAGACCGATGAGATCTGGCGCGGCCCAGCGCTGCACCCCGTAGAGGTAGAGTTGGAAGCAGGCGAGGGAAACCACGCGGCGGTCTACCGTAACCTGCATGCGGCGATTCTTGACGGAACACCCCTCGGTTCCGATGGCCGGGAAGGACGCAACTCGTTGGAGTTGGCGAACGCCATCAACTACTCCAGCCATTTGCGCTCGGAGGTCACTCTGCCGATCGACCGCGCTCGGTACTCGGAGTTCCTGGCAGAGCTCAAGCGGGGAAGCACGCGCCGGTAGGAATCAAGAGAGGAGACACCTCATGCTGGCTCGTGAGATGAGGACGATAAGCTCCCATCCGGCGCTGACGAGGTTGTAGTCTTGGCATGCCAGAATAACTCATTACCCAGTCAGAGACGCCAGGAGTCCTACGAGATGCCCTACCCGTCACTTGACCTCTCGCTCGTGCGTACCTACCCCCTGGACCGCCGTGAGAATCTCGTCGCGATAGACGACTTCGTCCTTCCCTCGGCTGAGCCGCCGGCGTTCGAGAATCCGGAGTTGGGGGAGGTGGCGGCGCGCATGATCCGCGCTCGCCGGGCGGGTCGCGCCGTGATCTGGATGATCGGAGGGCACGTAGTCAAGAGCGGGCTTGCGCCCGTGCTGATCGACCTGATGAAGCGTGGCGCGATTACGCATGTGGCAAGCAACGGGGCCGCCACCATACATGACTTCGAGATCGCCATGCTCGGCCATACGAGCGAGGACGTCGCCAGGAGCATTGAAGACGGCAGCTTTGGCATGGCTGAGGAGACAGGCGCATACATGAACCGCGCGATCAGGCTTGGCGCGCGCGAGGGTCTGGGCCTCGGTGAAGCGCTCGGCCGTTGGTTGGCCGATGGGGGCTCTGGATTCCCATACCGAGATTACAGCCTGCTCTACAACGCCTATCGCTTGCGCGTTCCCTACACTGTTCACGTCGCGATCGGCACCGACATCATCCATCAACACCCCGAGTGCGACTTCGCCGCCACAGGTTGGGCCAGCGGGCAGGACTTCAAGGTATACGCGGCGTCGGTATGCAACCTGGAGGGGGGCGTCTTCTGCAATTTCGGGTCGGCAGTGCTCGGGCCGGAAGTGTTTCTGAAGGCGCTCTCGGTCGCCCGCAACCTGGGCCACCCGCTTCGCGGAATCACTACCGCGAACTTCGATCTCCTGCCCTTGCGTGATGACTACCGTCAACCCGCTTCGAAAGATGATCCGGAGTACTACTACCGCCCAAAGAAGAACATCGTGATCCGGCCGACCTCGTTGGGCGGCCGCGGTTACCACATCGCGGGCGATCACCGGTTCACCATTCCGAACCTGGCGCGTCTTGTTCGCGAAGGGTTTGGCCGGCTGGACGCAGCGCAACCGGAGGTCAGCCTGATGGGCCGCGGCCCGGCTGCGGATGTGGGGGACGAATTACCCCCGACCGTCTCCGAACCTGCCGCTGAGGTGCTGCGGCGGCTTGTCTCGGCGCACCCTGAGCTGAGGGAATCGTCGACGGCGCTGGCTGAGGCATTCCGCCTGCTATCGGTTGCTTTCCGAACGAGCGGAGCGCTGTTTGTGTGCGGCAACGGCGGGAGCATGGCCGATGCTTTGCACATTTCGGGCGAGCTAGATAAGTCATTTCGGAGGCCGCGCCCAATCCCCGAGGTCCACGCCCGGCGCCTGACCGCGTTGCCTGAGGGGGAAGCGATCGCTACTCACTTGCAGCGGGGCCTGCGTACCTTCGTCCTGGGAACGAATCTATCGCTGTCAAGCGCCGTCGACAACGACACCGCACTGCGCGGCATGGGCTTCGCACAGGAGCTCTACGCCCTGGCGCGCTCCGGTGATGTGCTGCTCGGGATCAGCACGAGTGGGGAAGCCCAGAACGTGGTGAACGCCGCCACGGTGGCTAGGGCACTGGGATTGACAGTGATTGCCCTTACCGGCGAGCGAGATAGCCGTCTGTCTGCCCTTTCTGACGTGGTGCTGAGGGCCCCGGCGACGGACACGGCCGCAGTGCAGGGCTGGCACATTCATATGTACCATGCCCTGTGTGAGATGCTGGAAGTCGACGCGTTTTGAGCACTGTCCCTGGCTTTTGGGAGGTCGGATGAGCGAGAACGCAAGAATGCCACAGACTGCGAAATCTGTGCTGTCTCGAGAGCGCCTCGAGACCATCCTTGCCGCTTTCGACGGCCTGCGCATCGGCGTCATCGGCGATTTCAGCCTGGATGCCTACTGGTACGCCGACATGACTCGCGCCGAGCTCTCGCGCGAGGCGCCGCTTTTTGTGCGTCCTGTGGTGAGTGAGGCGTATTCGCCGGGCGGCGCGGCGAACGCCGCGTGGAACGTGGCCGTCCTGGGCGCGGAGGCCCACGCGCTGACGTTGATCGGCAACGACTGGCGCGGCGCAGTGTTGCGGGAGGTGCTCGACCGCGAAGGGGTGCGGCTATTTCATGCCGTGAGTCGAGCTGACTGCGTCACGCCGCTCTTCGGCAAGGTCTTCCTCACCGCTCACGGCCTGCGTCAGGAGGACGCGCGATTGGATTTCGTCAACCCGCGCCCACCAACGATCGACGCTGAAGACGCGCTGATCGCACAGGCCGAGGTGCTATGCCCATCATTGGACGCGATGGTGGTTGCCGACTACAACACGCAGGGGGTCACTACGCCGCGGGTTCGCGCGGCGCTGGTAGATCTTGCTGCCAGCCACCCCTTCACCATCTTCATCGTAGACTCCCGCATACGCGTGGCCCAATTCCCGGGCATGGTCCTCAAGCCAAACGACATCGAGGCGGCAGCCTTCCTCTTTCCCGGTGAGCCAGCAGAGACCGTGTCGGTCGATCGACTGGGCGAGGCCGGCGCGCAATGGCAGCGAGCCCATGGGCGACCGATCTTCGTCACCCTGGGCCCGCAGGGCTGCCTGGCCATAGCAGACGGCGAGGCCGTCCATCTGGCTGGAGTGCCGGTCCCGCCGCCTGTGGACCCAGTGGGCGCCGGAGACACCTTTGTGGCGGCGTTGGCGTGCTCCCTTGCCGCCCGGGCGTCTCCGGTCGAGGCGGGTGCGTTGGCGAACCTGGCCGCGTCCGTCAGTGTCGGGAAGCTCCACATCACGGGCACCGCATCACCGGCGGAAATCCTGGCGGCATTTGAGCGCATTGATGGCAACCAGTAATGCTCCGGTGCCCTGCCTCAGTGCAGCCGCAATAGGGAGGTTTTCATGATGACGGGCCGAGAGCGCGTGCTCCGCGCGCTCGCATTCCAGACTCCGGATCGCGTTCCGCGCGAGTTGTGGGCCCTGCCTGGTGTGGCGCGGTATCGCGCGGACGAGGTAGACGCTCTCCTGGCGCGTTTCCCTTCCGATTTCGTGGGTCCTGAGGTCACCTACGGCACCGCCACGCGCGCGCGGGGGACCGAGGCGGAGGTCGGTAACTATGTCGATGCCTGGGGCTGCCCGTTCACCGTGCTGGAGCCCGGCGTGATTGGCGAGGTCAAGGACCCACCCCTGGCCGACATCGCCGCACTCGATCGCCTACGACCTCCGGACGAGATCCTGGACGAGGCCGATTTCAGCCGCGTGGATGAGAGTTGCGCGGCTACTGACCTGTTCGTCAAGGCGGGAACCACCGTCCGGCCTTTCGAGCGGATGCAGTTCCTGCGCGGCACGGAGAACCTGTTCATGGATCTGGCGTGGGGCACCCGAGAGGTTTGGCGCCTGCGTGAGATGGTGCACGAGTTCTTCCTGCGCGAGATCGATCTCTGGACGCGCACTGCGGTGGACGCCATCTCTTTCATGGATGACTGGGGCACGCAAAGCGGTCTGCTGATCTCGCCGAAGATGTGGCGCGAGTTCTATAAGCCCCTCTACGCCGAATACTGCCGTCTGATCCATCAAGCCGGCAAGTACGTCTTTTTCCATTCCGACGGACATACCTTTGACATCATGCCCGACCTGATCGAGATCGGAGTGGATGCCTTCAACACCCAGCTCTTCTGTATGGACATAGAGGAGATCGGTCGGCGGTTCAGGGGGCAGATCACCTTCTGGGGAGAGATCAGCCGGCAGGACACGCTGCCTTTCGGCACCGTCGCGGATGTGCGTTCGGCGGTGCGGCGGGTCCGCGCGGCTCTGGATGGCGGCTGCGGCGGCGTGATCGCCCAATGCGAATGGGGCAACGACGTGAGAGCTGAAAACATCGCCGCGGTGTTCGAAACCTGGCTGGAAGCGACCCCCGAAGGTATGTAAAGTCTTCAGGCGTTTGCCGGCTCGATCCCACACAAAGGGGTTCGGCACATGGACCATCGCGCTCGCATTCTCGCAGCTATCAAGCATGAACCTGTCGATCGCATCCCGACAGATATCTGGGCGACGCCCGAGGTTCAGCAGAAGCTCTACGCGCACTTCGAGATCGACTTCGGGCCGAGTGCGACGTCCAGCGGCTCCGCCCTCTGCGGAGGAGCACTGGCCCGAGACATGGAAGCCACACTGACGCTCTTTGACCGGCTCGGCGTCGACGGCATTCTCAACATCGCGCCGCCCTACATCGGCCCGCCCTTGCGCGAGGAAGCGGGGTACCGCGAGAATGAGTGGGGCATGGGTTTCCGCTCCCAGGCCTACGGCACCGGTGCCTACGATGAGCAGGTGCGTCACCCGCTAGCTGAAGCCGAGACTATCGCGGACCTCGAATCCTACCCCTGGCCTGACCCCGACTGGTGTGATTACAGCGCGCTGCCAGCCCTGGCGGCTCTCTGCGGCAACCGCGCCGTCTGCTGTGGATACACCGCAATCTTCTATTACCATAACCTCCTGCGCGGCCTCGAGCTCTCGCTGATGGACCCCATCTTGAGGCCGGAGTTCACGCACCACCTGGTGGACCGCATCGCAGGCTTCTTCACCGAGTACCATCGTCGTTGTTTCGAGGCCAGCCGTGGCTTTGTGGACATCACGCAGGTTACTGATGACTTCGGGTCGCAGCAGGGACTCCTGATCGGCCCCAAAGTATTTGAGGCGTTCTACCGCCACCCGATACAGCGCGCCATCGATCTGGCGAGGTCGTACGGCCTCGTCGTCTTCCACCATGATGATGGCGACATGCGCAGGCTGTTGCCGGCACTCGCTGACATGGGCATCCAGGTACTCAACCCAATCCAGTGGCGTTGCGGCAACTGGGATCTGGCTGCACTCAAAGCAGAATATGGGAATCGGCTCTGCTTCCACGGCGCTGTGGACAACCAGCAAACGCTGCCTTTCGGCACTCCCGACGATGTCCGGGCGGAGGTCAAGTGGCTGATGGGCACCTTGGCGAGCGATGGCACAGGGTTCATCATCGGGCCGTGCCACAACCTCCAGCCGGTGACACCGGTAGAGAACATCGTTGCCTTGTACGAGGCCGCGCTGGAGTACGGTACCGTTATCAGGAGCGGTTCCCGGCGCGTGGACTGAAGAGGTCCCGGCAAGCAGCGCCCGCAGCCCATGCCCTGCTGCGTATCGCAGACTCATAGAGGGGAGGGAGACAATCGATATGTTCGAGTTCAAGCCAGACTACGAGAAAACCCGACGACGCATCGACGCGTTCTGGGAGCGCGAGATCATCGACCGCCCGCTTGTCATGTTCGGCCTGCCCAAGGCGCCGCAGGAGCAGGTACCGTGGCCGGCGTCGCATCACGCGTCGCCCCGCGACCGCTGGCTCGACAGCGAGTATCAGGTCGAGTTGGCCCTGGCCACCTTCCGCAACCATGAGTACTTGGGCGACACGCTGCCCATCGCCTACCCCAACCTGGGGCCGGAGCTCTTCTCCGCGTTCTACGGCTGCCCGATGCACTTTGGCGACTACGGCACAAGCTGGTCCGATCCGATTCTCTCGGAGTGGAGCCAGGCGGATCGGCTTAGGCTCGACTGGGATGGCCCCTGGATGAAGAAGCTGCACGAGATGACCGACGCCCTGCTGGAGGCAGGAAGGGGCCGGTTCATTACCGGCATGACCGATTGGCACGCCGGTGGAGATGGCATCGCCGCTTTTCGTGACCCACAGCAGCTCGCGCTGGACATGGTTGAGCATCTGGATGAGGTCAGAGCCCTGCTGGTACGACTCGAGGCTGACTACTTCAAGGTGTACGACGTCTTCTACGAGAAGTTGCGAGCAGCCGGCCAGCCCATCACGAGCTGGCTGCCGCTGACATGCGATGGGAAGTACTACATTCCCTCCAACGACTTCTCCATCATGATCAGCAAATGCCTGTTCGATGATGTCTTCTTGCCAGGAATCGCCAACGAGTGTCGCTTTCTTGACCGCTCGATCTACCATCTGGACGGGCCCGGAGCCCTGCGCCACCTGGACTCTCTTCTGGCGATCCCGGAACTCGATGCCGTGCAGTGGGTGTTCGGTGCGGGCAACGAGGGCTTCCACCGTTGGGTCGGCGTCTATCGCAAGGTGCAGGCCGCCGGCAAGGGGATCGACGTCATCTGTCGGTTCGAGGAGGTTGATCAGGTGATGGAGACGCTGGACCCGCACGGGCTTTTTCTATCGGTGGACGGCATGCCTTCTCACGATGCCGCCTTGGAGATGCTCAGGCGGCTCGAAAAGTGGTGCACGGGACGCGTGCACCCGGCCGGATGAAAGGAGCAGCAGCGTGAACCATCGCGAACGTGCCCTGGCTGTTCTCAACTATCAGCCCTGCGATCGGCTTCCCATTGTCCATTTCGGCTACTGGGACGAGACATTGGAAAAGTGGGCGCGCGAGGGCCACATCTCGCTTCGCGCCGCGGATCGGTGGCGAGACGGCAACTACTACGATCGTCTCGTCGGCGAGAAGCTGGGGTTCGACTTCAATTGGTACTCAACCTTCGGCGCCGATGTAGGCCTGCGTCCAGCCATCCGCAAGCGAACCGTCGAGCAGATGCCTGACGGCTCCCGCCATGTATTGGATCGCAACGGAGCGATCGTCGTGGAAAAAGACGGGGTGGTCTCCATACCTGCCGAGATCGATCACATCCTGAAGGGCCGGGAGGCGTGGGAATCGGTCTTCAAGCCGCGTCTGCAGTGGCGGGCAGAACGACTGCACCGCGCCAAGGTGCGCACCGAGCAGAAGGTTCTCTATTTCGAGGAAGGCGGCCTCCTGGCGTTGGAGACCCCGGATCGAGCTCTTCCATTGGGACTTCACTGCGGCAGCCTGATGGGGAACATCCGAAATTGGCTGGGGTTGGTCGGCCTGAGTTACCTGACTGCCGATGATCCCCTATTGCTTGACGAGATGATTGAGATGGTCGCCGAGCTGTCTTACCAGGGGGCCAAGGCTGTTCTGGAGCAGGGCCTCAGCTTCGACTTCGGGCATTTCTGGGAGGACATCTGTTACCGGAGTGGGCCCCTCATCAACCCGAGGCTGTTCAGGGCGAAGGTCGGTCCTCACTACCGGCGTATCACCGAGCTTCTGAGCCAGCATGGAATCCGGATCGTATCTTTGGACTGCGATGGAAAGATCGATGCCCTGATCCCGACCTGGTTCGATAATGGCGTCAACACCATGTTTCCCATCGAGGTGGGGGTCTGGAACGCCAGCATAGCGCCCTGGCGCGAAAAGTACGGCCGCGAGCTGCGAGGCGTAGGTGGTATGGACAAGCGGGTTTTTGCGCGTGACTACGCTGCGGTAGACGCTGAGGTGGAGCGGTTGCGACCGCTGGTGGCGCTGGGGGGCTTCATCCCTTGCCCCGACCACCGCGTTGCGCCGGATGGCAAGTGGGAGAACGTACAGTACTACTGCGAGCGGATGAGGCAGGCGTTCGGCTAATCACTTGACAGTGTCCCTCTCCAGGTGTACGATACCAACGCTTGCGGTCCGGCTCGGCGCGGGTTGGCTTGTGCGCCGGACGGGTGCATGCAGAAGGAGGTGCGTACCGACTCACGGCTCAATTGTGTCGGAGCTTCCTCGTTTGTCGTTCGCGTTCCAGTGACCGTTTCTCTCAAGGAGGAGTAAGCAAATGGCTACCAAGTGGATTTCTCGTCGAGCATTTCTGAAGGGGGCCGTGTTGGGAGGCGCCGGGTTGATCCTGACGGCCTGCCCAGCGCCCGCAACCGTTGCGCCGGTCGTCCAGCCGACCGCCGTGCCGCCGACTATGGCTCCGGAAGCCACCGCCGTCCCGCCCGCGGAGGCCCCAGCGCCGACCGCGGCTCCCGCCGCGGAGGGCAAGACAATGGTCTTCTGGCCCGAGTGGGGCGGCAAGGATGCCGATATCCTCAAGGCGCAGGTGGACAAGTGGAGCGAGAAGACCGGCATCGCCAACGAATTCCTGCCGATCCGTGATCACACCCGCATGATCGCTTCCATGAGCGCCGGTAACCCGCCCGACTTGCTGATGACCTGGGACGCCAACGCCGTCGGGCAGTGGGGTTTCGAGGGAGTGCTGAAGGACCTCCAGCCCTACATTGATGCCACCGGGTTTGACATGAAGGCGCTCTTCCCCATCGGCATCGCCTCCGGCAACCTGATGGGCATCAAGCAGATCGGCCTGCCGCTGACCAACTACATCTGCACCGTCCTCTACTACAACAAGGATGCCTTCACTGCCGGCGGCCAGGATCCCGAGAAGCCGCCGGAGACCTGGGAAGAGCTGTGGGACCTGTCGGAGAAGCTCACCGTGGTTGAAGGTGGGCAGATCAAGAAGATGGGCTACGGCCCGCTTACGGGCCAGGTCGGGCATCCTACGGTCTATGCGTATGCGTTCGGCGGCTCCATCTGGAGCGACGACCGCCGCAAGGTGACCCCAGACGACGAGGCCAACATCGAAGGCCTCAAGTTCGTGCGCCAGTACTACGAGAAGTACACGACGGCCGAGATGCAGCGCTGGGCCACGAGCCTGGGCACCGAAGCCGATGCCCCGACCTACCCGATCTACACCGGTACGATGGGGATGATGGTGGATGGCGAGTGGCTTCCCGCCTACGTGGACAAGATCACCGATATCAAGATCAACATCGGCGGGGCGTATCTGCCGCATCCGGCGGCGAAGCCTGAAGTCAAGGGTACGATGGGAGCCAACACCAACCCGATGGTGATCCCAACGCAGGCCAAGAACCCAGATGCCGGCTTCGATTTCATCAAGTTCATCTCCGAGCCCGCGAACTCGGCGGAGATGTGCCTGATCGTCGGCAACGCGTCGCCGGTGGTCGAAGGCCTGAAGCTCCAGATCGCCCAGACACCGCAGCCGCTCTACAAGTGGGTGCTGGAAGTGGCCTGGGCCGAGGGTCAGGTTAAGCCTTTGACCATCAACTCGCCCGTCGGCTCGATGTACAACGACGCCTACGACCGCTATAAGCTCGAGGTCATCGAAGACGGCCGCGACGCGGTAGAGGCAATGACGGCATTGAAGGAAGAGATCCAGCCCGAGTTGGATGCTGCGCTCGCAAAGATGGGCATCTGACATGGATTGAGGGATGAGGCGGCCTTGGCCGCCTCATCCGCACCCTGGCAGCCGTAGGGAGGCGCATGATGAGACTCTCCACCCTGAAGTCCAGGCAGGCGCGCAGGGAGCTGAAGTGGGGGTTGATCTTCATCACTCCCTGGATCGTCGGTTTCCTGCTTTTCAACCTCTATCCCACGTTAGCCTCCTTCTACTACAGCTTCACGGACAAGGGTCTCATCAGGCCGCCGGAGAGCGTTGGACTGGACAATTACGTCCGGCTGCTGACGCGAGACAAGCAGTTCGTGAAATCGATCAGCAATACCCTCTACATGGTCGTTGTCGCCGTGCCGCTGGGCACCGTATTTGCGTTCATTACCGCCCTGCTGCTCAACATGAAGGTCCGCGGGCAGGCCGTCTATCGCACGATTTACTACCTGCCGACCGTGGTGCCGGCGGTGGCGGGCACGCTGCTCTGGTTGTGGATCCTCAATCCGCAATACGGCATCATCAACTATGCCCTGAGCTTCTTCGGGCTGCGTTCGCCGGCCTGGTTCGGCAGCCCCGTCTGGGCCAGGCCCGCTGTCGTCATGATGGGGCTGTGGGCAGTGGGCACGTCCACCGTCCTCTATCTCGCCGCACTGCAGGGCGTGCCCCAGGAAATGTACGAGGCCGCGACACTGGATGGGGCCGGCTGGCTGGCAAGGACCCTCAGTATCACCATCCCCATGGTCTCACCCGTGACGCTTTTCATTGCCATCACCAGCGTTATCGGCACGTTCCAGATTTTCACGCAGGCCTATATCATCGGCGGCTCCGGAGGCGGTACCACAGGCAATCCACGGGAATCGCTGCTCTTTTATGCGATCTATCTCTACCGCCAGGGGTTCGTCTACCTGAAAATGGGCTACGCGTCGGCCATGGCGTGGATCCTTTTCCTGATCATCATGGTCGTGACGATCGTGCTGATGCGGTCATCCGCGCGATTCACTTATTATGAATCGTAGGAGATGAAGTCATGAACCGTACCGTCGCTGTCACGGAGAGCGCCCGTCCCCGCCTTCGAACCATGCCTTCGACCAACAAGCTGCTTCAGCAGTTGCTCAAGCATGGCGCGCTCATCGGCATCGGGCTGTTGTTCGCGTTCCCTTTCGTCTGGCTGGTGCTCACGTCGGTCAAGTCACCGAGCGAGATCGTCTCCATGCCGCCCACGCTATTGCCGAAGGTGTGGCGTTTCGCGAACTACAAGACTGCCGTCACCACGATTCCGTTCTTTAGATACATGGGCAACACCGTGTTCATCTTCGTCCTGAAGGCCATCGGCGCGGCCCTTTCCTGTTCCCTGGCGGCCTACGGCTTCTCCATGCTGCGCTGGCCGGGGCGCGACGTGGTGTTCTTCCTGGTGCTGGCGACCATGATGCTGCCGTTCCAGGTCACGATGATCCCGCTCTACATCCTCTATGACCGCGTCGATCTGATCGGCACGTTCGTACCGCTCATCCTGCCGAGCTGGTTCGGCTACGCGTTTTCTATCTTCATGTTCCGCCAGTTCTTCCGTACGATTCCGATCGAGCTGACGGAGGCTGCCCGAATTGACGGTTGCTCTGAACCGCGCATCTGGGCGCAGGTCATCATGCCGCTGGCCAAGCCGGCCATTGCCGCGCTCATTCTTTTCGAGTTCATGTGGACCTGGAACGACTTCCTCGGCCCCTTGCTCTACCTGAGCAAACAGTCCAACTGGACGCTAGCTCTGGGCTTGCTCCAGTTCCGCTCGCAGCGCGAAACGAACTGGGAGTTGCTGATGGCGGCCTCGACCCTCATGGTAGTGCCCGCCGTCGCGCTCTACTTTTTCGGGCAGAAGACCTTCATCCAGGGCATCGCCACCACCGGCTTCAAGTAATAGGGACGGCCAATTGCTGATGTCTACTAGCAGAGGGCCGATCGCCGGCAGCCGGTCGCGCGATGTCATCATGTGCCCCAGGTGAGTGAACCATGCCAGACACGCTGACCCTGCGTGAGATGAACCTGCGCATCTTCCGCGGAGAGCCCATTCCCCACGTGTTCTTTCAGCCACGCTTTGAGCCGTGGTACGACTGGCAACAACGCTTCGGAAGTCTTCCTGAAAAGTACCGCGCTCTCGGCCTGCGAGGCACGTACGCAGACGTTGGCGCTTCGATGCGGTACGTGGACTACTACACAGAAATGCCGCATCCGGTGATACACACTCTGGCGCCTGAGGTCAAGACCCGCGAGCGGTACACGCCCACTGAGCGGACGAAGGTATACGAGACCCCATACGGCGACCTGGTGGAAGAGTCGAAGTACACGGTCGACGAGACGTGGCGGGAAGTGGGCTTTCCTGTGAAAGGGCCTGACGACCTGAAGAAGCTGCGTTGGCTTCTTCAGCATACCACGCTTTCCTTCTCGGAAGATTACTTCGAAACCGGCGACCGTTACATGGGGGACCTGGGTGAACCGCAGTTCTACCTTCCCAAGAGCCCCTACCAGGCGCTGGCGCAGTCGTGGATGAAGCTGAAGGACCTGATCTATGCCCTGGCGGACTGTCCTGACGAGGTCGAAGCGACCATGCAGGTCATCGACGATTATCAAGACCGGCTATATGAAGAGTTGTGCGCCTCCGGGAAGGTCAAGATCGTCAACTTCGGCGAGAACATCCACGACCATCTGCTGTCACCCCGCTACTTCGAGCGCTACCTCATCCCGTGGTACGAGAAGCGAGCCGGGCAACTCCGTCGTGCCGGCATCTACAGCCACATGCACCTGGATGGCTACTTCCACACCTTGCTGAAGTACTTGAGGCACCTGCCGTTCGATGGGATCGAAGCGCTGACCCCAACTCCTCAGGGAGATGTCTCTGTGGAAGAGATGCGGGAACACATGGGCGACAAAATCCTGGTCGACGGCATTCCCGCGATCTACTTCATGGCGCCCTATTCCCGAGAAGAGCTCATGGAGTGCACCGAGAAGCTCGTGAAGCTCTTTCACCCGCGGCTGGTGCTCGGCGTTTCCGACGAGGTGCCTGAAGGGGCCGAGCCAGTGGAGGCCCTCGAACGTATCCGTATGGTGGCGGAGTACTGTCGAAACTACACCGCCTGACGGCATCCGCTCGCGCCGCCTGCCTGCGGAGATATATCTGCTGTGGCAGCGTGGCATGATGGGCGAATGGAGCCATGACTGTGGTGCAGTAAGGATCATTGTATGCATCAGAGAATCGACCTCAACGGCGCATGGGAGCTGGCGTGGTTCGATGGGCATCGCGGTACTAACCCGGGCCGCATGCAGGCGGCGCTTCCCGACCCGCACTTTCGTATCACGGGCCAGGTGCCCGGCGAAGTCCACCTGGACTTGGTTCGATCTGGCATTATCGGAGATCCCTCGGTGGGCCTCAATTGCCTCGCGGCGCGCTGGGTGGAGGAGATGGTCTGGCTCTACCGGCGGACGTTTGAAGCGCCGGCACTGGCGGCGGGGGAACGCGCGTGGTTGGTGTTCGATGGCCTGGACTTGGCAGCCACGATCACGCTGAATGGGGAAGAGATAGCATTGCATGCCAACGCTTTCTACCCGTGTCGCGTGGATGTGACTGACCGGCTGCAACCTGGCATGAATAGCCTGACGGTAGCGGTGGAATCGGGGCTGTTCTACGCGGCAGAGCGGCCTGCCACCGGTTACGGGCTTCAGTTGGACGGGAAACTGCATAAGCGCAACTGGCTCCGGACGGTGCAGTCGTCGTTCGCCTGGGACTGGGCTCCACGCCTCCTGAATGTGGGCATCACCGGCGACGTGCGCCTGGAGATCTGCTCGCAGGCCCGCTTCGACCGTCTGGTCGCGCTAGCGCGCCTGTCAGACGACTTGCAGCAGGGAGCGGTGACAGTGCGCGTCTTCGCCGAAGGACTGGGCGACGCGCCGCAACCGGGCAAGCTGACCGCCACGGTTGTGGGGCCAACGGGGCGGACGATCACAGGGGGTTCGCCCCTAGAAGTGGTTGCTGACGTCACCATTCAGCCCGGGCTGCACCCCGTGGAAGTAACCATCCCCGTGGCGCAGCCGGAGCTCTGGTGGCCCGTCAACCACGGCGCCCAGCCGCTCTATGCCGTGCAGGCGACCCTGGCGGTGGGGGGGCAGGTCATCGGCGAGGACGTGCGCCGGGTGGGCTTTCGCCACGTGCGGGTGAATCAGGATCCTCATGCTAAGGGAGGATCCTATTTCGTCATCGAGATCAACGGCAAGCCGATCTTCGTCAAGGGCGCCAACTTCGTCCCGGCCGATATGATCCCGGCCCGGCTGGACCGGGCGCGCTACGCCACCCTGGTGGACCGGGCCCTGGAGGCCAACTTCAACCTGTTGCGCATCTGGGGTGGGGGGCTGTACGAAAGCGACGACTTCTACGAGATCTGCGATGCGCGCGGGG
>Ga0315289_10007776_pt1 | contig 15579 bp, 15 predicted proteins | sample YL17G11_40_MG_FD_203452 | JGI IMG/M metagenome (GOLD analysis project Ga0315289, IMG submission 203452) | Sediment microbial communities from Yellowstone Lake, YNP, Wyoming, USA - YL17G11_40 | ecosystem: Environmental > Aquatic > Freshwater > Lake > Sediment | place: USA: Wyoming | collected... | reverse complement strand
AAACGATTGCACGTATAGCGAAGCTAGCGGGTTTGCCCGCAGTATTGAGGGTGATTTTTACCTGAAATATCGCGAGCTATATTGCGAGCGATACGCGACCTTTCTCTGGGAGCGATATCCAGGGTCGAATCCCTTTCTTATCTGCCCAAATATGCTTTTCAGCTCAACCAGGCCATCCACCTATCCGGCCAGGTTCCCCCCAATCAGCCGGCCAATACCAAAGGTGATGGCAACTGCAGCCAGGCCAAACAGCACCTGCCGCACACCTGAATAAGCCACGCTGCGCCCGGTGAAAAGAGTGATGCCTGCCCCGACGATGAACAAACCGACAGCAGGGTTTGCTATACCGTGTGCGCTGGCTGGAACTCCTGCCTTAGTTATGTTATCGATTTTGTCTGTCATTTTTTATCTCCTGATTAATCATGACCGGTTGATGAAATTACGGCGGCCTGTATTTCCTTGGTATATGCGTCATGTGATTTGACCGGCAGTTTCATTCCGAACAAGAAGCGCAGCAGGTTTAAACGCCGCACCAGGAACTCATACAGCACCATCACGACTCCGAATGAAACGATTAAGATGAACAGGAACTTGAGCAGGTCTGGGATGGCCCACTGCACCACGAAAAAGGCCAGGGGCAGGATCACCGACTGGTGCAGGATGTAGAAGGGCAGCACGGCTTCGTTGGCATAGCGCAGGAAGGGCTTGTTGTGATTGAGGTGTTGAAAGCCAAACCCAAGGACCGTCAGCAGCCAACACCAGGCGCATAAGCACCACAAGGCAGTTCCCAATGCAAACTGCCAGGTGCCGAAGGTGGGATCACCCAAAGCTCCCCATACGATATCGATGGCTGGCCAGGTGATGATGCCGGCAGCCAGCGAAACCCAGCGCATGTGCTTGATGCTCGCCAGCACCCGCTCACTGGATATGATCACAAAGCCGGAGATAAAGTAAAGCAGGTAGTTGAAAATGCTCCAGCCACCCAGCACCGTCGTGCCCAATCCATCCGGATCGAACAGGTTGAAGATGACAGTCGTGGGCAGGGCAAGCAGGTAAATAGCCACCGGTTTTCCAAGGAAATCGCCCAATCGCTGTAAGAGACGTTGACCGAAGGAGCGTTTCTTGAGCCACAGGTAGAGCGGGAGACACAGCATGGAGAAGATGAAAAGCGCCTCCAGATACCACAGATGCATGCCCATCCAGGCGAAGTTGCCACCGAATCCATACATGCCGTCGAAGTAATGCGGGTAGAAGTCAAAGAACGAGCCGCTGAACGTCCCCTTGTGGAGGTTCTCCAGGTAGATCTGCAATGCAATGTGGGTGAAGATGCCAATCAACAGCGGCACGAGCAGGCGGGCGACGATGCCCTTGATGTACTTCCCCGGGCTGACCTTTCCCAAAGCGTGGAAGACACTGGCGCCCGAGATGATCAGGATGAGGGGCATGCCCCACAAGCCGACGAAAGCGCCCAGGTCATCGAGATATGGGTAGAGGGTTGGATTCTTGATCTGGTACGAATCCGGTGCGAATATCAGCGAACAATGATAGACGAAGACAGCAAAGATTGCCATGACACGCAACCAGTCCAGGTCATATCTTCGGGGTAGATTTATTGATTGGGTGTTCATTTTGATCCTTTCTTTTATTAACTAACTGCTTCTAACTTCTTTGGGTTGGTGGTGGGTTTCATCGCTAAACGGTGATGGGGATGGCTGTACAGAAAGAACGGCACTTGGCGAATCACTCTTCTGCGCTTTGAGACCGAAGACACGCCGCAACAGGTTCACCCGCCGCACGCCATATTCATATAACCCCAGAGTAATGCCGAAAGCCAGGGGGGTAATGAGCAGGTATTTTGCCAGGATAGGTAGTGGCAGTGGGATGATGAAATAGCCAAGGATCAAGATCACCGGCTGGTGAAGGATGTAAAATGGCAGCACTGCTTCGTTGGCGTAGGCCAGTGGTTGCCGGTTGGTGTTCCAATAGCGCATCGCGTAACCGAAGAAGGTCAGGATATAACTCCAGATAAGCAGGCAGGCCAGTAACATCACGAGTACAAATGTTGGCAGGCTGAATTTCCAGCCCCATTCTGAAATAACTACCGTAATCAGGAGTGAGATGATGGTACCCACCATCGCCATGATCAGGGCGGAGCGTCGCTGACGGATGATTGCTTGCTGGATATTGTTATCTGCATAGATGAGATAGCCATAGATAAGGGAAAGGGGGAACATGACCAGGCGCAGAAATGCTTCAGGCGGGGCGGGCTTCATCACACCGAATGGATCTACCGTGATGGCCACCAAAGCCGAGGGAACTGCCCATAAGAAGATGGCACCCGTCCGTGCAGAGAACCGACTTAAATATTCGAGAGCGCGTTGACCGGTTGTACGCTTCAACCAAATGAAAAATGGAGTCAGTACCAGTGTGAACAGGAAGAGATATTCCAGATACCACAGATGCACGCCGGTCCAGGCGAAATTACCAGATTGGAAATAGTGGGGTATGAACTCAAAAAAAGTACCGCTATACTCGCCATGCGTCAGTCGCTCCAAATATATTTGTGGCGGTGCCAGCACCAGGATCCCAAATGCCAACGGTATCAGTAAGCGTAAGACTCGCTCGCGTAAGAAGCGAACTGCTCCCCCAGGACGCAGGGCAAAGAAGATGCTGGCGCCAGAGATGGCAAATATCAGTGGCATGCCCCACATGTCGAAGATTCCAGTAAAGATATCGACAATCCCACTGGTTTCGGCATTCTTGATATGCCAATAAGCAGTGTTGAAGAAACGGCTACAGTGATAGAAGAAAACTCCGGAGAAGGCCAGAACCCGCAGCCAATCGAGATCGTACCGTCTTTGAAAAAGTTTAGTTTCCATGATTGTCTCCTTTTTATGAATTGAACCATCGGTAGAGTGACTCGAACTCCTCCGATTCAACATGATGGTTGGGTTGATCTTCCAAACTGGCAGGGAGTGAAGCGAGCAACTCCCTCCCCAGTTCCTCTTCATCGAAATCGAATCCGTAATCGAGCGAGGAAGCAAGGATTGGTTGTCTGTGGGTAGGATATGTCGATGGAAGGCAAAAGACGAAATTGCAGAGGGTTGTAAGTTTGGTTAAAGTTTGTGCAGACATGGGTGACTCCTGCTTAATATTTTCATCCTCACGTTATGTACAACCATGATAGACCCTTGAACCTTTCGTAAGGGGGATAAAACGAGTGTCTCGAAATGGGAATTTTGATACTCTGTTTTCATGTTGCCTTTCTAAATCTTTGGATGGCCTGAAGAAGTTCTTCAAGTGGGGCGCCTTTTTCAACAAAAGCATCAGCTCCAGCTTGGACTGCTTTCTGGCGAGAGGCCAGATCGCTATGGATGGTCAGGGCAACAATCAAAATTGAGGGATTCGTCGATTTGATACGTTGGGTAGCGGTAAAACCATCAAGTACAGGCATTTCCAGGTCCATCAGTACTACATCTGGATGAAGGATGTCCACTTGTTTGATGGCTTCACTCCCGTTTTGTGCCTCCCCGACAATGTCAATTTTCGGTTTGTATGCCTTACCGGCTAATTCCAACACGGTCGCCAGTCCATGGCGTACCTGAGGTAAATCATCAACGATCAAAACACGGATTCCTTCACTAGTGATATTCATATTCCAATCTTTTGCTGCACCTAGAATCGCTCTGTAATGAAGACGAGTTTTTATCATGCTCTTAGAATAACAAAAAAAACCCTCGACCGCATCGGGCGAGGGGTGGAATTAGTTCTACAGATAGAGAAGGATTTTGGTGTTGGGTCTGAAGGCTGAGGTCAGCTACAGCGTCTACGACTTGCGATGCAGACGATATCAGCTAACTCGCGATTCAGCCTGGACGCCACTGGTCGATCAACTGGCGCATCTGACCTAATGCGGATTGGGTTTGCACTTGCAGGGCATCAATCTGTTCTGATGCTCGCGCGGGATCCTTTTCAAGCATCAGACGGGTGGCTTCTGCCGCTAGCTGGATAGCAAAGATCTTTTGACCCACCGAATCATAAAGCTCCTGGATCATGCTGTTACGCTCCTGCACAGCAGCCAGCTTTTCCGCCTGGGCAGCATATTCTTCCAGCTTTTCATGCGCCACTTGCAACTCTGCCAACAGCATCTGACTTTCAGCCAGGGCATCTTCATGCTGGGCATATTGAATATCATAGGAAATTAATAAAACACCAATAACAGTGTATGCCAGGGCGCGTCCTGGGCCTGAAATCAATCCGAATTCGGCTGACAATGTAACCAGCAGTGATGTCACGAACAGACCATACCAAACCATAGCTTCTTTGCGCGAGAAACGCACTGCCACCTGAAAACCTAGGGCAATATAGAGGATTGCCCAGGTATCCTGGTGCTCCTGAAACACTCCCAGAGATTGAACGATAATCATTTGGAGAGCGAAATAAAACCAGGGATACGATTTTATCCTGGTGGATAATAGTGTCTCGCTGGCATATAACAGCGTGAAGAGTCCCAACAGAATCAGAAGTAATCCTAAGCTAAAGCCCCCGACCAGGTCATATCTCCTGCGCAGGGCAACGACCACGATTAACACATACCCGATCAAATTGACGAGTCGGTGGTAGTGGGACGTGAGACGGTCTGGAGCCATCCGGGTGTTCATGTCGCCTTCTCTTCAACACGGATATACGTTCCCTGATCAGGGTGCGATGTGATCTCCAACCCCCACCCGATCTCGCTGGCTCGCTCAGCCATTCCAGCCAGGCCAAATCCGTTTGTTTGCTTAGCACCTGCCAGTTCAAAACCGCAGCCTTCATCTTTTATTTCCAGGCTGGCGAGCGGGCTATCCAGGCGCAATCGGACCAGCGCCTGGCGAACCCCAGCGTGGCGCGTGATATTGTTGAGTGCTTCCTGCACAATCCGATACAGGTTAGCCTTTACCGGCTCGGGTAAGGATCGCTCTCCAGTGACTTCAATGGTCACAGACAACCCGTCTTGTAACAGCCGCTCCTCTGCCAGCCTTTGGATGGCTGCAGCCAAACCTCCCTGAGCGAGCGAAGGAAGCGGAGCCTGTCCAGTGAGAGCCTGCACTTCACTGGCTGCACTACGCGCCAGGGTTTGAAGACGGATGAGATGTTCTTCAGGTTGAGGTGGGACTTCCTCCATCGATAGTTGAGCAGATTGAACGGCCAGGTTCATACTAAAAAGGGTCTGGGTGAGGGAATCGTGCAGCTCGCGCACCAGGCGATGACGTTCCGTGGCAGCTGCGAGCGCTTCTGACTGGGCAGAGGAGTCTTTCAACTTACTGTAAGCCTCTTGCAGGTCCCCAAACAAGCGTTGATTCTCCTGGTGTCTCTTTTGGGTACGGGCAATCAGATGAGCAAAGCTGCCCATCAGCACATTTGACACGGTGCCCGTTACCACATTGGTTAACCCTGCCTCCCATTCCAACCCAAAGAATAACCTGCCGGCCAATGCCAGGCTAAAGCCTCCAATCCAGGCAAAGCCAATCCGATCATGAAAGAATTGCACTACCTGAAAGCTAAGCGGAAGAAAGAGCAAGGCAAGAAAATCAAGTGTCGGGTCGCGATACAACATGATAAGGGTCAATCCCGACTGAACAAGGGTATACCATCGCGGATATAGGGGAAACCGATAGGTCAGTGCCCTCTGCGAGAAAAGGATTAGTCCAAATATCCCGAGCAGGATCCAGATGGAGGTTGGGATTGGCGCGGTCTCTTGATTCCAGCCAATAGCGCGGGCAATCACGGCAACGTAAATCAAATAGGTGGCAAGATAGCCCATGTCTCTTCCTGGTCAGTCTTTTGAGCCCAACCCGTGCTTCAAAGCCCAGATAGCTGCCCGGGTGCGGTCTTCCAGTCCCAGTTTATCCAAGAGGTTGCTGACATGGGTTTTGACGGTTTTTTCGCTGATCACCATTTTTTCTGCAATCTCGTGATTGGTCAAGCCGCGAGCGATTTGTTCCAAGACCTCCCGCTCGCGTTCGGTCAGCCCTTGCAGCTCTGTGGGTAAGGATGGCAGCTTAGACTCTTTAATGGGCGCATCGCCAGAGACTGCCATCATCAGCCGCCGTGCAACGTCTGGGTGAAGCTGAGGTTTGCCCTGGAAGGATTCCCGGATGGCTTGAACCAAATCGCGGGGTTGGATATCTTTGAGCAAATATCCGTGGGCACCAGCGCGAATGGCTGGAAATATTTTATCGTCTTCGCCGAAACTAGTCAGGATAAGCACACGGGAATGGGGATTGTTCTGGAGGATTTTGCGAGTAGCTTCCACTCCATCCATTTGCGGCATGAGCAAATCCAGCAGGATCACGTCAGGATCAAGTCGGAAAGCCAACTCTACCGCTTCGATACCATTGGATCCCTCACCAATGACTTCCATATCCTTTTGCATCTCGATGAACATGCGCAAACCCTGGCGTACAACGGTGTGATCATCTACCAGAAGCACCCCGATTTTCTTGTTGTTTGTAGTAGGGAGAGGTTGAGGGATATCTTGGCTCATGCGCTCCTCCTTTTCTCGGATTCTACAACGATATCGAATACAAGCATAGTTAAAGCCGAGAAGTGTTCTCCTTAGATAGTATTGCCCCAAAATACTTTCAGCCAGTAGCTTTTAACTATCCGGCCAGGTTCCCCCCAATCAGCCGGCCAATACCGAAGGTGATGGCAGCAGCAGCCAGGCCAAATAGTACCTGCCGCACACCTGAATAAGCCACGCTGCGCCCGGTGAATAAAGTGATGCCTGCCCCGACGATGAACAAACCGACAGCACTCAAAACCATACTTAGGATAACTGCTGTAATTCCGGTGAGGAATGTAAAAGCTATCACAGGGATGATTGCCCCGATGGAGAAGAGGAAGAAGGAAGTCAGGGCGGCCTCCCAGGCTGAACCTCCCAGCTCGGAGGGGTCCACATTGAGCTCCTCGCGTGCCAGTGCTTCGATGGCTGAAGTCGGGTCGCTGATGATGTGCTGGGCCATGCGTTGGGCATCATCCTTGGGCAAGCCGCGCGCCTCGTAGATCAACGCCAGCTCTTCCGCTTCCTCCTCCGGTGCCGCGATTAACTCCGCCTGCTCGATACCGATCTGGTGCTTATAAAGCTCCCTGGCGCTCTGCACCGAGAGCCATTCGCCTAAAGCCATCGAAATGGCGCCCGCCAACAAACCGGCTATTCCGGTGATCAGAATGGCGGAGTTATTAAGCTCAGCCCCCGCCACGCCCATCACCAGACTCAAATTCGAAACCAGACCATCGTTTGCACCCAGCACGGCGGCGCGCAAGGCGTTGCCACCACCGGCGCGATGCCTGCCCTCCAGCTTAGCCAAAGCCCCGCCTTCCATCCCACCCTGCATGGTGGCAACCACACGGTTCAGCAAGCGGTTATGGGAAGATTCATCAGCCGACATACCAGCACCGCCTGGAATGGTGGCATATTTGAGAGAGTCTTTACGTTCATTGCCAATGACGGTGGGTAATACCGCAGCCACACCCAGGCGTTTGGCTGCCCAAGCCAGAGTGCGGCTGCGCCAATTGGGTACAAACGGCGGCATCGCCACCCCGCCTGCTTTCAATCGCTCCACCCATTCAGCGGCATGCTTGCGTTCCACAGCTGCCATGCGCCGGTAGACCTCAGCCAGGCGGCTATCTTTTTCGACTAGCGCCAGTGCATTGTACAAGTAGGCTCCGTTCAGCTCATCATTCAGGCTTGCCAGGGCAGTTGCTTTCATTTTTTCATCCATAAGTCCCTCCGGCAAAGTTATTTTATATTCTCGAGTCAGTCAATCTTACCACTGATAAAAGCCAATGATTGCTGCTTTGGCTAAGGTATTTGCAGTCTGCACCGATATAGACCTGCGGGGAGGTATAGAGGGTATTTGAAATAGTATATAATTGCGAACATGTGGTTTGAAGCACAGGTGGTACCCGCTCAAATCGAGAAGCCGAAGCACAAATGACTGCCCCACCCTCAACAAATCGGAGCAGTTTTTTTACCAGTGTGCTGAAGCTGGTGAGTGGCACCACCCTGGCGCAAGCGATAACCATCCTCACCGCACCGATCATCTCAAGGCTGTTTGCCCCTGAAGCTTTTGGAGTGCTCAATGTTTTTACCTCCCTGGTCACGATCATCACCGTTGTGATTTGTCTGCGCTACGAATTTGCGATCGTTCTACCAGAGAGTGATGAAGATGCGGCGAATCTGGTTGGTCTGTGTGGCCTTATCACCCTGGGAATCAGCGCTTTGGCAGCTTTGGCATTGCTCATCCTTGGTCGCCCGCTGGTCAATCTCATAAAAGCCCCAAGCCTATACGCGTTTCTTTGGCTGATCCCCATCGGCTTGCTGATTCAGGGCTTCTTCCAAGCCTTGAATTATTGGAACACCCGGACAAAGCACTTTGGTCGTCTCTCCATTGCCAGAGTTTCGGCTTCCCTCACCACCAGTGCCCTCCCCATGTTGTTGGCATCCATTGGCCATGCAACCGCAGCCAGCCTGGTTTTTTCATATGTGGCAGGCACGTTCATTTACGCTTGCGTCCTCGGAGCACAGGTCTTAAGAGAGAGCGGAGCACTATTTTATAGAGTTATCCAGAGATCACGTATGCTTGCCAATCTCAAGCGTTATCGCAAATTCCCGCTGGTTGACTCATGGGGTAGTTTTATCAACAACCTCTCCTGGCAGCTCCCGTCCCTGATGCTGCTTTATTTTTTCTCCGAGACGGTCGTGGGCTATTATTCGTTATCCAACCGCTTAATCCTGTTACCGATGACGCTTATTGGAAGCTCCCTGGCGCAAGTTTTTTACCAGCGCACAGCTGAGTTACGCTCGAACCCTGAAAACCTATCCAAATCAGTTGAACTGGTCTTCCGCCGTCTGGCTGCCATCGGTTTATTTCCTGCCCTGGTTTTGGGTATAGCTGGTCCACAACTTTTTGGGTTCGTCTTTGGAGCCAACTGGATGGAAGCTGGGCGGTATGCCCAAATCCTGAGTCCGTGGATGTTCATCCTTTTTATTTCATCGCCTCTCAGCAGCCTGTTTGCCACCCTAGAGCGCCAGGAATTAGCCTTGATCGTCAATTCCATCATACTAGGCACTCGTTTTGCCGCCTTGGTAATCGGCGGTCTGACCCATAACATCTACCTTACTCTAACCATCTGGTCTGGTACGGGTGTCCTCGTCTATGGAGGCCTGGCATTATGGCTTCTCAAGCTTACTCAGGTGCCTTGGGCATCAGCGTTCCGAACCATCTTACAATACTGCTTTTATGCCAGCCTGCCAGCATTGCTCCTGGTAGCTGCGATGTACACACTTATCCCCTCTCCGGTTTGGCTGGTCATTCTTACAGCGGTTGTGTCATTGGCTTATTATGCTGTCGTCCTCGCCAAAGATCGCAATTTGCGAGACTATTTGCTTGCATTATTACCACAAAGAGCATCTCATCCAGGATGATTCAATGACGACCAGATACGATCAAACTTATTTCGATAACCCAGAAATTTGGAGCCCTGCAGCCTGGCAAAACCACGCAGCAGATTATGAACGTGCCAGGCTTGCAGCTGAATGGTTACCAGGTGAGGTTAGATCGGTTTTGGATGTGGGTTGTGGGAATGGGGTTTTCACAAACCTGGTGGAGACAAATCGATTTAAAGTTGGATTGGATCTCAGCCGGGTTGCATTGGAGTACGTCACCGCTCTTCGGCTGCAGGCTAATGCCACTCGTCTACCTTTTCCCAACAACTCTTTCGATGCCAGCCTCAGCATGGAGATGCTGGAGCATTTACCGTTCCCAATCTATCAAAGCGCACTGAATGAATTAGTGCGGGTTTCCCGCCGATATATTTTAGTCACTGTGCCCTATGACGAAAACTTGAAATATAATCGCGTGATTTGCCCGATATGTCTGTGCGCCTTCCACCCCTACCATCACGTCCGGCGGTACCAGCCTTCTGCCTTTGAAACGATGTTTGGGCTTCATTATCGCCTGGTGAGGCTTGAACCTGTGGTTCCGACAAGGCGTGAAGCCCTGCCTGTGCTCTGGAACTATATCAGGCAGTATCTTCATCATCAGGGAAGGAACTACCCTAACGGGGTGATATGCCCACAATGTGGTTATACACCGGTTAAGAACACAGTTTCAGCCAAGCAGGTTTCCCGAAAATCCTCAATGCGGCATTCTTTAAGTCGTTTATGGCCCAAGCGCACCACATTCACCTGGTGGATGGCATTCTACCGAATAGAAATATGAAGGTATGGCTGGCGTGCCAACAGTGCTCGTGATTGCATATTACTTTCCTCCCTTGGGAGGGGCAGGTGTGCAACGCACACTTAAGTTCGTAAAGTACCTGCCAGATTACGGCTGGTTGCCGCATGTGCTGACTGTTCAAGATAGTGCGAGCCTCCAGGATTCAAGCCTGGCAGCTGAAATCCCAGCCGAGATACCCATTACCCGTACGCCCATCTTGAGGCTACCTCCGCGCCTCCCGTGGCGACTGCGCAACTTTATCAGCCGCTGGTTTCTGATCGTCGATGAACAACTTGGGTGGCTGCCATATGCAGTTTCAGCCGGGCAAAGAATAATCGCGGAGTCTGGCGATATACAGGCGATTTACTCCTCATCTTCACCGTATACTGCACATCTGATCGCCCGTCATCTGCATCGCCGAACGCAATTACCCTGGGTGGCTGATTTCCGTGATCCATGGGTTGAAAATCCTTATATAAAGTTTCCTACATCTCTTCACCGAGGTACGAACGAGCACTTGGAGCAGAGTATTTTCAAGGAAGCTGAGCGGGTGATATTAAATACCGATGTTTCTCGTCAATGCTACATTCAAAAATACTCCGATTTACCTGCTTCCAAGTTCATCACTATTCCCAATGGTTACGACCAGGCAGACTTACCACTTTCCAGGTATGAGGTTCAAATAGATTCTGTCTTTACCATTGCCCACCTTGGCTCGCTTTATCAGAAAACACGCTCCAGCGAATATTTCTTAAGAGCACTCCACGATACATTTCAGGCAGGAAAGCTGCTGCCTGACAAAGTACGGGCTCGTTTCATTGGCGCTATCGACAAGGAAACAAAAGATTTTATCAGGCAATTCGAGCTTAGCGGCTGTGTTGAGCTTGTGGGCTATCTTCCTCATCGCCAGGCGTTGAACTACCTGTTCGAGGCTGACCTACTTCTACTTATCCCATCTTATGGTAAAGGGGGCGAACTATTCGTGCCTGCCAAACTATTCGAATACCTGGCATCCATGAAACCCATTTTATGCCTTGCAGAGCCGGGCGCCTGTGCAGATTTGATCCTTCAAGCTCGAGCCGGTTGGGTGATATCTCCAACAGTTTACAGCGTGATAGCCGATCAGCTGGTCGGCATTTATCAGCAATGGGAAGCTGGCAATCTTATCATAAACCCAGATCGTGATTTGATCGCTTCGTTTGAGCGGCGAAAGCTTACCGGGCAGCTGGCTAACCTGCTTACCGAGATCTGCAAATGATTGATCCCAGCAGAATTGTGGAAAATGACCTCACGCAGGTAAAACTGCGATTGTGTTATATTTCCAACCCGAACCTTATTCACACCCGACGCTGGATAAGCTGGTTTGCACAGCACGGTCACACAGTTTGCCTTCTAGCTGATGTTCCGCTCAAGGAAGACTGGTCGGATGTGCTGGTCATCGACTTATCGAAAATCTTTTATGGGCGTTTCGTTCGTTTCCCTATCTGGACTGTCTGGCTCAAGAACTTTTTACGCGAGTGGCATCCGGATATTTTACACGCCCACCGCATCAATTCAGCCGGATGGATGGCGGCTGCGAGTGGTTTCCATCCGTATGTGGTCACACCATGGGGAACTGATATATTCGTTCAGCCCCAACATTCAATAATCGCACGACTATTAGCCTGGTATACCTTGAGGCAGGCGGACTTGATCACTACCATCTCCCACGCTATGGATGTACAGGCAATACAACTTGGTGCCAGAGCCAATACTCTGAAAAGAGTCCAGTTTGGTGTTGAATTGGATACATTCAAGCCTGGTATAGCCACCAGCCAGGAAAATCTTGATCTTCGGAGGAGCTTGTCTTTGCCCGAAAATGCGCGTGTGGTGCTTAGCCCCCGGGCGGTCACACCCCTCTACAACCTAGATATCATCCTGAAATCCATCCCTCTTGTGTGCGAACGTGTAAAGGAAGCAATCTTCATTTTCCTGGACTACAACACTGACGCTGATTACAAAAGGCAATTGGCTATGACTTCAAAGGAGCTGGGGTTGGACGCATTTATCCGCTGGGTGCCACCGACCCGTAGCCGGACCGAAATGGCTAGACTCTACCAACTTAGCGAGGTGGTGGTCTCAGTACCGTCTACCGATGGTACGCCAGTCTCTGTATTGGAAGCTATGGCCTGTGGAAAGCCGGTTGTGTGTACAGATCTGCCGCCACTGCGCGAGTTCATCACTAGCGGTGAGAATGGCTGGCTGGTGCCCGTGTGTCAGAGCTCTCCACTGGCTGAAGCCATCCTTCAGTTGCTGGCGCAACCTGAACAGGCAAACGAGTTTGGTCGCAAGGCATGCAAGGTAGTGGCAGAAAAAGCCAACAGTGAAGTGGAGATGCAACGCATGGAAGCGATTTATTATCAGCTTGCAGCATCCCGGAGAAGATGACCCCACGCCACATGTTGTCATGCTGCTAACCAATCCTTTTTAACCTGACCCGCGTGTGCTTAAGGAGGCCAACAGTCTGGCTGGTGCAGACTAGGATGTATTTAGACAAATCGAGATATCATCACATACTCATAAAATCTGAGCATTGCATACTCATAAAATCTGAGTATGCAACATTAATTTTCTGGAATAATTATGGGGTATACTTTTAGACCGAAGTCAGGAAATCGGATCTCAACATGAACAATACCATATCTCACACAAACAAACCCGGGCTGAGGGTGAAGAATGATTTGCCTGCCACTATTACCAAAGCCGCCAGCAAGCAGACGTATTACACAATTCGTTTCCTGATGGATCGGGACCGTGTGCAGGACGCCTACCGCGCTTACGCTTACTTCCGCTGGGTAGATGACCAGCTAGATACCAATTTGTGTACTCAGGACGAAAAAAGAGCCTTTATCACTCGGCAGCAAACGCTTCTCGAGACATGTTACCAACGGAAACCATCTGATCCATTGAATACTGAGGAGCAAATGCTGGTGGATCTGGTTGGAGATGATAAGGAAATGGATAGCGGGCTGCAATTCTACCTGCGCAACATGATGGCTGTAATGTCGTTCGATGTGGAACGTCATGGTCGGGTGATCTCACAGGCAGAACTATCCCAGTACTCATTATTGCTTTCTAAGGCTGTCACAGAGTATATGTTTTATTTTATCGGTCATCAGGATCCCCCTCCTTGCAGTGCAACACGTTATCAGGCAGTGTATGGTGCGCATGTGGTGCATATGCTGAGAGATATGGTTGATGATATTGCCTTGGGTTATTTCAATATCCCCGGCGAAGTTATCGAAGCAGACCATATTTTATTGGATGATTTGAACAGCCGCCCGTTCCGAATGTGGATTATGGAGAGAGCGAAGCTGGCACACAGGAAATTCGACGCTGGCAGAAAATATATTTCTCAGGTGAAAAACCTGCGCTGCCGGTTGGCAGGCTTTACCTACCTTGCCCGCTTCGAATGGATGCTAAGGGCGATTGAACGTGACCAGTATTACCTGCGCCATGAATACGCCGAACGGAAAAGCCTCAGGGCTGGGTTATGGATGGCCTGGCGGGTATTCACATCTATGTTAAGCATACCCTTTAGGAGATATAAGCCAGGTGAACCAGTAACTCTTTCTGATCAATGCGAGGAAAGATGAAATCGAAATCGGCGATAATCATTGGTGCCGGCATCGGAGGGATATGCGCGGCGATCCACCTGGCGTCGCATGGTATTCACACGACGGTGGCGGAAAAGAATGCCCTGGCAGGCGGACGCTGCGACCAGATCAACCGTGATGACCATCACTTCGATGCCGGTCCAACCCTGATGGTCATGCCCCACGTGTACGAAGCGGAATTCAACGCTCTGGGCTGTCCGATCAACGAACTGCTGGATCTGCAGCGGGTGGATCCGACGTATCGCCTGGTTTTTGATGATGGCAGCCAGCTGGCACTTACTTCAGATATGCAATCTCTCAAGGATCAGCTGGAATCGATCCAAACTGGAGCCTTTCAAGGCTTTTTACGCTATCACGAGGAGGGCGAGCGCCATTACCGGATTGGGATGGAAAGATTGGTGAACCGTGATTTTCGCCGGTTTTCAGACTTATTCACCCTCAGCAATATCCCCCTGTTATTCCAAGTGAAACCGCTGGTGAAGCATTATGCTAATATGTCGGCCTATTTCGACAACCCACGTTTGAAGGCGGCTTTCACCTTTCAGGATGTGTACATGGGGTTAAGCCCGTTTGAAGCCCCCGCGACCTTCTCCTTGATGCCATACAGCGAGCTGGCGCATGGGGTGTGGTATCCGAAGGGTGGGATGTATAGTATCGTGGAAAGGCTGATGTCACTGGCGCGGGAAGCAGGAGTGGAATTTGCCTTCGACACAACTGTGGAACAAATCATCGTGAATAGTAGAGGTGCAAAGGGGGTAATCCTTGAACATAACCAGCAGTTCATGGCAGATGTGGTCCTGGCAAATGCTGACCTGCCTTATGTTTACCAGGAGCTCCTGCCAAAGGATGGACAGGCAGAAAAGCTATCGCGCAAACACTATTCCTGCTCGGTGATCAGCTTTTTTTGGGGGGTAGATAAACCCTACGAGTCTTTGGGGCCGCACACCCTGTTCCTGGCGGATGATTATCAAGCAAATTTCGATACCATCATTGGCGAGCTTGGCCTTCCTGCCAACCCGAGCCTTTATATCCACGCTCCAGCGCGACTTGACCCCTCGATGGCTCCCCAAGGCCAGGATACACTAATTGCAGTCGTGCCTGTTGGGCACTTATCTGAGAATGGGGACCAGGATTGGAGTGACCTGACAGACCAGGCGCGCAAGCACGTGTTTCGCAGGCTGGCTAGCCTGGGGATCACCGATCTCGAAGCTCATATCAAGTTTGAGACCACGCTCACACCCCTATCCTGGCGAAAGAGGTTTAACCTGATGAAGGGTTCCACACATGGCTTATCGCATAACCTGGCGCAGCTGGCATATTTCCGCCCAGCTAACCGGCACCCACGCTACCGCAATTTGTACTTTGTGGGAGCCAGCACCCACCCTGGCACAGGCGTTCCGACAGCCATGATCTCAGCTCGCCTGGTGGCAAGGCGGATTTTAGATGAGCTGCCAGAGTTAGGATGAGTGACAGGCATTAACCCCCCTCGTTTTATAAAACTAGTTATATAAACCTCTTTTACGGTTGGTCAGGGTGGACATAGAGATGATATCTAAATTGGCCTCAAAATTAATGATAATATCCTACTGTACTCTTTCTATAGGCTTCAGCTTGATCCTGTCGTAGATGCCTAATTATGCTAATACTTATGGTTTAGCCGC
>Ga0315289_10007775_pt1 | contig 15579 bp, 15 predicted proteins | sample YL17G11_40_MG_FD_203452 | JGI IMG/M metagenome (GOLD analysis project Ga0315289, IMG submission 203452) | Sediment microbial communities from Yellowstone Lake, YNP, Wyoming, USA - YL17G11_40 | ecosystem: Environmental > Aquatic > Freshwater > Lake > Sediment | place: USA: Wyoming | collected... | reverse complement strand
GTCCCAAGCATAGGGACGCCGGGCTCGTTCTGTCAAGGCGCGCTGTCAAGGCGAGCGCGGCGGGGTGTATACTCGAGGCATGGGCAAGAAGAAGATCGCGGCGACGGAACCTGCCCGGGCCCGGATGGTCAAGGAGCTGCGGGAGGCCATCGAGGGGATCGACGAAGAGGGCCTGCTGTTCCTGCTGCGGCAGGCGCAGGTGCTGATCCACAACGCTCGGGTGGAGGAGCTGAACAAGAGGCCGGCGCAGAAGGCGCAAGGAAAAGCTCCGGCCGCTCAGAGGCTTGCCGACGCGCCCGCGACGGCAAGCGCCCCGGTCTCGATCGAGGAGGCAAAGGGGGGCAAGTCCGTCTTCCTCACCATCGGCGGCACTCGGAAAATCATGACTCTCGAGGAAATGAAGAGGCTCGTGCGGATCTGCTACGGCGCCGAGACGAAGAGCGACGCCCTGCGCCAGCTCTACACGGTCCTCGCCCGGGAGAGGAACGACATTCTCTTCGATGCGCGGATCGGAAACGCGGGCAGTCCCCTTCTCGAGGCTCTTTTCGCCGAGGTGCGCGCGACCTACCGGCTGAAGGACAGGTAGGGCTCGGGGGACTTGCTCTCTCCCTCGATGTTTTCTATTCTATGCCATGCCCCCCACGGAGATCGACGGAAAGTACTACATCTCCTACGAGACCATCCATCGCACGGTGCGCGGCATGGCAGATGCCATCACAGCCTCGGGCTTCGACGCTGATGTGATCGTAGCGATCGGCACCGGAGGATACATCCCCGCGCGGATCCTCAAGACCTTCCTCAAGAAACCCATCCTCACGGTCGGGATCTCCTACTACGGGGCGGACAACAAGCCAGCAAAAACGCCGCACACCATCCAGTGGATCGACGAGGTCGAGCAAAAGCTGAAGGGGAAGAAGGTCCTCCTCGTGGACGAGGTGGACGACTCGCGGGTCACCCTCGAGTACTGCCTGCGGGAGCTGCTCAGCCACAGGCCCGCAGAGATCGCGGTGGCGGTTCTACACAACAAGAAAAAGGAAAAGCGGGGGAACATCCCCGCCGAGATCAGCCTGTACTTCGTCGGCGAGGAGCTGGAAGACCGCTGGATCTGCTATCCCTGGGACGCGATCGACATCGCCGCCCACCAGGCGCTCGCGCGGGAGAACGCGCCCGCTACCGCTCGCCCCTGCTGAACGGCTCTCCGAGGGCGGCAGGCGCGTTCTGGTGCCGGCTGTCGCGTCGCAGTCCCCCGGCAACGAGAACAAGCAGGGTCGCAATGTAGGGCATCGCTCCAAGCAGGTTGGGAGGGATGCCCAGCGGCTGCAGCATATATTGCAGAACGAATATCCCACCGAACAGGAACGCCCCGAGGAACGCGCGCAGGGGGTTCCACAGCGCGAAGATGGTCAGCGCGATCACGATCCATCCCCGGCCGCCCGTCATGCCGTCCGTCCAGGACCGGGAATACACGAGCGACAGATAGCCGCCGCCCATCCCCGCGAGCGCCCCTCCGGCGAGCGTGCACAGGTAGCGCACGCCGGGAACGCTCACGCCCTGGACCGCGGCCGCAGCGGGGTTCTCGCCCACCGAGCGCACACGCACTCCCCACCTCGTTTTGGCCAGAAGGAACCAGAGCAGCACACCCAGAATGACCGCTATGTAGAACAGGGGGTCCTTGTCGAAGAGGATCGTGCCGAGGTAGGGGATGTCGACAAGCCCAGGGATCTTCACGATCGGCAGCTGCGCCTGCTGGGGCCTTCCCATGTAGGGCTTGCCCAGCAGCCCGCTCACCCCGAGGCCGAGCATGGCCAGTGCCAGTCCCGAGACGACCTGGTTGACCTTCAGCGTCACGGAGGCGAACGCGTGCAGCAGCGACAGGGCGGCCCCGGCTGCAACGGCCGCAATGAGCCCCAGCCACGGGCTGCCCGTGTTCATGGCGACCATGAATGCGCCCACCGCGCCCACGGACATCATGCCCTCGACGCCGAGGTTCAGCACGCCCGAGCGCTCGGCCACGATTTCTCCCAGCGTGCCCAGCAGCAGGGGCGTGCCCGCCGCGATTGTCCTGTCGAGGATCGAAACGACGATCGGGTTCATCAGGTCCTCACCTCTATGCGGTTGTGCAGGAAGAAGTCTCCGCAGATGAGAAACACGAGCAGCATGCCGTTGAAGACCTGCACGGTGGCTGCCGGCAGGCCGAGTGACACCTGGATCGCGTCCCCGCCCACGAGGATGCCCGCGTAGAAAAGCCCGCTCGCGATCGCGGCAAGGGGGTTGAGCTTGGCGAGCCACGCGACGATGATGCCCGTGAACCCGTAGCCCGAGCTGATCGCCATGGGGTAGCTGAGGTGGTGGTGAATCGCCGCCACCTCGCCCACGCCGGCAAGGCCCGCCACCCCACCGCTCACCGCCATCATGAGCACGGACACGCCGAGGAAGTTGATACCGGCATACCGCGCTGCCTCGGGATTCTCTCCCATCACGCGCAGCTCGTAGCCGAAACGCGTCGAACGGAGCAGGAGAAAAAGGATGCCGGCGCTTGCGAGCGCCAGGCCGAGCGTCACGACGTGGATACGCGTCCCCGGCAGCTGCCACAGCGATGCGGCGGCCGAGAAGTCGTCCGTGTAGGGGAAGCCCTGCTGGGTCGCGCCCTTCCACGGACCGGTGATCAGCAGCGTGATCAGCTCGTAGGCGATGTAGTTGAGCATGAGCGAGGAGATGACCTCGTTCACACCGAAGCGGCCCTTCAGCAGCGCGAGCAGCGCTCCCCAGGCCGCCCCGGCCGCGAAGCCGCTCACGAACATGAGAGCAATGAGAAAGATCCCCGGCAGGCGGACGTTCAGGCCGATCCACGTGGCCGCCGTTGCACCGGCGAGCAGCTGCCCCTCGGCGCCGATGTTCCAGAACTTCCCGCGAAAGGCCAGGGCGAGGCCTGAGCCGATCAGGATCAGCGGGATCGCCTTCGTCAGCGTCTCGCCGAGGCCGTAGCGGCTGCCGAAGGAGCCGGCGAAAATCTTGTACAGCGCGTAGAATGGGTTCACACCGCTCGCGGCGAACACGATCCCCACGGCGATGAGCCCGGCCGCGATGCTTCCCGCGAGAACCAGAAGCGGAAAACCGCGCGGCGCCCGGTAGCGCGGAAGGACATGGATCCGCAGGCTCATGTCCGCGCTCCCGCCATCCACATGCCGACCTGCTCCACTTTCGCCGCCTCCCGGTCGACGACGCCGACGATCCTTCCGCCGAACATCACGGCGATCCGATCGGCCAGTTCGAAGATCTCCTCCAGATCCTCGGAGACCAGCAGGACTCCCTTTCCCTTCTCCCGCAGCGCAAGGAGCAGTCCCCTGATGTACTCGGTGGCCCCCACGTCCAGGCCGTAGGTGGGGTGGGCGGCCACAAGGAGTGAGTGCTCACCCGAGATCTCGCGCCCGAGGATGAGCTTCTGGATGTTGCCCCCCGAGAGGTTCTTCAGGGGCTCGTTGATGGAAGGCGCGGCGACGTTGTAGGTTTGCACGATCTCTTTCGCCCGGCCGCGGATGGCCTCGTAGTCCAGAAAGAGAACGCGGGAGAAAAGGCGGTTTCTCTGCTGCTTGAGAACCGCGTTCTCGTACACGAACAGGTTGGGCACGACGGCGAACCGCATCCGCTCTTCGGGAACGTGCGACATTCCCATGGCACCGATCACCCGGGCGGACTGGTTGGTGATGTCCTTGCCTTCCAGGCGCACCAAGCCGCGCGTCGACCTGCGCAGGCCGGTGATCGCCTCGACAAGCTCCCGCTGGCCGTTTCCCGACACGCCGGCGATGCCGAGGATCTCGTTGGCGCGGACGGTGAGCGAGACGCCCTTGACCGCCTCCAGTCCCCTGTCGCCCGGCACGACGAGATCGCTCACCTCGAGGACCGGCCCGCCCGCAGGCATGGCCCTGCGTTCGAGGCTGAAAAGCACCTCCCGGCCCACCATCATGCGCGCAAGATCTCTCCTGTTGACCTTTGCCGGGTCGGCGATCCCCTCCAGCCTCCCCCGGCGCAAAACGGCGATGCGCGTGCAGACCTGGAGGACCTCCTCGAGTTTGTGGCTGATGAAGATCACCGAGTGGCCTTCCTCGGACATCCGGCGGATGACCGCGAAGAGCTCTCCGGCCTCCGAGGGAGTGAGCACCGAGGTGGGCTCGTCGAGGATCAGGAGGTCCGCGCCCTGCAGAAGGGCCTTGACGATCTCCACTTTCTGCTGCTCGCCGGCCGACAGCTGCCAAACCCTGCGCGCCGGGTCGATGGAGAGCCCGTAGCGACGGGAGAAGGTGGTGAGTTTCTCCACGACCCGCGCGGCGGGGTGCAGGAACGGAGCCTCCTCGTCGGCGAGTACGACGTTCTCGGCCACCGTGTGGTTCTGCACGAGCATGAAGTGCTGGTGGACCATGCCGATGCCGGCCCGGATCGCATCGCGGGGCGAGGAGAGGTGCACCGCGCGGCCGTTGATTCGAATCTCCCCGGAGTCCGCTGCGTACAAGCCGTACAGGATGTTCATGAGTGTTGTCTTGCCTGCCCCGTTCTCGCCGAGCAGGCCGAGCACCTCACCCTCACCGATGGCGAGGGTGACGTCGCGGTTCGCCGCAACGACGCCGAAGGACTTTGAGATGCCGGACATCTCGAGGCGCTCGATCTTCTTCATGTCGCGTGTCGCAATGGGTGTCGCAACGGAAAAGAAAAAGAGAGCAGGCGGACGGCGGGCCCGCCTGCTCCTGACGATCGCGGCGGTCCGGCTTACCGGGGAACGTCGCCGACAACGTTGTCCACGTAGTAGTCGATGCTGAGGAGCTCCGCCTTGGTGCCATAGCGCCCGGCGGGGATCTTCACAGCGCCCTTGTTGTCGGAGATCGGGCCCATGAAGGGGTCGAAGGCGTCCCTGCCGCCGGTCTGCATGGCCTCGTAGCGCTTCATCACCAGGTCGTACACGGTGAGCTCGCCGAGGTCGGGGGTTTTCACTTTCTTCGCCTTGAGGGCGTCGACAAACTTGGGATTGATCGGGGCGTCGAAGGATCCGCCGAGGACAGCGGCCTTTTCCTTGGCCAGCCACCACAGGTCCTCGTTGTTCCACTTCCCGTCCTTGATGTCCTGCAGGGTCTTCACGTACATGACGCCCCAGTCCACGAGCTGCCCCGACACGGCGGAGTTCGGGCCGAACTTCTGCATCGGGCTGTAGTGGCTGAAGGAGCAGACCGGCTTTCCGGCCTTCGTGTGCTCCTCGGCAACCTCCACGACAGCCTGAGTGTCCTCGGTGAACGCGAGACAGTCGGCGCCTGCCGCTACGAGGGCCTCGGCCGCTTCCTTGGCCTTCTGGGGATCGAACCACGCGTAGATCCAGCGCACCTCGACCTTCGCCTTCGGGTTGGCGGCCTTCACGCCCAGGGCGTAGGCGTCGATGTGGCGCACGACTTCGGGAATGGGGAACGCGCCGACGTAGCCGATCACGTTGCTCTTCGTCAGGGCGCCGGCCATGAGGCCGTTGAGGTAGTACATCTGGTACAAGTCGGCGAAGTAGGTGCCGACATTCGGGGCGTTCTTGTAGCCCGAGCAGTGCATGAAGAGCTTCGTCGGGTACTTGGCGCCGGCCTTCACGGTGTCGTCCATGAAGCCGAAGCTGCACGTGAACACCACATCGCACTTTTCCTCCTGGACCAGCCTGTCGATGAACCGGGAGGCGTCCCCCTCGGGCACGCTCTCGACGTAGACGGTCTTCAGCCAGGGCAGCTTGCTCTCGGCGTACCTCCTGCCCACGTCGTGGGCATTGGTGAAGCCGAGGTCTCCGATCGGGCCGACATAGACGAAGCCCGCCTTGAGCGTCTTCTGGCCGCCCGCCGCAACGGGCTTCTCCTTCTGCGCGCCCGCGAAGGCGAATGCGACGCCGAAGGCGGCGAGGAGGACAACCGAGAGAACGGCAATCCTTCTGAGTTTCACTTCAATCTCCTTTCTCAGTGTAGGGGTGTGTGAACCCAGAGTACGGGATGCGCCGGGAGCTGTCAAGTTGCCGTGGGGCTGTCGCTGCGAGAGCTTCGGACTCTCATTCTGAGAAAGCGCCCCGTATCCCCGATCGACGAACGCTTCTCGTGCATCCTGCAGCGGAAGCCGATCCCCAGAAAAAGCATCGCGACGGGCGGCGTCGAGGGCAGCTGGTACCACCTCGCCTTCGTGATCGACAAGGCGAGCAGGCATAGAAAGGTGTACTTCAACCAGCGGAACGATCGAATCGGGGTTCCAGCGGGACTTCAGTACCTCGCGACCGTTCAAGCGGCCTCGGATATCGCGAAGATCGCGGATGAACGTGCGCGTCGCAGAGCCGTACACGACATGGCGCCCGCGGACGGCCTGGAGTCGCACGAAGAGGCAGCCATCCGAAGGATTCTCGAGAAAGCGGGCGGAAACCGCAGAAAAGCCGCTGCAATGCTGCGTATCGGAGAGGCGACCCTCTACAGGAAGCTCAAGAAGTACAACCTGGGCTGACGGACTCGCTGCACTGACCTTCCTGTCATTCGCAAGAGACACGGTCACTGGGATGATCGAATTCTTCCCGGAACACGCGGATGTAGGTCAGCATGTCCTTGTATGAGACTTCCGGAGGAATTCGATGATCCGGTAAGGGGAGGAAACCGCCCTGATCGACTTCGTGCTTCAGAGCAAGAAGGTGTCTTCGGATAGCCTCCTCACCACGAGAAATGACGTGCTTGTCAACTGCGCCCATTATCTTCACCTGTTTGCTCATGACTCGACGGATCGAGCTCGGCGTGGTTCCCCATTTTCCAGCCTCGAGCGGAAACAGGATATCAAAACCTGATTCCACCCAGGCGGGAACGAGCCTCTCTACATTCCCATCAGAATCGATAAGCGCCCAGATGACCCCGTTTTCCTTGTAGAAGGTGATGAGCTTTCGGTAATACCTGTCGAATATCCGCCTATAGGTATCCGGAGAAAACAGGGGGCCATTGGCTCCGCAGCAGTCTTCGAAGAAGTAGACAAGATCGAATCGCAGCGTCGAAAGGATCGGCGCCATGACCTTCATGAAGAAGTCAGTAATATGGCTCACCATATCCTCAAGCAGAACCGGATCGTCGTACAGAAGGAACGAGAGCGCTTCAACACCCATCCAGTTGCGAAGCCAGCCATAGAGACTGCCTCCCATGAAGGCCAGCACCCTGTCGGATCCCTGAAGCTCCCGCGCCTCATTCTGCCAGCCAACATGGTTGCGTCGCGCATCACCGGGATCAAGGAACATGCTGAACCTTCTCCATGACGCGCGCGTCGGCTTCAGAGACGGCTCGACGAGTTCGGGCGTGCTCCTGCCCAGTTTGCTTTCGCGGATGACATCCCCGAACTCGTTCCGCTTCAGAACGAAATCATGGTCTTCGCTCAGGATTTCGACTTCCTGGTCACCGATGAGATAGGCATGGACCAATCCGTAGCAGTTCCACATGCCTTCTTCCCAGTCAGGATCCATCCCTGGAACCTGGGGACCGGCATCGGCGGTGAGGTTCGTGATCGTTCCTAGCCCTTCATTCCGCCAGCGAAGCTTCGTTTCGCGCCAGGTACCAAAAAAGTACAGTGGAACCCTGTCAATGGGGTCCCCTCGCAAGAGCGCGTGAAACCGTTCGCGGTGATTCATCGTCAGCCGTCCTGTCCGGGTGCCATCTCGGGCTCGAAGGGATGCTCGTCCATTTCTCCCCTCTGGCGCAACTACTGCCGCCGGGTCACCCGCTCCAGGAAGAGCTTCATGAAGAGGTCGCGCTGGACATCTACAGCAACCTCCGCTGCAGCCCAGCCATTCGCTGGCTCCTTGGGCGCCGTTCGTCTGGCGAGAGTCGCACCGCGCGCAGGTCCAACAAGATCGACAGAGATGTAACGTCGCTCGCATGCGACGAGCGAGGGATCGATGAGCGTTGCGACGGCGAGCGGATCGTGCAAGAGGGGGCATTCGGCTCGGTACGTAGCGAGCCAGCGATCGACCAGTTCTCCGATGAGGCTTGTGGCGTCAGACCCGATGTGCCTCATTCGCTCAATTTCCATGAGCTCAAGTCGACAGCGAAGCGTGACGTCGAGACCGATGCAGCGGATGTTCGCACCGGAACTAAGGACGATACTCGCCGCCTCCGGGTCACATCGGATGTTCCACTCTGGAATCTGCTCGGAGAACATGCCGCCCATGAGAGTGATGCCAGAAAGGAGCTTTGGAAGCCTGCGATCCAGTCGTATGGCGATCGCCGCGTTCGTCAACGGTCCGATGCATATCAGCTCAATCTGCCCCGGGGCTGCGTGGGCAGCCTCGATGATGAAACTGACCGCGTCCCTGTTGGCCACCGTTTCGTTCTCCATGTCATCCATGAACTGACAGGGGACAAAACCGCCGTGCGCATCGCGGCTTCTGTTCGACTTCCCACTGATCTCTCTGATGAGAGGTTGTTCGTCCTGGAGCAGGGGCAGATCGACGCCAGCGTATACCGGCACATCCGCTCTGTTGTACGTCCTCAGGACCCTTGCCGCGAGCTTCGCCCGGCGGACCGCATGCAGGAAGACGGTCGTGACGCCAACGAGTTCAAGCTCCGCCGAGTTGACGATGAGCGCGAGAGCGAGCGCGTCGTCAATGTCATCTCCGATATCCGTGTCCAGGATGACCTTCCGCATTGACCCTCCAATTCCTCAACTGAATCCCGCTAGCCTTTGATCCCCGTCAGCGTGATCGCCTTCACGAAGTATCGCTGCAGAAAGAGGAAGATCACCGTTGTCGGGAACATGGCCAGAATCGAAATCGCCATGACATGCGGATACTTGATCGTGTATCCGCCCGCTGTCTGCTGGAAGAACACCATCCCGACTGGGATCGTGCGAAGTCTCTCCGAATCAGTCACGACGAGCGGCCAAAGGAATGAATCCCAACTCCACAGGAACGTGAAAATGGCCAGAGTGGCCGTGGCCGCCATGCTTAGGGGGAGGATGATCCGGGAAAACACCGCAACCTCATTCAGCCCATCTATCCGTGCCGCATCAATCAAGTCGTCCGGGATCGTTTTCATGAATTGCGTCATGAGGAAGATGCCGAAGGCAGATCCGACGCCCGGCAGCACAAGCCCGGCGTACGAGTTGTGCAGGTGAAGGTTCGTCATGATGATGTAGAGGGGGATCATGACCACCTGGAAGGGCACCATCATGGTCGCGAGGATGAAGAGGAACAGGATCTGTTTTCCGAAGAACCGGTGCTTTGCAAAAGAGTACGCAGCGAGGGTTGATGTTGCGAGAACACTGACGGTGACAATGCCGGCGACGATGAGACTGTTCATGTAGTATCGAACGAGTGGTATCATCGAGAACGCGTCCCGAAAAGCCTGCACCGTCCATCTGCGTGGCAAAATCGTTTGGACTTTGAGATACGTCTCTTCCAGGGATTTGAACGACGTTGTCACCTGGAACACGATCGGGATGAGCCAGACGAAGGCGAGGAGAACGAAGAAGCATAGATACACGAACCCTCGAAATGTCCACCACTTCTTCATTTTCAGTCCTCCTTGCCCCTGAACAAACGGAGTTGCACGACTGTGAAAGCGAGGATGATGAAGAAGAGGGCGACCGCCATCGCGGCACCCTTGCCCATGTTCAGTGAGGTGAAGGCGGTCTGGTAGATATAGAGCACCAGCACCCGGCTCGCGTGCCCCGGGCCGCCGATGTTATGCATCCCGAAGGCCAATCCTGTCAGTGAGTAGACCTCCGTAAAAACCTGGAGGGCGGAGATCACCGTGGTGACGACGACGAATAGCGTCGTCGGGCGCAACAACGGCAGGGTGATTCTTAAGAAGGTAGTGGCGCGATTGGACCCGTCGATTCTGGCGGCCTCGTAGTACGTGTCGGGGATGCTGTCGAGCCCGGCGAGGAAGATGATGATATTGTAGCCGAGCGATTTCCACAGTGACATGATGATAATGGAATTGAGCGTGTTCTTTGGATCCGTCAGCCAGCCGACGGTAGGCAATCCGACCTTGCCAAGGATCAGATTGAAGATGCCATAATTCGTATCATATAGAATTCGCCAAAAAAAACAGACAGCGACCATTGAAGAGACAATGGGGATGTAGAAACAGATCCTGATGAAGCTCTTTGCCAACCCCTTGATGCCGCCTATCCCCACCGCGATAGCGAGCGAGAGGGCTGTGCTCATTGTGGTGAGAACGACCATGAAGTACAGCGTGTTCCTCAAGGATGTCCAGAAGACCTTGTCTTTGAAGATGGTCAGGTAGTTCTTCAGCCCGATGAATGGCTTCTGGATACGGAGCATATCCCATTTCCGAAAGCTGAGGAGGAACGACTCCACTATGGGCATGTAGCTGAAGACAGCGAAGAAAAGGATTGCTGGTAGAATGAAAAGGTATGGCGTCGTCACAGAATAAGCGATTCTCTTATTCATGGAGGATACTCCCGCAGTCACCAAGTGGAGTCAGTAGTGTTTTCTGGAGGCCTCACGTGCGCATCGACCGGACACTTCAACCTTCCACGCGACCGCGGCTGTACCACGCCCACCTCGCCTCCTCTTCGGACGGCCCGAGCTCATTCCCGATTCCGATCCTCTCTCATGTTCAGAACGCATTGGCAGAATGAAGCCGATCGGACATATTGAACAGTCCGATCGGCTTTGTACATCCCTCAGTACTTCTCGCTCAGGACCTGAGTCACGATATCATCGGCCTGCTTCTGCGCGGTCTTCCAATCGATTTGCCCGCCATACATCTGCGTCAGCAACGGATCGATACCCGCGTTCATCTCGTCCCAGCCTTCGACGACAGGTTTGATTCTGGATATCTTGTTGTCCTTCAGCACTGAAGCATACTTCTGCCAGATGGGATCAAGCTTCTTGAAGCGCGGGTCATTGAATACATCCTTGCGGACCGGTATGGCGAAAGCCTTTTCCGCCATGTCTATCCCACTCTTGCTGACGTATTCCTGGAGGAACTTCCACGCGTATTCCTTGGTCTTTGCAGGAGATTTGGCGTTCACGACCTGGATCCAGCCATCGCAGCGGTGCTGAGGATTCTGGCCCTTGGAAGTGGGCAGTGGCTCGATGATGACCTCACCCTTGGGATTCACATCCTTGAACCATCCATACATCCAGTTGGCGCCAAAAGCCATCGCGATCTTTCCCTGTACAAAAGCTTCGCCAAACCAACCAACTGCGCTGTCGGCGACGTGGTGGATATTGTACGCATCGTAGACCCACTTGAAGGCCTCTCCGGCCTCACGCGAACCGAGGGTGCTTTTGATGGGCTTCTTGGGAATTCCAGCGGAGTCCTCGCCAACCACTGCGGTATTGTTGTTGTACAAGAAATCGGTGAAGAATAAGAGACGTGATTCGAATCCGAGCCCTGCCTGGGCGGTCTTTCCCGAAGCGTCCTTCACAACAAGTTTCTTCGCGACTTCGAGCATCTCGCTCCAAGTCTTGATGGGCTTTGTGGGGTCGACCCCTGCCTTCGTGAACAGCTCCACGTTCTTCCACAGCATGTCAACGAAACACCACCAGGGGTAGCCATAGATCGCCTTGTCAGTCGACACCAGCGATTTTGCAATCGGGAGGAAGTTGTCGTTCAGATCCTTGACGACGCTCGCCGGCGCCTTGTCAAGGAGACCGGCTGCCTCGAATTCGAGCAGCCACGGACTGTCAAACTGGTACTGATCCGGCCCCTGGCCGGCCGCGAACGCAGCGAGGAGCTTGGTTCTCAACTCCGTCCAAGGAAAGACACTGAACTCCACTTTGACATTCGGGTACTTTTTCTGGAAATCTGCAAGATAGGCTTCGGTGATGGGATTCGCAAGGGCTTCTGCAGTATTCCACATCTTCAGGGAGACCTGCTCCCCAGATGTGATTGTCTCGGCCCATGCCGCAGAAACCACGATCAACGCTACCAGAGCGCCGACCAAGATGCCACTCTTCTTCATGTCGTCCCTCCTTCGCTGAAAAAATTCCTGCCAGGGGAAAACCCGGGCGTCTCTATCATGACCCGGTTGCCTGGCATCTTGACTTTCGTCACGACTGATCATATCATAGTTTTCAACAAATGCAAGAAAAACTTTCACGTCTTTTTTGTAAATTTACATCAAACGGTTTGCGCGCATGAGCCGTGTGAAAGAAGTGACCATCAGCCATGTTGCACGCGAGGCCGGAGTCTCGCTTGCGACGGTTTCCCGCGTTCTCAACAACGGTCCATCTGTGAGTAGCGCCGTGCGGGCAAGGGTGCTCAGAGCTGTTGAGTCACTGAAATACGGAAAGCGGGTCGAGGGGGTAAGAAGGAAGGACTTCAGCATTGCGCTGGTCGTACCAGATCTCGACAATCCATTCTTCGCGCTCCTCGTGAAGGGCGTTCTCAGCGTCGCGCGCGATCAAGGCTATCGGATGATCCTCTACGATTCCGGGAACGACCCGCGGAATGACGTGTTTCTCCTGAACGACGCACTCAAGGCCGGTCTCTCCGGAATCATCTACATTCCGTCAAAGGGTTCGCATAGCCACATCAAGCAGATCGAGGAATGCCCCATCCCTGTCATACTCGCTGACCGCTTGATCGCCGCAAGCCTCACAAGCTATGTCATCGCCGACAACGAGGAGGGATCGTATCAGCTGACGCGATACCTCATCGACCTCGGCCATCGAAGGATCGCCTTCATCGCGGGGACATGGGAGGTGAGCACGGAGCGGGACAGATTGTGCGGATATCGTCGCGCTCTGGAAGTGAGCGGTATCCCATACGACGAAGAGCTGGTCTGTGAGGGCGAGTACCTCTTCCAGCGAGCGTACGAGGCGCTTCTCTCCCTGATGCAGCGAGGGACCGCGTTCACATCGATTGTCGCTGCCAATGACATCATGGCCTTCGGAGCCCTCAAGGCCCTGCATGAAAAGGGGCTCCGCGTACCAGAGGACGTGTCGCTCGCGGGTTTCGACAATCGGTCTGACCACCGTGGATCTTCCGGCTTTCGAGATGGGGAAAAATGCAATGTTCCTCCTCATCGACAAAATGCTCGGTCGCGTAACGGAACTCAAGCGAATCGTTCTCAAGCCAAGCCTTGTCATTCGCGACACATGCAGGCGAATCTAGCGAATCCGTATTTGATCCAGATACTTCTCTCAGGATAAGGTAACCGCAGAACCTTCTACGCCCGTGTTGTCCTTCGCTCCCGAGAGAACAGGGCGGCCTCCTTAACGCTCGCAAGGCCGCAGCATAACCTCCCAAGCCTTGAGTAGTAGTGTTGCAGAAATGCGGATACTGGCCCGACACTGAGAAGCGTCACGAGCAGTTCCAGTCAGGTCTGAAAGCCGCCCCGGTATTCCCAAGACCCCCCCGTTCTCGAATCATCGCAGCGAGGTGCTCGAGCCTCTATGGGTGTCTGCGGCCCCGTTTCGGTCGTGATCACGACTCCTCAACTCGGGAAAATCGGGAGAAGCCCATTTTCGCGCTGCGGAAGGCAGCAGGTTCCATCGCTTGACTTTCAAATGCTTTCTGATACCTTTTCATTTAGAGATCCGGCATGTGTGAAATAATCTTTCTCGTCGAAGAAGATCCGGAAGGCGGTTACACCGCGCGAGCCCTGGGATATCCGATCTTTACAGAGGCGGATACCGAAGACGCACTCAGGGAGTCGGTCCTCGACGCGCTTCGATGCCATTTTGATAACGAAGAGGAAATTCCGAAAATCGTGCGTCTTCACTTTGTTCGGGAACAGACCATCGTCAATGCCTAGGATTCCCAGGGACCTCTCCGGGAGAGACCTGTGTCAGTTGCTTGAGCGATTCGGATACGCGGTCTCTCATCGATCGGGAAGCCATGTTCGGTTGTCCTCCCAGCGCAGCGGTGCTTCCCCTTCCAAAACAATTCCAGACCATAACCCGATAAAGATCGGCACACTGAACAGCATCCTGAGCGAAATAGCCGTCGCTCAGAAGTTCACGAAGCAACAGATAGTCGAACAGCTCTTCGGGTGAAGGTCTCCCGCTTTTCTACCTTCTGTGCAACGGCCGCGTTCGCTACGGACGGGTCCTCTTGCGATCCCTCGGGAACAGGGTGGCCTCCTTCACGCTCGCGAGCCCCATCACCTTCTGGGTCAGGCGCTCCAGGCCGATCGCAAACCCGCCGTGCGGCGGGCAGCCGTAGCGGAAGATCGAAAGATAGTCGGAGAGCCCCGACGGATCCAGGCCGAAGGCCTTCGCGTTCTCCACCAGCTCGTCGTGGCGGTTGATCCGCATGCCTCCCGATGTCACCTCCAGGCCGCGGAAGAGCAGGTCGAAGGCGCGCGTCCTGTTGTTCTCGGCGGGGTGGGTGTAGAAGGGCCGGGACTTGCGGGGATAGGCGTACACGAAGACCGCCTCGATGCCGGCCTCCTTCGCCGCCCACTCGCACAGAGCCCGCTCACCCTCGGGGGTGATCTCGTAGACCTTCTTCCCCGTTTCCTTCGACACGATCTCCTTCGCCTCGTCGTGCGAGACGCGGGGGATCTTCGCGCACAGCACCGGGTCGGGCACCGAGGCTTTCCACGCCTCCAGGTCCCTGCTGTTCTCTTCCCGGATGGCCTTGAAGATGCTGGACAGGATCCGGGTCTCCAGGTCCATCAGCTCCTGCTCGCTCTCGATGAAGGCCATCTCCACGTCGAGGGAAACGAACTCATTGATGTGCCGGGGCGTGTCGTGCTTCTCGGCCCGGTAGGCGGGCCCGATCTCGAAGACGCGCTCGAGCCCCGAGGCGACCATTGCCTGCTTGTACAGCTGGGGGGACTGCGTGAGGTAAACCTTCGTTCCGAAGTAGTCCACGGCAAAGAGGCCGGTGCCGCCCTCCGTGCCCGTGCCGATCAGCTTGGAGGTCTTTATCTCCGAGAACCCTTCGCCGCGCAGGTGAGCCGCGAAGACCTTCAGTATCGTGGACTGTACCCGGAAGATCGAGAGGATCGCGGGATTCCGCAGCGAGATCATCCTGTTGTCGAGGATGGACTCCAAAGAGGTCTTGCCCGGGTCCTGGTTCACGGGAAAGGGCAGGTCGGGGGCGGCAGCGGAGAGGACCTCGAGCGAACGCACCCGCACCTCGACGCCCCCGGGCGCCTTCTCGTTCGCCGCCGCCTCACCCGTGACCCGGATCACGGACTCCGGAGTCACCTCGGGCTTTGCGTCGAAGACCAGCTGCGCGGTCCCCGTCCTGTCGCGCAGCACGACGAAGGACACCTTGCCCAGGTCGCGCACCCTGTGCACCCAGCCGCAGAGGGTGACCTGCTCTCCGACTCGGCCGGACAGCTCAGAGACCAGCGTCCTCATTTCCCTGCTCCATTCTCGCCATCACCTCCTCCTCGTTCTCCGAGAAGGCGAGGCAGGCGATAAGCTTCGTGTAGGCGGATTCGGTCGTGAGGGACCCCATCGGGATCGCCCCCTCCCGCCACAGCTCGTGGGAGGTCACGTACCGGGAAAAGTCGACGATCCCCTCCTGCTGCGAGGTGCAGAAGAAGCGTACGCCCCGCTCCCGGGCCGCGGCGAACGCCCCGCGCAGCGAGTAGGGAGATTCCCGCAGGCTCGCCGTG
>Ga0315289_10007774_pt1 | contig 15582 bp, 13 predicted proteins | sample YL17G11_40_MG_FD_203452 | JGI IMG/M metagenome (GOLD analysis project Ga0315289, IMG submission 203452) | Sediment microbial communities from Yellowstone Lake, YNP, Wyoming, USA - YL17G11_40 | ecosystem: Environmental > Aquatic > Freshwater > Lake > Sediment | place: USA: Wyoming | collected... | reverse complement strand
TTACCCAATTTGAGCAATGGATTGTTTTGGGTTAGAGGTTCTTGTTCGAATACGTCGAGGGCTGCACTTGAGATCCATTTGTCGCGCAGTGCGACATACAGCGCCTTCTCGTCGATGATCGGTCCTCTTGAAGTGTTTACAATAGATGCTTCCTTTTTCATCATTCTAAGTTCTCTTTCTTTGATCAAATGCTTGGTGAACCTGGTTAGCGGAAGATGGATGGTTACGATATCGGACTCCTTCAGAAGAGATTCCAAGCTCACAGATTCTGCACCAAGTTCCTCAAATCTCTCCTGAGGTGCGTATGGATCGTATGAGACGACTTTTGCTTCGAAAGATCTCAGCCTCTTTGCCACCTTGGTCCCTATGTTTCCAAGTCCAACAATACCCACGGTCATATTCATGAGCTGTCCCCCGCTGAACTGCGCCTGTTTCCATTTTCCTTCCTTGACCAGTCGATCGGAAGCAGGGATTCTCTTGATCAGGCATATAATGAGTCCAAGAGTGTGTTCGGCGACGGCTACGGTGTTAGCTAGCGTCGTGTTCGTAACGACTATCCCTCTTTTTTGCGCCTCTTCTAGATCTACTCGGTCGACACCAATGCCGTGCACAGCAATCACGCCCAATTTCGGTGCGGCCTCCATGACTTCCTTCGTTACAACCTCGACACGGACCAGAATCGCTTTCGCATTAGTCACATTTTTCAAAACGTTCTCATCAAAGGACCAGCCAGGCGTCGAGACGTACTTAATACTGGAAACGTTCATGAGGATGGATTCGGCAACAGGATGGATCGGCGAGTCTTTTGTTGTTAAAAACGCTACTTCAGGCAAGTCCTTAGCCATCAGATATCCCCGTTCTGCGTGTCTTGGTGTCCAGCGCTCCAAGAATATATGATAATGCGTCGATCTAGTTAGGAGATGTTGCAGAGCGAGCGGCATAGAGATTTGCTTGGGCCAGTTCGCTCATGGAGGAGATGTGTTTGACACAATCACGAGCCACAATCCTTGGTATTCTCGCACTTCTCTTTTGGAGTTCGACTGTAGCCTTCTCAAGAAGTCTTGCAGAGACGCTCGGAACGTTGACAGCAAGTTCGTGCATTTTCCTGTTGGGAGGTGCGTTGGCCTGCGTAGCAAGGATTGTGTCTACACAGGGTTTTCGAAGGCTCTCACTTCCTCCCCGCGCTTATCTTGTCGGATGCGGGTTTCTGTTCGTTGTCTACATGCTGAGTCTGTATATTGCGATTGGGTTCGCATCAGATCGACAGCAGGTACTCGAGGTTGCCTTGATCAACTATCTCTGGCCAACTCTCACGCTAGTCTTCGCAATTCCCATTCTGAGGAAAAAGGCGCGGGTCTGGCTGGTCTTTGGCGTCTTCCTTGGGTTTGTCGGCGTTTTTCTCGCAACGTTTTCCGGTGAATCGTTCTCTTGGCGAACATTTGGTGAAAACGTGGCAGTGAACTACCTTCCATACGTGTTTGCATTTGTGGCTGCAGTTTCATGGGCGCTCTACTCAAATCTAAGTCGGTTGTGGGGTGGTCAGACAGAGAGTGGCGGAGTTCCTTTGTTTCTTCTTCTCTCTGGACTGGTATTTGTGAGTTTGAGAGCTTTCTCTCCGGAGAATACCAGATGGACGTTTCGTTCTATGCTGGAACTCGTCTATATGATGGTTTTTCCAACTGCTCTTGGCTACGTGTTTTGGGATGAGGCCATGCGAAAGGGCAGGATAATTCTTGTGGCCTCCCTATCGTACCTTACTCCTTTGCTCTCGGCGATCATTGCAACTGTGTATCTTGGAGTCAGGGCAGGGTGGAGTCTGTGGGTGGGATGCTTGCTGGTTGTGGCTGGTGCCGCAGTGTGTAAACTGTCTGTGAAAGAAGATCTGGAAGGAGTGGAATCAAGCACTAAGAAGTACTAGTAGCTCAAACGGTATTGTGTTTTCGCTGTTGGCTATGGGTGTCTTGGGTTTGTGGCTTTTGAAGCATGAACGCACTACTTGGTGCTCTCACTATAGAGTAGTCCGAGGGATCTGAAGAAGAATACCATGAGGGCTGGTGAGATAGTCACTTGAATCAGCCATCCTATGAAAGGTATCGCTCCCCCCACTACGCCGACTATGGCGGCGATTGCTGCAACTACAAATATCCAGGCGAGGTATTTTCCCCACCCGATCTTTCTAATCGCTTCTAGGATCTCGCCGAATGCGAAAGCCTTTCCGAAGCTTGCTGTCTTGATCATATGGGCGACACCTGCTCCGAGGACTATGAACAGGATGAATGCGAGAACCGCTCCAATGACGACAAACAATAGCGCGGCACCACCGAACAAGAGAATCTCACCGAAACCGAATCCTTTCGTTATGAAATCTGGACCGCCCTTCAGGATCATTGCAGCAACAAAAGACCCGATGCCTGCCGCGACTAGTATTAGCGGGACGATCATGTAGACGAGTGAGGCAAAGAAGACTCTTGCTCCCTCAATGAATAGATCCGAATATTTCTCCAGCTTCGGAGGTGCCTCGCTCCCTGGAGATTCTCTCAGCACTTTTGTGGCGTAGCCGACAACGATCCAATTGACCACGGGTATGATGTTTAGCACGATTAGTATGATTAGCCTTCCAGCGTCGCTGAACAGCTTCTTTGCATATTCGAAACTGTTGCTTAGATTCTCAGCTAGATCCACACTTGAACATCTCTAGCGGAAGGACGTGCTCTTGCGACATATAAGGGGAGAGGGCGTGTAAGCAGGAGAGATCGCGTGCCTAATCCATACGACACTTCCAAAACAAGTCACAATGCTGTTCTCCCACCAGAGTCGTGCGCCACCACATGTTCGTTCCAGGATCAAAAGAGTTCTTGGGGCAGGGGGGATGGGCCACAATTTGTGGCCACATTTGCCACATGGCACACAACCAAGATTGCCGAACCAACGGTTCGAATTTCGTCAGCCGCACTGTGTGGGTGCTGTGACTGTAGTGCGACCGCCGGGCCTCACCATCATGGAGCCGTGTCGAATGCGAATTCTGCGGCCTCAGGAAATTGGCAGGCAATTCCAAGAACAGAGCACTTAAGATAGACACGAGCAAATTGTTAGGTAAGAATAATGGTTCAGGATCAAAGGAGCGAACAGAATGGGCGACAACAAAGTTGAGGAGTTCATGAAGAAGAATCCTCCTTGGTTCATGTTCGATTTTCATCCGATTCGATCTGCTAAGAAACTCTCAGATGAAGAACAGAAAGATGAGAAAGAAATAGAGGTTGAAGAAAAGCAGTAGGCCACAACTATTCTAGCACAGTCAGAAGGCGCAGTTATGTCTGCTCAAATTGGGAGTTCTGTCTTAACTGCTATTGGGAAGAACCTGCAGATGTAGGCTTAAGGAGTAGGGGAATAGGGAACTCTCCAGATATGTGGACTGGTGAAAATCTGTGAATGCAAAGGCTCTGGTCGCATCCGTCTTATGTGGATTGGCAATTGCGCTCCTGACAGGACTCATATCCTATGCTTTGCGTGCCGTGGTCAATACCTGCAGTCATGGTTATCCGCTTCCTTGGCTTACCACCTGTCTGGGGCAACAATCGCAAGCTTTCTGGGTCAACATACCAAACCTCGTAATTGACATAGCCCTCTGGTCCGTAGTCGTCTCCGTGGCACTTCTGATGTTAAAGAAACGATTTCGTAGCAAACAGGATCTAGTTGATGAGGTTCTGAAGACTGTTCACCGTATCCCTTCGATCATTGAGAACCTAGTAGAAGCTTTGTTCTACCTGCTATTGATTTCGTTCGTTGTCTATGCCTTCTTTGAAGTGATCCAACGCTACCTCGAGTGGTTTCCAGAAGATATCAAGCGAGAGAACGCAATGAATCTCTTGAATGCTATCATTCAAGTTGACGGAATCTTGTTGGGCTTTTTTGGTCTTGTCTTCGTAACGATTCTCAATGAGCTTCAATCTCAGAAAGCAGCTTTGATTACTGAGTATTTGAAGAGAGTTCAGACCATTGGAACTGTGGACACGAATGATATCGCCAAGAGAGCAAAGGCAAGTGGGACTCTAGAGCGCCTTCTTAATGCGCTTAACATTTCGAGAAAGCAAGTTCTGCAGTGGATGGGATGGACTACCTTGCTACTGATAGCATCAATACTGTTAGCATTTTCACGTATGGCTAATCTTGGCAATGCGTTAGGACGCTCGGAACTCTATTGGCCAGTGACCTTGTTGTTTGTTGCAGTCGCAGCATTTCTGCTGACTGTCTCTCGAGTCAAGACAGTTGAGCTGGGCAGCAACTGAATGATGTTACGGATCAAAGAAGAACCTGAGACCGCTTGTTTAGAGTAGTTGTTTTCTTGGTAACTGCGTAAAAGAACTCAGATCTATCATAACAATCGATCTAGATGACTGTCTAACTATCTTAGAGTGCTCACTGGAAACCATGTCTCGACACATTCGTTCAACTTGAGACGGGAAAATAACAATAACTCTGGCTTTCGAGGTCTAGCCGCCATAAGCTACTATCTAACTACATTGAACCTTCTGAGTTGATTTGAGCTCTCGAAAACCCAGAACTACCTACTACAAGGATGTTGACCCATTATTGGTTGGGAAAGTATTGTTGCTCTGGAGAAGATCCACACTGAATCATTCAGAAGTCTTTCGCAGATGAGTTATGAAGATGTATGTCACCATGAAAGCTACGCCGTTACTAACGCAGAGCACGAGAATGCTCTCGGCAGGCAACAAGCTATCTGCGTGAAGACATAGAGAAGGATAAGAAAAGGAGCTAATGCGGTAAATGGTATGCCCGAGACGAGGAGGGAGGAATGTCAATGCTGGAGCCTTGCAAGGCACTTGAAACCACTCTTTTCTCCCAGGTGGAAAGCAGTTCACTCGTCCTAACTACAACTGCCTTGGCCACGTCACTTTCCGATTGCCTGTCTGACAAGTCGATATTCAGGCCCAGTCTCTGAACTGTCTCTCTAAAGTTTCTCAAAGTGGCCTCAAAAGGGTTGAAGTGACTGTAGAAATTCCTGATGGTTCTTATATCTCTGACAAGGCATGCTTCGGCTTCAGATATGACATCAATAGCGACAGCACGTGAAAGTAGAAAATCGTCTGCATTTCTAAGTTTGTCGAACAGCCCTTTGTTTAGTTCTCGGTACCGTTCAAATTCCTCTCTGTTTGAAAAGTGCTTCTTCGACTTCCTGGCATACAGGTAGACGAAGTCAACTGAAGAGATCATGTGACGCTTACAGTCCGTCCACACAACTTCCAGATCTTGCTTTCCCCAAAGAACTCTCCAAACGAAGGCTTCTAATGCAAACATGGAACACATAACTGCATATCTTGGCATACTGCTCGCTAACGCACGACTAGCTTCTACAACATACCATTTTGTCACACTTAGCTCAAAGAGTTTCAGAAGGTCCTCGAGATGTCTCTCAATTGTCACCAGTTCTTGTCGTTCGGCCCAATTCCTGATTTGCGGATAAACATCATCAACTGTGGCATCTTGATAAACCAGAAGCGCAGGAACCTGTTTTCCGAATAGAAAGGCGCTTTGTCTTTTGGAACCAAAAACCCGCCTGATACCCACTTTCTTCATTACAGAGGGGACAATCGCATCAGAATAGATGTCGTAGACCTCGTTCTGAGGTTTACTTGAGATATCCTTGAACTCACATAGGATTCCATGCTCCTCTAACCTTGAGAAGTATCTCTTCACTGCCTGAAGATCACATCTAACTTGAGAGACAGGAATGCTGCTATCGAACACAAGTTTGAGTCTCATCATAAAGACCCTCAGCAACTACATCCTGAAGGCCAAGGAGAAATATAGGTCACTCATTTCCACCACTGTTCGGCGATACTGTTTTTGAAGCAATGTCGCAACTGAATATGTGGTGCAAGAATGAGTTGACTGTTGCTCAGCGGCAGTCGCACCTAGGGGTAGCGTACAGGGATACTTTGCAGTACTCCAAATCGTGTCGTTCTGACAGCGTTATGAATATGCAAGAGTGTACATCAAAGCCTCTATGCACATGGAAAATGCCTTGTCGTAGTTTGCCTCCAGGAATAAGTCGCTCTGATCGTTGAAGACGTGAGCGCTGAAATTCCTAATGACACACAGCACCAGGAAGATGTTTGTTTCATACTTTCTTGTCTTGTCAGACAACGAGTCAATGAGTCTCTTCTCGCTATCTGCAGAGCCATCGTATTTCTTTGGAATGGGTTTCCATTCCGCAAGCCAGCTGTATTTCACTTCATCACTGCCAAAGGCATGGTCGATAAGTGGACTAAGCGTCTGATGCTCGCTTCTCAACTTGGGGAACTTTTCTTTCAGATAATTCTCAGTGACTTTGCAGAGATTGAGAAGATTCCTCTCCAGATCCTCCTTATTTAATGAGCTACGGTCATCTCGAATTCTATGGTGAAACTTCCAGAGAGTCTTTGTGAGCCTACACTTTAGTGGCCAATCAAGTTTTGTGAATAGTGAAGTTGCGTCTGGAAGGTCATGGAAATAGGATGTTTTCATCATATCGTCTACGATTTCGCATGCTCTGCTCACTATCGATTCCAGGTTTGGCCTGGCGACTCCAGTCGTATGGCCTATTCTTTCATCTTCAACTAGGGCCAATTCCATGTGTGAGAATGCTGTTTCCAGGTTGCCTAGTAGAAGTTCTGCTATACTCAGGTTACAATATTCTAGCCCTTTGTCAAAGTGATGTCTGGAGATCTGTATACATTTCTCAGTTGTCTCCAACATACTGCGGTATATCTTGAAAGCAATCTCATAGTTCTGTGTCTTCAAGAAGGGATTTCCGATTGAAACGTAAGCGTTGTGCACATTTTCTTTGAACTCATCCAACCCCTTCTTCTCGGACTCTGGAGGGATCGATTTGCAGAGATCGATGACTAGAGCACTCAGTTCTGCGAGGCTCGAATCCAAGACGTAATGCACCCTGTCTGGTCGAGTGGCGAGAAGTAACTCGCAGATGGTATTCGCTTTGATTTGCAGCTGTGTGTTGGCATTCTTCTTATCAGACAATCCGCTTTGCCTCAAACCTCTCGGGGTAACAAGGAATCCTCTGATCTCGTAGTCTTCTGAATGTATTCTATGAGATGTCGATGATATCCTTTTGGAGCCAAACCCTGCCTCTCCTAGATTCTGACAAGAACATCTTCTAACTCCGTTTCACGCTCTCAAGTCATAATCACTGTGGCAGAACTCGCAGATCTCTCTGAACTCCAGATCAAGGCGGATGCATGGTCTTGAAAAGATTCCAGAACTCTCTTGATCGCTTCATCACTGAAATTCATGTTGAGATTGAAACGAAACTCAGGGATGTTCATGTTTTCTGTTATCTTCCTTATTATGGGCTCCAAGAGATTCTTTTCCTCTGACGACAGATCATGTTCTAACAGGAGACTAGGCACATAGTTGCCATTTGGCATCATCCTTATCGGAAAGTAGTCCTCATCACAATTCGCAGCAAGGAACATGTGGTTGTTTGTCAAGTAGCTGATCAGTTCAAACAAGATGTTTACAATCTCACCATATTTATCAAGGGCTAGGTTTCCAAATGGCACATAGCACATAGTATTAAACCATCCAACTTCAGGTGGCATCAGTCTCTCTGGCATCTCTCTAGAGGTGCATCGGGGAGCAGTCTCCCGTCTGTCTAGCGCTACCATAACACTTGCCACGGACTGTTGCTGAGGGTTTTTCAGGGTCATGCCAGCGATGAGAGATAATCCATGCTTGAACTTGTTGTAGACTATACTGTTGCATTCGTAGAAATTAGCAATCACACTTAGAAGCTTAATGAATGTGCGAGAGCTCTCCTTGAAGAACGGTTCAAGTGCTCTTCTTTCTAGATCGCTGATAAGAAGTCTGTCTAGTTTCGGAAGTCCTGCGATCTTAGCGCCGTCAAGCTTTCCTGCTCTGAGTGACTCGATGACTCTCCAAATGTGGCCAGGTCTATAGTATGCCATTTCTTCTGCTACCTTCGGATACCCCTTTTTAGGGTTAGATATCGATTCGATGAGCACAATCAATCCCTCTATTAGCATCATGATTTTCGCCAGACTGTCCATAAGGAGAAAATGCTTTGCTTCGAGTAGGAAGTCGTTGGAAAGGCCATGGTCTATCTCTTCCTTGTCCAACTTATCGAGCAGAATCTTTTCGAGTCGAATCGCATTCAGCAGATTTCCCGCATTGCGATTGAAGAGCGCTAATACGGTGAACGTCGCTTCAGTGACTTTCGCCTTGATGAACTCTCGACTCCTCGTTTTCTTTTCTGCCTTCTCCACGTGTGATTCATCCCTGCCTTCTCAACTGACTGCTAGCTAGGGCATAAGCGTATGATTGAATTAAGACATTCACTGGCTTTCAGCCATCCTATCTATCATGCAATCCGAACCGATTTCCAAAGTCTGGTATCAACAAACCCATCTGCCTCTAGCCTCTTTTTACGTCGACGGGTTCTCGATAAGTCACTGAGAAGGGAATTGTGTGATGTTGAATAGTTTTGCCAAGCGTAGTCTGTCATAGATGCATAGCTCGCTGATACGGTATTCAAAGAAATGGCTGGTGGACTCAGAGAATTTCCCGAAACCAAGAGATTCGCTCATTTAAGCGTAGCGTGATGGTGCGGCCGCCGGGACTCAGTCCTATCTAGACGGATTTCTTGGATTCAGGAAACTAACCATTCACTTGAGAAGCCAAGAACGCACTGGCAATGCGCCATACGTGTGCAGAGCGCTCAAATCAACCCACTTGGGCCAAGGTACTCCGCGTTCGACTGTGAGTACGGGGACACTTTCCATTATCTCTCAAGCATATCTGCAACGAGACAGCAGGCTTCTTGTGGGGGGCGGCCAACTTGACTTCAACCGAGGAAACTCCATCTGAGGATCGTTTCGCAGACCTCAGGGAATGGGCCTCGCACATCGCAGCCGAGACAAGAGCCTCGACATGGATAGCAGACCAGTACCTAATGCCAGACGAAGTCTCCGGCCTCTGCCACAAACTCACGGCCGCACAAGGCGGCCTATACGCCGTCATTGGCTATCAGGGAGTTGGAAAGACAAGCGCGCTATCGGCCATCGCCCACACTCTCAAACAATCCAAGGCCAACGGTCTCATCTTTCTATTCAAATGGCGGCGGCCAGCAGAACTCATCCCCGATCTCCTGACCCGCGACGACAATCTTGCTGAACGCTTGAAGAAGGTGTATTCAGGCAAACTGAGCCACGCGCTTCGAGGCAGAATGCCCGATCGCAGTCAAATCAACAAGTCAAATGCCGCCTTCAGCGGCGTGCTCCGGCACACGACAATGCTCGAAGGCCTCCTCTCATCCAACTTCACCGAGGCCGAGAGAATGGCCGGAAAGAGCCTGGTCGAACGACTGCGACATGACACATTCCTCCAAGTCCTCAGTGAAGCTAGAACAATCCTCATCGACCTTCCAGACTACTCCAAGACCGACATGCGGCGCGTCGCCACCGACCTAGAGACGATTCACTGGATCTGGAACAGACTCGCCCAATCCCGCAGGCAACCGAGCATAGTCATCACGTTCCAGAAGGAGCTCTTCCGGGGCCACTTCTTCCTCGGCAAAATGAACCGAATCGAACTCAACCCCCTGAAACCCGAAGCCATCACCAAGTTCTACGAAGAGAAGTTCAAAGGAACCGACCCCTACACACACGACGCCCTACTCCTACTCGCAAGAATGAGCAGAGGTATCTTCAGACGCTTCCTCAAGTATCTAACCCTCACCCTCGACCACCAAGAACAAACCAACAGCCCACCACCGATCACGGTTGACCAGGTCCGAGAAGCGGTTCCACCGCAACTCCTGGCCGAAGACATGGATCAGCAACTTGCCGAAGTCTTCCCAAAACAAGCAGACCAACGCATCCAAGCAGTCAAACTCCTCCTCCACCTAGAAGAACACGGCCCAACCAGCCAAACAGAAATAGCCCAACTCCTAACTCTCCCAGAATACGCCATCAGCCGACTACTCAACAAACTGGAAGACAACCGCTACATAAAACGCCAAAAGAAAGGACAAGAAAACATCGTAGCCACTGTGGTGCCCTAGCTGAGGCTTCTCTACATCGGTTCTCCGAGCCCGAACCAAGTCAAGCAAAGACAAAATAGAGCTGCAATCATGCAACTATCCAGCTCAACCAAAGACTGGGCCGGCCAACATCAAGAACGTGCCCATAGGAACTAGGGCTGTTGGTGAAGGCGACGACATTAGAAACGTGTCAACGATAGAGATCAGAGTGGAGTTGAAGGCCTAGCCCCAGCTCTGCGATAGCCAACTTTTCAACCCCCTACTATTGGACAGATTCATGATACCTCTGGAGAGGTGAGGTGCAAATCCACACCAAGAGGTCCACCAACATTCGCCGACTAAGCCGGGTCGAGAAGCGTTCCCCGACTAGCGCTCAGAGTGTTCTGTTCTAGCGACGGATTTGCTGAGCAATCAAGAACCAAGCCAACACGACAAAAGGACTAATCAAAGCTACCACTGAGAGTCCTAACTCGAACCATGTCGAAACGGCGAGTATCCTCAATATCAAGAGCGTGAAAAGCAGGATGCCAAGCAACGAACAGGTGCCGAAGTATGGCTTCCCCACACCAAACGGCTTGTCAGCGAGCCCTCGTCTGTTCTCGTCCAAGATCAGACTCAACGCCAATCCAAGCATCAGGAACGCAAACGGCGAGAAAAGAAGGAACATCGCTATGGCATTGGTCGTGAGCCAAAGACCCCAGTGATAGTGCTCGAAAGCATCCGGCGTCGCAAGGACCTCCCGAAAGTAGAGCTTAGCATACCCGAAAGCCAGAGGTCTCTTCGGGGCGAATTGGACTGCTTCAACAACAACGTCCCGATCGACTACAGCCTCTGCATGCGTCAAGTCATACCAGACATCAAAGATCTCACCTAGGATTACTCCCACGACCGCGCAGACCGCGCTCACAATGGCAAGCGCCTCAGGTATCATTAAGACCAAGCCAGTACCCGTTAGTCGAATCCAGTTCCATCAAGAAAAACGTTCGCTTCCCTCAAACGCTCAGGGAGAGGGACAGAATTGCGAAGCAGAAGCGCCCTCTTCAATGCGGGCGTTGGAACCCTGACCCTCATGGGAGGAGTCATTCGTGTGTGGGTAGACTGGTGCGCACACACTTCTGACGACCGTTCCTTCTCATTACGAAATACCCCATCAGGGGATGGGTCACTTCTCGCAAAGAAACCCCCCGTCGTCCCGTCGTCGTTCGTCGTTACAGTAAATTTGTGTGTGTGGTTGGAGTGGTGCGGCCGCCGGGATTTGAACCCGGGTTGTTGGCTGTCTTCCGGCAATGTATCGTTGCTCAATGTCACTTCTGGCGACGTACATTCTGATGGAAGGCCATTGGACGTCTTACTATGTCCTAGACCAGGCTAGACTACGGCCGCCCAGTATGGACGCATCATTTCGGCAATAAAAGGTTAATTTGAAACTGGGCATGCGGTTCTGCAGATGTAATCGAGTCGCATTCCTTCTCTGGCAATTGCGCAGAGCGGAAAAGCACTTCTAGCCCATACGTGGATCTATGATCGTCGCAAGTAGTGATTGAAGTTGAAGTACGATCTGGTCATTTTGAGCGGGAAGATAATCGACGGCGCAGGCAATCCTTGGTACAAAGCAGACATAGGTGTAGCCGGAGGAAGAATCAAATCCATAGGCCGACTCAACGGCTCTGCCAAGGAGAAGATAGATGCAGAAGGTCTCGTGGTGACACCGGGATTCATTGACATTCACAGCCACTCTGATCTGCAGCTTCTCGTCAACCCTCTAGCGGAGAGCAAAATCAGACAGGGAGTCACTACTGAAGTGATCGGCAACTGCGGCAGCTCTCCGGCCCCCCTCAACAAACACACACGCGAAGAAGCGCGGAAATATGCAGGAGAATGGGCAAAACAGATCGACTGGGACTGGCTGAGCTTCGACGAGTTTCTGCGAAAGCTGCAAAGGAGCGGGATAGCGTTGAACGCAGCTCCACTTGTAGGCAACGTGCCCATCAGAACGATGGTCATGGGGTTCGTCGCCAGGAAGCCGACTTCCTCAGAACTATCCAAGATGAAGGCGTTGACGGCCCAATGTATGGAAGAGGGTGCGTTCGGCCTAAGCACGGGCCTCATCTACTCACCAAGCTGCTATGCGAAGACAAGAGAGATCATAGAACTGTGCAAGGTAGTTGCACGGTACGGAGGCATCTACTCTTCCCACATCCGAGGCGAAGGAGATCCCCTGATCTCCTCAGTCCGTGAGGCAATAACCATAGGAAAGGAAGCGGGAATCCCCGTCGAGATCTCACATCATAAGGCGGCCGGGAAGAGAAACTGGGGAAAGGTCAAGAAAACTCTGGCCATGATCCAAGACGCGAGAGATCACGGCACCGACGTAACATGCGATGTCTACCCGTACACAGCTGGAGCAACAGGCCTCGACGTTGGAATCCCATCTTGGGCTCACGAAGGCGGAACCGACAAAATGATCAACAGACTGAAGGATCCCAAGACGAGGCTGAGAATCAGACGCGAAATCCAGAAAGGAATTCCAGGATGGGAAAACCTGGTCGGAACAGCAGGCCCAGAGAACGTATTGATCACCTCCTCAGAGAAGCACAAGAACTACCAGGGAAAGAGAATATCAGACCTGGCGAAAGCCAAACGAAAAGACGCTCTCAGCTTCATCTTCGACCTTATCATCGAAGAAAGAAGCAGGATAGGAATAGTGCTCTTCATGATAGACGAAAACGACATGAGAAAAGTGCTCTCAAGCCCGTTCTCAATGATCGGATCAGATGCTGGAGCACAGGCTCCGTATGGAGTGCTTGGAAAAGCAAAGCCACACCCAAGAAGCTACGGAACCTTCGTCCGTGTCCTAGGCAAGTATGCACGCGAAGAAGAGCTGCTCTCTCTGCCTGAAGCGATCAGGAAAATGACTTCTCTTCCCGCTCGGAAGATAGGTCTCTGGAATAGAGGTCTCATAAGAGCAGGGAACTGGGCTGACTTAGTGGTCTTCGATGAAGATACAGTTGCGGACAAAGCCACCTACACAAACCCGCACCAATACCCAGAGGGAATCAAATACGTCATCGTGAACGGCAAAGTTGTCATCGAAGGAAAAAGGCACAGAAAGCTGCTCCCAGGAAAGGTGCTCAGAAAAGGAAGGGATTAGCGCTCTTCTCCATCGTGAACCTTGAAGATCAAAAGAGAAATAGGCTCTAGGACCAATTGTCCTGCTGTGGCCTCCAATGTCAAGTGACCGAAAGCTCAGGTTCAAGATCCGCCGTGCGGATGGCTCCGAGATAGAACTGGAAGGAGACTACGAGTACGTTAGGGAGAGATTCGAGGAATTCATGAAGGAGCTGCCTGCCCCGCAAGTCGTTCCGCCCACTGCGATCTCAACACAGGTAGGCACACAACGCACTTCGCAGATTCAACCTACGCCGGAGTTGGAAGGAATAATCGAGCAGACCCCAGATGGCAAGATCCAACTAGTAATCCCAGCAGATAGCATAACCGCCAAAGAAGCGGTAGCCCTAATGCTCTTTATTCATCAGCCAAACCTAGTGGCATATCGAGAACTCAGCAGTCAGCTTAGCTCCAGCTGGAAAACAACCAAGGAGCATGTAGTGAGAGCAAGAGCAAGCGAATTGAGAAAAGAGGGAAGGTTAATCGTTGAAAGTGGAAGATATGGACTCTCAGGGGCCGGGCTTCAATGGGTGAGAGGCCAGATTCTTCCCAAAATTCGATCAGTAACAGCAAGAAGCTAGAAGTATTTCTCTCAATCAGCAAGCAATCTGCTTCTAAGACTCTTTGTTCTTCTTAGCATACCTCTTCTCATATTCCCCTTTGGTGCATATCGTCCGTAGATCCAGTACGCGATCTATCGCCAGAATCCCATCCAAGTGATCGATCTCATGTTGGAGAAGCTCTGAAAGTGCTCCTTCGGCCTCCACTTCTCTTTCCTTCCGATCCATGTCTTGGTACGTCACTTTGATCTGCTGAGCTCTGGAAACCTGGAAGAATATGGTGAGATAGCTAAGACAGGCATCCCAGACTATCATTCTCTCTGGACTCTTCCATATTATCTTGGGATTCACTAGGAGCCACGGCTCGTCAACATTGGTGAAGACGACGCGCTTCAGAACTCCGATCTGAGGGGCCGCTATACCCCTACCATACCCAGTTGATTTCCTCCAATGCAGAAGAGTGTCGCTCAGATCCTCTTTCAAACTACTGAGCTCTGAGAAGTCTTCAACAGGAAAGGACCTCTCTCTCAGAATTGGATTGCCCAGCTGCAATACTTCCCGAACAGTCAATACTCACACCCATAGGAATGCGGTTTCTTTTTCGCCAAGAAGAACCACAATCCACTAGACTTCCGATCGATCTCTAGTCCCTCTCAGCCAAAGCAAACGTCTAGTCCCCTTCTCCGAAAGCATGTACAGATATCTCCCCCCTTGCCTCTCCCTGTGCAACAGGCCTTGCTCATGATACCTCATCAACGCCATCTGAACAGCTCTGATAGAAACATCCGCCTTTTGCTTATCTTTGAGCCTACGAACTACATCATGACTGGAAAAAGAATCCTCTGTCCCAAATAAGCTCAAAATGAGCTTCTTCAACTCATTATATCCGTATTTCAAAGTGCAGAAACAATACCCGTCCCTCCCTCTTTAGGTTTTCATGGGGACTGAATAGATCGTCACGATCCATGCTAGATCAAGAGCACAAAGATGTAAAGTAACATCTTGCCGAGTATTCTTCGATCAACTGTCTTATCCTTGAACTCTGCTATCCCTTCTATCCTGCGGAACTACAGCAAGATGTTACAAGTTATACTTGGGCTTGAAGAGAAATCTTATATCCGGGCTGTGCTAAGATCTGAACGAAAGTGCTGGAGAAGGCGAGGGAACACCCGTGTCTACACGAACTGTCGAGATCACAGTGCGCTTCGGAAACACAGAGAAAACCATAACCGGTAACGCAGATGAGGCGATCCGCGAGCTACTTCTATTCTTCTCAAAGATCTATCCTCAACTGGAACTGATTAGTAGAGTGTCTCTATCTGTCGACCTTGAGGATATTCTGAAGGCCAGCGAAGGCATCATAGCATTGACACCAGAAGGAATAGCGATAACCGCAGACACCAGTCACCTCAAAGACAGAGAATTGATAATGCTTCACCTGGCGAAGACGAAGGTTGGACACATGCTAGGAAAGTGCGAAAAGGACGCTTTGCATCTCAACGATCTGATCGTTGCCGCAAAGAGCAAGACTGGTACAGTGGCTGGCAGACTAAGCGAAATGTGCTCAGAAGGAATCGCGGAACGATTAACGAAAGGAGAGTACCGCGCCACAACCTCAGGCTTACACTACTTCATCAAGAGCATCATACCGAAGCTGAAGTCATCCGGAGGGAAAATCAGTTGAGTGAAGGCTCCAAACTCAAAGTAGTAATCGAATGGGGAAGCATGAAGCATGTTGCAGAGGGAGATGCGGACACAGTTCTCAAAGAGGTC
>Ga0315289_10007773_pt1 | contig 15583 bp, 13 predicted proteins | sample YL17G11_40_MG_FD_203452 | JGI IMG/M metagenome (GOLD analysis project Ga0315289, IMG submission 203452) | Sediment microbial communities from Yellowstone Lake, YNP, Wyoming, USA - YL17G11_40 | ecosystem: Environmental > Aquatic > Freshwater > Lake > Sediment | place: USA: Wyoming | collected... | reverse complement strand
CGGCCCTGGCGGCGGGAACACGGGTCCGGGCGGCTCACAAGGCCCCGATACCGGATGTCAGTCAGTCAGCAATGTTTCTCAGTATTCCTGGATTCTTGACAGCGTCGGGATCTCGCCCGGATCGTGCACCGATGCTTCGCTTCACGTTTCGCCGGCGATTGCGGAGACCTTGCAGTTGGTCATGACCTTTGACTCGATGATCGTGTGGACAAAACGCGATACCTGCTATATCATGGGCCGGGGCAGGGTCGATGATACGGGCGGCGTTATTCTTCACTATGGCGACCATGATGATTCGCTGAAACTCTGCGCAAAGTTCAACCCGACGCAAGTCTACGATTCAAGCCATCAGCAAACGATTTATACCATGCATCCGGCCTTATTTGCGACCGGCAATGAACTGCTGAAATCCGGCCGCCGGGCCCGGGTGACACGCCGGTATGCCCCGTACTCAGGACCCTTCCCGCCCGTTTCGTGGGGGAATATCTGCGGCTACAAACCGCCGAAGCAGGTTTTCATCAAGGGCCGCGCAATCGACGATCGCGGCGATCCGGTCATTGCGGGAGTACAACTCCGAATTGTCAACACCTTCATGATGCCGACTATTATGTCCACGCTGTCGGATGGATCGTTCTCCTGCAATCTGCAAGGGGGAACCTATGGCCTGGGTTTGTTGTGGACGGTGCCGTATCTGGGCGCCGCCCCTGCGCAAAAGGAATACCTGGGGAAAGATACCTCCGTATCCATTGACACAACATCAGACACGATCACCATTGAATACCGGCTGCTTGTTGCGGATACGGTGATCCGCGGGAGGATTGTGGACACGCTATCCGACAGCATGGTTGTCGGGCGTATCATGTTATGGGCAGCATCGCCGGATAATGCCTATCAGCATGGCGGCTATTGCGATACACTGACCGATTTCCGGGTTCCGGTATCGACGAAGGTCCCGCGCTACACCGTGCGGCTGGATGTGGGCAGAAGCCTGTATCCAATGGGAATGTTTGCCGCGTCTCCCGCTGAAATTTCCGGTATCGCGCCCGGCGATACGGGGGTTATATTCAATGTCGTGCGCCTGCGCTGACAAGCCGGGCCCGGGATGCTGAATACCGATGATTTCGCACGCAAGGAGATATCCTGAGCGCAGGACATATTTCCCTGCTGACAATCTTCCCGTTCGAAACACGCAATAGGCAAGAAGAAATGCTACGAAAGTCTTTCACGTAGAAGGAAATACCATGACAAGAAGGAAAAGCCCTCTGATGATTTGCGCGGCAATCATGTCCGCCGTATGCTGCATTGCGCGCTGCACAAATCCCGTTTCCAGCGATAAAGATATTATTTGGGAGCAGACATTCAGCAGAGTCGGGTATGCCTATTCGATCGCGGCCATATCCAACGGTGGTTCGATCGTTACCGGTTCGTTCTGCAGGAATTCATCAAAAGACAGCGGTGACATTTTTGCGCGGCGGCTTCTCGATAACGGAGAAATAGCAACGGATTGGTTTTATGCTGCCGCAAAACCAAGTTGCGGACTTGGCGCGATCGAATTGCCGGATGGCGGCGCTATTGTTGGCGGTATGGTCGGCGAATCGCGTTATTGGTCGCTCTATAACGGCGGTGAATTCACCACAACTTATCAGGGCTTGCTGATCCGACTCAACAGCAGCGGCGAAATGCAATGGGCTAAAACATTCGGTGACAGCCTGAAGCACAGCAGCGCCAATGCGCTTCTCCCCGGCGCCGCCGGGACCTTTGTGGTCGCGGGTAAACTGAACGACAGTACCTGCTTGATGAAATTCGATCTGGACGGCAATGCAACGCAGTCAAAAACATACGCTCAATTCTGCGGAAGCGCTGCAAAATCCATTCTAGCCACAACCGACGGCGGGTTCACGATTTCAGGGAATAGAAGTGAAAATTGCGGCTTTACTTTTCACACGAGCGGCGACGGGGCGGTCCTGTGGTCCCGGTGGTTCGGCGGCTATTCGCTGGCCCCGGCACCGGACGGAGGTCTGGCGATTGCATCGTTTGATACACGCGCATGCCAATGTGACGGCAGCCTGGCGAATTCGTGGGCCACGTTGATACGAATGAACGCCGGCGGCGATACACTCTGGACAAAGCGGTATAATAGCTCCGGATGGATGAATTCGATTGCTAATGACGGCGGAAACGGCTTCTATATCTCGGTGCAGGGCGGATTTAACGCGGCCGACGCCATCAGCGAGATTGTTCGCACGGACAGTACGGGTGCTGTCGTCTGGAGGCAGGCAATGGGGCATTATTTCATGCCGGGATGGTCGGTTGCGTGCCCTTCTGATAATAGCGGCGTTTTAGTTGCCGGTACAAAGGGAACCGCGGGAGGCGGATTGCCGTCGATTTATATATGCAAATTGAAATGAGCAGAAAGGAGTCTTGAATGGCTGATTTTTCATTCGAGCGCAAGCTGAGCTTTGCCAGGGCCGACGTATGGCCGGTTGCAGCGGACGGAGCGCTATCAATCACAATGATGTGAACTTCCGGCATGCCTGAAAAGATCATAATCATCGGCGCCGGAATCGGCGGGCTTGCCGCCGGATGCCATGCGCTTGCCATGGGATGGGAATGCGACCTGTTCGAAATGAACGACAAACCCGGCGGCCTTTGCACCACGTGGGAACGGAACGGCTACGCATTTGATGGCTGTATCCGGTATCTTCTTGGTTCTGTCAAGGAAAGCCGGTTCTATGATGAATGGAAATCCCTTGGAGCGCTCAGCAGCGGAATCGCGGTTCGAGGCAGCTACCTGACCTATGAGTCCGGTGGACGGAAACCGTTCGTCCTGCATAAGCAATTGCCCCAATTGGGCGACCACATCGCGGCTTTATCGCCCGCGGACCAACCGGCGGCCATCGAGCTTGTCGAATCCGTGGAAACGGTGCGGCAGGGCATTGCGGCCGGCAACGGCAATGAACGCGCTTCAGCCGACATCATGCGGCGTTTTGCGCGCATCGAGGAGAGCGCCAATGCCCTTACCGTGGAGGAGTATTGCCGGCGATTCAGGCATCCGGGCATTCGGGGCGGACTGCGCAGTGTCGTTCCCCCATACTATAGCGCATTCAGCCTGCTCTGGATGTTGTCGCAATTTTCTCTGGGCGACGGCAACTGGCCTTTGGGAGGTTCCCTGGACCTGGCCCGGTCCATTGAAAAAAAGTTCATCTCCATGGGTGGGCGTTTGCATTATCGGAATAAGGCCGGGAAAATCATGGTCCGCGGCAATCGGGCATGCGGCATAATGCTCGATGACGGCACTGAGGTTGAAGGTGGTGCCGTGGCGGCCGCGATCGACGTCCATCAAACGCTCTTTAGCTTGCTGGATGCGGACCGCGTCCCGGTCCGTACCCGCAAATGGTTTGAAACGATGCGGGTTGTCAAGCCGGTGGTGCAGGTTTCGCTCGGGATCAAAGGGGCCGGATTCGATTGCCCGGGCCATTTGCTCCGGGAACTTGACAAACCAGTGAATATCTGCGGCGCCGAACAACGCGCCATTGATCTGCTGTATTTTCATGATGATCCGTCCCTGGCGCGGCCGGGCGCGACGGCCATGACGTGCTTGATAAATACGGAATACGAATTCTGGCGGCTCATGGCGCGCGACCGGACCGCGTATGAAGAAGAAAAGGAGCGCGCGGCCGCATGGGTCATCAACGAAGTTTGCATGCGGGTCCCCGCGGTCCGGGGATGCGTTGAAACCGCGGATGTCGCCACGCCGGTGACCTACGAACGGATGGCCGGCGTGTGGCAGGGGGCCTATGAGGGATGGGATTTCAACCGCGCAACCTGCCGTATCCGGTTTCCACAGACCTTGCCGAATTTGAAGGGATTGTATCTGACCGGCCAATGGATCAAGCCCGGCGGCGGTCTGATTGCCGCAATGACAACAGGAAAAGAAACCATACAACTTATTTCCAAAAAGGAGGACGGCGCATGAAACCTATAGATCGCCGCGCATTTATCAATACCCTCGCGGCAACTCTGGCGGCCGGCTATGCCGGAGCAGTCACCGAATCATGCACGGCATTGCGGGGTGGATACAAGGGCGGGAAAAACGGTTCCCGCGGTCCGGCGGAGGCGCTTGCGCGGCTGGACAGAAATTGCCGTGCGTTGCGCAGAAACCAGACGCTTCGAAAAGCGGAGAGCGTTTACCGGAAAGCAGGCTGCAACACCGATCTGTTGCCCGACGCACTTGAAACGCTTCTGGTGGTGGGAATGTTCGGCGATCTTGGCGAAAAGGAACGGATGGACCCGCGGGTACAGAAACGCGTGCAGGACGCGATGCCGGTGATGACCGATGCGTTCATGGGTATGGCTACCTATATGGAAAGTCTGAAACCGTCCGAACGCGCGCTGGTCCGGCAAACGCTGAATGAACATCCGGAGATCATGTCCGGGTTCCAGGTGCAATTCGACGCGGCATCGCGGGACCATGATGTGCCTTCGGAACGCATGGAGCATTTCCATTCGCTGTTCAACCAGTGCGCCTGGCGCCTCAAGAACCAGGACCCGTCATCGCTCATTGACGAATGCGTGGCGATGGTTGATAAAGAGGGAGAACGGAACGGCATTTCCCCCGCTCTGCGCAGGTCCATGGCGGCCGCGGGCGGCTTTTGCAGGAGTGCTCTATCCGGCGCGGATTTTGCGGGCGTGGGTGATGATCAAAGACTGGCGTATGCGGAGGATCTCAACGACTCGACAATCGCCACGGACGCAGACAACCAGATAGCCCTTTTCCGGTTACAACAGCGTGGAAAAGCAAAGAAACGAATCAAAACAGGCGCCGCCCTCATGGGGCTTGGCGCTGTTGCGCTTGCTGCTGGCATTTTCGTTGGGGCAGAATACGTGAATAATCAGGCGGTTTTTATCCCCACGGTTCTCTTCGGGTGCGTGGGCGGCGCCGCAAGCCTTATTGTCGGACTGATTATGATAATAACCGGGATTATTAACATGCACCAGGCAAAAACCGGTTTGCCGGAGCCGGAGAAATAGGCGCCTCCATGACGAACCAGTCAAAGAGCGACCGTCCGGCGATAACCGGCATGGGAGCATTCTGCTCCCTGGGCGGCGCCATTCCGGAATTGACGGAAGCAATAATGACCGGCAGGGACGGTATCGACGTTGTCCGCCGGTTCTCCACGGCCGAATTCGGCACGCAATACGCCGCCATGATTCCGCAAGACCGCCGGGATGCGCTTATGCAACGCCATTCCGGGCTGGAGCCGCGCCTTGCCATGGCCGTGGAAAGCGGAAGGGAAGCGTGGGACGATGCGCGTCTCGGCCGGCATGCTTCCCACAGGATCGCGCTTGTCTTTGGAATATGCGTTGGTAAATTCGGGGACGGTTCGAAAAGCGGTGCGCACGATGCGGCAGCAGTCCGCGATCCCCGGCTCCAGGATGAGGTACATGAAATCGCACACCGCCTGTCCATTGAAGGACCGGCGATTGCGGTTTCCACTGCCTGCGCTTCCTCCGCGCACACGTTCGGGCTGGCGCGCGACATCCTTGATCACGGGTTCGCCGATGCGGTCATGGTCGGAGGAACCGGAGACATACCCATTGAAATGTTCGCCGGATTTTATGCATTGGGCGCAATGGGGCCCGCGCCCTGCGCGCCCTATTCGGTTCCGCCGGGTTTAAATCTCGGTGAAGGCGCCGGCTTTCTTGTCTTGGAACGCGGGAACCGGAGATTGCCGCATGTATATGGATATCTCATCGGGTACGGGTCATCGCTCGACGCCTATGACGCAACCACGCCGGAGCCGGGCGGCGCCGGCGTTGCTCGTGCGATCGCGCGCGCGCTCCATGACGCCGGCATTGGCGGAGAGGAAATCGGCTATGTGAACTCCCACGGCACCGGAACATCGGAAAACGATAAAAGCGAATGGCTGGGCATCCGCAAGGCGCTGGGCGATCACGCCCTGCATGTACCGGTGTCGTCAAGTAAAAGTTTCATCGGCCACACCGGCGCCGCGGCCGGCATACTTGAGGCGATCATCACGCTGATAGCGATGGGGCGGGGGGTTGTTCCGCCCACGCTCCATTGCTCACGGCCCCGCCGCCTTGCGCCGGTAGACCCGGTTTTTTCCCCCATGCCAAGGCCTGCTTCATACTCATGCGCCGTCTCCTGCAATTCGGCATTCGCCGGCGCCAACGCGGCGGTCGCTTTCGGGAAGAATGACCATGCGCCGGCAAGTGCCTCCGGGGGCAGACGGCTTTATGTCAAAGGCGCGGGATCCATCACGCCGGCAGGCCCGGATGCACTGATGAAATGCATGGAAGCCGGTGTGGGGCTGCTGCAATTGCCGGGTTCCGGCTCGGGCCGCATAGGCGGGCGCATACTCGGGGAAATCGAGAACATCTCCGATGACCGGACGCTGGATCCGATATCAAGATTTTCCATCGCGGCATCGGTACTCGCACTCAGGAACGCCGGAATGCGGACCGACGAACGTCCGGGCGCCGGCATCGGCATGGTCGGCGGCGTTTCACGCGTTCCGGCCGCGAGCTTGCGGGAATTCCGGGACAGCATCAATCAGCGCGGGCTTATCGGGCTTTCGTCGCGGGCCTTTTCGCGCATCGTGATGAATGCCGCGCTCGGGGCAACGGCAAAACATCTGGGCATTCACGGCCCCTGCTCCAATATCGCGGCGGCCGACGGCGCGGGTCTTCTGGCCGTTCTTGCGGCGATCATGGTCCTTGAACATGACGAAAACACGACGGACATGTTCGCGGTCGCCATGGATGAACCCGGTCCCGAGGCCGCCGAAGGCTCTCTTCCGTCAAGCAGTTCCGGCAGCCGGACCGAAGGGGCCGGCTGCGTTATCATCGGCGCCGGCGCGGATGGCCGCTCCGGAACATCGCCGCACATTGACGGCATAGGACTGGCCGGTCCCGGCCGGGCCGAAGAAGCCATGCGCAGTGCGCTCGGAGGACGGGATCCGGACGGGATCGACGCGGTGTTCTGCAGCCTGGATGGTACAACCGCAACGCAACGTCTGCTTGATCATGCCGTTGCCGGCGTCTGGGGTGCGGCCGGGACTTCCGTGCCGGTCATCGATTGCACGCCGGCGCTTGGATACGCGGAAGCGAGTTCCTCGATGTTCGCGTTCATCCTCGGCGCGCTGGCGCTCACGCGCGGGCTTGCGGATCCCGTGCGGGACCGATTCGGGTGCGGGACGCGAACGCTCTCAAACGTCATGATACTCTCAGTATCTCAAATCAACGCAAGCGCCGCGGTCCTGTTGACTATCGGTTGAACGCGGCGCGGCCGCTTCGGAGGCATGGATACCATGCGGACTGATATGAAAGAACGCATCGAGCGCCGGGAGGATGTTCTCCGGCGCCTGAAGGACATCTTCATCAATAATCTCAACCTCAATCTTCATCCGGATGAAATCGATCCGGACGCGGCGTTGTTCGGGACCGGCCTGGAGCTTGACTCGATTGACGCGGTGGAAATCGCCATCGCGGTCGAGGCGGCGTTCGGCGTCAAGCTGCGGTCCATCGCGAGCAAGGGTTCGTTCAGAACGATGAACACCATCGCCGATCTCATCATGGAGGCGCGGAAAGAATGAATCCGCTTGACCGGACATTCCATGACTCCGGCGTCGCTCTGGAGCATATCGACGGCGTTGCGGCCCCGGCCGTGTTCGATAGCGTCGAGGCGGAGGTCGCCGCCATCCGCGGATCGGTCGCTCTGTCCGCAATGAACCATGTCTCCATGACGGCGATAGACGGCGAAGACGCGCTGGGGTTCATCGATCGCATCTGTCCCCGTTTCCTGCATATCAACCCCAACCGCATGAAACAGACGGTGTTCATCAACGAAAAAGGCGATTACCTTTGCGATGCGTATGTCTGCCGGGACAAGGACGGCTGTCTGCTGCTGTGCCGGGGGATTGAATCCGATGCCTTCGTCTCCTGGTTGTTGTCCCATAAGCGCCCCTTGGACAACATAACAATCCGCAATCTGAATCAGACGCATTCGCTCCTTGCCGTCAACGGGCCGTTTTCCTGGGAACTGATGGCCGATATGCACGATCCGGAAATCATCGGCCTTCCGTATCTGTCATTCTACCATCCCTCGGAGGATGTGACCGTTTTTCGCGCCGGAGAGACCGGTGAATACGGATACCTTGTCTGCGTCCCGCATGACCGGGTTGCAGACAACTGGGAACAGTTGCTTGCGGAAGGGAAACGGTATGATATGGCCCGCGCCGGCCTTCATGCGCTGGAATACTGCATGCTGGAGAACAATTTCTTCAACATCCGCAAAGAGGGCGCCTGCCGGAACACGCCCGCCGAATTGCAGATTCAATGGCGGGTATCATACCATAAAGCATTTTTATTCGCCGACCGGCTCAAGGCAATGCGGGAAAAGCCTCTTGCACGGAGGATTACCGGGGTCTATTCCGAACGCACCCTGGTCGAGGGGATGCCGGTGTTCGGTGAAGGCGATGCGCGGGTGATTGGAACGATCGTGAATGCCCGGCGTTTTCTTTCGGGACCGGGCCATATCGGCCTTGCCATGATTGATATGCCGTATGCGGTGAGCGGAATTGATTTTTACCGGGTGAACGAAGGCGGAAGCGAAGCGCCCCTGCTGACCGTTTCGCCGCCGTTTGTCAATAACCGGTCGCTGTATGTCGATCCGCAGGTCCATGCGTACGGTGATCGCAACAGCATCGTTTTCCCGCCAGTATGCGGGATCCGCCGTCTGTTGAGGAACGCTCCATGAGAGACCAAACCGTCGTCATCACCGGGGCAAGCCGCGGTATCGGCGCTTCGCTTGCGCGCGCGTTTGCCGCCGAAGGGGCATTCGTTTTCGTCAACTACCGCGTCAGGCAACGGCAGGCGGAGGAGGTGTCCGCGGCAATCGCCGCCGCGGGAGGGCAATGCGGGCTGCTGCCCTTTGACGTACGGGAACCCGCGGCCGTTGAGCGCGCGTTCGACGATGTCATGAGCCGGCGCGGGGGCATCGATGTGCTTGTCAACAACGCCGCGGTGGTGGCGGACGCTGCCATGGCGCTCATGAATGACGATCAGTGGAAAATGGTGATCGACACCAATCTTACGGGTGCGTTCAATTGCATCCGGGCGGTTGCGCCGCGCATGATGCAACGGAAGCATGGCGCAATTGTCAATGTCGCATCGGTTGCCGCGCTGCGTGCGAGTCCGGGCCAGGCCAATTACAGCGCCGCAAAAGGCGGCGTGATCAATCTTACCCGGACGCTCGCCGCGGAGCTTGGGCCCGCGGGAATACGCGTCAACGCCGTGGCGCCGGGCCTGATACATGCCGGCATGGGCGTACGGCTCAACCGTGATATCGCGGCCGAAAAAACGCGATGGATCCCGCTGGGAAAATTCGGGGAGGCGGATGATGTCGCCAACGCGGTGCTTTTCCTGGCGTCCGATCGCGCGCGATACATTACCGGCCAGGTGCTGGTGGTGGACGGCGGATTATCGCTATGAAGCATCATCAAGGAGATCGGGATGTCGTCCTATAAACTTTCACTCGGGCCGGAAATCGTGCAGAGGCTCATGCCTCACCGCCGGCCATATCTCATGGTCGACCGGATCGTTTCGTTTTCTTCCGAACCGGCGCCGTGCTTGCGCACAGTCAAATACCTATCGGTCAATGAGCCGTTCTTTGACGGCCATTTCCCCCGTATTGCCCTGATGCCCGGCGCCATGAGCTTTGAGGGGCTGGGACAGACCGCGCACCTGCTGGCGGTCATTTGTGCGCTGCGGGACGGGCTGTTGGCTTTGGGATCCTCCGAACAGGAATTGTTCGATGGTCTTGCCAATGTCGAATACGGGTATACGCTTAATCCCGCATTCAAGCCGGAAAAAGCCGGTGATTTCAACCGGATTGTGGACAAACTCGCCGCATCCTCCTACGGAATGGTGGGCGCGGCGCACCTGAAATTCCTTGAGCCGGTGTTCCCGGGGAACCCGGTTGAATTCGAGGCCTCATTGAGCGGCACATTGGGCGACTATCAGAATTTTCAGGTTGAAGCGTTTGTCAATGGCCGGACCAAGGTGAAGGGAACGCTCTCCTCGATAAAAGGCATGGGCGTTTCGAGTATGCTGGATGTGCGCGATCGATGATTGCTGACGGGGTCTCAATACAATAAGGAGGACGCATATGCGCGTTGCGAACCATCGTTTCTTTCCGGTCTTTCTGGCCGCCGGCGCCGTTTTCTGGATAGCCGGCTGCGCTTTTTACCAATTGCGCGAGCACCCCAAAACCGATCTGGCGAAACAGCCCGATACAACAATAATCCTTCATTTCAGGGATATTCAAATCGATCTCAACCATGTCCAATTGACAAAGGTCGATTTTACGGGGAATGTTGAAACGGCATTTCGGACCGCGGATGGGCCCGATAACGATATCCATTCCCGGGAACAGGCCCTGGAGGCGCATGTCTATCTTGATTCCCTGCGCTATGGAAACATCATGCCGGGAATGGCGCTGCGGATACCTCTCGGCGATGTGAACACCCTGAAGCTCTATGATGTCAATACTCAACGGATGGTAATGGTATATGGCGGCATCGGAGTGGCGGCCGCCCTTACCATTATTTTCCTGGCGACCAAGCAATCCTGTCCGTTTATCTATGCCTGCGATGGAAGCGCCTACGGCTTTTGCGGCGAAATTTTCAGCGGTGCCGTCTATCCCCGGCTCGAACGTCACGACTATCTGCCCCTACCCTCCCTGCAACCCGTCAACGGCAGCTACCTGCTCCGGATTACCAATGAGGTCAAGGAAGTCCAGCATGTCAATTTCATGGAACTGCTGGCGGTTGATCATCCGTCGGACACTCGCGCGTTGTTCGATGCAGACGGCGTGGCGCATACGATCTCCAGCCCGCGGCCCGCGATCGCCTGCAGGGCGCCGGACGGCAGCGATGTGCTATCCCTGACGGCTGCCGCCGACTCCCTGTCGTACACTTCCAACGCCGCACGCGCCGATCAGGTAATGGACAGTCTGGTATTCATTTTCAATCGGCAACCCGGCGCACACAAGGCCCGGCTGCTCATTCGCGCCAAGAATTCATTCTGGCTCGATTATGTGTATGGCCGGTTCCTCGATCTTTTCGGGAAAAAAATTGACAAGTGGCATGCTTCGCGGCGGAAACTGTCGCGTGAACAGATCCTCGCCTGGACCCGGGAACAGGGGATCCCGCTCGGCGTGTATGTGGATGACGGAAAGGGCTGGCGAGCAGCGCGGTATTGCGACGAGGTTGGTCCTATGGCGCTCAGGGATATCATAGTGCCTGTGACGTTCACCGGCAACGCAGGCGACCCGCTTCGCGTTAAACTGGAGTTCGGCGCGCGGTTCTGGGAAATCGACCAGGCGGCAATCGACTATAGCGAAGAACAGCCCGTGACCATTTCGGCGGCGCGGGCCGTGAGCGCTCTTGATAAGAACGGCATTGATGTCCTTGCGCGCATCAGCAGGGATGACCGCCGGTATTATGATCAGCCCTCCATCGGTGACCGGGCAACCGTCACGTTTGGCGCCCCCGCTCTTTCCCCGGGGATGACGCGGACCGTTTTTCTGCACAGCAAAGGCTATTATGACATTCTCCGCAATCCCGTCGGCAAACCGGATCTTGCCTGCCTGCGTCAGTTCAAAAAGCCGGGAGAGCTGGTCCGGTTCGGCGGCAGCCGCCTGGAAGAGATGAGCAAAGGCCGGCAATGAAGCACCGTAACAGGCAATTCCTTTACGGGTTCATTCATTGCTTTTTGAGAACAACGGCGCCCGTGCAGGACGCCGGACCGGTCAAATCCATCGTGCACTGGTATAGAACAGCCGGCATACGCATCATTCAGTCCGCTCTTCCGCTGTTCGGCAATTATGTCATGGTGTCGCTCACCACCCGCTGCCAATGCTCCTGTCCGCACTGCGGCGTTGGACCGCAACAATCCTCCGGTACGCCGGAGCTTGCCGAATCGGAAATCAATACGCTGATTGACGAAGCGCATACGCTCGGCGCCTACGCCATGTACTTTTTCGGAGGCGAACCATTGCTGGTCCCGGAATTGCCCGGCTATATTGTCCGTGCGCGAACACGGGGATTGAGGACGCGGCTGGATACGAACGGGATACTGCTGGATGAGGAAATGGTCATTCGTCTCAAGAAAGCCGGGTTGGATGAAATCGGCGTCAGCATTGACAGCCTCAACGGAGCGGTTCATGATACGGGCCGGGGTGTTGCGGGGGCTTTGCGGAAGGCACTTGCCGGAATCTCATTATGCAAGAAGCATGAACTGAGCTGCTATATCTCAACAATTGCCACGAGGGACAGTTTGCACAAAGGCGATCTTTCCGATATCATCGCACTGGCCCGGGAGCAAAAAGCGCGGGTGCGGATTTTGTCGCCGATACGGTGCGGGAGATGGGAAAGCAGGGAAGATATCCGGCTTTCATCGGATGACATCCTCCTGCTCCGGGGAGTGCTGGAACGGGGCTTTGTGTTCTGGGACTCCGAATTCATTGACACAAAGGATGCGCCGTTTCTTTGCGCGGCCAAGGCGCGGAGAAGCCTGTATGTTTCAGCGCACTGCGATGTTCAACCGTGCTGCTATATTCCAATTTCATTTGGAAACATCCGAAAGGAACCATTGCCTGGGATCCTGAAACGGATGCGCCGCTCCGATATTCTGGACAACCGCGATCACGGCTTTGATTGTCCGACGAACAGCGGCTGTTTTCAACAGGGCCTGCAAGCGACGCCAAAGAAGGGAATACACGAATGGAAGAAGGCCGTTCATCTCTGATGAGTTCACGGCATACCGGAAGGCCTGCGGAAAAAAGCCAGGAAATAGATTGTCTTTTTCAGCCCAAAGACAAGAAGAATCATCTGGCAAGGGATGTGGATTATTTTCCGGCGATTTTATGGGATGACACTTGATGGTAAAGCTCAGTAAGCCCAATGGTCATCGCTGTTTTTAAAACATTCTGATAGCCCATGCTTAAATAGGCGTCCAGTTCATTGGCTTCATTATAAATTCGTTCCGAAATGTTCATGGTTATTCGCTTGGCAGTTGGAATTACCCTTTTGCCCTTATTGCTTTGCATTACCGAAGAAAAATCTGTTTCTTCGTAATATTTCGCTCGTGTGTTTTTATCCATTGTGCACCTCTTTTAAATAGCGTTCTTTTTCGCCTTTCCTCATTGGCCTGACAGTGATAATCACGGACCGATACGCGGCGGAAAGATAAAAAGCAATACGAAATAAATGCCCGAACGTATATGGATCCCTATGAACTGCGCAGGAAATAGCTGTCGTGCTCATCCGTTGCTCTATCGCCTGGTGCTAAGACCGCCGCCAATATTTATTTCGAGATGATAGTCAGCATTCTCCGCACTGCTGAGCTGTGAAGACTGCTTTTAATAGTCAGCCCATGACCAAAAGAAGGACCTGCTATTCGTTTCCCATTTATTGTATAGTAAACAAAATCGCCTTCGTTCATAGACAAGCCTGCTGATTTCCGAGCTTTCTGATTTCCCAGACTAATGCATGCCCGGCAGCCGTATCCGGAAAGAGCTATTCCGGATTTCATTAAAACGCTATCGAGCGCCGTTCCAAGCAGAATATCGCCCCAGCAATCAACGGACCCTATTGAATCATCGGCAGGATATTTACCGCTAGTAAATGGGTCCGCCCGGTTCCGCCAGCCGAACGCACCGGCACTGTCTTGCGAATCCTGGTCATTATAGGCAATTGACAAGGCGAATCTCCGGCCGTATTGTCCCGGCGATACCTCGCAATTCATCAAACTCAAATGCGACCATGGAAAAAACCACTCTTGACAGCGGGGATTTTCTCTATAGTCGCAGTCGGCTATAATGCCCCAATTCACCGATGCCGAAACATAGGTAAATAATGATTCCCCCCAAAAAAATTGATCGCCATGCCCGGTCGGCCGTTCAAGCGTGAGGCCCCAATACCATAATGCCTTTTCAAGTGAAAACACTCCTCCGAAGGGAACACTTAAACCTCCGATACATTGCGCGACCTGGGTTTGATGAATATTTTTAAACAGCGAATCTGCGCCTGAATACAGCTCTTCGGCAGAATGTCTGCTTAAATAAATTCGCAGCCCATCCGCTGATCCGAAAATATTCCAAGGATTTTCATAGTGGATGAAATTATCATCCATTACCTTCATCAGCATATAAACGCCTTTATCACTATAAGCGCAGCGCATAGATATTTTGCAATCCACCTCACTTTTGGATGCAGCGCTCCAGTACATCCGACTTGATGAATCCATGGTTCCGGAAGACATCGATGCCACCGAGTCCCATGCATACCAGAAGCATGAAACGCGGCCATCGGGCTTGAAAAGGCCTTCCTCAGCCGCATTCAGCTTATAAGCAATGATGGTATAGCTCGTATCCTCCTTGTGCAGGAAAGCGGAAGCGGGGTATTGGGCGTGGGCACTGACGATCAATGATACTACCAAAAAAAAAGCAAGGCGGGTTATAAGACGTCCTTTATTGCGCATAAAACGACCTTTCTCTTCAATAGCAATCAGTTGTATTGCATACGCACCGAAAGAAACCTTTCCTGCCATTTGCATACTTAATTGTAGCGCCTTTCGTAGCATTTGCGCGAAATAAAATGAAGACCGGAAAATTCTATTCCGATCTTCATTACTTTCATTTGCCCAAAAATCCAGGTCATTGGATTTGCCCTAATTTTTTAAAATAAACGGTGTTGGCAAAATCCAAAGAGCTTATTTCTTTTAAGCCGATGGCTTTTTGCTGTGCGCTAATAGGCCAATGCGCATAATCAAATCTCAAGCTTAGCAGGGATAAAGCTTTAAGCTTCAGCGAAGGGTCCGCATTGTCGAACGCTTTTTTGCTGAAAAAGAACAAGCTCTTGTCAATGTCTTTATTTCGCCTGACCTTCGAATTTAGATAATCATAGGATATTTGTGCATAATGCATTGCCATTATAGCAGAAGCAAAAGTCGAATACGATGAATTGCCATTAGAAAGCCCCTCGACGATTTTAAGTCCTTCGCTATTATAATCACCGCCCTGCAAATATACAAATGCCGCATACGCTCGAGCATTCTTTTTTATCATCATACAAGCGGCCATATCATCTGCGCTTATAGGTTGCTTCACTTCAAGGTTTAGCTTATTGGAAATGCGGGTATTCAAATCGTCCCATAATTGCAAAGAGTAAACCCCTGCATTTTGTGTAATAGCCTCATGCTGAAATAATATAATAGTGGAAAAAGCAACTGGGTCCTGCGCATATTTAAAGTTAGGTTCTGTCCGAAACATTGGCACATAGCGAATTTCCTGGCCATCCGGATTTGTAATAACCAAATGGAATGAGTTTGCGGAATTTTCAAGAGGTCCGAATATTCTTTCATGATCAAGCCATTCCGGACTTGCTGACAATACAAGATAAATCGGCTCATATTGCAAATAAACATTTTTTGCTGCAGAAATAATAATCAAATCGGCAGTTGTTGCATTAATAACAAAATTCAAAAAAGGCATCGCCAA
>Ga0315289_10007771_pt1 | contig 15584 bp, 16 predicted proteins | sample YL17G11_40_MG_FD_203452 | JGI IMG/M metagenome (GOLD analysis project Ga0315289, IMG submission 203452) | Sediment microbial communities from Yellowstone Lake, YNP, Wyoming, USA - YL17G11_40 | ecosystem: Environmental > Aquatic > Freshwater > Lake > Sediment | place: USA: Wyoming | collected... | reverse complement strand
TCGAAGCTGAAACGCGGATCGGTGTAGGTCTCGGTGAAGACGCGCATGTCGCCGAGCAAGCTCGCGCCGCTCTCGACGCGCTGCAGGTGAATCCGGCCGGCCAGCACGCGGGCCGACGCTTCCGCGCTCCGCGGCACGTGCTCGAGGTACGGGTCTTTCAGGATTTGGTCGAGCCGCTCGTTCTTCCGAGTCGGGTCCTTGTCGCGTTGCACCTCGCGGACCGCGCGGATCCACGCCTCGGTGGCACGTTGTGACTGGCCAAACGCCCGCACCGCGCTCTCCGCGGCCTTCAACGCCTCGGTTTCATTGTTGAGAGCTTCTGCGGCCAGCTTCTCGATCCCGGCCGCGATCTCCTGGGCGGCCGCTTCGAGCTGCGTCATCCGTTCCTGGTAGCGCGACGATTCCGTTTGAGCCTGCTGACCGGACCCGGTCACGTAGCGGATGTGCTCGTCGAGCGCGGTGGTCGCCTGCGCAAAACGCCGGGCCCGCTCCTGGGCGATGTCCAGCCGCCGCTGCAGCTCCTCCACGCCGCCGACCGCTTCGCCGTTCTGGATCTCGCCGGTCGCCCAGTTTTCGTCGGCCACCTGGGCCCCGTGGCGTCCGCCGTACCGCAATTCCTGCTCTTGCTGCTGGAGCTTGCGCACGGTCTCGGACAGCGCAAGATAGCGCTCGCGGTACTGGTCAAACCCGTGTTCGCCCTCATCCTGGCCGGCTTGGAAGCCCTGTTTCTGGAGCGCCAGCCACTCCTGCTGCTGCATGGCTAGGTCCTGTTCGACCTGCTCCAGCGCCTGGCGGCACGTGGTGACTTCGCCCGAGAGCTGCTGGACCGCCGCGTCTGCCTCGGTCCGCCGCACGCCCAGCTCTTCCAGATCGGTCCGTAACCCGGCGACGACGGGCGCCGCATCGAGCCCGCGGTAGTAATCCAAGAGCCCCTGGGCGGCCTTCCACTGCGCGGCCACATCCAGGAGGCGCGCCTGCGCCTCAGCTTGCTGGACACGCAGCACCTGGGCCTCGGTCAGCAACTCCGCCGCCCGCACGTATTCCCCCATCCCCACCGCCTGCTGCACGCCCAGCGCCTCCCCGTCCGTCGCGGCCGCCGCCGCCGCATCCTTGAGCGCCCGGCCCAGCAGGGCCTGATTCTCTTTCACGAGCGACTGGAACGCCCGCTGAATCCCCGCAGCGTCGGTACTGAGGGGCGGTGGCGTCGGCGCAGGCAGCTCATATCGCCGGGCGAGCTCCTGGGCTATGCGCGTCAGCTTGCTGTACTCCGCGCCGGCGGCCTTCAGCGGCTCTGTCGCCGCAACGACCGCCGCCGCCAGCTCCCCTTCCTTGCCCTTCATCTCGCGGATGGGGGCCAGCGTGTCGGCCAGCGGGAGGGTCACGCTGTGGCGGGCCAACTCGCGCTCGGCGAGCGCGGCCTGGTCCTGGGCCTGTTCCGCCTTCTGCCGACCGGGGTCGCGCAGCCGAGGCGCCAACAAGCTCGCCGCGATGATCACCACCGCGATCCCCAGACCGATCAGGATAGGCGGCTTCACAGCGGATCTCCGTTCTCTAGCAGCCCGGGTGTGTAACCGCCGGATCGTCCGGTGTCAATTCGCTCCCTCCGTCAGCACGCGGCGGGCCAGTGTTTCCCAGCCGTCCACGGGGGCCGAGCCCGCCAAGCGCCCCGCCTGGTCGATTGCCAGCACGTACGGGATCCGGTCGATGCCCCAGAATCGCACAAAGGCACCGCCCCAGCCCAGCCGGTCGTTGCATTGCAGCCAATCGACGCCCAGCTCGCGGGCGGCGGCGACCGTCGGTTCGGCACTCTCATCCAGGCTGATGCCGATGACGCGCAACGCCGGATGGTCTTTGCGGAAGCGCTCGATCTCCGGCACACAGCGACAGGACGGCTCGTCAAATGCCGCCCAGACGACGATCAGAAGCGGCGCGCCGGCGTAGTCGCGCGAATCCCACGGGCAGCCCGCCATGGAAGGCGAGGCCGGCCAGAACGGCTCCCCAACTAGCGCTTCCCGCCGCCACTGGGCCGCGAGCTGCGCCGTCCCGGCCTGCTGCGGACAGCACTCGGTCATGCGCTGCACGATCCGCTGCATGTCCGCGCGGTCACCGCGGCGAGCCGCATCGGCGAACAGCCGGGCGGCCAGCCGCGGGGCATACTGGCTGCGCGGGTATTTCTCCACGTATTCGCGATAGGCGTGCAACGTGTCTGCGTCGGGCCGGAGTTGGGCGGCGGCCGGTTGGGTCGCGGCGGCGGACACCTGCCACCGTTGGCACACGATGGCCCAGTACGCGGCTTCGTCGCGAGAAGCCTCGCTCGGTGGAGCCCGGAGGATCTCTTCCACCCGTTCGCGCAGCGGCGCCAGCGTGCCCCCCGGCAGGGTGCCCAGCTCAAACAACGCGGTCAGCTCGAGCCGCACGGCCTCGTAGCGATGCGCGCCGCCGGGGTACAACGTCAGATACAGGCGGACGCGCGCCAGCAGCCCTCGTCGCCGCTCGCGGGCAGCCTCAAACCAGTTCTCGGAGAGTTGGGTCGCAGTGGGGAGCGGCTCGAGGGCCACGATGCGCTGCCAGAGCTCCGGCTCGCCGGCGGGTACTCGGCTCTCGTCCGGCGACTGGGCGTGTCCGGGGCGGGCGGCCGCCAGGATGAGCGCCAGCGAGGCGATGCTCAACAACCGCGATTTCAGTGGCACGGATGGTCGCCTCACCAGAATGACCAGTCCCCGACGCGCAGGACGATCAGGTAGAGCACCAGGTTCGTGAAGCCGTGCAGCAGAACCAGACAGAGGATGCTGCGGGTCCAGTAGAACACGGCGTTGAAGACCATCCAGCACAGGATGCTGACGCCCCAATTGTCCGGGTGCTGCAAGGTCGAGATGACGGAGGTGCCGAGGAAGGAGACCCAGGTGAACGTGCCCAGCGGGACGCGCTCGAAGTCGTGCCAGTCAATCAGGGCCCGCAGCAAAAACGCCCGCCAGAACAGCTCCTCGGCCACCGGGACCGCGGTGCAAGCCACGATCATGCGCAGCCCCCACGTGGTCCAGAAAAGCGAGCCTGCACCCAGTTGATCCCGTGGGTCAGCGACAACCTTGGCCCCGGGCATCAGCGGTAGCCGACCGCCCCAGCCCCACTGCTCCAGCAGATGCTGCCCGACGACCCACCCCCAGGCGACGACCGCGCCGCCCACCAGGGCCACCGGCCAGTAAGGCTTGCCCCAGGCCGGCAAGTGCCGGCGAAGGCACCATACCACCGCCAGGGCAGCCACGCCGCGCACGGTGATTACGACCGGCTGCCAGGTCGGCGGGACCGCGTACACGAGGCCCAAAAGGGCCAAGTAGACGATCAGCGGCGCGATGAGCGGCACATCGGGACGCGCTGCCGCCAGGCGATCCAGCGCACCCGGCAGGCCCGGGCGCGGCGTCTCGACGCTTAAGGTGGGCATGCAGCCGACTCCGCAGGCTTCGTGCCTAGCTCTGTTCCACCTCGAATAACTTCCTCGCCAACCCCGATTGGCGGATGATCGACAAGAGCGTGCCTTGCTTCAGCTCGTCGTGGTCTGGCACGGGAACCGTGATGCTCGTGTCGATCGCGCGCTTCTGCATGGCGACATGACTGCCCCGCCGGCGGACCTCGGCGAAGCCGTGCTCGGCGAGGATGCGGCAAACCTCCCGCCCCGAGAGGACGCGCAGCTTACCCAACGGCCACCTCGATGCCCGTCACGTACACTTCGGTGTGCATCCGCTGGCGCACCTCAGTGGGATCAGCGGTTTCGAGAAACAGCTCGACGGCTTCGATCAGATTGCGGCGGGCTTCCTCGATCGAGCCCCCCTGGCTGGCGATGTCCAGTTCCGGGCACGACGATACGTAGGCCTCGTCCTCACGTTCGATCACGCAGGTCAGTCTGTGCACTTGCTTCATGCGGCGGCCCCATCTCCAGGCCTTCTCGTTATAAGCTCGCCTAGCGGCGGCCCTTGCGGCGGGGCGGCTTGCGGCCGTTGGTCAGCGTCTCGATCGCGGCGATGTGCAGGTAGGGGAAAAACGCGAAGCGATCGCTGGCCGGTATGGCAATGAACACGCGCCGCGCTCCAAGCGCCACGCAGTTAGGTTCGTGGATTTCGTACGTGTCGCCGCTGGTGAGGTGGAACCGAAACGGCTCAAATGGATCGCGGTTCAGAAGCTCACGGATTTCGTCAGCGGTCATACTGACAGTCTATCCCTGCTTCTCTTCAGGGACAACAGGCACGCCCGGGCGCCTGCCCGGGCCACCGGCAAGATGCCGGTGCTGCCCATCAACGGGCGAGACGCCCGTACCAACCGTCCGTACCACCCGACCACCCACACCCAAGCTGGCCCGCCGGACGCCGGGCGAGTATGCTCCATCATGGATATCGGACGTGGGCAACTAACCGCAGGTGCGGTCCGACTGTCCAAGGTGTATACAGTCTGTCTTGGCCGAACGTCCGGCCGGCAATCGAAGTGTCTGATCTTCTTGAGGATCGAGCCATGCGGAAGCCGCAAGCGATTTTGCTGGGAATTGTGCTGCTCGGCGGAGGGGCACTCGCGGGGGCCCAGGATGTCACGATCGAGCAGAACAAGCTGTTGGCCAAGCGGGCGGCCACGGCCGACGCCTACCGCAAGCTGGCGGAGGCGGTCTACGGCTTGCAGATCAACGAGCGCACGTACGTGAAGGACTTCGTCACCGAGTCGGACGACATCCGCGGGGACGTGGACTCCTTCATCAAGGGCATTCGCCTGGGCACGCCGACCTTCTACGAGGATGGCTCCTGCGAAATCCCCGCCGAGGTGACCGTCGCCAAGGTCGTCGAGACGCTGCGCACGGCCCACGACCGGTACTACAAGGGCGAGGACATCAAGACCAAGGACTTCGAGTCCATTACCCGCCGCATCGACAAGCAGGTCATCAAGGTGATCGGCCAAGGGGCGCCGCGGCCCGACCTGCCGCCCGACCTGCCGGCCGGCGTGGCGGAGATCGTTGGCCCGCCGCCGGTCGAGCCGGCCCGGCTGCCGATTCCCGAAATCTGGCAGCAGATTGGTTCGCAGGCGCGGCTCCTGGCGCTGCGGGCGGCCCGCTTGGACGCCTTGCGGAAGCTCGCCGAGCGCATCAAGGGTCTGCGGCTCACGTCCCGCACGCTGGTCCGCGACTTCATGGCGGCCAGTGACGATATTACCGCCGAGATGGACACCTTCCTGGTCGGTGCCGAAGAGGTCGGCTCTTACCTGCACCACGACGAGCTGATCGCCGAGGTCACCCTGCGCGTGCCGACCGAGCAGGTCATCACCACGATCAAGACCCTGTACAGCCGGCGTTACAAGGACAACGATCCCGACGACACGCGGGGCCACGATATTGAGGACATCGTTAAGACCGTCGTGAAAAAGGACTTCGAGGCAACCGGCGAGGGCGTGCCGCCCGCGCAGTACCTCAGGAAGTACAACGAGACCGCGGCGCTGCCGCTGCCGGACTGGACGATGGGTCCGGTCGAAGCCCAGGGCGAAGCCACTGACCCGGCCCTCGACACGCCGCAGGGCAAGCTGAAGGCCGCGCGCGCCGCGGAGCTCGACGCCAAGCGGAAGCTGGCCGAGCGGATCGCCGGGCTGCGGCTGCAGGGCGATACGACGGTCCGGGACTTTGTGGCGCAACATGACGATCTCAAGGCGCTGGTGGACGCCGTGCTGGTGAATGCGCTGGTCACCAAGACGGAGTTCACGGGCAGCACGGCGCTCGTGACCGTCTCGGTTCCGGGCATGGACGTGTGGGGTGTGGTCAACGGCGCGCTGGAGCGCCCGGCCCGCCGGTAGCGGCCGACCCCCGCGTCGGCCGAGTCTGCACGGCCGACACGGCCGTGGCACCCACGTAGCGGCCGGGCTCGGTCCCGGCCGCAGCATCCGGACTGACGAAAGGAGATGCGGCATGTCAACCTGGTATCGCCGCCTGGGCTTTATAGCGTGCGGCCTCGTTATCCTGCTCATGTTGGGCGGTTGTCACAAGCGCGAGCACCGCAAGATGAGGGTCCATGAGGAGCAGCGCGAGGGTGAGGTGCAGGAAGCCAAGCCCGGTGAGATGGTTGTCGAATAGCTCCGACCCGGGCAGCACGATGCGGCTGGAGCAACGAGCCCGAGCGACGTTGATGCGCTGGGTTGGCGCCGCGCTGTTCCTGCTGGGCGGCAACCTGTACCCGGCGTGCGCCCAGCCCACGCCGCCGACGCCGCAGCAGCAGAAAACGCTCGAGCGAATCTGCCTGGCCAAAGCACGTAGTGAGATGTTCGGACGGATCGGCGCGCTGTCGCTCCGCGAGGGCACGACGGTCACCGACTGGTTGATGCGCGAGGCCGAGCTCGACCGCGCCCTACGACTGTGGGCGCGCACGCGCCCGGCGCAGGGCGCGATGCGGCTCTACTCGGACGCCGTCGGCGAGATCGACGTGCGTGCCACGCCCGCCGAACTCCTGACCGAGCTGCTGAGGCTGGTCGAGGACTATCCGGGTGCGGCCAGTGCGGCGCGCTTGGACGCGGCCAAGCTGAAAACCGCCGCCGATGCGTGGCCGATTCTGTGGACGACGGGCCGCGCCGCAGTATCCCGCGGGGCGCGCGCCGGTCAGCCGCCGGGCTGGGAGGACGTGGACGCTGAGGGCGTCGAGTTGGCGCGGGCCGCCGCGACCGCCGATGCCCAGAACGCCCTGCTGGCCGCGGTAGGACGACTGAAGGTCAGCAGCGCGCGGCGGCTGCGTGAGTTCATCGAGTCGAGTGATGAGGTCCGGCAGGCCGTGCAAGCCGAGCTGCAGCGGGCGGCGCGATTGAAGGTCGAGTTCGCGCCGGACCAGGTGGCGGTCGTCGAGGCGCGAGTGACGATGCGCGATCTGCTCCGCATGCTCACCAGGGTCTATCAGGAGCATTACCACGGGGAGGAGTTCGAAGCGGCCGACTTCCGCGAGATGGTCTTGCTCGCGGGCCAGGACGAGCTGACGGCGACCGGCCTGGCCGCGCCGCCCGGCGAATTCGCCCTGCGGAGCCGCTACGAACTCGTCGAGCTTAACGTACCGGACTGGGCCGCCAGCACGCTCAACGCCACCGGCCGCTTCGAGCCGGGCGACGGTGAGTCCGCGGACCAGGCCGCGCTGACCCAGGCCGCCCGCTTGGACGGTATCGCCCAGCTTGGCCGGCAGGTCGAGAATCTCGTGATCCAGAAGGACGTCACGGTCGCGGAGTTCCTCGGCTACCACCAGGAACTAAAGGACGACGTCGCCCTGTTCTTGAGTGGGGCGCGGATGGTCAGCGCGCCCGCGGGGTTGCCTGCCGGCGGCGTGGAAGTCAAGGTCGATCTGCCGCTCCGCCGCCTGTGGGAGATCGTGCGCCGCGGGATGAAGCTGGAGGAAGTTGAGCCGCCGACCACGGCCCCCGCGCCTGCAAGTGAAAGGGAAACGCGATGAGAGCACTTGTTCTTGCGGCCCTGTTCGCAGTCTGCGCCGTGGCCCTGGCGCAACAAGAACCGCCGCAGCCTCCGCCACCCCCCGAAGCCAAGACGGTCACCGTCAAGGCCGAAGGCTATAACCGCGACGACGCGCTCAAGCAGGCGTTGCGCAAGGCGCTGGAGCAAGGGGCCGGCGTGCAGCTTGCGGGATTCTCGCAGACCGAGAACTACGCCCTGGTCCGCGACACGATTTACAGCCGCGCCGCGGGCATCGTGCGCGACTACAGGATCCTAAAGGAGGAAGAAGTCGCCGGCGGTTTGTGGGAGGTGACGATCGAAGCGACCGTGCGTGCGGACGCCGTCACGGCCACCTGGGGCGAGGTCCAGAACGTGCTCGACCAGATCGGCCGGCCGAAGATCATGGTCAGCATCGACGAGCGCATCGACGGCCGTCCCGAACCGCATTCGATCGTGGAAAGCCGCATCGAGGAGCTGTTCGTCAAGACCGGCTTTGACCTGGTGTCGCGCGACGCGGTGGCGGAGATTCGCCGGCGGGAGGCGGCCGATGCCCAGGACGAGGGCAACGCGGCCAAGCTCGCCCGGCTCGCCAAGGATGCGGGGGCCCACCTCCTGATCCGCGGTTCCGCGAACGCGGACCGGGCCGGCGTCGAGAACCTCTACGGCACGCCGGCCGCCTTCTACAACTGCGACGTGCAGGCCAAGGTCTACACCGCCGATACCGGCAAGCTGCTGGCGAGTGAGTCGGTCCCCGCGACGCGCCGCGGCCTGCGCTCGCATCACGAGTTCAGCCCACAGGCGGCCCGCGCGGCCCTGGTCGCGGCGACCTTCCCGCGCTCCGAGGAGCACCGCGAGCCAGCCCTGGCGATCAGGCTGTTCGAGTCCGTCATGGAGCAGTGGTCCACGCAGATCAGTGCGGGCGGCGACATCGAGCTCGAAGTCGAAGGCGTCGATTTCAAGACGTTTGTTGACCTGAAGAAAGCCCTCGCCGGCCTGGAGCGCGTCCGCTCCGTCGACGGCGACTTCAGCAAAGGTACGGCCCTGCTGCGCATCAAGGCGGCCATGCAGGCCCCGGTGCTGGCCGAGCTACTGACCGAAAAACCCTTTGCGGCGTGGCTGGAAGTCGTGGACCTCAAGCCGAATCGAATTCAGGCGAAGGCGGTGGCCAGGCCCTGATCGCCTGAACCGGCCCACAGGAAACACGCAACGGGAAACGGGTCGATGGAGAGGCGCTGAGCGGCGCGAGGGACTTTTGTGAAGGCCGCTGACATCTCGGAGCGACAGGTCGATTAAGCGGCCCGCGTGATCAAGGTCGTCGATGCGCTGCCGGACCTAAAATAGGGACAGTCACCTATTTAGTCGACTGGAAATAGGTGACTGTCCCTATTTTATGAAATGTCAGCGCCTTTCACGGGGGTCCCTCGCGCGGCTCGGCGCCGCCCCATTGCCCCGTTTCCTGTTGACCAGTTCTCGAGGCGGAACCGACGGCCCGGCCGCTACCGCACCTCGTCGATCGCCGCCTTCAGCGCCGGCAGGGCGCGCTCGATCGTCCGGCGGTCGATGCAGTAGCTCAGCCGCATGTACCCGGGCCGGGCGAAGCCGCGGCCGGGCACCGCCAGCACGCGGTGCTTCAGCAGCAAGTCCACAAAGGCAGCGTCGTCGGCGATGGGCGTCTTCGGAAACGCGTACAAAGCGCCGCGCGGCGTGAGCAGCTCATACCCGAACTCGCGCAGCGCGCCGCACAGCAGGTCGCGGTTCTGCTTGTAGAAGCTCACGTCGCAGAGCGCGTCCGCGCAGCGGGCGATCACACGCTGCATGAAAGCCGGCGCATTGACGAAGCCGAGCGTGCGGTTGAGCATCGTCAGCGCCCCCAGCAGAACCGCCCGGTCGGGAACCGCCGGCGGCACCACGATGTACCCCACCCGCTCGCCGGCAATGCCCAAGTCCTTCGAGTAGCTTGACACGAGGATCGTGCGCGGATAGTCGTGCACCGGCGTCGGGCACCAATCCAGGTCGAAGATGATCCGCCGATAGGGATCATCGCACACCAGGTAAATGGGCCGGTCCGGGCGGTCGTGCTGGGCCAGTAGCTGCCCCAGCGCGCGGCATTTTTCCGCCGTGTAGACCACGCCGCTCGGGTTGTTGGGCGTATTGATGATGATGGCCCGCGTCCGCGGGGTGAGCGCGGCGGCGAGGGCCGGAATATCCGGCTGGAACTCGCGGTCCGTTTGGACCATGACCATTGTGCCCCCGACCTGCTCGATGTAGAAGCGGTACTCCGGGAAGAACGGCGCGAGCGTAATGACCTCGTCGCCGGGGTTGCAGATCGCTCGCATGACGACGTTCATCCCGCCCGCGGCGCCCGTCGTCAGGATCACGGACGCCGCCTCGACGTTCAGGCGATACTCGCTGCTCGCAAAGCGCGCCACGGCCGCGCGCGTGTCGTCGAAGCCCACGTTGGGCATGTAGCGGTGCAAGGCCGGCTGGCGCTCGGCGGCCACCGCCCGCAGCGCCTGGAAAAACGCCGGCGGCGGATCCGCGTTCGGGTTCCCCAGCGAGAAGTCGAAGACATTGTCCTCGCCGAACTCCGCCTTCAGCCGCCGCCCCTTCTCGAACATCTCGCGAATGAATGAGGCCGTCCCCATGTCCGCGAGCACTTTCCGCGCCACGGCCTGCGACATGCGCTGCTCCGCCCTGCTCTCTCTCTCGCGCGGCGTTACTCGTTTTGCCGCGTGTCCAGAATCACCTCGGAGTCGATTCGGAACCCGCCGGGCGCGTCCGCGTCCTCGACGAAGGTGAACACAATCTGATCTCCACAACTATAGTCCACGCCCAGGAGCAGCTCGACCCCATTCGCGGTGCCCGCCGTCGGCAGGTTGGCGGCGCTAGAGTCGGCGCCAGCCTGCGTGAAGTGGACCACCGTGTCGAACAGCTCAGGAACGAACGTGTCGGTGACATCGGCCTTCGTGTCGAGCACCCGCGTAACCAGGTTCTGCGTGCCGATCGCGGCGTTACGCGCGCACGCCAAAGTGACCGCCGCGCTGCTGGTGAATGCCGGCACGCTGATCTGCTGCATGTTGATGGTGCCCGGCGAGTGGTCCCACTGGTCCCAGGTCGCATACGTGAAGCCCGCATCCGCCGCGGTGGTGTTGACGAAAACCATGCCGATGTCGCCGGTCCGCTCCTTGGTCTGGTTCAGCACGATGGTCTGCAGGCACCCGCTCAGGGCCGAGAAGCCCGCCACCAGGGCCACGGCGGCTAATCCACTAATCGCGATCGCTCGGTGAGTCATGGTGTACACCAGCAGCTTCAACTCCCGGCAAAGCAGAGCTTTGCACTACACGTCCCGGCCAGGCCGGCAGCCCCGCTTGTTTATCGGCTCTGCCGGCTGCCCGGACTGCGGGAATCTTACCGCCCGGGTCCGCTGGCCGCCACTCGGCCAGCGCCGGCGGTCCGTGCCGCAATCCGGGACTTGACTGCCCCACCCCGGCGACCGATAAACTTACCGGGCACACGACGAGTTCGCGTAGCGGCGCCCGTCCAGACTGGCACAAAGGTAGGATCGCATGCGCACCGGACTGCTGGTAATGCTCGCGGTGGTAGGATCGACGACCAACGGCCCCTGCCTCCCCATCCTTCTGCACCAACACGAAGCCATTCCGGGCGAAACGCTGGGGATCTCCGTCGATGCGTCGGCGGTGGACCAGACGATCCCCGAGGGTACGCCCGTCACGATCACCTGGTCGGCCGCCAACCTGACCGGCGAGCCGCCCACCGTCTCGATCACTCTCGAATCGCGCGTCAACCTGGCCCGGACCGTCCTGGCGGAGGGGCTCACATTTGAAGGGACGGGCTCGCGCCTGCAGTACCTCGCGTGGAATACCGAGGGCTTTGGCGGGCCCTACTCCGTCATCGCCAACGTTGAGGCGGCCGACTTGCTGCGGGAAGACACGAGCCGCGGCCTGGTCACCGTCGACGCCCGGCCGAAGCTCGAGTTCACCGCGCCGACGGGCGATGTCGTGTTCCACCCGGCCACGGACCCGCCACTTGGGATTGCCTGGACCGGCGGGGATGAAAGCGCTACGGTACGCATCGGCCTCGATCCGGATGCCGATCACGCTAGCGGGAACGAGGTTTTCATCCTGGAACGCGAACTGCCCAAGAAGGCGAGCGCAGATTCCTTCGACTGGAACGGCACGGACACGAGTGGCGCCGCGGTGGCCGCGGGAGTTTACAACCTGTTCGCCACCGCGACCGACAACGTCAACCCGGTGGTCACCGTCGACGGTCTCGGCCAGGTCACGGTCGCCAACTAGAAAAAGGGGGCGGGAGTCTTTTCCCCGCCCTCTTTTTTCGACTCGGCCTTTGTAGAATGCGGCTCGTGCAGGATGCGGGACACATCCCGGTCGAGCCCATGATCCTCGGCCTGGATATCGGCGGCACGAAGACCGCGGTCGTGCTCGGCGACCGTCACGGGCGGATTCTCCACCGGACCGAGTTCCTTGCACGACCCGGCCACGGCTTTGAACCCACATTCGCCGAACTCTGCGAACACATCCAGCGCCTGCGCGGACCAGCGCTCGCGGCTGGGGAACCTCCCAGCGTGGTCTCCGTCTCCATCGGCGGACCACTGGAGATCGAGCGCGGCATCATCCATGCGCCGCCCAACCTGCCGGACTGGGTCGACATCCCGCTCAAGTCGCTCCTGGCGGAGCGGATCGGGTTACCCGTCTACATCGAGCATGATGGCAACGCCGGGGCCCTCGCGGAGTGGTACTTTGGTGCCGCGCGCGGTGCGCGGAACGCGATCTTCCTGACCATGGGGACCGGTTTCGGCGGCGGCCTGATTCTCAATGGCCAGCTTTACCGCGGCACCTGCGACCTGGCGGGCGAGGTCGGGCACGTGCGGATTGCGGAGAACGGCCCGGTGGCCTACGGCAAGGCCGGCTCGTGGGAAGCGTTCTGCGGCGGGGCCGGCATCGCGCGCTGGGCAGCGCAGCGGTTCCCCGGGCGGTGGGGCGAGGCCCAGGTTACTGCCCGCGATGTCGCCGAGCTCGCGCATGCCGGCGACCCGGACGCGCTGACGGTCGTGCACGAAGTCGGCCGCTACCTGGGTCGCGGGCTGGCCATTTTGCTCGACGTGCTGAACCCCGAAGTGATCGCCATCGGATCGCTCGCCGTCCGGCTGGGCGAACTCGTGCTCGGACCGGCCCGCGAGGAGCTGCAGCGCGAGGCCTTGCCTCAAGCGGTCGCCGCCTGTCGCATCGTGCCGGCGCAGCTCGGTGAGCGGCTCGGCGACGTGGCAGCGCTCTGTGCGGCGATCCAGGCCCTGGGTGGCCCCGTACCCTCGTAGTGCAAAGCTCCGCTTTGCCCCCCCTTTCATATCGTCACACACCCAGCTCGCTGAAAAGCCGCTGGACCCAGGCGGGCGTGGCGGCCTCGAAAGCCCGCAGGTGGCGCTTGCGCGTGAAGTAATAGACGGCCAAGCCACCCTGAAAACAAAGACTCAGAAGGATGACCAGCGAATAGAAGCCGTACGCCGCCAGCGGGGCCCAGACCCGAAGCTGGCGGTCGAGTTCCAAGTCCCCACCCTGGAGCTGCGACAATTGCGACCGTACGTCGGCGGGCAGGAGGGACGACTCGGTCGCCGCGGCCGAGAACGTCAGCATCTGCGTCACGCAATACGCCACAATCAGCCCCATGAAAACAAGCTGGTTCGTGCCGAGGAGACCGGCGGCCGAGATCAGGCCGCGCTGCATCCGGCGGGCGCCGACGTACTCGACGGCCCCGATGGCGCAGATGCCGGCGACCATCACGGTGCCCAGCCAGCTTGGCGAAAGAACCGCCAGCGGGATGCCGGCGACGCCGATGATGAGGATCGTGAATGCCGAGAACCGCGCCGTGCGGGCGGCATTGCGTACGGGCCGGCGGCAGACCACCGCGCGGCGCAGCAGCGCGAAGTCATCCTCCGTCAACGGCGCGGGTGGCGCGGCGGGCGGGACGGCACGGGCGTGGATCGGCCCCGGTTCAGCAAGCACGCAACGGGCACTCCGGCTCATGTGCGTCGTATCGGCCAAATCCGGTGCGAACGTCGATGAGCGCGGGCAGCCGCCCGCGCGCTCACCTGCGGCCAGAACTCGGACCGGGCCGCGCGAATGACGCGGAAACGTCCTCGTGACAACTGGGCGGCCGCTGCCCCATAATATGCCTGCGACGCACCAGCGGCCACGACCTTCTCCGCCACGTGGGTGGCGGATCGCTGGCCGCTCAACCGTCGAGTCCCTTCTGGGGTGCGTTATGAAGACCATTCTGACGGGTCTTGCCCTCCTCTTCCTGGCCGTCTCCGTCGTCGTGCTGATCTCGGGGTGCGAGCTGTTCACGGCTTCGCCGGGCGGCAACCAGGACAACACGGGCGCTGGCAACGGCACTACTGACGCCGACGGGACCGAGGACGGAAACGACACCGGCGCGGGCGGCGATGCCGACACCGACGGCACAACCGGCGCTGCGGACGCACCGACGGGCGGGCTGATCGCCGATCACACGGCCGCCAGCGCGTTCGATGCGCTTCCGGCCCAGTACGTCGCCACGGCCCAGTCCAGGTTTCACATCTTCTACGGTCATACCTCGCACGGCAGCCAGATCATTACCGGGCTCGACATGGTCGCGGCGACACACGCCGGTTATCCCGCGGCGGCCGAGTTCGATTTCACGGAGTACGACGGCGACCTAGGCACGCCCGGCGACCTCGCGTGGGTGGATGCGACGCGCAGCGCCCTCGCCGAGCCCGGCAACCACATCAACCTGGTGTTGTGGTCGTGGTGCGGCGGCGTGAGCGACAATACGTCGGAGGGCATGGACGCGTACCTGGCCGCGATGAGCCAGCTCGAGGACGATTACCCGGCCGTGACCTTCGTCTACATGACGGGTCACCTGGACGGCAGCGGCGCGAGCGGGAACCTGTACCGCGGCAACAACCAGATTCGCGACTATTGCGCGGCGCACGACAAGATCCTGTTTGACTTCGCGGACATCGAGAGCTACGACCCGGCCGGGGATTACTACCCGGACGGCAGTGACGCGTGTGAATGGTGCGCGACCTGGTGCGCGTCGCACACCTGCCCGAGTTGCGTGGAGTGCGCCCACTCGCAGTGCTTCAACTGCTATCAGAAGGGCCGTGTGTTCTGGTGGCTGCTCGCGCGCCTGGCCGGCTGGCCCGGCTGAGCCCAAAAGGGCGCATTCCGATTGTTCGGAAAACGAAATGACGGTGCCGGATTCCCCGGCGCCAATCGCGGCAGTAGTGCAAAGCTCTGCTTTGCGCACTCGGCAAAGCAAAGCCTTGCGCTACTTGCGCCAAAGTTATGGTGTCGCCGAATTGGACACGGTCATTGGGCCTGTCCCCTCTTGCGGTCACCCGCCGGGGCGGCCGAGTTTGACGGGTTCCGCGCCGCCCCGGCCCGCGTGTTGCAGGTAGTCCTCGGCGCGGGAGAGCAGGCCGACGAACTCGCCCCCGCTCATCAGGCCGTACTCGCTGCCGTCGCCGGCGATCCTCTTGTATTGCAGCTCGCGCCAGGCGTACCGGCCCAAGCCCGTCAACATCCAGTTCACGCCGCTCTGAATCTTGCACGCCCGGCAGACCATGAACGCCACCGTGCCACGGTCCAGGCAGCGGTCGGCGGCGTAGTTCCAGTCTTTGCCGATCAGGCCGTCCGCCCGCAGCTTGTCCGTGAGCTCCGCGAAATCGCCCGCGAAGCTCTCGCCCTTGGCCAGGGCATAGATCGCGCGGTAGGCCGGCTCCGCGGTGACGAACGGCTGGTCGCCGATGTGCAGGACCAGCTCGGCGGTACCCGCGCGGGGTACGGGGCTCGTGGGAGCCATGTGCGGAGCCTGGCAGCCGGCGAGAACCAGGGACAGCAGGCCGAGGCCGACCAGGATGCCGCGCCGTGCCTCCGAGCCCGGAGCGCGAGCGACGGGCCACGCTGAGCGATTGCCTAAAAGCTCCATGTGATGCCCGTAAACAGGAAGTGTCGCCAGCTCTGGTCCAGGTAGGCCGAGCCGGGGAAGAACTCGCCCCAGCGCAGCGTCCAGGACAGGTCGGACGACAGCCGCCAGTTGATGAAATAGTCCATTTCCCAGCCGA
>Ga0315289_10007769_pt1 | contig 15586 bp, 19 predicted proteins | sample YL17G11_40_MG_FD_203452 | JGI IMG/M metagenome (GOLD analysis project Ga0315289, IMG submission 203452) | Sediment microbial communities from Yellowstone Lake, YNP, Wyoming, USA - YL17G11_40 | ecosystem: Environmental > Aquatic > Freshwater > Lake > Sediment | place: USA: Wyoming | collected... | reverse complement strand
CAAAACGTTGAAAAGTTCAAGCCCGAACCCCTCCATCTTCCCGCCCGACAAAGCCTGTAAGGTTTCTGTGGTCGAGGTCGATCCAGTTATTGTGGGAGTGCCGATATAGATTCCAGTCGCGATGGCCAGGAAGAGCGCGATCGGGAAGGCGACCGAGGCAGCCAGGCGGCGGACTGAGAGCGGGCGGAAGCGAAACCCACGAGCATGCCCAGCCCCGCTCTCTCTTTCACGCTCTTGGATCCGTTGAATGAGGTTTTCCCATGATAATGAGAGGGGAACGGACGGTCGTTCGACGGATTCAGCGTCCCAAGCCTTGGCCAGAATTTTCAGGTAGCGGCTGCACTCCGGACATTGGCTCAGGTGAAGGCGAACCGTCTCCCCTCGCTTTTCCGGGAGTTCGCCGGCCAGGAAACTCAGGAGGTCCTTCCGGATTTCCGCATGAACGTCTTTTTTCATCTTCACTCCATTAGAGGCGGATTTGCCAAAAAACTTGCGGTTAATTTCAAGAGCCTATCAGGTAGGGAGCTAAACGCTTCTCCAGGTTCTGTTTGGCCCGGAAAAGAAGGGATTCGACCGAGGGACGAGAAATCTCCATGGCCGAAGCGATCTCTTCGTAGGCGAGGCCTTCATAGTATTGCAGGGTAATCGCGATCTTTTGCCTCTCAGGTAAGGATCTTATCAAGCGCTGGATGATGCGCTCCATTTCTTTTGTCTCGAGCTCGGCAGGAGGACCGTTCCGGGGGTGGGCGGGCTCGATCGTCGGCGTTCCGCCTAATTCCTCGGACAGGAAATCCAGGGATATTAGCTTTTTGAGTTTCTTCTTCCTCAAGTCCTTGTTGCTCAGGTTTATCGCGATGCGGTAAAGCCAAGTTGAAACCTTTGATTCCCCCCGGAAGTGCGGATACGATTTGAAGGCATTCAAGAAGACTTCCTGGGTGAGGTTTTCCGCTTCCTGACGGTTGCCGAGCAGGCGGAAACACAAACAGTAGATCAGCGCTTTGTTTTCTTCGAATATATTCTGAAACGCTTCCGAATAGGCATCGGCGTTTTTTAGAGCAACTTGAGCTATTCCGCCGTTTTTCATATCGTTAAAACCCATGCCGGGCCGCCGAACGAAATGGCCTCCAACCTCAGAAAGGCAAGAAAGAGCCGCGAAAAACTTGGAACATCCACGGGGAAGATCTATTTCTGCCGGGAAAGCCGAAAGATCACGGCACCATGCGGGCAGGTCACATCAAAATATTCCAAATTAGCCAAATCCTTTTGGTCTGTTATCATCATAGCCGTCCTCATGGAGTTCATCGCCGCGAAAGCTTGACAACAAATGCCCTTGGGGCCTGGCGTTCGAGCATCGAGGAGATACATTTCACCTTGTTCCGTTTTGGCCAAACCGGGACATATTTTTGTGTCCGTCCGGACGTTCAGGGCCTCACATTCGATTTGGTGCGGAGTCAAGGCTTGCCGCCTTATGTTGTCCTGCCGCCCGGCGTCTTCCTACGGCAATCCCTCAACAGAGAGGGCGGGCAGTTAAGACTCCCATCGGTGGTCTTTTTGGGCCTGATCCTGACTTCGAAAATCTCGGCCAGGGCCCGGCCGCACTTATCCAGGCTCTCGACAGGCATCTCATAATGCATCCAGTTCCCGCGCTTTAGGCCTCGGATCAAGCCGGCCTCCTTAAGAATACGGAGGTGTTGGGAAACAGCCGATTGGGTCATGCCCAGCCTTTTGGCGATAACGTTGACGCACTGGGGATGTTCCTTGAGCAGCCGGACGATCTTGAGCCGCGACTCGGAGGAAAGCGCCTTGAACACCTTAACCTTGTCTAGCATTCGGGCTCCTTTCAATTGAGATAGGGTATATTAGTTTATTAGCATTAACTAATATACTGATATGCCATCTGTTTGTCAAGTCCCCGATGGCGCCCGCTCTCTCTTCCCCCCGACGACTTGCCCAAGATCTCGCGAAATCACGTCCAGAAACCGATATTCAGCGGCGGGCGCCTTCCCTCGACGACTTGCCTAGGATGTTGATCGTCGTCTGACCTGCCCCCGTTATATCGTTCCAGGTATAATGGAAAAAACCTTTGTTTAACATCGGCCATTTCTTTTCCCGAGATCGATGCGATCCAGGAAATCATAAGGAAGCTTCGGGTAATATTTTTCTAACATGAAAAATGGACCTAATCGGGGGCCAGGTCCAGGTTCAAAGGTCTCTCAGAAGTGCCAACATGATTAAAAAACTCGACCCCCCAAGTCCGTTCCCCCCAGTTCCGCGTACTTGCGCGTGGGGTTTTTGTTTTAATAGAGCGAAGGGAACGGTAAACGCAGAACGCCTCTTGACGGCGAAAAAAAGGGAGGCGGTTTCAACAACCGCCTCCCTTTGTCTGGAGTTACAGGTCTGGCCCGCCGGTCACCCTTTCTTCTTGGCGCCGTGCTGGCCGCAGTTACCACTGCACATCTTGCCGTCGTGCTTGTTGCAGTTGGCACTGCACACCTTGCCATCGTGCTTGCCGCAGGTTCCACCGTGGGTTCCGCCGCAATTTCCTCCGCAGATACACTGGCCCGGATCGTGCCCCGTACATTTGCCCCTCTTGTGGGCGGCGATGCACGCCGCCGATCCAGCTTGATGGGCAGGAGCCTTAGCCGTTACCTGGGCTTTCTCCATGGCCGGAGCCTTCTGGTCCTGGGCGAGAATGTCATTAAAGGCGAGTAAGGAGACGATCGCGACGATGGCAATCATAACCTTACTCCAAGTCGATCTCTTCATCCTTTTCACCTCCCTTCGTGTAACGATTAGCTATAATTAAAATCTGGGGAATCGGGATGTGGCGGTTGACTACTTTTTAACTTTCTCGCAACTGACTGCAGAGCCACATCCCTTGGCGCATCCTTTCGCGCCTTGCCCTTCTTTTCCCATCTTGCTCATTTTATGATCACCGCATCCGCCGCCACCGCTGCAACCGGCCCCTAGACCCATTCCGGCGTCGCATTTCATGCCCCCGCACTTCTGGTCAAGGGCCTTTTTCTGCTCATCTGTCAGCAGGCCGCTGACGGCGGTCTTGTGCGCCAGACAGCTCTTCTGGATGTCCGCGCCCGCCTTGGCTATCTCGTCGATCTTGAAGTCGAGCTTCTTCTGATCGGCTTTTTCGAGCATCAGCTGACGGAGCTCAAGACGTTTGGTTTTCAGGGCCGCTTGTAGCTGAATAAGGGCCTTCTGGTGTTCGAACTTGAGCTTTGCGATCTTGGCCGATTGGTCGGGAGTCAGATTGGGGATGGCGCACCCTTTTTCTGAAGCACCCTGGCCGGCCATTTGGGCCAACACGGGGCTGGTTAGGACGAGTGTCAGTCCTACCAGCAGTGTCACCGCTAATCTGGTCAATTTCATATCTTATTCCTCCTGAAAAGAAATTACCGTTCTAGTTCCTGGGGACAGCCCGCATGGCCGGAGGCCGCGGAGTCGCGATCAGTCCCTTTCTCACGAGGGCAGACACGGTCCTCGAATATCCGGAAAAACGTCGCTTTCTGATCGTCCGTTAGCAGGTCCTTTTCTTTTAGAAGATTGAGAACGGCCTTTTTCTGGATCTCCGCCTGGAGCCGGCTCATATCTTCGATGAGCTTGTCGAGCGTCATACCGTCGGGAGATTCTTTTTTCAACTCTTCGACTATCGCCCGTCTTTTTTCCTGCATTTGCACCTGAATGTTTCCGGTTTCGGCATCGAAAGAAAACCGGATGTCCTTGATACACTTCTTCTGTTCGCCGTTCAGGCATAGCTGTTTCGAGAAGGACTCCGCCAAGGCCTGGCCCGTAACCGGTTGCTCCCCCGTCGCTCTAACCCAGCGATTGTAGGCGAATGTCAACAGCGCCGAAACGTTGATGACAACGAGAAACATGAGCCCTAATTTCCTTAGCCTTTTTATCATTCGAGGTCTTCCTTCGACAAATTTTGACGGTTGACATAGAAGTCAGCCACTGAACCTCGCGGGATATTTTCGAAGCTGTCGACAAGCCGGTCGGCGAAATGTTCTTTAGGGGAAGGGAGGGGTTTTCCCGCTTTTCCCATTTCATGCCCGGCAAATATCCCGCCCAGAAAGATCGCCGCCACGGCCGCTGGCCTTAGGATCCTCCAGGCAATGGCGAGGGCGCGCCGCCCGCCGGGGCGGGGCTTCTCCTCGGCCTCGATCCTTACGATAAGCCTGGGGAAGAAAGAAGGGGAAGGCTGAGCATTCTCGGGCGGTGCCGGGTTCTCCCAGCCTCTTGAAAACTGTCGGACAAGCTTGGCGCACTCCGGGCAGGAATCCAAATGTTCCTGGATATCCGGAGACAGCGCCCCTGCGGTATTTTCTTCAATCACAGAGATCAAATGGCTCTGGATGAAGGCGCACCCACCGTTCCCGCCTGGATTTTCTTTTTTCATCTCTATCCCTTTAGACACGGGATCAGGGTCAAAACTTGCGGCCCCGACAGAGGTCCGGGAGCCGGGGAGCGAGCTTTTTCTGAAGGTTGACTTTGGCCCGGTGAAGGCAGGATTCCACGGCAGGCAAGGAGACCTCCATGATCTCGGCGATCTCTTGATAAGAGCGGCCTTCGAATTTGTGGAGGATGAGCATGGCCTTCTGTTTCTCGGGGAGAGAAGCAACCGCCTTCCGGATGAGCGTTTGCGTCTCGTTTACTGCCCGGGCGGACTCGGGATCGTCCCCGTCGGGCACCACGAAGCCCGGCCCGCTCCAGCCCTCATTTTCTAGCCCGCTACGGAGTTCTTCCCACCGCTCGAATTTTCTGTTATCGCGATTGAAGTTCCTACAGCGGTTGACGGCGATCCGATAGATCCAGGTGGAAACGCGGCAATCGTGCCGGAAGGTCCCGGATGATTTATACACCTGAAAAAAAACGTCCTGGGCGACGTCCTCGGCATTCTGAGGGTGGCGGAGCAATCGGGAGCATAGGCCGAGGACACTGCTCTGAAAGCGATCGACGAGAATCTTGAAAGCGGCGAGGTCTTTGGCCGCGACCCTCCGCAGCAGTTCCCCATCGTCCATTGATTCCGGGACTTGGATTTCGGCACTCCTCTAGATCAGGCGCAAAAATACCGCCCTAATATTCTATTAGACACCGCGACCGCATATAACTTGCGTCACGGATTCTCTTCCCCCGGGCAGGAACCTGTTTCACAGATGGACTCGTCGGCAGCTTCCAGCTGGAACGTGGTATGCTGGATTTTGAATCCGGTCGATACGGCATCATGGGCTTTTCGAAGGATGTCCTTGACATCTCGGTTCTTCTGAACCTTGAGATGGGCGCTTAGAGAGACGAATCCCGAGGTGATAGTCCAGACATGGAGATCATGGACCTCCACCACTCCCGGTATCTCAGTCAGCGCTTTGTTCACGCTCGCAATATCCAGGTGAGCGGGCGCTCCTTCCATAAAGATATGAAATGATTCTTTGATGAGCCGGGCCGAGCTCCACAGGATCAGGACGCATACGGCCACGCTCACGACGGGGTCCCAAATCCAAGAGCCCGTCAATCTTATGAGGAGCGCCGCGGCCAGGACACCGATGCTTCCCACGGCATCGGCCATCACATGAAGGAAGGCTCCCTTGACGTTCAGGTTCCTGTTTCTGTTCCGGAACAAGATGGCCCCGACGGCGATATTCGATAAAAGACCGAGGGCGGCAATAACGATCATCATACCGCCATTGATTTCCGGGGGAGCCTTCAATCTTTTAAAAGCTTCATATCCGATGAGCGCCGAAACGGCCCAGAGCGCGACTCCGTTCAGGAAAGCCGCAAAAATCTCAAACCGGCGCCAGCCGAACGTCTTGGCCGCTGTCCGGGGACGGGAAGACAGCCAAAAGGCAAAAAGGCTGAGGGACAAGGCTGCCGCATCCGTGAACATATGCCCGGCGTCCGCGAGAAGCGCCAGACTGCCGCTTAGGAAGCCGCCGATGACCTCGACGACCATAAAAAGGGCGGTTATCGTCAGGGCCAGCGTCAGGATCCTTTTGTTTTCCATCATAGACTATCTTAGCCTATTTCCAAAAGCAGTGCCAAACGACTCCGCTATGGCACGACCCCAGCCCGCGGACGGAGGACTGCCGGATTATCCGCCTCCGGGAAAGGCAAATTTGTAGCGATGTCTGGCCCGGAGGTTCGAATCCTCTCAGGCATACCACGTTTTCCGCTTATTCTATCGTTTTCCTTAAAGCACCAGCCAGCCAGATTAAGCGGGATTAATGCCCTCGAAGAAGTGCGATCCTCGCCGAGCTTAGGGACCTAATCTGGCTAGCCGTTCAGCTGGACCTCATCCCATTTGGATCAGGATCCGGGGAGCAGATCACGTCAATAACTTCAGGAGCTGGAGGCCGTTGTTCAAAACATGATGTATCGTGCAATGCAATCCAATCCTTACACTTATCGTTAAGTTGAAAAATCCTAAATCCCTGGCATCAAGTGAATTTCGTCGCTCTCCTAGATATCAATCTTCAAGTTTGTTTTCCTCTTCCTCCCGCCAATACTCTTCCCTTTTCTTCGCATCTTCCTGTTCTTTGGCTTCATAACATTCCCTGCAAACGATATCGTATTCATAGGAAGGATCATAAACCGATATTAGACATCCATCGCAAACGAGCCTCCCGCACTTTTGGCAATTCTTTAACGTAGGCGGCTTATAGCCAAAGATTTTATAATCAGGCGGTTTATCATTAGCTCCGCATCTCTGGCAGGTAGTGATTGGTTGAGCAGGTTCGGATTCCTCTTCGGCTTTATCGTCTAGTTCCTCCCTTTGTCGCTCCTCGGCCGCAATCAGGGCGACCTGCGCAAAGCCATGCGACGGCGGCGTCTTCTCCGCTACAAATGTCAGATTGAGGTGGTCGATGATCCGATCCACGACGGCATAATCCGCAAGGTGTCTATTCGACGACCCGGACGACGACAACGCCGAGGGAGCCGGCCTCGACATTGCGGCGCAGCGTTTCCTCGAACCCGTTCTCCAGGATAAAAGCCCGCAGGCCGCCGCGCCTTAAAAAGTCCCGGCCGTTCCGGTAGTGCTCGCCGCCGCCCAGGCGCTCGATGGTTCGTACGAGGAATGCCCCGGCTCTCGATTTCGCGTTCCAGGGGTTTTCGAAATCAACGGCGATGAACCGGCCGCCCGGAGAGAGGACCCTCCGCGCCTCTCTCATCATCGCGCTCCGGACACCTGGGCTCTTGTCGTGGAGACCGAAGGAGACCGTGACCGCCCTGACCGCCCCATCCTTAAACGGGAGTCGCGCGGCGTCCCCGCATACAAAGGGGAGGCCGGGCGCCCTGACCGCTGCGTAGCGGACCATCCCGGCGCTCTTGTCGAGCCCGATTACCCGGCCCGGTCCGTCCCCGGACCCACGCCCGCGGAACTGGCTCCCTGTCCCGCAGCAGACGTCGAGCCAAGGGTAGAGCCCCTCCGCCCTGACCGCCCTAGCGACCCGCCTCCGAACTCCCCTCAACAATCCGCCGAAGGCGAGGTCGTAAAGCCGTCCCGGGACGTACCAAGAACCTTGACGACGGGAGGTCCGCATCCAGCGTATTGTAGTCGAGAATCGCCCCCCTGACAAAAGGCCTTTCTCAGGAATGAATTATCGGCTATGGTTTTCCCTCAGAATATCAACCCCAGGGCGACGGCCAATTCTCGGGTCTGAAATTCATACTCCCGATAGCCGAGGCCGGAGACTTTGGCCAAGCCGTGATGATATCGGCCGCTCAATTCGAGAGTTACGCCGCCGGCCTTAAGCTCATAGCCTATTCCGACGACGAACCCGTAATCAATTTTTCTCGTGTTATCCATCATGTCATAGACACTCTCGCCCCCGAAAGGCCCCGGCTTCTCCTTGTGCGATAGAATATAAGCCACCTTTCCCCCAGCCAGCAGGAAGGGAGTTGAGCGGGGGAATAATTTGATTGTTGCCATGAACGGAACGCTGATTTCGCCGAGCTTGTAATCCCAGCCGCGTGAAATGTAGCTATTGGTCTTGAGAAAGTAGAGAACATCGACCTCATTGTTCAGCCGGCCCGATCCCCCTTCGACGCCCAGGCCGAAGAGATACGCAGGTTTAAGGTGGTTGTGCATATCCCAATCGACCGTATACTTCCCCCACGCCAATCCGCCCAAGAGCTTAAGCCGAGCGGCATCTAAGGCGACGGCCGGAATGAGAATGGAGCCTGCCAGGAGGAAGAGAATAGCGATTCTCCTATTCCTCATGTCCGAATTCTGCCTTTTTTTTGATTCTACATCTCGAGAAAGGAAGAAAACAATATCCGCTATTGCGTCCGGGATCATCCGTCTTTCAACCAAAAGCGATATGCACGGCCTTCGGCTTTGAGTGCGGACTTCTGGATTTCATAAAATTCTTTAAAGGCGGTCCGATCACCGGCCGCCAGACGAAAAAAGAGACCATCCTCCACTCTAAACACTCAGTTCGGATTGAATTCTCATCATATTCAAATCGTCAAAAAAATCGATCACGAACGCGAGAAAAACGGGGGGATTAAGAAAGACCATTTTCCGGATGACCGAAGCCTCAGCTAGGACTCTTAAAAGGACTTTATGTGACCTTTGGGATATTGACCTTTGAAGACCGCATCGGCAGCCCCGATCTCAGAATGAGCAGGAGCACCGCAATCAGAGCCGCGCCGGCGAGGCTGAAGTCGAAGACGGTATAAGAAAGCCTCGTCAAGTTTTCCAGCCAGCCGACTTTAAGCAACATGAAGACCCCGGAAACGCCGGCAAGAGCGAGAACTCCCCATCCAATTCCCCCGACGATATGCTCGGCTGTCCGGAACCGCACCGGCGGCCGCGGCCTCGTCAGAAGAACGATGACGGCGGCGGCGAGAACCCCGCACGCGATCCAGAAGTGGTGCGCGTCGAGGCTGAATCGGCGGACGGTCATGTACTCGAGCAATCCGGGCGTCGTCGCTACAATCGCCCCGCCGACGGCGCCGACGATAGCCATGACCACCGTAGCCCAGAAAGCCGTCCGGACGCCTACGAGACCCCCTCGAACCACCAACCAACGAAGACCGAGGAGCGTCGCCAGGAGGGCGAGGATCCCGATCAGAACATAAAGCGCGGGTTTGAGCCATTCTTCCCGGAAGGCGCCGAGACGCACCCAGACGGGCGACAAGTCGAGGATCTGAGAGTTCGCGACCCAGCTCGGCCGCACGTCATCGCCCGTGAAAGGCTTATCCAACACCGCTCCTTGGAAGAAAGGCGACCCGCGCCGGTGGCAGTCGGTACAGCCGCCAGTGCCGAGCGCCGCCCCGGCCGGGGCGATATCGTGCGAGAACTTGTAGACCGAGGCGTAAGGGGTGGCCTCATAAGCCTCGCGCGGCAGGTTCCGGGAATCTTTGGATGTATAATAGGCCCGGTCGTCCGAAACCCAAACGAGGCGGCGGCCTGCCATCGGAAAGCCGGTCGCCGCGAGATAGGCTTTCACCGCCGCGAGAAGCGCGTCGATCTCCTCGGCCCGATTCACCTCGATAACGCCGTCCTTGTTGTCGTCAGTGATCTTGGCGAGCTCGGGGAATTTGGTCTTCGGATCGGCCCGGTGCTGGGTCCACATCTGGAAGAAGTCTTTCATGAAGAGCTGATTGAGTCCCGGTTTGCCCTCCTCTTCGAACCCGACCCATGCGCTATGGACGCGGTTCGCCGGGTAGATCTTTCCTTTATAGCGGATGAGCGTCGGCCTCGTGATGTTTGTGGGTTCGTCCTTGCTCGTGAACAGCTCGAGTTCGCCGTAATGGTTCCAGAACATCATTTCCTGGTCGTAGAAGGCCCAGATGTGCTTGGCCGGCGGCGTGATGCGGGGAGCGGGGTTATAGACATCGCTGACCTGAACGAGGGCACTCTTCACCGCCCGCGCCGGAATGTGGCAAGTCTGACAAGCGATCTTCCCCATGTGCAGGGGCGGAAGCCAAGCATGGGTCGCGCGCGGAGCGGTGCGCCACCCGTCGATGTGGCAGTTTTCGCAGCTCCTCACCGTGTTGTCGAGGTCGTTCCGAACCCAGCCCGAAGGATCGTCGCCCTTGCCGAACTGATGCGCCTCGCGGTCACGGATGCGCGGATCCGCAGCCCGGCTGCCGGCCGCATGACAATCCACGCAGCGCAAACCCGCCGCCATATGGACATCGGTGCGGACCGTGTAGGAAGCCCCGCGCTTCTTCCAATCCGGTTTGGCGTGACAGCCGAGGCAGGTCTCGTTTCGCGGCTCGGGGGCCATATGAATGAGGACATTCCCGTCGGCCTCGAATTTGCCCTTTTCGTAGGCGACGATGGGCCGCTCGCCGGCCGCCACTCGGCCTTTTACCTCGCCGAATCCCGCACCGGCCGTGGCCGCCCACTTGAAGTTGAGCCCGGCCAGCTCGGCGTTGCGCCTCTTGAGATCATACTCGGGCATATGGCAGAGAAGGCAGTCGGCCTCGATCACGCCCGTCTCGGACCAGCGCGCTTTATAATAATCTCCGTCGAGGTTGTTGTCGCCGCCGGGGCTCAGCCCGGAAGCGGGATCGCGCATCCACGCGTCATAGCGCTTGCCCTCACGGTCATATTCCAACGGTCCGCCTCCGGGATGACAATTCCCGCAGGTAGCGGTCACGAAATCGAACGACGTCATATCGATCAGGCGGGCACTCGTATTTGTTTTGGGGGCAAGTTGACGATAGAGCGGCGCGGGCGAACACCAGTTACCGCCGTAGTTCCCCGGCGAGGTGACCCAGTTATATCGGGCGGTAAACCCGGGGGGCGGCGTTTCCCCCTTCCCCTGGGCGAAGTGGAACCCCTGGGTGATTTTCGCATAATCATGGCATCCCGAGACGCCACAGGTCTGCCGCGGAGAATACGGGGCCTTGTCGTTGACGCCAGTGAGCGGATTGATGATATTGCCGGCCTCATCGCGCAGGGGGAAGGGCGGGCAAACGCCGAGCCCCTTGCTTATCGACGCAGCCAGAGAAAGGATATCCGTTGGTTTGAGCCCGGCCTTACAGGCTATCGACAATCCCCCGAGAACCATCGCCGCAAGTGTGCATGTCAGCAGAATGGCCCGAATTCGGAAGTTGGCTGTCGTCCGCATGTTCGCTCCTCTCATGGCCGATCTACCAGGAATACACGCTCTGAATGAAGTACCAGACGGCCCTGGCGGCCGGCCCCGTGTTCATAACGAAGCCGCCGGGGAAGAACCGGCCATAGCCGCCCATCATCTCGAGATGGCTCCATAGCGTCCAGACCACGCGAAAGTCGAGCTCGTCGCCGAGCGTCGTTCCCGAGCGACCGATCGGGTCTCGACGATACGTTTTCAATCCCGTCGTGTACCAGGCGGCCGCCGTCTGGTCGAGTCTGAAGTGGTGATACTCAACGTATAAGGCGAGGGCGCGCCGCGGCTCGAGGCTGAAATCGATCTCCGCGTCTCTCAGGTTCGCCCAGAAAAAAAGGTCCAGGTATCCGTAGAAGAAGATGTCGCGCCCGCCGTACACGCCGTCGAAAGTCCCGTGCACGCCGTCCGTGGGGTTCGAGTCGCCCGAGCCCCAAGTATATTGCCCGCCAAGCCTGGGCTTCCACGCGACCGGCAGCGTGATGCCGAGCTTCCCGCTCGCGCCGAACGCTCGGAGGGTATCTTTTCCGTAGCGTCCGAGCTGCGCGGCGAAAGTTGCGCTCGCGTCCAGAACGCCGAACTCATGACCCTCGGCTTGAAGACCCATCGTATGAGAGAGAAGGTTGCCCGAGCCCGATTCGCCCGCGACCTTCCCGCTGCTGTCGTGCTTTAGGACATAGAACAGGTCGAGGCGGAACGGCAGCTGCTTGATGTGCGTGTAGCAGACGAAAGTCAGGAAGTGATCGATGTCGCGGTCCGGCCACACGTCGGATTTATAAAGAAGGTACTTGCCGACCCAGGCGTCGGTCCAGAACCATGGCGTGTCGATCTTCAGCATCGCCGCGTCCCAAGCAAAGCGGCCGGTGTTTCCCCAGTTGCCAGGGCCGAAGACCCGTTGGTCACCGTAGGAGATCTGCTGTCGTCCGACGCGAAAACCGAAGGGACTGCCGCCGATGCTCAGCCACTCGACGTAGAGCTGGCGGATGTCCAGCGTATCCGTGATCGGGCTGCTTTGGGGGAAATCCTCGTCGGTGAACCGGGTGAGGAACGCGTGGGCGTCCTGGAGCTGGATGAAGAGACGCTGCCCCTCTTTGAACCGGGCGGACAGGTCCACCCGGACCCGTTCGAGCAGAAGCCGGTCGCGGCCGCCCGGCTCGTAGCCCTTGAGCGTGAATCCGTCGTCATTTTCATAGCGAAGGCGCGCCTGCCCCCCGAAATCGAGGGTGAAGAGGCCGATCCTTATGCCCTTGACGCCGGATCGGGATTCGCCGGCAGGATTCTGCCCGTTCCCTTGCGCATGCAGGCGTGGAGCAACGAGGCTCACCCATAGAAAAATCATTAGGGCGATGGCGCTCACAGACGGAAGGGCCGCCCGAAGACCGCGGGAACCATGGCTCTTGTTTAAAGTGCCGCCCACACTTCTCTCTGCGCCGGAATACAAATCGAAAAAGACGGATCGGGAGTACTTCAAAAGTTACCTCCCTCCTTGGATGACGCACCTCAAACGTCCGCTCCTTCGCCCTGTTCTTCCAGCCCGGCAGGACGGAAATCGGCGGGCAGGAGCCTTTCCATCACAACCGCAAGAACGATGAACACCGGAATGCTGATTAAGGTCCGCGCGAGAGAGAACCGCCAGCCGAGGAAGGCGACTTCAAATGTCAGCATCGGAATCTTCATCGCCGAGAAGGCACCCAGGTAAATAAAGACATTCCTCGGCGCGCATCCCTTCCGCCAAAGGCCGATGGCGACCGGAAATGCGACATAAAGCGTGCCTGCCTGTACGGTCGCCAAGAGGATCATCCACGGGACCGCCCTCATCCCGGACCGGAGACCGGCGTAGCGCTCGATGACTTTTCTGGGAACCCAGATTTCGAACAATCCCACAAGCAGGAACATGGGGGGCAGCACAGACGCCATCTCAACGAGGAACGAAGCCAGGTTCTTGCCGGCTTTTCTCCCAAAATCGAAATCCGATTGCGGCAGGCTGTAGGCCCAAAGCGCGGCGACACAGGCAAAGAGAAACCAGGGCCAGTATTTCCCCACGGCCTTTCTCATTTTCCGGACAGGGCGGCCGTTCATCGGAGCACCCACGCCATGCCGGCGGCAACGATCACCGCCCCGCAAAGCGCAAGCCCGTTGCGCAGGAGCGCCGCCCGCCAGCCGAAGAATCGAGCTTCAAGCGGAAGCGTCAGGACTCCGACCATCATGAGCGACGTGATGAACGCGGCCAGCACCGGCACCGTCGCGCCATTCTGCCGCAGCACGGCGGCGAGCGGATAGGCGATGAAGCCCGGGATCAAGGCGATGCTGCCGACCCCGAGCGCGGAGAAGAACGGAAGAAGGCCCTTTCCCGAAAGGATTCGCTCGAGCATTCGCGGCGTCACGGCCGTAAGAACGAGGCTCACCGCGGCGAGGACACCAAGGAGAATCGGGATGACGCCAACGAACATCTTCAGCCCCCTGCGTATGGCGGCCAATGTCTTCTTGCGGTCGGCGGCCAGGGAAACGAACAACGCGACCCCCGTGATGATCCAGAGACTGATCATGGTTCTTTCGCCGATCGCTCTCCCTCCGAGGCGGCCGCTTCACGCTTGCAGAGCACGGCCAGGACGAGCGAAGGCTCGTCGGCCTCCATGCTGTGCGCGTCGTCGCCCCGCCGGGAATGAACACGGCGTTGGGAGCGCGCACGACGGCTTTCTCGCTTTCCGTCAGGAAAGTGACCCGCCCCTCGATGACGACGAACACCACGTCCTCCATCATCCGGCACGGCGGGATACGGGCTCCGGCCGCGAGCTCGATCCTGCGGACCTTCAACATGCCTTGCTCGAAAAGAACGGAGGCCGCGTAGCGGCCGTCCCCGCAAGTGGGGACCTTCGGGAAATCTATAATTTTCATCCGGCCAATCCTTTTGCCTACCGATTTTTTATAGCAAGGTATCCGTCGATTTCTGCTCACGAGACATTTGTCTCGTTCACCAGGACAAGGCCGTTATCGCGAATGAGCGAGCGTAATTCCGGCAGGAAGCCCTGGATGTCCTCCTGTTCGGTAGACGTGACCTCGAACAACATGAACGATGGAGCTTTCTCCATCGCCCCTTGGACCGTGGGCACGTGAAGCTGGATGTTGACGATGTCGTAGGGACGGCCTTTAACCAACTCCTCAAGCTTGACTAGGAAACGTTTCTCGCCGAACTCCCCGGCCACTTCCAGTCGCGCGCGAGTGGTCAGCTTGGCCACCGCGTCTTCGGCGGCGGCCCTCGCCTCAAGCGCCTCCTGCTTGGCTCTCTTCTCTTTCGATTCCTGCCGAACGATTTTGAAGATCTTATGCTCGCGCTCCAGTTTCCAAATCAGGTCGCGTCCCGGAAACGTGATCGCCTCTACCGGACAAACGGTGGCGCATGTGCTGCAGCCCACCATGCATTCATAGGGGCGCGCCGCGACCGCGATTTTGTCCTGCATATCGAATACGCCGCGTCCGCACGTCACGTAGCATAGCGTGCAGCCGATGCAGGCATCGGCGTCCACCGTCGGAAACCACGGAATCTCGCGCCGAGGAATCCCGTGCCACATCGGCGTCGATCCTTTGCTCATAAGACGCCTCCTCTCGCCATATTAAGATCGCTTCCCCGTGTCTTTCAGCCAGGCTAATGCCTCGGCCGCCGTATCGTTGACCGTGGCCATTTTCATCAAACGTGACACGAGGATCGCTTCGACGATTTCGGCCTCGGTCGCGTCCGCTTCTTTGGCCAATTTCGTCCACATCAGCGTGCATGTGCTGGACTGGAGCGCGGCCGCCACCCCGATGCCGACGAGGAGCTTCGTCTTGAACGGCAGCGCCTGGAACCGCGGGTCATCCATGATGGCCGCCCGATGTTCCAAATAGGTTTTGGCCCCGGCCGGAGATATTTCCCGCAGCAACTCGATGGGTGTCGGTTTCGTGTCGTTACTCATGAGGACTCTCCTTTTTATTAAGATTCTCGAAGACCGCTTTCGCCCGTGAGCGCCCGACGGCCTTGTTCGCGAGGGACTCGAGCGCAGCAAGCAGCGGTTTAAGCCGCGCCCCCGGGAAGCCCAGAACGGATTCATGCGGCCCGAGATCGGTCGCCTCGCGGCAGCCGTAGCATCCCAGGGAAAAATTGAGGCGTTGTTCAAGGTAGGGGATTAGGGTCGCATCCACGCAAGTCGCTTGGAGAACGGCGGTATCGCCGCGGCAGCGCTCGCCGCCCGCCACGTTTAGGTCAGCGAGCGCGAGCCACATGAGAGCCTCCGGTGGCCCTTCAACTACGATTACATCGGGGAGGGCTTGCGCCGCGCACAGGGGCGCGGCCGCGATCAGCGTCACGCGGCCGGGCTCAAGACGCGGCATGCCTTCGAACATCCTACGACCCGTACAGGGATCATCGACGATACCGAACCCGACGAGACCCTTGCCGGTGGCGAGCCCCTCCGGGAGCGGCCGAAAACCGAAGGCCG
>Ga0315289_10007768_pt1 | contig 15587 bp, 10 predicted proteins | sample YL17G11_40_MG_FD_203452 | JGI IMG/M metagenome (GOLD analysis project Ga0315289, IMG submission 203452) | Sediment microbial communities from Yellowstone Lake, YNP, Wyoming, USA - YL17G11_40 | ecosystem: Environmental > Aquatic > Freshwater > Lake > Sediment | place: USA: Wyoming | collected... | reverse complement strand
TCATCCAGTTCGTCTGAACGATGGTCCGAGAGCGCCAACCCTCCCCCCACTTGGCGCCCCATCATTGCCAAGCATTTCTCCCCGCCGCCTTGCCTTTTGCACCTTCGATTGTTTTAATAGAGGTCATCTCCTCAAGCGCTCCTATTGCATAAATTAGCTCCGCACTCGCGATAAACGCGTGATGCAGCGTTCCAGGCCAAGTTGGGCCTATGGCGACAGGTAACCTCCCATGCTAAATGCCCGCTCTAGCCAGTTAGCCTTGGCCTGGCGCATGCTATCGTATTTGCGCTATCTCCGCCTAACGGCCGTAGTTACTGGCAGCGTCATCGTCGCTAAGATCGGCTGCGAGCTCATGTGCGTCTACTTTCTCAGCCCGACTATCACCTCGGTAGCCTCCCACGCGACGCGCCAAGCGCTGGCCGCCGACGGTGGCTTCTGGGCCTGGTTAACCGGCGCCAGCCCCACAATCACCGAGCTACGCCCGCTGCTGTGTTGGATGGCTCTAAGCCAGGCCCTCCTAGGCTTGTTCAGCTACCTGCGTCATGTCTGGGATGCAAAGCTGAGCATGCGCGCAGTGTTTCATCTGCGCGGCCAACTCTATGACCGCCTGCAACACGTCGGGTTCACCTTTTACGACCGGATGACCAGCGGTCAGCTCATCAACCGTGCCCTATCCGATCTGCAATCAGTTCGGGGCTTCATCAATGTATCGGTCATCAACATCCTCGACATGACCGTATCGATCGCCGGGTATCTAACCCTGCTTGCCTGCAAATCGCCCTGGCTGGCTCTGGCCGCGCTACTGCCAACGCCGATGTCACTATTCATCGTCATACGCTTTACCAAGCTAGCCCAGCCGCGCTATGACGCCCAGCAGGTCAGCGCCGATGTCTTGATGCACAAGCTCACCGAGGCCATTTATGGCGTTCAGGTGATCAAGGCGTTTGGTGTCCAAGAGCGCGAAAGCCAGGCTTATGCCGAGGCCAACCGCGGCCTACTCAAGCGGATGACAGCGATGATCAGCCTGCAAGCCAAGCTCAACCCTAGCCTCAAGGTGGTGGCAATCCTATCGCACGTGGCGCTGTTCGTATTGACAAGCTGGCTAATTCAGGGCGGCCAGATGCAGATTGGCGACCTCATGATCTTAGGGGCCGCGATGGGTACGATCTTAGGCAAACTCGAACAGGTAAACCTGATAGCTGACGTCTTTCAAAAAGCCATGGTCTCTGCGCGCCGCCTGTTCGAGGTACTAGATGCTCCGCCTGAGGAGCCCCGACTAGCGAGGCTTGATCACCAAGAGTCGATATCGGGCGATATCACCTTTAACCGCGTATCGTTTAGCTATAACTCTAGCAAGCCGGCGTTAAAAGACGTTTCGCTAACCTTTGGCTACGGCAAAATGACGGCCTTAGCTGGGGCCACGGGAGCTGGCAAATCGACTCTAGTCAGCCTCCTGGCACGCTTTTACGATCCCGAACATGGCCGTATTATGATCGGCGGCGTCGATACTCGCAGCTGGCACCTAGCCGACCTCAGACGCGCCATCGGCTATGTCTTCCAGGAGACCTATTTATTCTCCGACACCGTGCGCAACAATATCCTCTACGGACGCACCGACGTTAGCCCAGCCATGCTGCAGCAGGCGATACAGGTCGCAGACGCCGCTGATTTTATCGACCGCTTACCCAACGGCCTCGACACCAGATTAGGCGAATACGGCGTGCTGCTCTCAGGCGGCCAGCGCCAACGCCTAGCCTTGGCTAGAGCACTGGTCTATGACCCCCCCATCCTCATCTTGGATGATGCCACCGCCGCACTAGACGCCGCCACCGAAGCCACCGTCCAAGATCGCATCGCACCCCTCCTCCGCGGGCGCACCGTCGTGGTCATCGCCCACCGCCTGAGCACCCTGCGCCGCGCCGATGCCGTCATCATGCTGCACCAAGGCCGTGTGGTGCAGATCGGAGATCACGAGTCGCTGCAGTGCCAGAACGGTCCGTACCTCGACCTCGTTCGCCTGCAATCGGCTAACCTGCTTCCACAACAGGAGCTTAGCGACGCGGCAGCCGCCCCTAAACCGCTACATACCCCAGGCCAGGTGACGTCGCCTTTGGAGGCTACCGCATGACGCGCTACAACCTGCTCAAGGCCGCTGCGCAGTCGCGCAGTGGTGATGATATCGAAGGCCTACACCAACCAATCAATTGGCGCATGGTGCTACGGCTGATCAAAATGCTTGCGCCTTGGCGCAAAAACTACGCTGGTGTTGCCGTGGCTGGCCTGACTATCGCTGGCCTCGAAATGATACCGCCTCGCCTGGTTGGCAACTGTGTCAATCTGATCGCAATGGGCACATTCAGCATGATCCCGGTGCTACAAGCGGCCGCAGCATGGAGCGGCCTTACCGTAGCCTGCCAACTATTGCACGCTTGGCAAATCCGCCAAGCATGTTTTAGCGGTGAAAGTGCCCTAGCCTCAATGCGTCAGAAGATGTTCGACCATCTCCAGCGCCTATCGATGTCTTACTATGACAGGGTGCACCCGGGTCGCATCATCGCCCGCGCCACCAGCGACATCGACGCCGTTCGCGGCGTTCTCGCATGGGGCTTTAATACCCTGTGCGCCAATGCCGTCATGATGCTGCTTGCCGCCGCTATGATTTGCCGCACCGATATCCGCCTGTTTCTTGCCATAGCCTGGCTAGCCCCGCTGATGAGTTGGATGCAGATCCGCTGCGGCCGCAAAGTCGCCCTCGGTTGGCAGGAGGTGCGCCGGCATTTCACCATCCAATGCACCAACCAGGCGGAAAACATCGCCGGCGTCCGCGTCGTCGCCGCCTTCAACCGCCAAGACGAAAACTTCGCCCGCTACACCGCCATGCAAACCATCAATACAGCGAATAATGTCCAAGTTAGCGCCTTAGCTGGCGGCTTCGCGCCGCTGCTGCAAGGCTGCCGCTTTACTGGCCAGGCGACGCTGCTGCTCTACGGTGCCTACTTGGTCGCCTCGGCACGGCTCCAAGCGGGCGACGTCGTGGCTGCAGCCCTGTACTGGGAGAGCTTCATGCAGCCGGCGGTCAACTTCGGCGCCTTTTTCAATGAACTGATGATGGCCATGGCCGGCGCTGAACGGTTGTTTTCGCTCCTTGACGAGCCGTCGACTAACGAGGATCGCCCCGACGCAACACCGTTGCCTAGGCTCACAGGCGAAGTCACTTTTGATCACGTTAGCTTCGCTTATCATGACGACCAGCCAGTGCTCAAAGACCTGAGCTTCGACGTAGCGGCTGGCAGCACCGTTGCCCTGGTCGGCTGCACCGGTTCCGGCAAATCGACCATCATTGCCCTCCTCGCCCGCCTCTACCAACCGCAACGCGGCCGCATCCTCCTCGACGGCCGCGACCTGGCCTTCGCCACTGGAGCATCATTGCATGCCCAGATAGCCATGGTCATGCAAGCAAATCATCTGTTTAGCGGCACCATCCTCGACAACCTGCGCTACGGCAAGCCGAGCGCGAGCCTAGCCGAACTGCACCAGGCAGCCCGGCAGTTAGGCTGCCACGATCGCTTTCTTGCGCTAAAGGAGGGCTACGACACCCATGTCGGTGAACGCGGTGCCGCCCTCTCACTCGGCGAGCGGCAACTGGTCTGCTTTACCCGGGCACTGGTGGCGGACCCACGCCTGCTGCTACTAGACGAGGCTACGAGTGCGGTCGACTGTGCCACCGAAGCCGACCTACAACTGGCGTTGCAGCGCTTAGTCCGTTCACGCACGACCTTTATAGTCGCGCATAGGCTCAGTACGATCGTCAGCGCAGATATGATCTTGCTCCTCGATGGAGGACGGATTGCTGAGACGGGAACCCACCGCCAACTGGTGGCAAACCGCGGCGCCTATGCCGGTCTTTACCGCCACGCGCAGGCTACCGGCTAGACTTTGATAAGAGATATGAGCCTCTATGTTCCCGCCTGAAAATGGTGCGACTTAGGCGCACTATTTCCAGGCGGGCCATACGTTAAAAGTCGCTTTGGCGCAGCCGAAATCACCGAAAATCAGGGTTGTCTTCTACACGCTGCTAAGGTCTATTATCGCTGTGCGCTTCAAAATGGAACAACTCATGGCTAGATTATTCGCACATGCATGGTTAAAAATTGCTCTACTCATTGCGATCATATCCCTTGGGATATTGACCTATTGCTACATCACCGAGTGGCAGATTGGCTATTCGTCAGACACGGCGCTGATCGGCTTGATGGGCAAAGCCATTGCCGAGCACGGGGAACGCCCGATTTTCGTTTGGTCGGTCGGCTACCAAGGGATGTTTCTCGAAGCGTATTTAGTCGCTTTATTCTTCCGCCTATTTGGCGTTGGTCCGCTGGTGTTGAACCTAGCGCCCATGGTTTACCTGTGGCTGGGCCTAGCCGTATGGACCTACGGCACTGCCAAGGTGGTCAAGCCGGGGGCTGCAGTCCTAGGGCTTATAATCACCATCTTCAGCATGCCGATGTTTTATCAAATCAATCTTCGCACCATGCCGAATTATCCGGAAGCACTACTGCTTGGCGGACTACTCCTCATCTGCTTTCGCCGTGGGCTCGACCAACAGGAACAATCCGGCACCGTCCAAAAATCAACGTTGTTGTGCGGAGGATTTTTAGTTGGATTTTGTTTATACACCTTCGCGGTCACTGGTTATTTTTTGCTGGCGATAGCCGTTTGTGTATTTATAATGCTGCTCCGCGACGACTTCGCTGATGGGGTTTCGGTGCTGCTACGCGGCTGGGCAGTGCCATGGCTACAATTGAGATTAACTGCGCCGACACCGCCGCCCTGGAAGCACAAGTTGGCCTGGGTGCGTGGCTTGTGCGGCTGGCTAGGCCTATGCATTGGGGCTCTCGCTTTCGTCTTAAATCCCCCTCCCTTCATTTACGCCGGTCGTTTATGCCGCTGGGAACCACTTAAGATCCTTGCCGCCAGCAGTGCTGTCCTCGCAGGACCACAAATATTTGCCCTGGTGCTGAGTCGCCTGCGCAAGTCCGCCGTTGCAGCAACTGTGATTGGTTGGTCGACCTTTGGGTTTATGCTGGGTTACTCGCCTGCTCTATATCATAAACTAATCCTAGGTGGGTCCTCGATCAAACAAATCGGGCTGCGCGGCAACTGGTCGAATATCGTGCGGCGCTTCGACATCTATTCCGGGTTCCATGCTGAACTAACCCACTCGACTTTGTCCTCGGCCTGGCCGGTGGGAGTATTATATGCCATTGCCGTTGTCTATTTTATTGGATCAAATTTAACCAACGTCCATGGGTACGTACATCACCGGACCGCCACTTGGCCAAGGCAGGCCGTCTATGCCATGTTGCCGCCAATCGTCTTAGCAGTCTTTCTTTGCTCGGGCCTAGCCACCGATGTCGGCAGCACCCGCTATTTGGTCCTCCTCATCCCCATTTATGCGATGATGCTTGGACACTTTATAGTGACCGCTTGGTCCTGGAACCGCTGGATGCGGTTGCCGGTTAGCGTTGCACTTGTGGCAGTGATCATCAGCGGCTATTGGGAGCTGCGCTCTGACCTAAACCAACCGCAAAATTTAGTCTTACAGAAGGTTCGCGAGGCGCTGGAAGCACGCGGGCTGCACTTTGGTTACGCTGACTATTGGCTAGCCTATGGCACCACCTTTCTCGCCAACGAAGAGATCATCCTCGAGCCGATTTACTCAAATTACGCGCCGCAATATGGCCCGCTAGTTAAAGCAGCTAAACGCATCGCCTACCTCGACTATCCTCCGGCCAAATTCCATAGCGCCGCAGGACGCATCGACATCGTTGGGCAGCAGTATAGAGTTATTGAAGAAGTCGCCCTCGCTGACGGCATTCAACTGCAGGTCTTAGAAAAGGACGACGCCGGCGCTAGTACATTAGGTCCCGGCAAGCTGTAGTCTTAGCCTTAAAGCAGCGACGGAGTCCAATCTCGCCGCACCCGACCCTGAGGTTGGGCTGCCGCGATGCGCTCCAGCAGCGGCCGCATCGCCGTCAGCTTGGTCCAAACGTGGTCTACCGTTAGTGCGGCCATGCCGCTTGCTGCTGCATGGTCGTCTGCCGGTGCCTGCAGCGCCTGATGCTGCTCGGTCAGCGGACACCAAGCCACCGCCGCTGTAGGACCATGCAGCTGCAGCGACGGTACGTTAACGGCGACGGCGGCGTGGCTAGATCCGTTGGTATTTCCAACAAATAAATTCATGTTAGCAATTAAAGCGCTCATTTGCGCAAAGGAGGTCGCCGGGGCTTTGTAGCTTGGTTGCTGGCATAGAGCATGCACCATATCAATCACTTCTGTCTCACCTGGTCCATGCAGCCAGACCACAGCAGCGCCCCATTCAGCAGTCAAACGGTCGGCTAGAGCGGCGTAATTAGCCGGTGGCCAGCAGCGTTTAGGGCGTCGGCTGGTCGGGCTGAGCGCGATGCGCAGCGGCGCCTTAGCCAAGGCCGGTACCTGGTCCATGAAAGCTTGAAACAAATCCGCCGCCGTCTCCGGCCAAGGCAAGATCAACTGCTCGCTACCGGCGGCGACGCCTGCGGCCTCAAGCAATAAGAATTTGCGCCGGACGATATAGTCCTCATGCGTAGGCTGAGGTAGCGACTGCGTATACGCCCAGGAGCGTGCTGAACGAAAACCGATGCGACGGGGGGCACCGCTCATTCTGGTATAGAAGGCACTGCGCGGATTATTCATAAAATCTATGACCAAATCGAAATGCCTTGCCCGCAACAGGCGAGCCAGCGCCCACTCGGCCCGCCACCCGCCATTGGGGTCGTAGGTGACTAGCTCGCTTAAATGGGGATTGTCCTTGAGAATCAATCGACCCATAGGGTGACTCAAAAACACGATTTCAGCTGCCGGCCATGCCTGACGCAAAGCGCTAAGGCACGGAGTTGTCAGTAAAATATCACCAAGCTGCCGCAGCTGCACCAGCAAAATTCGCTGCACCAATATGACCCCCAACGCGCCAAAACATGGCTCAGGATAACAACTACCTAACTATGAAGACAACGAGCTGGACGCCCAGCAAAAAGCCACTCTGCCCGTTGCGTCCTAGTCCTCCAGCGGGCGGAGTGACTTTCTTTTGCGCTGCTATCAGCTCACCAGTCCGTCGGGCTTAGGCTGGTCGCCACCCTCGAAATTGATCGGCGCCAGCATCAACGGTGGAAAGCCCCCGAGCAGCAGGGCTTGATCGATGGTCTGGCGGGCATAGGGGAAGAGCACCGTCGGACAAAATACGCGCAGAGCCCGCTCCAGATGCGCGCCCTCGGGGCCACGAATTTCGAACAAACCGGCCTGTTCCAGCTCGACTATGAAGCCGATTTCGGTAGTCGACTTGGCCTCGACGGTCATACCCAGGCAGACTTCATAGAAGTCGCCTTCGATCCGTTTGGGCTTGACGCTGACGTCTAACTTGATCTCGGGCCGCCAATTCTCGCGAAAGATCTGCGGTGCCTTTGGCGATTCAAACGACAGGTCCTTGAGGTATATCCGCACAATACCAACCTGTAGAGCATTTTGCTCCTGCATGCTGCCTCCCATCTAAGTATAAAAAAAGCGACTTGGATACGCTCGGGTTCTCATTTGTAGCAAAGACTGCGCCGAGAAAGAAGGGTGCATCATGGTAAAGATATAGGTGCCCCTGCTATGATCAGACCGCAGCCATTGATTCAGATCCCCTCGCCGTTGAGGCCGCTATTGAATATTCCCTCGGTCCCACCCCCCCCACGCCAAGCTCCTAGCGAAATGCTCGTCGTGCTGATCTTGGCAGGCGTACAGTTTTCCCATCTCATGGATTTCATCATGATGATGCCACTTGGCCCACAGCTGATGCGGGTCTTCAGTATTACCCCCCGGGAATTTGGCCTGGTCGTCTCGGTGTACACGTTCAGCGCGGCGTTCAGCTGTTTCTTCGCGGCTCTATTTATGGACCGCTTTGACCGCAAGAAAGTGCTGCTGACGATCTACTCTGGCCTCACCTTTGGCACCTTGCTGTGTGGCTTGGCTCCGAGCTTTGGCTGGTTGCTTGCAGCGCGGGTCCTGACCGGCATCTTCGGCGGTTTGCTCCAGGCAATTATCCTCGCGATCATCGGTGACATCATCCCGCAGCACCGTCGTGGTCGCGCGACGGGTATTGTCATGGCAGCCTTTGCAGTAACCTCAGTGGCAGGCGTGCCACTAGGACTCATGATAGCGAACAGACTCGGCTGGAATGCAACCTTTCTCCTACTCGCCGGGTTAACCACGGCCAATCTCGGCCTTGCTTGGCGCTACCTACCCAGCGTGAGCGGGCACCTGGCGCAACGGCGCACCGTCTCGGCCCTGACCGGAATGTCCATGCTCCTCAAGGAGCGCAACACCTGGGTTGCAATCGCCCTCACCATCAGCATGATGTCGATCTTCGCTATCATGCCTTTTGTCAGTCCTTTCTTAATCACTGTCGCTGGTTTGAGCGAAGGCGATTTGGCTTATATTTACCTGGTTGGCGGCATTGCCTCTTTGGGAATGGCACCGCTGGTGGGACGCTTGTCCGATCGCTACGGTGCGCGTCGGGTTTTCATCATTTCCTCCTTTTTTTCCGTCCCTGCCTTGCTCGCTTTCGCCAATATGGGGCACGCGGGGCTAGCCATGGCGATGCTGCTTAATACCATCGTCTCGGCGGTCGGCGCAGCGCGCATGACGCCCTGGCTAGAGCTGATCAACCGCAGTATCAATCGCGCACGGCGCGGCAGCTTTATGACGCTGATCGCTTCGGTCCAGCAGCTGGCCGCAGCCTCGGCCTCATACGCTGGCGGTTGGCTGATCGGAGCGAGCAGCGCTGAATTGACTCGGTTCAGCCAGCTCGGCGCCGTCGTTGCCGCTTCGATGGTGCTGTCCTCAATCCTCAGCCTGGTGCTGCGCCCGGTCCCTGAGGGCGACGACGCCACGGCCCTGTGATAAAAGAGGCCATTGGCTACCGACTGCGATGAGTCTTTCTAATACGATGGACATGCTGCCTAATGCACCTTGAAACTTCGCTGCGCGCCCGCCTCGGACTAACGTGCACCTGCGCCACGTGGCTGGCACTTACCTACTGCTTACCGATCGAAGAGCGCGTCCTGCACCCGCTCGGGCCGGCGCTATTTGCGGTAAAAGCCCTGCTAACCTTTGCCGCATTGCTGCCAATGTTGCATGGACTAGGCCACCTCCTGCTGGTGCCACTGCGTCGCCTTGCAGCCGGGTTTGGCGGGCAGAGCGCCCCAGACGATTGCCCTGAGGAGCGACGTTGGCTGCGCCTAGGCTTGCCTGCGCTCCTCGGCACAGCAATCTGCGGGCTCATCACTTTCGTGGTCGGACTAGTGACGCCACCAACACCGTGGCTAGTGATCGTTCTTAGTGCAGCAGGCTTTGCCCTATTTTGCCGTTATCCACCGCAGCTGCCGCGCTGGGTGGACGTATGGCCCAAGACAACATGGGAGCGCCTGCTGCTGCTACTCGTCGCTACCGGTTACGCGTTTCGCCTTGGCGACACTTTGTTTTTTCAGAGCCAAGAAGATGGCTACCTCTACCATTTAAGCCTCGCCGAGCTGTGGCTACGCCACGGCCAAACGGGAGTTCAGCTGGCGAATATCTACTCCGGCTATGCCCTTAATATCGAGCACTACTATTTATGGCTGAAGCTGCTCGGGCGCGGCACCGCCGAGCAAAACGCGCTAGCCCAACTGACGCATCTGGGAATAGGCTACGGGATGTGCTTGGCTGCCCTGCGCGGCCTCGGCGGTCGCTGGCTTGGCGGCGTAAAAACCACGGTGCTACTCGCCTTTTGCCTGCACGGGCCGCTCGTCGCAGCGATCATCCTACCTAAAAATGACGGTTTCCTCGCAGCTAGTGCGCTGACAGCGCTGTATGGCTTGCTGGCGACACAGCCCCTCTATTTCATGGCCGGTGCGGCTATAGCCATGGCGATCAAGCCGACCGCCGGGTTGATCTTCGCCGTTATAGGTGTAACCGCAATCACCCAAAGTGCGCTCAATAAATCTAGTAAGGATCTACCCCGTCGCGCCTGGGCAGCCCGCCTAGCCCATACGCTGCAGCTTTTATCTGCCGGAGTCGTGCTCATGCTCGCTGGGTGGTTGCCGTATGCATGGCGCAACGGCGCGGTGACTGGCGATCCCTTCTTCCCGCTGCTCGGCGAACTCTTCCCTACGCCTTTTGCACCTGGCCTACAGAGCGTGATCGCCGAAGCCAGGCCGCTTAGTTTGCCGCTAGCGGCCCTGCTTCGCTCTCTAGTCATGTGGTTAGTGTCTGAACCGATGGTACTACTAGCCCTCGCTGCCGGACTAGCGGCGCAGCTTAGCCGCGCTTCAAGCCAGGGCACCCTTAGGTTTCTACGTTGGCCCCGCCTGATGCCGCTGCTCGTATTTAGCGTCGGCGGCTTTTGCCTGCTTGAGGAAGCGATGGGACCATACGCGACGATGGTGTCGCCGCGGCATTTCTTGACCATGCTTGGCGTTTTGGCCACGATCTCAACCGGCCTCCTTTTTGCCGGCTGCGTGCAGCGCCGCCAAATAATCGTCGCTGCCTGCCTGGGCGTCGCCCTTGGACTGAGCTTTTCCAACCTTGACGTCTCAGCACGAGACATCTTTCGGCACCTAAGCCAAGGCAACCTAAGCCAACGCATCATGGCGCAGAAGCCACTCCTTGCAGTGCACGCCGAGTTAAACCGACGCCTAGCCCACGGGGCTCCTGCTCGGGTCTATGCCATCACAGAATCAAATGCCAGCTCGTTTCTCACCGTTGCCGATTTCTGGCATGCCACCATGACCTATCCAGCTTGGACTTGGAGCGCCGACGTCAGCGGGGAGGAGCTTGGCAGCCTACTGCGCAAAAACCACATCGACTACCTGATCACTGAAACCAAGAAGGAGCTAAAATACGGCCCGCCCCCCGGAGCTATCCCATTATTTACAGTTCAGAATATGACACTATGGCAAATAGCCCCCGCACCACAATAACCAGTACCCAACGCCTGGACCTTAAGGACCCGTCCAAAGCACAAGTCAGGTCCCTGATGCGTTGCACCCAGACGAAATCTGCGCCGTGAGAGAACCCCACACGGACTTCAAATCCTCCGCCAACGCCGCCCGGTAATAACGTCCAACCAGGTCCGGGTGCTTGCCACCGGACACTGGTTGGGCTAAGCCACGAACGGCGATTTCTCCGGCGATATTAACGTCGCCGGAGGCGATAGCGATGATTGCAGCCTCGGTCGCGACGACGTTGCTGACGGCCTGCGTAATGGCAGTTTGATTGTCAGCATTGGGCAGCCCGTCGGTAAGAAATATCAGATAGTTGCGAGCGTCGGTGCCTGCGGTTTTGGTATTGATCTCCGCGAACAATGCGGCGGCATCATTTAAGGCCGGGCTATAGGCGGTGCTACCGAAAGGCTTGGCAGTCGCCGTAGAGATATCCCCTTTAATCAAATCTACATGCTCGGGGGACAGTGTCAGCCAGCCATTGGCGCTACGTGTCGAAACGGTATTAAAACTCAACACATTCATGTTTACGATTGCCTTGGTGTTGACGGTTTTGTAGGTTAAAAACTGATCGACGAAGGCCCGGCCACCAAATTCACGTAAATTTAGTGGGTCGGTCAATGCCTGCGACCCAGTATTATCGAAGGCTAGGACGATGTTATAGTTCAAGGCAGCAGCCTTGCCGGCGCAGTCGTTGAGATCAACAACTGACGGAGGCGCAGGCGCAGGCGCCGCAGCGCCGACATCGGCGGCTGGCGCCTCGGGTACCGCATCAGCGCTTGGGGCCGGTGCTGCTACGGGTTTGACTGGGGGTTTGGTCCCACTCGAGCCCGAGAAGGATGATGAGCCACAACCTGTGCTCAACGCCCATGATCCCGCTATCAGTGCCTGAATGGTGAGTCGTCTTGCGTAATTCAAGTGAACCTCCTCGAAGTGGGTTGGCAGGATCCTTTGATCGGTGGTTCAATCTCGGTCCCGCCCAATCGCAATAAGGTCCTCGGTCAACTTTGCCTTTTACTTTAGAAAATGATTAAATAATCATTATATTAGTTTGTTACATATGGCATTCAACGAGGGTGATAGATGGCACAAGAAAAGCACGAAGGGTTTTTGCGCAAGGCCATCGCCTTATCGGCCAGGGCCGGTCTCGAGTTTTCCACCGGTGGTCCATTTGGCGCGGTCATCACCAAGGGCGATGTCGTGGTCGCCGAGGGTATGAACCGTGTCGTCGCAAGCCATGACCCCACGTGGCACGCGGAGATGGAAGCGATTCGTTCTGCTGCGATCACGCTGCAGAACTTTAAACTGGACGACTGCACGCTCTACACCTCAGCAGAGCCCTGTCCGATGTGCCTTGCAGCCGCTTACTGGGCTGGCATCAAGACTATATACTACGCAGCAAGCGTCGAAGACGCCTCGACCTTTGGCGGCTTTGACGACAGCATGATCTACCAGCAGCTGCTGCTGCCCAAGGGGCAGCGTCAGCTCAAGGCGAAGCAACTGCTGCAAGACGAGGCGGTACAGGTGTGGCGCTTGTATCAAGCTAAACCCGACAAGACCCACTACTGATGATTACGGTCCTAGTCACCATTGAGGTTGATCGTTACTTTATAGCGCAGCTTATCGCTCGTGCGCACCTTTGCATATAAAACACTGCTAGCACGGTCCCAGTAATAACCCTCGCCTTTGCCGTCAAGCGCCGAGCGCTCGACATGGACATCAAGGCTGCGGGTGTCGGCCAAAACTTCTGACGGCTCCCTAGGCAAGTGGACGGCGAACTCGTAACTATTTGGCGTATATAATTTGTTGGATTCATCAACTGCTAAGGTGATGCGGCGACTTCCATGGACAACGCTGGTAAGCAGGGTCTCAGTGTATTGGTGCCCTGCCGCATAATTGGTGGAGCGGCCATCATCGTTATATAAAAGAAAGCTCGATTCGCCCTCGGGAAAGACTTCGATAGTCAGAGGATCCCAGGGCTTTTCGCCCGTATGCTGCATCGGCGGCGCCAGCGGGATAATAGAGCCGCTGCGCACGAACAGCGGAATGCGCTCCTGCGGCGCTGCCACTGCATAACTATCGCCGCCGGCGTAGGCCTGCCCCGTGTCGTAATCAATCCAGCGCCCCATCGGAAAATAGACCTGGCGCGAAGTAGTACCCTCGGTAACGATCGGCGCCACCATGAACTCTCGACCAAATAGGTATTGTGTTTTGAGATTAGTCACGTTGGGGTCATCTTGGTAGGCATATACCAACGGCCGCATCAGCGGCGCGCCGGTGTTATGCGCCTGCCAGTGATAGGAGTAGATGTATGGCAGCAGGCGGTAGCGCAAATCCAAATAGTGTTTGCTGCCAGCTTCGACCTCAGCGCCGAACATATACGGCGCGGATGGTCCCACATGATGCGCCCGCGTGATCGGTGTGAAGGTCGAAAATTGCAGCCAGCGTTGATAGAGCAAACCGTGATCCTTGATATTGCCCTTGTATAGCCCGTTGAGAAAGCCACCTGAATCCTGAGTCCACAGCGGAATCCCCGACATCGCCGTATTTAGCGACTCGGGCACGTGCGCAGTAAGGGTCTCGTAATCCGAATTAATATCGCCACTCCAAACTGCAGCACCGTATTTTTGGATGCCGGGCGACCCAGTTCTAGTCAAGATAAAAGCGCGGCCTTCAGGGTCATGTTCGTTGAGCATCTCGTAATACATTTTACTGTTCAGCAATGAGTAAGCATTGTGAATCTTAGCGCTCAAACCACCCTGATACACCGTCTCCGGCGGCTCACCTTCAGGCTCGGTAAGATCCAGCCACCAGCCCTGGATGCCATCGCGATGCAAATGCTCCAGCTGGGGCCAGAGCCAAGCCTTAAGATCAGGGGCAGTGACATCGAGGAGGTCGCCGCCATAGTAGCCACAGGTGACCGGTTGGCCATTGCCATCGGTGGCCAGGAGATTGCGGCGCTTGGCATCATCGTAATTAGTGCTATCACGGCGCAACATCGGCCCTGAAGTCGAAAGCAAAAATTTAATCCCAGAAGCGGCATAGCTGCTCAGCTTCGCCGGGCTCTGGCTTTGCCACCGGCTATGCCAACGAAAATTCTGGATCGTCTCAGACCAATCATAGTCAAACACCATGGCATCCATGGGAATGCGCCGTTTACGCATTTCGCTGGCCACCTCATCAATCTCACGCCAATCCCAATACGTGCACTTGCTTTGGATAAAGCCCAGAGTCCATAACGGCGGCATCGGCATGCGCCCGGTCAAGGCGGTATAACTGCTCAATATGCTAGGAAAGGACGGACCAGCTATAAAATAGAATAGCAAATCGCCGCCGAGCGCCTTCCAGGAATAATAATCATGCGATTCTGCGCCCATGTCGAACTCAGTGCGGAAGCTATTATCAAAAAAGATCCCGTAGCCACCGCCCTGATTACCGGTGCTCATAAAGAAAGGAATGGGGATCTCAGCCGTAACGCGGCCGGCATTGATCTTTTGACCGGTCCACAAGTCGCGCTTGGTACCGCGACGGTCGAGGCGACCTAAGTAGGCCTCGTTATCTTGGCCTAGACCGTAGAAATGCTCGGTGCCACCCATCGAGCGGTACGCAAAACGCGACCCGTCATCGCTCCAGCCAAGGCCATGAAAGGGTTCTTCCTCCGATATCAAACGGATGTCGTCGGCCGTGTAGAAGGAAATCCGGCAGGACTTCTTATTGATATGTGCCGACAAGCCGGCGCTGCTGATGCGGAAGTCGCTATCCAGATCGCGAATGCTAAAGGGAACCGTTGCGGCCTGCTCGCCGACGACGGCGAACGACGCCTCCTTGCGCAGGCTGCCATCGACTGAAACAAATACCCTGAGTACACGGGGCGAGGACCAGAACAATTCGATCTTAGGTGCAGCATTCGTATCTACAACCACGCCAGTGCTACTAGGATGGATGGCGACGCAGTTAAATTCATTTAAGTGATGGACGGCCGCGACACCCTGGCCGCGTGTATCGGCCCGAGTCTGCCATTGTCTCGCAGCCAGGGTCTGAGTCGGGCAGACGAAAATGGCGCAATAGGCTGCCAAGCTCCAGAGTTTAACGCAATGAAGTGAGGTCCGCGGCACAGGTCGACGATCGTCGCGCAAGGTTGACTCTCCGGATTGAGGGCGAGAGCAGGGCGGAAACTAGAAATGACGCAACTGAAAATAGCAAATTACTCATTGATTATATCTGCATCGTACCAAATCGTCCAGTATCAGCGGCCGCGGGCCACCAATAGCACTTGATTTTTTACCAACTACGTCAATGGAACCATTGCCTGATGTCGGCAACGTCCCAACTTCCACATGCGCCCAGCAGTTTTATAGTTGGTATCGAGGGGCAGGTGCGTGCACAGATGAAAATCCCAGCGCTACACTAGACCAACACGGCACTGCGACTTAGGGCCCGTCAGGAAATAACTTGCACATTCGGGTGTCAGATGATGGTTGGCTGTGGTCGATTTCAAAGCGAAAAACCGGAGGAATACCTCGGATATTT
>Ga0315289_10007763_pt1 | contig 15594 bp, 10 predicted proteins | sample YL17G11_40_MG_FD_203452 | JGI IMG/M metagenome (GOLD analysis project Ga0315289, IMG submission 203452) | Sediment microbial communities from Yellowstone Lake, YNP, Wyoming, USA - YL17G11_40 | ecosystem: Environmental > Aquatic > Freshwater > Lake > Sediment | place: USA: Wyoming | collected... | reverse complement strand
GCTTCTTCAATCAATTTCCGCCGCAGCGTGAAATACGGCCTGCAGACGGTTGGCGTGATGCTGAAATATCAACTTCAGCAAGTGGGGCTGTCGAATTATGCGCTGTTCATCAATGCCAATCGCGATTGACATCCGCGACAAGAGAGAGCATTCGAATCCGTAACGACGGAACCAAGGAGGAAGAGATGATAGCAGTGCGCATGTACCAGAACATCAAACCGATTGTTCGGATCCTCGTCATTGCCTTGCTCCTGAGACTGTCCTTTTTCCTTCTTGTTCATCCTTGGAGTCTCCCCATAGAGCAGCAACTCACCTTTAACGATTCACCGCTCTATCATCAGCTTGCGAGCACTCTGCTCGACCATCACCGCTTCGCTTCCAGCGCCACGGCCAACCCCGATGCGCTGCGAACACCAGCTTATCCGTTGTTTGTTGCCGGAATTTACGCCCTTTGGGGAAAGGTTCCGTGGGCAGTGTTTGTCGTGCAAATCCTCCTGGACTGTCTATCCTGCTATCTCATATTTCTCACATTACGCCGACTTCTGAGTCAACGGATTGCACATATAGCAGCTTTCTTCTACGCCATTGATCCATTTCTCATCCTTTACGCCTCCACCTTTCTGACGGAGACATTGTTCCTCTTTGTACTGGCCGTTGCTCTTTATGCCTATGGGAGCATCTTATTCCATGGCCAAAGCACGAACATGCTCTGGCGATATGGTCTCCTGGGACTGACCATTGGCGCGGCAACACTCGTTCGGCCCATTGCTCTGTATATTCCAATTATCTTGGTCGCATTCACTCTTGCAACACACCGAAAGAAACTGGTTTCCGCTCTGGCGAATTCGGCCATTCTGGTGATCGCCTTTGCCGTGATCGTTTCTCCGTGGATGATTCGGAACTATGTCACTTTTGGACGCGCTTCGTTGAGTTGCATTGATTCGTGGACTCTCCTTCCTTGGAATGTGGGTGTGGTGGAAGCGCCAAAACGCCACCAGGATCTCGAGACAACGCAATCCGAGCTTCTCGCGGAGGCGGATTCGCTCATGTCGGCTGACGGACTTCAGCCCGAAAATCTCAATCCGATGCAGAAAGCTGAGTACTGGCGACGGCTTGCGTTCCGCTATATTCTGCATGATCCAATTCGGTATGCGATTGCCCATGTGAAAGGAACAATTTTCATTTTTGCAAACTTGGGAACGAGCGATTTCGCGCATGTTCTCCACCTGCCTTCTCATAAAGTGGATACGCCCACAAATTTCTTTACCATGCTCCGGGAGTTCTTTGCGAGAAAGTCGCCGACGGAAATTCTGATTGGTGGAATGATCGCTCCTTTCTTGCTCATCACCTATCTTGCACTGATCTTGGGACTTTTCGTCGCTTGGCGTCGCTTCGACCGGACTTTCTTGGCTTTCTGCCTACTGATGGCTCTCTACTTTATCATGGTTCCTGGAACCATAGGAATTGTTCGATACAAGCTTCCAGCGCTGCCTTTCTTTTTGGGCTTTGTGGGTATCGGAATTGCGCATCTTCTCGACCGGTGGAAAGCGAAAAGAGCAGCCATCACCTCACAGTAGCCAATGTGATAGTCTGATGCTCATCGGTGCTCATGTCTCCATTCAAGGAGGGCTTCATCAGAGCTCCGTTCGGGCGGCTCGTTACGGCTGCGAATGTTTTCAAATCTTCTCGCGCAATCAGATGCGATGGATTTCGCCTTCTCTTGGTGAAGAGAAGATTCATCTCTTTCAGAAGGCATGGGTCGAAAATGGGCGTTTGCCCGTTCTTATCCACGATATTTACCTGGTCAATCTGTCGAGTCCCAACGAACCGATGCGCTCCAAATCGTGCTTGGCCGTCATGGAGGAGCTCCGTCGCGCGGAAGTCTTGGGCATTCGCTGGGTGGCGATTCATCCCGGTTCGCATCTTGGCGCAGGAGAAGCGACCGGATTGGCATTCTGTTCAGATTCGCTGTCGTGGATTCTGAAGAAAACTGCGGACTGCCAAGCAGGAATCCTGATTGAAACAACCGCGGGTCAAGGGCACGACCTTGGCTATCGCCTCGAACATCTCGCTTTTCTGCTGAGTCAGGTGAGCAATCCGAAACGGCTGGCTGTTTGCGCGGATACCTGCCACATGTTTGCCGCAGGCTACGATTTGAAAAGCAAGCAAGGAGCCGAGGCGGTTTGGCGCGAGTTCGATTCCCTAATCGGTCTTACGCACCTCAAAGCCTTTCACATTAACGATAGTATTCGGGAACGAGGAAGCCGCGTTGACCGCCACACCTTCATCGGAGAGGGACAAATCGGTCGTGCGGCATTCCGGCGGCTCCTTCGTGACGAGCGCTTTTCGCAGCTTCCGGGCATCATGGAAATTCCAAGAAAGGAGCAAGAATTCGTTCAAATCATTCCACAGGTCAAGAAGCTTCGAGGTGTTCCGACACCAAGCAGCATGCAACAAATTGGGAGAGTTGAGCGTATCAGAAAGTAGAGGGGGAGAGTTCGACCACCGATGCTTGCGGGTCAGACTGAAGGAAAATGTTCTTGTGAGAGAGATTTTTGGACATGCTCTCAGAATACATAGGCGAAACCGTCAATCTGTATAGCCAGATGGCCTTCTGGCTGCTTCTGGGATTCACCTTGGCCGGAATCCTTTACCTCGTCGTTCCGAGATCCACGATTGTTCGATACATGGGGAAAGAATCGTTAAGCGCTGCGTGGAAAGCGAGCCTTTTGGGTGTGCCCCTTCCGCTCTGCTCGTGCGGCGTGATTCCAACGGCAATGGGTTTGCGTAAACAGGGCGCGAGCCGAGCCGCGACGATTTCTTTTCTCATCTCAACGCCTCAAACAGGACTGGATTCCATCGCCGTCACCTATAGTTTTCTTGGACCGATTTTTGCGATTTTCCGCCCCGTTGCGGCTTTTCTCTCCGGCGTCATTGGCGGAGCACTTTCAATATGGTTTGGTGGAAAACAAATCAACAAGGGCCTTCCAGTGGAGGCCGCTTCTTCCGACGAGAGTCTACTGGCACACGAACGCCACTTGAGTGGATTGCCTCTGCAAGTGAAGTTGCGCAAAATGTTCCACTATGCCTTCGTTGATCTCTTGGGGGACATCGCTCTTTGGCTGGTCATCGGAATTCTCATCGCCGCGGCCATCGCTTTGGCAATTCCGGAGAATTTCTTTGCCGAACATATTGGCGCGGGATTGCCCTCGATGCTGCTTCTTATGGTCGCTGGAATTCCACTCTATATTTGCGCAACCGCCTCCGTGCCCATCGCGGCTGTCCTGATGCTCAAGGGCGTCTCTGCAGGAGCTGCGTTTGTTTTTCTGATGACCGGCCCAGCCACCAACGCGGCCACGATGATGGTCATCGGGCGCGTGATGGGCAAGCGGATACTCACATTCTACCTCCTGACGATTGCAGCCCTCAGTCTGCTGATGGGATTGGCGCTGAATCTTCTCTTGAAGTGGACGGGCACAGTGCAATCTGTCATGGGGCATGTCCACGAAGAAATGCTCCCGGGCTGGATCCATATTGGCGCATCGGTTGTGCTCGCCGCGTTTCTTTTGCGCCATTTTGCTGCGGTCTGGCAACGGAAATTGTCGGCCCCCAAGAGCGAAAAACCGGGCGTCAGAACTCTCGCCGTCGTGGGAATGCATTGCTCGCATTGCGCTGAATCTGTCCACGACGCATTGTCGAGAGTCTCGGGCGTTCAGAAAGTCGAAGTGACTTTGGAACGAGGGACTGCGCAGATCGAAGGAACAAATCTGAGAGACGACGATCTTAGACAGGCTGTGGAAGGTCTTGGGTATAAGGTTGGGGCGAGGTAATATTCGCTTGGAGACGGATCAAGCTATCCCTTGATTCAGCTTGCGCCGGCGTCTTAGGGCTCGCTCGCGAGCGAGAGTTTTGCTTCGGAGTTTCGTCAGAGGATCGCGCAGCATATCCGTGTTGCCCTCGTGGCGCCGATAGTGATAGCAGACTTCGTGAACGCGGCCGATCTCATAGCGTTCACCCACTTTCAAAACAAGATCATAGTCTTCGCCGTAGTTCGGAAAATCCTTTTCGTTGAAACCACCCATCTCTTCGATAACGCTCCGATGCCAACAACGCACGGCACCCGCGCCATCTACACGCAGTATATTGTTGCGGTTGTACTCCGGATGCTTAATGATGCCGAACTCCGGAAGGGAACGACCCACCTCGTCCATGAGTTCGTAGTAGCTGATAGCGAGCGCCCAAGTTGGGTGAGTTTCAAGAGCATCTACCATACGCTGCAATGTGTGCGGCACGTACTCGTCGTCGCTGTCAAGCTGCGCAATATATTTCCCGCGCGCGCGACGAAGAGCAAGATTCAGAGAAAAGGCAATGATGTTGCGGTCATTCTCGACAAGCCTTATTCGAGAATCCGATGCGGCGAGTTTTCGGATGATTTCGCGCGTTCCATCCGTCGAGCCGTTGTCAACGATGATATGCTCCCAGTCAGCGAGGGTGTTTCTTTGCACCGAGACAATGGCATCACGAATAAAGCTCGCGCGGTTATAGACCGGCGTGATGATTGAAACGAGAGGAGAAGCATTTGGAATTGGAGGAGGCAAAGCCGTGCGCTCAATCTCAAGCCAAGCTTTTCGACGCTTGAGGGCGGCGTTGAAGACAGTTTTCGTCTGACGCTCATGCTCAGGATCCATGAAGAGATAGGAAAAACCTCCGAGCTTTCCTCTCCCCGGAAAAAAGAGTCTGGCCTTCAGGGCGTCGTCATCGCTATGTTGAGAAGGAGCGGCAACGACTGTTAGAGGTTTCGAGATATGAATCCGCTGACCCACTTCCTGCATCTTGAGCAGTAGGTCATAGAACGCTGCCAAAGGATTCTGCTCATCCAGATCTCCGGCGCGATGCAATTTCTCGATGTGAATAGCCCAAACGGGGCCCCAATCCTCTCGCTCGGTGATATCGCCGATATCATCGTAAACATGAGAGACGCTTTCGCTTCCATCCGAGTTGCGAACGGCATAATCACCATAGAAGAAAGCGCCCTCAGAATTCGCCTTAGCCTGTATGCGAAGCTGATGAGAAAAATCCGGCGCGAGCCAAACAAGATCAGGTGAGAGCACAACCAGAAACTCACCCTTTGCCACGCGTGCGGCCGCATTAATCGAATCGGCAAGATTGTGGGGATCGGCGCGCAGGTTTTGACCGGGAATAAGCACCTCGCAGTCGAAAGGCAGCTTCTCGAACGGAAAGCCTCGGCACAAACCAAGAAAACTGACGAAAATCTTATCGGACATTCCAAGTGTCTCCATCCAGATGCGATTCAAATTCAGGATTGTCTTAACGCGGCACTTACTAAGAGTCGTTTTTGTCTTACTCTTGGCTCTGCCGTCGGCTCTGCAAGCTCAGCCCCGAGTCGCACTCGCCCTTTCGGGCGGCGGGGCAAGAGGCTTCGCCCATTTGGGGGTGATACGCGCCTTGGAAGAGGCGAAAGTACCCGTTCATCTTATCGTCGGAACCTCGATGGGGGCTGTGGTCGGGGGTCTCTATGCCTCCGGCTACACTCTGAATGAGCTTGAAAGCATTATTCACACGGTTGACTGGAGTGACATTCTTCTTGACCGGCCCGCGCGTCGAAATCTCTTCCTGGCTCAGAAGGAGACGAATGCCCGGCACATTCTTGCGATGCGTTTTCGAGGATGGATGCCCGAGGTGCCGAAGGCGCTCACGACCGGGCAAAAACTGAACGATCTGCTCTTTCATCTCACCAAGACCGCTCCCTATCAACCCGTGACCTCCTTCGACGACCTCAAGATTCCCTTCCGCGCCATTGCGACGGACCTTGTGACCGGGCAGCGCATTATTTTTCGCCAAGGCGATCTGTGCGAAGCATTGCGAGCCTCGATTTCAATGCCTCTTGTCTTCGTGCCCTTCCAATTGGACACCTTGGAACTTGTGGACGGAGGTGTGCTCGAAAATATTCCCGTCAAAACGGCTCGAGATGAGGGAGGCAACTTCGTCATCGCCGTGGATGCCACAACGCCTGTCACGCCTGATGATCGCGCGGAGCAACCTTGGGAACTGGCCGACCGCGTCACCTCGATTATGCACATTGAAGATAATTCCCGACTCGACGAATCGGCCGATTTCACCCTTATACCCGCCCTTGGAAGCTTTCGTTCCACAGATTTTGGCAATGTTGACGCCATTATCCAGTCAGGATACGATGCAGCGAAACAGGCGATGCCGCTCTTGCTGGCGCGACTTTCGCAGGCCGGTGTTTCTTTACAGGACTCGGCAGTCGGTCAGAAGACAGGTATGACCGCCGAATCAATGACGCTGCAGGAGAGTCTCGATTTCCTCGTCAGCAACTCCCAAGGCGCTACCTATGATAACTCGGATCATCATCCACTCCCCTCGACGGCTGAAGCTCCAATGATACGCGCCGTGCATTTCACAGGCAGCACCATCAACTCCGATTCCACGCTGGAGCGTTTTTTCGATTCTCTTCTTGGAAAGCCGCTCGACCTACGAGATGGCCTCAAAGCCTGCCAAGCGACGGTCTCCTTTTATCGGCGCGAGGGCTACAGTCTGATGCGAATCAATCGCATTACTTTTGACGACAAGGGAACGATGGTTGTGGCCGTAGATGAGGGACAATTGCAGCGCATCGAAGTGCAAGGTCTTCGACGCAATCGGCCCTGGGCCGTGCTGCGCGAGTTTCCACTGCGAGTCGGTGATCGCTTCGTCCTGCGAAAAGCGGAACGAGGGATCGCGCAGATCTACGGAACGGACCTCTTTGAGAGTGTTCTGCTCAGTCTGTCGCCGGGCCCGCAGGGAACGCGAGCCATCTTGCGTCTGCGAGAACGGGAATCACCGCAGCTGCGGCTGGGGGCCGGATTCTCAAGCGAACGAAAAGGCCGCGGCTTTGCGGAATTCCTGAATGACAATGTCGGAGGGTTGGGGGCACGACTATCCCTTTTTGGGAAATACGGCGAACTGGATGAAGAAAGTCGAGGGCGGCTTGTCTTTGATCGTATCTTCAAGACCTACCTGACCCTCGAGCTGGAAGCCTGTTGGATGCGCGAAGAGTTCAATTTCTTCAATCGCCAACATGACAAAGAAGGCTTCTACTTCTTCGAAAGGACAATAGGTGATTTCTGGCTCGGGCAGCAATTCCGACGCTGGGGACAATTGGCAGGCGGGTTGGCTTTTGAGACTATCGAAGGCGGAGGCATCCCCGATGAGCCTAAGACTCAATTTGCAATCGCGCGCGCGCGAAGCCTCATAGACACCGAGGACAAGTACCCTTTCCCATCCCACGGGATCAAATTCGCCGGAATCTACGATGCCGCAGTGCGCCAATGGAGCGACGACCGTGCCTTCAACCGCCTTGACATTGCCGCGGAATTCAGCAATCCCATCGTGAGGAGAACCATCTTTCACGCCGCAGGTCGCTATCAGTGGAATGACCGACAACTGCCGTTATGGGCAAGCTACCGTTTGGGAGGGCGTGAAAGCCTTCTGGGACTCCATGAAAAAGAGCTGCCAACTGCGGAGCGAACCAGCAATGTGAGGCTTTCAGGGCTTTTCGAGGTTCGATATGACCTGATCAGCCGTTTTCTTGCTGATGCCTATGTATCTCTTCTTTACACGGTTGGAGCCACCTCCGAACTAAGCAATCCTCTGCCTGATGGAAATACCTATTCTCATGGTGTTGGCGTGAGCCTTTCTCTCTCCACTTTCCTCGGACCCTTCGTCTTCACCTATGGTCACCTCCTCCGTTCCGATACTGGAACCGACCAACCGCGAATCTATGTTGACCTCGGCCATAAGTTCTGACACTCGCAACGCCTCTGCAACCAATCGTGGCAAGCACTTATCTGACATTAGGGAGGGGCTTAACACGCTGCTCAGCCAGCGACAGCCTGCTCAAAAAAAAGAACTATTTCAGGATAAAAGCGAAAGAGTAAAGTATTATGCGATATTCGGGTATTATTTGCGGTATGTTGGTTATTTCCAGCGCGGCCTTTGGCCAGACGAGCTGGACTAAATGGGGCGGGGCACCCGTTCTGCCGGTGGGAGGGCATGGCGAATGGGACGACTATCGCTGTGCGCCCGCAAGCGTAGTCGCCACCGACAGCGGTTATGCGTTATATTATAATGGAATGACAGCCACAACGAATTGGCTCTTGGGTGTCGCCACATCACCCGATGGCTACAGTTGGACTCGGCACGAGAGTAGTCCTCTCGCGAGCCCTGATGGCTGGACGCCCTACGCACCTTATGGGCCCGAGGTCTTGCCGGATATGGGCACGGGAGGATGGATGATGTTCGGCACACGATACGGAGCCGCGGAGTTCTATGATGTGTGTCGTGCGTTTTCCGCCGATGGCATTCATTGGTGGATGGACCCCGCGGAACCGGTCTTTGAATCCGGGCCTTCGGGGGCTTGGGACGATGCGAACATCTTCCTGCCATCCATTCTTGAGTGGCGAGATACGCTTTGGATGACTTATTCAGCGTACGACGAGGTTGAGGCCATCAGAGGGATGGGACTTGCTTTCTCGCTCGACCAAGGAGAGACCTGGACGCGGGATCCGGCGAATCCCGTTTTCGTTCCGTCTCCATCACCGGCATGGGATCACTATGTTTGGGATACTCGCGTGGCAATGTGGAGCGAATCGCTGTTCGTGATGGTCTATTCAGGCTCTTCGAGCGCTTCAGGAATTCCCTCGATCGGCGTGGCGACTTCACCGGATTTGCATCAATGGACTCGCGCACCGAACAATCCCGTGCTACGGCGCGGAACTCCCAGCGCATGGGACAATTATGTCGTCTATCAGCCCATTCTGGCCGATCTCGGTGGCCAGAAAGTGATATACTATTGTGGTATTAACAGTGCGGGGATTGGCGCGATTGGCCTTGCCGTGCAATCCACTTCGGACATGCCTGGTGGCCAAACGGCTTGGCTGCCGCAGAACATTGCACTCACGGCATTTCCGAATCCTTTCAATCCGAGTACAACCATTGTTTTCACTCTTCCCCAGCCCTCGCATATTCAACTTACAGTCTGGGACATTCTCGGGCGACAGGTCGCTGTGCTGAAAGATGGTTGGCTGCCTTCAGGTGAATCCAAGATAACATGGAAAGCCGACGGTCTGTGCAGCGGAACCTATTATGTTCGCCTCGATGCAGACGGAATGCAGATTGTCCGGCCTATCATGCTCGTAAAATAGAAACGCTTCGTCGCTCGAAAAGAAGCGGGACCGGAAAATCCTCCGGCCCCGCTTCTCTTTTCGCCGAGGTGGATCGCCTGATCCGCCCGGAATTCAGCGCACGGCCTCAACACGGTAAAAATTTTTGTCGGTCACGCTGATGTCGAATGTGATCGTGGTATCTGCGTAGGGACCGGAAACAAGCCAGACATCAGAAAACGGTTCCGAGGCGCTGGAGACATAGTAGGAACCGGTCGGACAAGCTCGGGGCCACGACAATCGTAAATTGCCTCCGTCCATCCAGGCGACCAGTCCCACAGGCAGAGAAGTCCAGCCCTCAAAGTAGTAGCAGCCCATGTCCGCTCGTGTGCCGTCTGGGTCGTTGTAGGCGGGGTCTGGATCGCCGGTATCTATGCAAGGAGAGCTGCAAAGAAGGTGATAGTCACCGTTAGTGGAATCGGCGAACAGTGGATAGACATTGATATTCCCTGTGCCGGGCCAGAAACTCTGCAAATCCGAGTAAGTGACCTGAGTATTTGAACCTGAAGTTTGGTAAATCATTTGCGGCGCGTTTCCCCACAAAATGCAATTTCTCAGCACCGGGCTGGAACCGGTGCAGTAGAGCCCTCCTCCGGCAGCGGCAGTGTTATCCACGATGGTGTTCTTGTTCATTGCTGGGCTGGAGGAAATCAAGCAAATTCCCCCGCCATCGCCTGAAGCCGTGTTATGACTGATTTCGTTGAGCTGCATGGGAGGGTTACAGTTAGGGTCGCAGTAAATCCCGCCACCGCTGCCGCCCGCTGAATTCTCGGTAATGGTGTTGCCGCTGATGGTGGGACTGGAATTATTGTAGCAGATAATCCCGCCGCCGCCGTAGTAATAAGCTGAATTTCCGCTGATCGTGTTGCCGCTGATCGTGGGGTTAGAGTTACTGCAGGAAATCCCGCCGCCGTAGTAGTAAACTGAATTCCCGCTGATGATGTTCCCGCTGATGATGGGATCGGAAGTCTCGCAGGAAATCCCGCCGCCGTAGTGGGCTGAATTTCCGCTGATGGTGTTGCCGCTGATCGTGGGATTGGAATTATTGCTGCAGCAAATCCCGCCGCCAGGACCACCCCATCCGGTACTTGAATTTCCGCTGATGATGTTGCCGGTGATAGCGGGGCTGGAATTATTGTCGCAGTAAATCCCGCCGCCGAAGTAATTGGTTGAATTTCCGCTGATGGTGTTTCCGCTGATGGTGGGGCTGGAGTTGCCGCAGTAAATCCCGCCGGCATAGTTAGAGGCCGAATTTCCACTGATGGTGTTGCCGCTGATGGTGGGATTGGAACCGGAGCAGTAAATCCCACCGCCTTGGCCATTGGATGTATTTCCGCTGATCGTGTTTCCGCTGATGGTAGGATCGGAGCCGTCGCAGTAAATCCCGCCGCCGCTGCCGCCCGCTGAATTTCCGCGCATTGTGGTGCTGTCAATCACCGGGCTTGAGGCGGTGCAATAAATTCCACCGCCGACGCTGTTAGCTGAGCAACTATCAATCAGGCAGTTCCGAATGGTGGGGCTGGAGTAACTGCAGTAGATAGCTCCGCCGTTCACATCTTCCCCACTGCCGGAAGCCCAGCCATGTATCAGGTGGCAGTATTCCAGTCTTGAAGAATCAGAGGCGTTGAGGAAGCGCAGTCCGCCCCAGCGATTTCCTTGCCGGTTTCGGCCGACATACTCGTCAAAGAGAATCGTGTCGGTTGGCGTCCCCACAGCCCGGAGAACGGCGCCGCTGTCCACGATGAACTTGCAGTACGTCCAAAAAATCACCTTCACGCCGGGCTCAATGATAAGAGTGTCTCCAGGGGGCACTCGCACCTCACAATAAACGATTACGCTGTCGGCACTCCAGACGCCGGAGACATCGCCGCAAACCCACAGGACATCGGCCAGGGCGGGCGTGAGTCCGCCCAGCCCGAGGCAGACCAAAAGCAAAACCAACTTTTTCATTGTAACCTCCTATGAAAAAAAGAGTTCAACATCGGATTCCGGGCAGATCAGGGGATCTGCCTCGGCGGGACGACGGGGCGGCTGCAAGCAGCCGACAACGCAAGTCACGGACGGAAAATTGAAATCGAGTAGAACTATTTACATCCTATAATATACATTAAGATGTCCGAAAATTCAACACAAAAATGCATTGCATTTGTTTTCAACCGTCGGGGTTAAGTGAAACAAGGAATGCAATTAGAAATCCTTGAGGGGTCAATATTGTTGGATTTAAACCCGGGTTGAGGCAAAGATTGCGTGGATGCCTCTTCTTACGGTGTCGGGTATTTGGAGGAGGTGCGGGATCCGCGACCGGAGGTCGCGGCTAGTACATTTTTTGGCGGGCAGGGCCTATGAGATGCGTGCCGCGGTGAGCTTTATCTCGCCTTGCTTTCGCGCTTGACTATTAACGCTAAGCGATGTAACTTTATGCTGTTTGCTAAGACAAATAGGAGACGACATGGCATTTGTTCGTTTGGGACGCTCGGGCCTCAAGGTGTCACGCATTAGCCTGGGCACGATGAATTTCGGGAATCCCGACTGGGGCTGCGATGAGGCCGCTTCGCGCAAAATCCTCGACCGATACCTCGAACTCGGCCACAACTTCATTGACACGGCCGACGCCTACGGACATCGCGGTGAATCGGAAAGAATCCTCGGCCGCACTCTCAAGGGGCGTCGCCAGGAGGTCGTGCTCGCAACGAAATGCTTCTGGCCCGTGGGACATGGGCCAAACGATCACGGTCTGTCGCGCAAGCACATCATCGAGGCCACTGAAGCAAGTCTCCAGCGGTTGCAGACAGACTGGATTGACCTCCTGTATGTTCATATCTGGGATCCTGTCACACCGCTCGAGGAGACGATGAGCGCACTGAACGAGCTCATTCGGCAGGGAAAAGTGCGCTATCTCGGCTGCTCCGATTTCACCGGTTGGCAAGTGAGCGAGGCTGCAGCGTGTGCCCGAGAGCATGGCTGGGACGGATTCATCTGCCACCAAGTCGAATACAGCGTGCTGGTTCGAGACATTGAAGTGGAAATCGCGCCCGCGTGCTGGTATAATGGCATTGGGCTTGTTGCCTGGAGTCCGCTGGCGGGAGGAATGCTCACCGGAAAATACAAATGGCAAAAAGCAGATCCCAAGGGAAGCCGATTTGCCGGAGGAGAATCGGGGAAGTCGTGGAAGGAGCGCTGGGCCATTGAGGAGAACTATCGAGCGGCGGGCGGATTTCTGAAGATTGCTGCCCAGATGAAAGTATCGCCTGTGGCATTGGCGATTGCCTACAGTCTCCTCCCCGAGGGAATGAATGTCTCGATTATTGGCCCGAGGAACATAGACCAGCTCACGGAGAATCTTGCGGGTGAAGATCTCGAAATCCCCGATGAGATGCGGGAACGCCTTGATGGATTGCGGCCACCGCCAAAGCTCTTTCCTCTCAAAATGCAGGAAGAAGCTCGGGAAATCCGGGAGTCAACATGAGAATAGCCTTTCTCATCATTTTGGCTGCGACGACGCTTGCCTTGGCAGAGGAGAAGAATCTATTTCTGAATGCGCAGCTCCATCGAGATTTCGACCGCGAGATCACCACCACCACACTGGAGCTTTTTCACATGGATAAGCTGGGCACGACCTTCTTCTTCACGGACTTCGATTTCGATGAGGTCGGACAGCACGGCTCGTATTTCGAGGTTGCGCGCAACTTCCGGGTCATCCGGTCATCAGGGGGCAATCTCAATCTGTCTGTCCAATATAATGACGGCACTCTCGATCTTCCGGAAAAAGTGATTCCGGGCGCTTTTCTCTACGGGCTTGCCTTCGACAACCTGCATGTCGGTCCGGCCAGGCTTGAATTTCAGACCTTAGCGCGCAAAGAATTTGCGGCGAGCCTTTCATGGCAGCTCACCTTGGTGTGGCTGGCTCCGCTGCAACCGTATCTGACTTTTTGCGGCTATGTGGATGTCAATGGGGATCAGCGACACGGCGGCCGCACGCGCGTTCAGTCCGAACCACAATTGAAATTCCTATGGCAACAATGGGCCATTGGAAGCGAAGTTGAAGTGTCGCGGAATTTCTTGCCTGCAGCCCTTGAAGGCCAGCGTCTCAAGGAAAACAAGTGGTATGCTCATCCCACCATATTTCTCCAATACAACTTCTAATCTATGAATTTTCCCGCCGACAGAGCCTTGCAGCCGTCGTGGCTGACCGTCCCCGCCTCGCGCATCTACGGATTGTTTGCTGAGTTTCACCACAGGCAATTTGACAAACGTCCCGCGAGAATCAAGCGTGTATCTGTGCCGGTCATCTCCGTGGGAAACTTGACCGTCGGTGGCACAGGAAAGACGCCGTGTGTCGCCAACCTGGTCTCGATTGTGCGGGAACTTTTGCGGCGGCGCAGTATTTCGGGTGTTCCGGCCATACTCAGTCGTGGCTATGGCCGCCAAGTGAAAGCCCTGCGAAGATTAGGTCCGGAATCTGTGGAAGGTGTGGATTGGAGAGAAGTTGGTGATGAGCCACTGATGCTTCATCGGTTGCTGCCGGAAATTCCCATTATCGTAAACCGAGACCGACAACGAGGGGCTGATGTGGCCATTCACGACTGTGGCTCTCCGGTGCTTCTCTTGGATGATGGTTTTCAGTATCGCGCTCTTCACAAGGACTTCGAGATTGTCCTTCTCGACGGCGAGAGACCTCTGGGGAATGGCCATCTTTTGCCCGCCGGGCCTTTGCGCGAGCCAACACGCGCCTTGAGAAGAGCTGATATTATCGTTGGGGTAGGAGCCGCCACAAGTGGAATGGAAGTCGCGAAAGTGCTTGCCCAAAAATATGACAAGCCTTTCTATGAAGCTTCTCTGCGTCCCGGAAAACCGCTAAAACTCTCTGCGGGCGAATCAAACACGCCCCCAAAGAAAGTGGTGCTTGTTTCAGGAATCGCGCGCGATGAAAGGTTCTATCATTCGGCGCTGGAGGCGGGATTTCAGCCGTGCGAACATTGCCATTTCCGCGACCATCATCCTTTTTCTCAGACAGATGTGGCGCATGTTCAGGATGTTGCACGCAAAGCTGGTGCAGAAGCAATTCTCACAACTGCGAAAGATGCAGTCCGGCTCGCGAGTCTCGCCTTTGATTTGCCTGTCTGGATTCTGCCCGTGGAATTTTGCTGGAAAAAGCCCGAAGAAATCTCGCAACTGCTCGAGAGAGTCCTAATTCCGGGCGGATCTGGGGATCCGCCTCGGCGAGGTCAATAGACCGGTGATTAGCATGGCTATTGGGAACTGCGACTCATGCTACTTCCTCACGGCTTTACAGAGGACTGACTGATAATCATTGAACAGGATGTCTTTGGGTTCCTCGGCGATTCGTGGCAGCTCGTATAGTTCCTGATCTCCGCGAATATTCAGCCGGACTGTGACGCGCTTTCCATTCTTGAATTCCACACTCACCGGCACGGGCATTCGGAATTCACTTGAGACTCCTTTCTGACGCACTCGCACAACGACCTTCCAGAAATCACCCTCTTTCTCTTTCGTATAATTCCAGTAGTAAGTGGGAATGTCCGCGCCATAAATCCATTGGTCGAAGAACCATTGGAAGGATTCTCCCGTCATCTCCTCCAAAGTTCTGCGGAAGTCCTCGGTGTTCGCCTTCTGATCTTGGAAGCGACGGTAGAACTCATGCAGCACCGCCTTGAATTTGTCCTCATTCATGGTTTTGAAATCAATCATGAGGTTGCGCAGCATGTGGAGAATCCAGGCGCCCTTTTCGTAGGTCAGTCGAAAATAGTCCCCCTGAGTTTCACTGGTCGAGGCACGCCACCCAAGCCAGAGACTGCCTGTGGTGGGACCCTTTCCGAAGAGATAATCCCGGGCATGCAGAATATCATCTTGAGCCTTGTCAAGTCGCCGGAAAAAGAGTTTGTTTCCTCCCGCCAGTTGCAGATACCACCAAGCGGAATACTCCGCAAAACCCTCTGAGAGCCATTGGTCGTGGTAGCTTTCCCAATGAATGCCTTCTCCCCACCATTGATGGGCGACCTCGTGCGCGCGAAAGGCCCGATTGACTCCCCAGTCATCCGAAAGGGCAAAAGTCAGCCACGAGAGTTGAATGAATCCCAAGAATCCCTGTCCGTGTCCACCAAGGATTTCCGTAACATAGATATGCTCCGCAGGGCAAGGGCCAAATAACGCGCTAAAGAATTGCAGCGTACCGGTCACCTCATCCGCGACCTCTCGACCCATGTTGCTCCCAATCGCAACACCTTGCGACTGAAGATAATGCTTGATTTCGGGTGAAGCAACATCCGTCTGACAAAGTGTGATTGTCGGCAGTCCTTCCTTCTCAATTTGTGTTGACCGCATCTCGCCT
>Ga0315289_10007762_pt1 | contig 15596 bp, 12 predicted proteins | sample YL17G11_40_MG_FD_203452 | JGI IMG/M metagenome (GOLD analysis project Ga0315289, IMG submission 203452) | Sediment microbial communities from Yellowstone Lake, YNP, Wyoming, USA - YL17G11_40 | ecosystem: Environmental > Aquatic > Freshwater > Lake > Sediment | place: USA: Wyoming | collected... | reverse complement strand
ATACCCAATGCCACCCTGGCTATGACGGGGACTTATACCTTGACTGTAACCAATGACAATGGTTGCACGGGCGCTTCCGCCAGCACCGATGTCACGGTTAACGCTAATCCTGCGGCCACTGCCCAGAGCAACTCTCCGGTATATGAAACAACCACCATATACCTGAGCGGCGGCCCTGATGGCATGGCCAGCTACTCCTGGACCGGGCCCAGCGGCTTCAACAGCAGCCTGCAGAACCCCAGCATAACCAATGCTACCCCAGATATGGCAGGCACTTATACTCTGACTATGGTAAGCACCAGCGGCTGTACAGGTAGTGCCGCTGCCAGTGTCACTGTACTCCCAGTACCGGTTCCTTTAGCGCCAATACTGCTAGGTCCCGGCAATCCCACTTACTCAGAAGGTACCTCGATAACATACCGGTGGAACGCCTCTGAATGGGCAACAAAGTACAAGCTCACGGTAAGTACCAGCTCCAACCCGTTAGACACGTCGAAGTTCAAGTTCAACGCTGAATTGGGCAATGTCACCCAGTACACTGACACAGGTTATCCCAACAATGGCACCGTCTATCACTGGTGGGTAAGTGCTGGCAACATCCGTGGCTGGGCAGCGCAATCACAGGTCAATGCGAATGGCTACAGCTTCATCAACTGGCCAGCTCCACCCTCCGCCCCTATGCTGGTGGGCCCGGGGAACCCTCCGGCAGGTGAACAGAGCCCTGGGAATGGCACCTATATACCAGGCACCTCGATTACCTACAAGTGGAATGCTTCTGCCCGAGCGACCAACTACTTCCTGTTAGTGAGCACCAGTTCCGATCCCTCAGACGTATCAAAGCGTAAGTACGTCAACTATGTAGGCAATGTCACCCAATCTACTGACACAGGCTATCCCGACAATGGCACCATCTACTATTGGTGGGTAAACGCATGCAACATCGCTGGCTGTGCACCTTCTTCCCAATGGAGCGAAAATGGCTTCAGCTTTGTCAACGGGACGCAAGTTCCCTCAGCGCCAACGCTAGTGTCACCAGGGCAGGGTGCGGTAATATCTGGCACCTCGATTACCTACAAGTGGAATGCTTCTGCCCGAGCGACCAACTACTTCCTGTTAGTGAGCACCAGTTCCAATCCCTCAGACACGTCAAAGTTTAAGTACGCCAACTATGTAGGCAATGTCACCCAATTTAGCGACACAAACTATCCCGACAATGGCACCACCTACTATTGGTGGATAAACGCATGCAACATCGGCGGCTGTGCACCCTCTTCCGAATGGGGCGCAAATGGCTTTAGTTTTGTTAACTACACACCGCCGCCCTCACCCCCTGCACTGATATACCCTGGGAATGGCACGGTGGTATTTGGCTGCGCGATATGGTACAAGTGGAATGCTTCTGCCGGTGCGACCAACTACTACCTCATAGTGAGCACCAGCGGGAATTCGTCAGACACATCAAAGTATAAGTATGCCGCGGCAGTGGGTAATGTCACCCATTTTACCGACACAGCCTATCCGAACGATGGCACCACCTATTACTGGTGGGTAATCGCTGGCAACAACGGCGGCTGGGCAAGCCAGTCCCAATGGCAGGCAAATGGCTTCAGTTTCATTAACAACGGGCCGCCCTTACCCCCAACGCTGGTATACCCTGGCAACGGTACCAGCGTATCTGGCACCTTCATCACGTACAAGTGGAATGCTTCTGCCGGTGCGACCTACTACTTCCTGTTAGTGAGCACCAGTGGGAATTCGTCAGACACATCAAAGTATAAGTACGCCAACTACGTAGGCAATGTGCTTCAGTATACCAACACAGCATATCCCAACAATGGCACCACCTACTATTGGTGGGTAAACGCATGCAACACCCTTGGCTGTGCACCCTCTTCCCAATGGAGCGCAAATGGGTATTGGTTTATCAACGGGCCGTAATTTATCATAAGCTGCGGTAGGTACCAGATAATGACTGCGAAACCGGTCACTATCTGGTACCGCGCTCCTATGGTGGCAAATCGCATCTCCTGTAAACGTTCCCCAGACCTAGTGCGACCTAATTGTCATATGGTCAATAGGCCGAACCGTGTTGAGAAAATCAAGTGCTTTTGGAGCGCTCCGGAAGGACTCGCTTTTTAAACACATAATCTTATGCTGAATTAAAATTCATCTACATAGCTACCTTTAATCAACCAACAGTAAGTGTTAAAATTAAACTGCTGTGATTTTCGGTCACCATTCAAGTGAGTGCATTTATGAAGCCTGCCAAAGCATACCTTAACGTTCTGAGACTCAAGGTCAACATTGCTTTGAAACGACCGGTCATTAGCACATATCCTGTAATTGCCTTTATCGATCCGGCTACGTCTTATTGCCCTCTGCGTTGTCCGGGTTGCCCCACGGTATTGAGATTGGGCTTGCGCAAACCTCACATGCTGGAATGGGAGCTTTACAAATGCTTGATAGATGAGATCGGAGATTACCTATTCCACATCGAACTGCATAACTGGGGGGAACCTCTGCTTCACAAGCAGACCCCTGAGTTCATACGATATGCCAAATCCAAGGAAATTAAGGTTGTCGTGCACACCAATTTATCTATCAATTTATCCGATGAATATATTCAAGACCTGGTAAGAAGCGGATTAGACCAACTTGTTATCTCGGCGGATGGTGCAAGTCAGGAGACTTACGAGAAGTATCGGCGTGGAGGGAACATTTCGCTTGTGCGAAATAATATGGAGCGAATTCAGGCTGAGAAGGGAGCACTGGGTTTCAAGACCCCCGAGATACTCTGGAAGTTCTTAGTTTTTAAGCATAACGAACATGAAATCGCCAGAGTTAGAACAATTTATAAGGACTGGGGTGCGGACGGAGTTATCATTGGTGGGCCATACTGGGATTCAAACATGTTGGATGCCGGAATTGCGCTATCAAGTATTCCTGAATATACATCTCTTCTTAGATGTCAAGCGCAGGTACTAACCAAAACCGGCCACAAGAGAAGACTTCCCAAATATTGTTCGTTCTTGTATGAAGCACTAACCTTGAATGCTGATGGCAGTATGTCTCCCTGTTGTAGCATCAGTAATGAAAATGATGACTTTGCCAAATATTCACCCTCCATTGGTTTCTTATCCGCATGGAATAGCGATAGGTTCAGAATAGCCCGCAGTATTACATCGAAGTCGGAGATGCTATTGGCTCGGAAAGATAAACCCAGTGATGGCGTGGTCAACGTGTGCCAAAAATGCCAGGTACGTTTCGTGCCATATTTCGCGGAACTACCAGAACGGGTATTCAGACAGTGTTTGTACGAAAGGGCATCGCTATTTCTACAGCAAAAGGACTTGCACTATTTGCCCGACTTCCCATTAAAACTCTGTATCGCTGATTATCCAACAGTAATCAGAAATTTGCTATCTATCATTGGTAGGCGCCTCTCTAAACATAAAAATGAAATAAACAACACACCTGCATGAAATAACCGAATTAATGGACAATATGAGGATTACTACTGTACTGCTTCATGAAAAAGCTATACCAGTTGAAGTGAAACGTTGTTTGAGGGCAAATGCTTTGGGGAAAATGCCTGCCGAACCTGAGATCGATCCGTTGAAGTGTGAGACATCCGTTCTGAAGTACCCCGAGCTTGAAGCCGATATCAGAAAGAGTGTTCTTCGAATTTACTGCAACCAACATGAAAGCGCGTATTAGACGAAACGTGATATTGAGGGTATGGCACGTGACCACAGTCTACGGCTTATGGAGTCTAGTAGATCGCATCGTTCCCCCCTGGTTACCTTCAATTCATGCCCGACTTCCCTCTGGCTTTAGCAGCATGAATGACATAATGAGATGGCTTAACTGGCACCGAGGCTATGATATATGTTCGTTCGACATCTTTGATACATTGCTCCGTAGAAGAATTGACCCACCAGAAGTCATCAAGCTCCTCGCTTCACAGCATATGTCAGAGCTCTTGGCACGATTAGGAATCAGTATAGGCTCCGAGGAAATATTAGCACTAAGAAATAAGGCAGAAGAATGGCTACGCTATGAAGCCAAATTACAAGGTAAGGATGGCCAGTGTCACCTGACTGACATCGTCAAACGAATGCTCATCGAAATGAAGGCAGATAATATACTTAACTGGAGAGACATTGTCAACTACGAAATGACGTTGGAGAGGAAGGCAACTGAACCGATGCCAGGGTCACTAGAAATCCTCACCTATCTCAAATCACGTGGTAAACGGGTGGTTGGTATATCAGAGACTTATCTCGCGGAAGACCAGATAGCTACTTTGTTACAGTGTCATGGCCTGATTCAATACATTGACGAACTTTATGTTTCATCTGACATAGGGAAAGGCAAACTTTCAGGGAAACTATTCCAACACGTTATCGAGAACGAGGGAACCAGAATAGTCCATATCGGAGACAATTACCAGCTTGACTACGCTAAACCGAGAAGTCTTGGTATAAAAGCTTTGTGGTTTCACAGCAAGAGCGAGGCGCTAAGAAAAAGCAAGCTGATGAGATTGCGAGCCAGTTCAAATAAGTTAGATTATGTGAACACTGTTATAAGAAGCGCTAATAGACATCAGAGCGTGCTTTATCAAATGGGTTACGAGATCCTCGGACCTGCGTTAACCGTATTTATTCATAACATGGTGGAGCTAGCTCAAAAGGATGGCATAGAAATGCTATTTTTCGTAGCCAGAGACGGCTATGCCATGAAGAAAATATATGAGACACTAAGGGATGATATGTACGCTGACCGTAGACTGCCTCCCGCAAAATACATGTGCATAGGCAGGGAGCCTGTAAGGCTAGCCTCGCTAAGCAAACTGACTGTGACTGAGATATTAGAAATACAAGCTTATATGATAGGATCTGGCAAAAGGAACATAACCTTGCGCGATGTCCTTCGCAGCTATGGGATGGAGGCTGATGATTTCAATCGTAACGTAAATAAGTATGACATTGATTTTGATGAGATTATTGTGGACCCTTGTCAAAACAATAGACTGCAAGAAGTTCTGCAGAGCACTAACTTCCGCAACTTTATACAAGAGAAAAGCGACGAGGCTAGGAAACTGCTGCGGGATTATTTGGTTAATATCGAGTTCTTCAGAAAACATCGGGTGGCGTTTGTGGATGGGCAATCGGAGGGCCTTACCAAATTGCTTCTAGAGCGTGCCTTAGCTGAGGATGGTGGTTACCCTATTACATATGGTTACTATTTTGACCTAGTTAACTTGGGTGCACGTAAAGCTGGTGCCAACTTTGGGTTATCTCGAGTCAAAGGGATAGTTAGTGACTGGCAAATATCCGGTCAACTCGCTCAGCTTCCTTTTATTAACATAGGGGTGCTGCTTGAGATATTCGCGCACCCTAACCATGGGCTCACTGTTGGGTATAAAGAAGTCAATGGCAAAACAGTGCCATTGTTCAGAAGGACGCCCCAAGAAAGTCAATATCCGATTACTTCGCAGGGTTTACAGGGGGTATTAGCTTATGCCAAGGACTATAGCATTTATTATGGACTGCACAATTATAGCGCTGAGGAACTGTTAGAATGTCTAAGAACTCATATAGTTAACTGGGTGCGGCATCCGCCCAGAAGACACGCAAAAGCGCTGGCGAATATGTTTTGGACGAACGACTGGCCGTATCAAGTCAACTACGCTCTAGGGCAGAAATTAGATGCTTCAGACATAATTCACCCATGGCGATTGAAGGGGAAAGTTGCTTCCTCGAGGTGGCCTGAGTTTACGTTAATGTCGGCCCCGTACTCAATTTTTCTGGCCAATAGAGTCCTCAACTTCATAAATATACGTTTGGCAGCTTCATTACGTTTAATTCGCCATATCGTGGGTCTTCAACGCGGAGATTTGGAGTAATCAAACAGCTGAGTTAATCTTAATGGCGTAGATTTCTCTAATGGGGTTAAGTTTCTTGGTTCGTGGACGTATCATGTAGTAAATAGAACCTAATTTCGGGAGTAGTTTGGCAGGGATAACAGCTCTGGCACCCTTTCCCAGGGACGACAGGATACCATTTGGTGACCTCCTGGAACTCTCGGTGCGGGAAATTGCATTAGTGGGGAAAGGCAGAAGCTCATCAGCGCTCCTGATTCTTGTAAGCTGTTTCCCTATTCTATACATCTCATAACCGAACGAGGCCAGAAGTTGGTACAACTCTATCCTCTCCGCGTTGCTTTCCACATCTACATCCATTAGCAAGTGCAGACAGTTATTCCTCAGAGTGCGCTCAGCTCCTCTCAGAACGGAGATTTCGCTCCCCTCGACGTCAATTTTGATAATATCTACGTGACGAATATCTAGGTCATTTAAGATATGATCCAACGTATGTATCGGTACAGTGATCGGTTTCCGCTGGAATTGAGCGTACCACGGTGAGCGAGAAACCAACGACCCCATACCTCCGCCGGGATAGAAAGTGGCTGTGCCCTCCCTATCCGAAAGGGCAAATTGGTGCACTTCTATAGATTTGAATTCATTTAGCCTGACATTTTCTCCGAGCAGCCTTCTATTGTCAGGATCGGGTTCGATTGCGAGTACCCTTCCTTTGTCATGCATTAGCTTGGCCATCAGGATAGAATAGTTGCCCTCACACGCGCCTATATCTATGGCAATCATCCCCTCCTTCAACAACTGATGGAATAATCTGGTTTTCCAGTATTCATATACCCCCAGCGCCATATCCATAGAAATAGGGTGCAAGAATAATGGAATATTTAGTTTTGCGCCATAATACCTAACTGAGAAATATCTATCAGGCAAAAGTAGAGGTATCTGCGTTAGAAAGATAATTCTGGAAAAAAGCAATTTTAAGGTGACCGTAACAGGGTAGTCTCTCAGCCTTTCTCCGTAATAATTTCCCCACATAAATCGCCATGCCACTAAAGTCCTGAACCTGCCCAGCCGGGTTCTTGCAAAATCACGTATTGCAATTACCGCTGCCGTTAATATTTTCATGTGTTATATGCATCCAATTTATTTGTGCTATATTTTATTATCGTCTGAGAAACCCAACTTTCCAGAGGATTTCTGCATAATATGCCGTTACGCGTCCTCAAAGGAGATTAATCAAGGATTAAAGCTTTGTTCAATTGGTGATCTATTCCTTTAAAGGCTCTCGTCTATAGTTTTTATCTCAGCATTGATTTTAAAAGGTAGACCTAAGAAATAACTGATTCTTTTGTAGAGCTTCACCAAAATGATACCACTAAAGTGCCATTTTCTGTGATACAGAAGTAGGCCAAATTGTTTTCCCCGTATACACCTCATATGGAACTCGGTATTTAAGAGCCTGATGTGGCCGCACGAGATTGTAATCTTGCCTGAACAAGTCCAGATGGGACTGAGCATCCAATGGATCAAGGTAATCGTGAAGGTAGATTTCATCCTCCTTGATAGTGCGAATCAAACGCTCAACCATGCCTGTTGTCTGAGGGTGGTGACTACGGCCACGGATGTGGAAATATGGGCTCATTTCCAGGTAGCGCGCTGTCTGCCGGGCGGTCATCTCCGGGCCATTGTCGGTGACCAGGGTGATAACCTGCTCTGGGGTCAGGGTAGTTAGTTTCATCGCTTCTTCCAGGGCATCCTCAAGCCCGCCAATTAATGAATCTGCGCTCATATCTGGACAAATCTTTAGCACAAGGATATAGCGAGAGTAATAGTCCATTATCAGGAGCAGCGGCTGGAGCGAGTAGCCAGGGATATTGACAGAAGTGAAGTCAGCCTGGAAAAGTTGGTTGGGGCCAGATGGCTTGACCAAGTATTCCTTTCGACCCAGGAATGCCTCTTTCATTTCTGCGTAAGATGGGTGTGGCAAAAGCAAGTCGCCCTTTCTTAGTTCTCGATAAGCCGTGGATATTGACTTATTATAACCTGATACTTTTGCCTTTGCCCAGACACGCTGGTATCTCAGCGAAGGATTGGACTCAGCGATGGTGCGTAGAATTGGGTTCACTATAACCATATTTGTACTCTCTGCCCTCTGGGCACTCATGCCAAACATATGACGATAATAGGTCGAGCGATTTATACTCAACAAGTGACAGACTCTACGGATTGATACTCCTGACTGGCGTCTCAGGGCCTCTATTTTCTTCAAGTCCGCTTGCCTCGGCCAAGCCCCCCTTTTAAAAGGCGGTTGGTTAGGCGCTCTTCAGCCAGCATACGCTTTAGCTCATCGTTTTCAAGCTGGAGATGTCTGATATGGCAGCTTTCTGCCCGCCTGCCTGTTTCTAGGGCCAGTCTGCCTCCCTCCAGAAAGCGCTTGCGCCACAGGTAAACCATGTTGACTGATACCCTTTGCGGCGGCAGATTTCCCTGAGGCTTGTCACCCCCTGCATTGCCGCCATCACTACTGCCAGCTTCTCTTCTGTACTGCACCCCTTGGCCATCTCTCCTCCTGATGGCCACTTTGTACCTCAGAAAACGTTTCACTTCAACTGGTATAGCTTTTTCATGAAGCAGTACAGATGCACTACTAGGAGGGCAAGAAAGCAGCCCCTTCCTGACACTGACTACCTTCCCACAGAGCTCTGCTTCTCAACAGGGACTATAATAAAACAGCCAGAGAGCAGAGCAGGGGCCTCCAAGTGTCCATTAATCTCAATGGCCAAACCGTCTCACTATTGTTGACTACATACATAGAAAGGATCTCACAGCGTGACAAGTTATCTTGAACCTCTGTTTCGAATTATGTCCGCTACGTTCCTAATTCGCTGTTTTTCGGCGCTACTTCTCACTTTGCTTGCGAAAACCCCTTCATCACATATATGGTTATTTAGCAGTTGTTTCAGTTGAACAACGGTCTCCCGATTATTACCTACCTCCAGCCTTCTATTGTTAACCCAATCCATCAATTCAAGCTTTTCTACAGCTTTATTATCATTTGCTAAGATTTGGTCTACTTTTAGCTTGTGAATACCTTGCCTTACGGTAAACGTCCTATGACTACTCGTGTATCCAGGACTTCTATCCAACAGACCTTTGGAGGCCCAAGCCTCAGAAAAGAGTGGCCTTTGCAGATACTCTCCCATATCAGCGTCAGTCCTGCATATAGCAGACCTTAAGGATAGTCCTCTATTGCTAGTAGGTATGTCCATACCAAGTAGATCACAAATGGTAGGGAATATGTCTATAGTGGATACGGGCACAGATACACTTTTAGCTTGCATTAGAGCGGGACAGCAAAAGAGCAAGGGAACATGGAGCAGTCTATCGTTACTAGATGCGCCGTCATGCCCGAAATATCCTTCTTCCATGAATTCTTCACCATGATCCGCAGTTATGACTATGATCGAGTCCTGCAAGAGCCCGCTTGTTCCAAGGGCCCCAAAAATTTCAGCTATGAATGTATCTGTCATCCTCAGCGATTCAACGTATAGGTTCTTGAGCTTGGCGCAAGTCTTTTTATTCACGAACCTTGAAATGGCTCTCGCATTCAGGAAGTCTACCTCTTTGTCACTGAACCTATTGCAGTTCTCAACTGGTATGTAGGGCATGTGGTTAATAACGGTATGGATCCACAAGAACTGGGGGCGCTTAAATTCTCTGTTTATGAACTCCAAGACGTCATCTCGAAACCGGTGGTACACGTCTCTTTGTCTTTTGAGGCTTGCGCCTTCCCTGCCCTCTCTTGTGACATACAATCTAAGGAACCTGAGAACACTCAGGCAATATTTACCACAGCTTCTTATGAAGCTACTTCTTGTCCATATAAATCGAAGCTTCGAGATAATTCTCTGCATTAGTGGCCCATATTGTTGCGATAAGGCATATTTCTCCCTTTCTGCTCCTCTTCGACAGAGTACCGTGTTTTCAATCCTAGAACCGAATTCTCCCTTCGGCAGATTTAAAATATGTTTTGCATTGTCTGCATGAAGACCATACCCGAAGTATGGGGTGAGCAGCACATTTGCATGGTTGATCTGGGCAGTATTGTATCCGTGATCTTTGAGCACCTCATCGATAGCTCTTACGCCTCTGGGTATACCTATGCCGAAATGATAGGGGTATATCCCAGCGATAATTCCCGGGAAGGCAAAGAAGGTGGCCGGACCAGCAGAAAAAGCATGTTCAAATGATACAGACTGGCTCTTCAATGCTCTCAAAAACGGGAGACTATCAATATTCTTCACAAAAAGTTCATAACTGAAGTCGTCTAGGGTTATGAGGATGACATTCATTGGTGATTTATCTTTTATCATATGGATTTATAACCTAATGCAAGTCATAATTTCGGCCTTTTCTGTGCAGTAGACCACTGATTGTTCCCATGACAATGGGCACTGCAAATCTGTTATAGCTTGGTTGTAGCTTGGATATAGAAATAAATAGCAGATCAATTATTTCCCTGATGTAATGCAACAAGACCATAGGTATATATTTCGGGAAGTACTTCTTCAGTATCAACATGTGATTCCTATGCGAATAATATAAAAATTTAGTATAAGCTAAGGTCTTTAACAGCCCTGTGTAGTGCGTTACGAGTTTATCTGCAAACATGCAAACCTTGTAGTCAGTGCCTTTCCTTACTCTAAGGCAAAATTCGACATCTTCGTGATACATATGAAAAGACTCATCTAGAAGTCCAACTCTGTCAAACACCTCTCGCCTGTAGAAGGCAGCAGTGCCTGCAACGAAATCTACCGGTCGTATTCCTTGAAAATCGTCTCGGAGGTTTATATGTACTCCTTTCTTAAACATGCCCCCCGAGAACCAGTTCTTACCCTGAGGGTCTACTATGATGCATGATAATATTCCAATGGATTTGTCGTTATCCATAATCTTAACATTTTCTGCTAAGAAATCGCTTGTAACCAGAGTATCATTGGTTAGAATGCAAATATATTCTGCCTTTGCTAGCCTTATTCCTTTATTACAAGTTCTGACGAAGCCTATGTTCTCTTTGTTCTCGATCAACCGCATATTCTTGTGGTCTTTGATGAATCCGCCTATATTCGGTAGAATAGCTGACCTGTCAGGTGAGCAATCATCAATGATTATTACCTCGTAATCATGGAATTTCTGGCTTGCGATACTTTGCAAAAGTCTACCTATATGTTCCTTTCTATCATAGTTTGGAATTATGACGCTAACCCTGTGCTTGTTTTCTTCCATATTAATGTTCTGCGGTCATTCTAGCAACAACTTCGTTGACAGAATATTACGATATCGTTACATGTTACTATTCTATTTCAATATAAGTTCCTTTTCAATCCCGATTCGCGGCTACTACGCAAATATGAAATGACGCATCTTATGCAGTCAGAAGAGCGTGTGGAAGCTGAAAACAACTCTTACATGCAACATTGACCTGCCCCCGGAAATGGTACCACTTACAGAGTTAGAGTTACGAGCATTTTAGCTTCAGGAGCTGGCGGCTTGTAACGTAACGAGCTATGCGGCCGGAACTGATTATATTCCTTCCTCCAATCGGCAATCAATACCTTAGCCTCGGTCAGTGTGGTGAAGATTTCCCGGTTGAGCAGTTCATCCCTCAATTTGCCGTTGAATGACTCGATATACCCGTTCTCCCAGGGGCTGCCTGGCTCGATGAAGAGCGTCTTTACACCCAGGCGACTTAACCATCTTCTGACCTCCCTCGCGGTAAACTCCGGGCCATTATCGGAGCGGATATGCTCCGGAATGCTCCTCAGTACAAACAGGTTAAACAACTGGTCGATGACATCCTGCGCCGTGATGCGCCGCTCGACCAGTATTGCCAGACATTCCCGGGTGTACTCATCGAGTATAGTCAGTATCTTGAAGGCTCTGCCTTCAACCGTTCTCGACACCACGAAATCATAGCTCCAGACATGGTCCTTATGTTCAGGCCGGAGCCGGATACAAGAGCCATCACTAAGCCATAGCCGTCCCCGCTTGGGTTGTTTCTGGGGCACCTTCAAGCCTTCTTGTCTCCAGATTCTTTCCACTCTCTTGTGATTCACCTGCCAGCCTTTGTCCTGGAGTAAAGCCGTTATGCGGCGGTAACCATACCTGCCGTACTTAGTTGCCAGGGTAGTGATATCGGCCACCAGCCTTAATTCTTCCGGGCTTGTCTCATGACTACGGCGCTGGGTGTTTCTGGCTTGTCCCAGCACCAGGCAAGCCCGCCTCTCGGAGACTTTAAGCTGCTCACTTACTCTGGTGATTACCTGACGTCTCCGTGACGGGCTTAGAAGTTTCCCCGGGCAGCCTCTTTAAGGATGGCATTGTCCAGTGAGATATCAGCTACCAGCTTCTTCAGCCGGGCGTTCTCCTTCTCCAGTTCCTTGAGACGCCTAGCCTGCTCCACCCGCATGCCACCGTATTCTCTACGCCAGCGATAATAGGTCTGCTCGGTGACACCCAGCTTCCTGCTAGCTTCACCTACTGTGGCGCCCTGGCTGAGCAGTACCTCAGCCTCACGCAGCTTGTTGATGATCTGTTCGGGTTTGAATGCCTTTTTAACCATTGGCTGCCCCCCTCTTTATTGTATTTCCAGTCTAACATTAAAACTGGTGCCGTTTTTGGGGGGCAGGTCAGGAGGATATCCTGAATCGGAGTTTTCTCCACGGACATTACCACGACGTTCCTCCTGGCACATTAGATGTTACGAGTTAAATCTATCGTAGCACCCCACGTTACTGATTGCAAGCCGAATCGAGAATGGGTAGTGGGTCAATTTGAACGATGAACCCTATATATGCAGCAATCATATTTTGACCATAATGGCCTGACCCGTTTGCAGAGCTATTGGGGTCTCAGGCTTACCTTCAAAGAATTCATCTGCTGCTTTCTTTTCAGATTCCTTGAAGAAAGGCCAACCATAGTCATCAAAAATCATGATACCTCCTCTAGACATTCGATTGTAGAAGAAATTTAGACAATCTTTTGTCGTTTGATAGAGGTCAACATCTATATGAACAAAAGCGAATCTCTTATCTTTCACATTTTCCAAGGTATTAGGAATAAGCCCCGGGTGGAAAACTACAAAAGGAAAATTTCTAAGATACGCTTTAACGGCAGATAAAGAAGTATCACTGAATCTACCCTCCTTAAGGCCGCTTGGGTCATGGTTCGCCATAGCTGGCATCCCAGTGAAGGTATCAAATAGATGTGTCTCTTTGTCGTGGACAGAGTTACTAGCTAAAGTCTCAGCGATTAGAAAGGCACTACCACCTTTATAAACCCCGCACTCGGCAAAATCACCTTGTAGATGTAAACAATGAAGGCAAAACTCATAGACTACATAACATTGATTCTCCTTTAGCAACGTATAGTCTTTCACCTTCGCATATTTCTCTTGGAACCAGTCCTCGAACCATGGGGAGTATGTGTAGTGCGTATACGGATAGCAGAGGGTATACTTTCCCCTCTTACTGCCCATCTTGCCGATTCGAATCACTTCATATCCAAGTCTGTGAAACATCATCAGGACAATGGTCTTATAATCCATGACATTGCCTCCCTTGTTTCTAGGTAGTTAATGAAGCTAGTTTTCTGGAACTTCTTGAGGCTGTAGATACCCACGGGCAAATCCCGTAGAACTCTGCCCTTCGGCTTATTTAGGTTATTAGATGAATAATAGACCACCTTATATCCTTGTCAGTCTAATGATAGCTTGTTGAAGATAAGAGCGTCAAGTGTAATGTGGATAATATTTACAGTTATTTTCACGCTTTCATGTACATATACCTCTCATCGGAAATCATGTTGTAGCTACCTTACCTCCTTCGGTAACAATAATTATGACTCAATGCGCAATATGCAAAAGTTCAGAAACATATTGGACTCCCGGGGAGGTGAAAAAGGGGAGCCCTGGTGAAACGGATCTACGTGGCGGTTAGCTCGGTAAAGGGCTATAGTCATGTCATGAAGTATCTCGATGACATAACCAGCCATCCACAACGGGAGTGCATTGAACAAAGGGTAGAGATAATCAAGTTCTTTGATGACTATGGGGAAGATGCAACCAGGAGGGCATTCGGCAAGAGTCGTTCCAGCGTCTATCTCTGGAAACAGAAGCTGAACAAGGCTGGAGGCAAACTATCTGCAATAGCCCCGGGCAGCCGCGAAAACGGATTGTCGATCCCTTTGTGCAGGATTTCATCATCCGCTACCGGACAGCCCATCCCAGGGCCGACAAGACTTCTATTACCCCCGTCTTGGCCACCTCCTGCGAGTTAGCCGGAGTTAGGCCAGTTTCCGAGTCAACCGTCGGCCGAATCATTCACGACCTAAAGGAAAGTCGCCTGATCCCCAAGGCCACCAAGCTCAGCATAAATGGCCGGAGTGGTAGACTAATAGCCAGAGAGCCGCGGACCATCAGCAGGAAAATCCGGCGCAAAGGCTTCACTCCAAAGCTCCACGGCGATCTGGTCCAGATGGATACCGTCGCCTTATTTGTCGATGGCCTCAAGCGCTATATCTTCACCGCCCTGGACGTAAATACCAGATTCGCTTTCGCCTGTACTTATCCCTCCACTTCGTCAGTCAATGGCAGGGATTTCCTTCACAAGTTCCTTGAGGTGGCTCCCTTCAAGGTCACTCGCTTCCAGACTGATAATGGTCGTGAGTTCCAGAAGCACTTCGCTGAGTGTTGCCAGGCCAACCATCTAGTGCATTTCTTCAACTATCCCAAGCATCCCCAGTTCAATGGTCATCTCGAGCGCTTCAACCGCACCCTTCAGGAGCAGTTCGCCTACTGGCACCTGGATGAGGTAGATGACCCCGCTACCTTCAACCGTCCCTTAATGCAATACCTGCTCTGGTACAATACGGAGAAACCCCACCGGGCTATTGGCAATCATGTAGAGCTTCACCAAAAATATACCACTAAGGTGCCATTTTCTGTGGTACATAAGTAAGCCAAATTGTTCTCCCCGTATACACCTCATATGGTACTCGGTATTTAAGAGCCTGATGTGGCCGGACGCGATTGTAATCTTGCCGGAACAAGTCCAGATGGGACTGAGCATCTGACGGATCACAGTAATCGTGAAGGTAGATTTCCTCTTCCTTGATAGTGCGAATCAAACGCTCAACCATGCCTGTTGTCTGAGGGTGGTGACTACGGCCACGGATGTGGAAATATGGGCTCATTTCCAGGTAGCGTGCTGTCTGCCGGGCGGTCATCGCCGGGCCATTGTCGGTGACCAGGGTGATAACCTGCTCCGGCGTCAGAGTAGTTAGCTTCATCGCTTCTTCTAAGGCATCCTCCAGCCCACCAATTAAGGAATCCGCACTCATATTCGGACAAATCTTCAGGACAAGGAGATAGCGAGAGTAATAGTCCATTACCAGGAGCAGCGGCTGGAGCGGATAGCCTGGGATATTGACGGAGGTGAAGTCGGCCTGGAAAAGCTGGTTGGGGCCAGATGGCTTTACCATGTATTCCCTTCGGGCCAGAAACGCCTCTTTCATTTCTGCGTAAGAGGGGTGTGGCAAGAGCAAGTCTCCCTTACTTAGTTCTCGATAAGCCGTGGATAGTGACTTATTATACCCTGAGGCTTTAGCCTTTGCCCAGACACGCCGGTATCCCAGCGAAGGATGGGACTCAGCGATG
>Ga0315289_10007761_pt1 | contig 15598 bp, 19 predicted proteins | sample YL17G11_40_MG_FD_203452 | JGI IMG/M metagenome (GOLD analysis project Ga0315289, IMG submission 203452) | Sediment microbial communities from Yellowstone Lake, YNP, Wyoming, USA - YL17G11_40 | ecosystem: Environmental > Aquatic > Freshwater > Lake > Sediment | place: USA: Wyoming | collected... | reverse complement strand
AAGCAGTTTAATTACTTGTTTTTTGCCTTTGTGGCTGGGGGTTAGGAATCTAAAGCGGGCTGAATTCTAGAAAATTTAATCACTGATTTTACGGATTTTTATACGGATTAAACGGATAACGAAATATTTCCATAAATCCGTGGCAATCCGTAAATTTATCCGTGGTAATCTGTGATTAATAAATTTTAAGAGGAGACAAGATGAAAATAAAAGATACCGAAATACGAGTTATTCAAGGTGATATTACAGAGTTAGGCGTGGATGCAATTGTAAACGCGGCTAATAATAAATTAGTTATGGGCGGAGGGGTTGCCGGTGCCATAAAAAAAGGGGGAGGAAAATCTATTGAGGAAGAAGCAATAAAATTAGGCCCGATTAAGATTGGCGAAGCAGTGGTAACTGGCGCAGGGAATCTTCCTGCAAAATTTGTGATTCACGCTACGACCATGGGCTTAGATTTTGTGACGGATGAGGCCAAGATCAGGGATGCAACTGCCAATGCACTTAAGCGAGCAGATGAATTAAAAATTAAATCCGTTGCCTTTCCGGCGATGGGTTGCGGGGTGGGAGGATTTTCCTACCGTGCGAGTGCTAAGATTATGAGTCAGGAGGTTTTAAAATTCTTGAGAGCAAAAGATACCAGTTTAAAAGAAATTATATTTGTCTTATTTGATAAAGAGGCCTCTGATATTTTTACAGAGAATGTATTTGGTTATATTGATTATATTCAGACCAAACTCAGTCAGGGACCATTTTCTACGGTGGATATCATAATAGAGATTAAAGAAGGTATTGTCTTAATTGAGAGGAGTAATCCCCCTTTTGGCTGGGCAATTCCCGGAGGATTTGTGGATTACGGAGAAAGTTTGGAAGTTGCAGCGGCCCGGGAAGCAAAAGAAGAAACCGGTTTAACTGTAAAAGAATTGAGGCAATTTCATAGCTATTCTGACCCAGATAGAGACTCGCGTTTTCATACTATAGCTACGGTTTTTATAGGAAATGCAACCGGAACTCCTAAGGCAGACAGCGATGCGAAAGATTTAAAGATTTTTAAGTTAAGCGAGATTAAAGATTTGAATCTAGCCTTTGACCATAAAAAGATTTTAGAAGACTACATTAACTGGAAGAAGAAGAATTAAAATGAAATTTCTAAACGCAGATGGTCGCAGATGCAAGATTACCAATAGATATATAACGCAGATATACGCAGATTTTTATTTTAAAAATAATCTGCGAGAATTTGCATTTGATTTGCGAAATCTGCGTTAAACAATTGTTTCTATTAACAATTGGAAGAAGGAGGATTAAAATGAAACCCATAAACAAACCAAAGTATAAATTCGACGTTAAAAAGATTGATATCAATACGGTCGAAAAAAAGGATAAGGACTTAACAGTCGAAGAATTATATATCGAGATGTTGCGTTCAAAATCCAGACACAGACGCAGGTGATTGATTAGATTAAGTAAATAAAACTTAAATGTTATTCCAAAATCCACGTTTAAGGGATAGCAGGGTGTAGCAAGGGATAGTAAGGGTAAGGAGGGGGGATTTTTTAAAACTCCCTTACTAACCCCTTCTAACCCATCCTGACCCTTTCTAGCCCTTAAACCTTTCGTTTGCTGGATTAGTCATAAATTGATGAAGAGATAAATGAGTGATACAAAGATAAGTCAAATTTTACTTGATATCTATGGCCGGCTCTACAAAAAATTTGGACCGCAGCACTGGTGGCCGGGGAATACTCCTTTTGAGGTGATGGTAGGGGCAATTCTGACTCAAAACACTAATTGGACAAACGTAGAGAAGGCCATAAATAATTTAAAAAAGGCAAAAGTTTTAAGCCCGATAAAACTAAAGAAGATTAACACTAGAAGACTGGCTAAATTAATCAGGCCTGCAGGTTATTTCAATATCAAGGCTAAACGTCTGAAAAATTTTATTAATTTTTTATTTTCAGAGTATAAAGCAAATCTAGAAAGGATGAAGAAAGTGGATCCCTGGGGCCTGCGCACAGATCTTTTGCAGGTGAATGGTATTGGCCTTGAGACTGCAGATTCCATTTTGCTTTATGCCCTTAATAGACCTGTTTTTGTGGTAGATGCCTATACTAGACGCATGCTTCTGAGGCATCATTTGATTGATGAAGATGCCACTTATAGCTTAATACAAGATATATTTCTGGATAATCTTAATACCGATGTAAAATTATTTAATGAATTCCATGCCCTTATTGTACGTCTGGGAAAGGAGATTTGTAGACCAACACCTAACTGCTCAATTTGTCCTCTAGAAGATTTAAAAAAAGAACTTAAAATAAGCTGTGATTCTTGCGGCAAGGAGCTATTACATCCCCGCCAACGCTATATCCTAAAAATAGAACTCTATGCCAGCCCCCAAGTTGAAATTACCAAAGATGATTTGAAAAATGATGCCAAGACGGAAATGAAAAGATTGCTCGACCAGATAAAAGACCAGGATACTAAAAGACTGGAGGAAGAAGTATACACTAGTTATAAATTGACCGTCTGTAAACAGTGTCGGGATATTTTTAATCAGAGGATTAAGAATAAGGAATTTGTTTGATAAAGTAATTATGAAAAATATAAAGATAAGAGTTGCTGATTTAGAAGTTAAGGCGCAACTTAATAATTCAAAGACCGCCTCTTTAATCTGGGACAGTCTTCCTCAAGAATCCTCTGTCAATACCTGGGGAGATGAGATATATTTCAATATTCCGATAAATACAGGTTTAGAAAATGGCGTTGATATTGTGGAGATAGGCGATTTGGGATATTGGCCAGACGGACCAAGTTTTTGTATCTTTTTTGGGCCAACGCCCATTAGTAAGCCCGGGAAAATCCGACCCGCCAGCAAGGTAAATTTGATCGGTAAGATTATCGGGGAGGCAAAGGTATTTAAAAAAGCCAAGGCAGGTCAGACGATTATTGTAGAGAAGTCAAATGAAGACATAACTTATGGAGCACGGAGTGCGACATAAGTTATTTGTCTGAATTTATCCCCCACCACTTTTTGAGAGAGTACTCGAGATAAAATGAAAGGTAACTTTTGGAATAATACCTTAAATATTAAAGCCACACCAATTATCCCGAATATGATTACTCATAGAAGTTGTATTTCGGGATCCCGATGCTATTCTTACGAAGTCGCTACATTCGGGGCAAAAAGTGGTGGGGGATTTTCCCGCATAATAGTTTTTTGATAGTGGCGGGATCCCGCCTCGTCATTTATAGATTCGAGGCGGGAAATTCGCAGACGTCCGTAACTTAATCAATGGCGGACTACAATTTACGTCGTCTTCAACTCCATAAATTGTCTGCTCATTAAAAAAGGAGAAAGCAATGATTTGGATTATAGTAATTGGTTTTGTTGCAGGGCTAGGTTTGATAGTCTATTTTATGCAAAAGAATTCCCATCAGATGAATACGCATTTAACCTCGATGATGGACCAGGTAAATAAGCAGCTTAATACTATAATGCAGCAGGTAAATGAGCGGATAAAAGAGGTTTCTAGTGTCCTATCTGATACCCACCGCACCGTGGGAGAGCGACTTGATTCCGCCACCAAGGTTTTTGGTAATGTCCAGGCCTCTTTAGGAAGGCTTGAAGAGACAAATAAAAGAATCGTGGAAATAAGTGCGGATATATCAGGTCTGCAGAATTTACTACGCGCCCCGAAATTTAGAGGCGAGTTAGGCGAGACCTTATTAGGGAATCTGCTTAGTCAGGTATTACCCAAAGAAAACTTTTTCTTGCAGCACCGCTTTCGTAGCGGAGATACGGTAGATGCCGCAGTAGTAATTGGTAAAAACCTCTTGCCCATTGATGCTAAATTCCCCTTAGAAAATTTTAAGAAATTCCAGGAGGCAAATTCTGACGATGAGAAAAAGAGCACTTGGCGACTATTTGTACGCGATGTCAAGAATCGTATTGATGAGATATCCAAGAAATATATCCTGCCGGATGAGGGGACATTTGATTTTGCCCTGATGTATATTCCCGCAGAGGCAGTTTATTCTGAATTTTCTCAGGATGAAGAGATAGGCAATTTTGCCAAAAATAAAAAGGTAATCAGTGTCTCGCCCAATACCTTCTATGCGTATCTTCAGGCCATCTGCCATGGTTTGAAAGGCATTAACATTGAACGCAATGTACGTAATATCATTGCCCAGTTAGAGAGACTGCGCATTGATTTAAAGAAATTCCAGGAAGACTTTGAGCTTGTAGGCGGGCATCTTTCAAATGCCGCCAAGAAATATAATGACGCCAGGACAAGACTGGAACATTTTACTGACAAGCTAACGTCAACCGCGCAAACCAGAGAAATTGAACAAAAAGATAATTTATAATGGCAATACGTTTAGAGACTAATCTAAATTCAGTAATTAAAATAAACCATTACTATTATTTCCCGAGATTAAATTCAAATAATTTAGTGGCTGTCTTTAGCGATAAAACATTTAATTTAGGATTTGATAACAATCCTAAATTAATAGAAAATAGAAAAAAATTCTTAAGCCAGCTATCTATAGATTCCCGAAATCTCGTCTGCACAAAACAACCACATAATAACCAGGTAAAAAAGGTAACTAGTTCTGATCGTGGTAGGGGTGCGGCAGATTACAATGACGCCTTAGATGCTTATGATGCACTAGTTACTAATGAAAAAGATCTAGTTTTAGCTATCTTTACTGCGGATTGCCTGCCGATTTTCTTTTTTGACCCAGAGCATAATGCTATTGGTATAGCTCATGCGGGTTGGAGGGGAACCAAAGGCGATATTGCTAAAAATACTATAAATAAGATGAAAGAGGAGCAAAACACTAGGCCCGAAGATTTAATCGTAGGATTCGGCCCTTGCATTTGCAAAGATTGCTATGAGGTTGGCAAAGAATTTAAGAATTATTTCAGCGATGGACTGATTGAGAAAGAGGAGAAATTTTATTTAGATTTAATTAAATTAAATAGGATACAGCTTTTAGACGCGGGTGTGAGAACCGATAATATTATAGGTTCTAGCTTTTGCACATCCTGTCATAATGATGAATTCTTTTCCTATCGCAAAGAAAAAACTTCCTGCGGCAGGATGATGTCATTGATCATGTTAAAATAAGTGAAGACATAAGTTATGGAACCCTCTTTATTTAAGGAAGAGGCGACATAACTTATATGTCCGAACTTACCCCCCACCACTTTTTGTAGATGTACTGGATTTATAGATATGTGGCGGGTAGCGAAATATACCTTTGATTTTATCTTGAAGGCATTTTCAAAAAGTGGTGGGGGGTTAAATTCGCGCAAGATAATTTACGTCGCACTTCGTGCTCTGTAAGTTATGCGCTCATTTAATGATACCATTAAAAGACGAAAATCCTACCAAGACCATTCCTATCATTACCATAACTATTATTTTAATAAACATACTCGTATTTCTCTATGAGTTAAGACTGGGTGATCAACTCGAAGATAAAATTAACCAATTTGCCGTTATACCTTATAACCTCATCCATTCAAATAACCCACAGGTATTACTCACCTTAATTACTTCCTTATTTTTTCATGGAGGCTTTATGCATGTATTTGGTAATATGCTTTATCTTTGGGTCTTCGGAAACAACATTGAGGATAGACTAGGGTCTTTCCGCTTTATATTCTTTTATCTTCTCTGCGGAGTTATCGCAACCTTGGGCTACATCATCACCGCCTCGAATCTTGAAATTCCCGTTTTAGGGGCAAGCGGAGCCATATCTGGGGTATTAGGGGCATATATACTTTTGTATCCCCGGGCAAGGATATTGGTTTTAATACCTTTCTTTTATATGTGGCGTATAGTTAAAATTAAGGCCTTTTGGTTTTTGTTATTTTGGATATTATTACAATTTTTATACGGAACAACTTCTCATGTTTTGCTAGAGACAACCGAAAAAGGCGGCGTTGCCTGGTTTGCGCATATCTTTGGCTTTTTTACCGGAATGATACTTGTAGGGATATTCTTAAAAAACAAAGATCCGAAGATAATCGATTATGGCGATGATAATCTCTAAGGAGATAATCGATTTTATCAAAGAAGGCTCTAAGCAGGGCAATATCATCTGTTTAACGGGCGCAGGAATTTCTGAAGAAAGCCTTGTACCCACGTTTAGAGGAAACGGCGGTCTTTGGCAAAAATACGATCCAGATATCTTCGGGACCCCGGGCGGTCTTATTTCTACTTTTTTTAGCTCGCCTGAGAAAATCGTAAATTTTATTCATGAATTTTATAGACCAATACTTGAGGCAAGACCCAATCCCGCGCATTTAGCTCTGGCTAAGATGCAGGATAAAAAAATTTTGGCTAGCATTATCACCCAGAATATCGACAACCTGCATCAGGAAGCCGGTAGTCAAGATGTAATCGAACTCCACGGAAATGCCTTTCGCAGGCGCTGCTTTCATTGTAATAAAACAATGGCTTTTACAAAACAGGATATCATTACATTCCTTAAAGAATTAGATGAATTCAGGCTCTCTCGGCCAAGATTATTAAGGGCGATGGGCAGATATTTTCCTAGATGTTTGTGTAGGGGCAGAAATAGAATTGACATTGTACTCTTCAAAGAAGAATTGCCGCAGCATGCACTCGAAGAATCATACAGACAGATAGATAAGGCCTCGATATTACTTTTAATCGGCACCTCGGGACTGGTTTATCCTGCAGCCGGACTTCCTTCTTTGGCGAAGTCAAAAGGCGTGGGTATGATTGAGATAAATACCGAATTCAGCGCCTTAAGTCCGATTTGTAACTATACCATAACGGGCCGGGCCGCAGAAGCCCTGCCCCAAATCTTAGAAAAAATAATTTAAAATATTTTTTCTCACAGATGGGCACAGATAAAAAGATATGGATGATCACAGATATCTGTGGTCATCTGTGAAAACGTGGATTTAACTTGAAATCTTGCGCTCATCTGTGTAAAGTTAGAAATTTATTTATGCAAAAAAAAGACTCCTATTGTAGCGGGATGAGACTAAAAGCCAGCATAATTGCAGGAATTAACTGGTTTAGTTTGTTTAAGAATGAGGTCGATGCCATTAATGTCTTTCCCGTGCCTGATGCAGATACGGGTAAAAATATTCATAGTACATTTTTATCCATATTAGAATATTTAAAAAAGGCAGACCATCATAGGGTTTGGGATGTAGCAGAAAAATCTGCCGAAGGAGCTCTTATGGGTGCAAGGGGCTGTTCCGGCATAATAATTTCTGGTTTCTTTAAAGGTTTTTCCGAGGTAGTTGGCTCAAGGAGTCGACTCAGTGCCTTAGATTTAGCGAACTGTTTCAAAGCGGCTTCTCTTAAGGCATACGAAACAGTGGTTGAGCCTCGTGAAGGTACAATCCTGACTGTAGCTAAGGATATGGCCAATGCCACACTAAAGGCAGCGAAGAAGATCCCCAGGCTTTCGGTGGTGATTAAGACCGCCTATGAGGTGGCTCGGGAGTCTCTTGAGGCTACGCCAAAAAAATTAGAAATCTTAGCTAAAAACGGGGTGGTTGATGCAGGCGGCTTGGGTCTGGTTTATTTCTTAGAAGGCATGGAGCGTTATAATTTTGGCCGCTCGATTAAGAAGGTTTCTGGAGACCACACCATTCTGGTCAGACCGTCGTTTAGTAAACAGACCATACCTTCAAGGTTCTGTGCAGAACTCATCCTTAGTTCAAATACAATCGAAAGAAGACGATTAGAAGATATACTGACTAGGCTGGGCGATAGCCTGATTATTTCGGGGCTAAAAGCTCCCACCGGGAAAGAAATGATTTATAAGATTCATATTCATACCAAAGAACCAAAATTAGTCTTGATGAAGTTATCAGAATTAGGCAGGGTAAATGAAATAAAAGTTGATGATATGCAAAAGCAGCATTTAGATTCCCTGAAAAAATGATTACTAAAATTTGAACGCAGATGGTCGCAGATATAACGCAGATGGTCGCAGATATGTTCAACAATAAATCTGCGTGTATCTGCGTTCGATTTGCGTGAATCTGCGTTAAAAGAATGGCTTTAGACAAAATTCATATCGTTACTGATAGCACAAGCGATTTATCCCGTCAATTATTGGATGCTAATATTACTATAGTTCCTCTGAAGGTATATTTGGGTGATAAAGAATACCTTGATAATATAGACATAACTCCCAAAGAGTTCTGCCACAAGATTAAGACCCAAGGGCTTTCGCCCCAGACATCCCAGCCGGCCCCGGGAGATTTTCTGCGTGTCTATAATAAATTAAAAGAGCAGGGAAAACATAAGGTGATCTCCATACATCTTTCTTCAAAATTAAGCGGCACGGTGCAGTCAGCTATTATTGCCTCAAAATTGATAGAAGGCCTGGAAATTCGGGTAGTAGATTCCCAGAGTGCATCTTTAGGCCTGGGGTTTTTGTGTCTGGCAGCAAGTAGGTATCTGAAAGAAATGATTGATTTCAACCAAATCATAGAAAGGATCGAGACAGATAAACTGGGAATTGAGGCATATTTTACTCTGGGCTCACTGGAATACTTGGAAAAGGGCGGAAGAATTGGTAAGGCCAGGGCATTTTTAGGAAAATTGTTCGGGTTTAAGCCGATTTTAACAGTGGTTGACGGAGAGATTCAGCCTGTGGCTAGGGTAAGCGGTGATTTTCACATGGCAATTGTTCACATGGCAAAATTAATCAAAGAAAAGATTGAGGCAAAAAAAGATTTAAGATTCTTGGGGGTAGTGCATTCCTGCGTTGAGAGAGAGGCTCAAATCCTGGTGAGATTACTAAAAAAGGATTTTAGAGATGCCGAAGTATCGGCATGCCGAAGTAATTCTGCAAAGAATCACAACAGTCGGCATATTGAGATTGCGGTTTCTGAATTAGGCTGCGTCTTAGGTTCCCATGTGGGGCCAGAAGCAATTGGGGTAGTGGCATTATAAAATCTATAGCCAGAGGTTTTAATTATTGGTATAATCAAATGCGGACATAAGTTATGAAGCTTTCTATTGTAAGGAGAGGCGACATAACTTATATATCCAAATTTGACCCCCCACCACTTTTTGTAGACGCACTGGATTTATAGAGATGATATGATAACGAGAAATGCTGTAATTCCAATTCAAAGGTTTTTTCAAAAAGTGGTGGGGGGTTCAATTCGCAGACGGCCTTCGGCCTACGACTTACGTCACTTCCGTTCCGTAAGTCGTCTACTCATTGAAGGAGGATAGAATCTATGTTCAAGATATTGGTTATCTATTATTCCCAGACGGGTAATACCAAAAAGATGGCTGATTCTGTGGCTGAGGGGATAAAAAAAGAGGGTGTAGAGGTGGAGATTGAGGATGTAAAAGATACCAAGTCTGAGGAGTTATTAAAATATGATGGTATTATTATTGGCTCCCCTACCTATTATGGTTCAATGGCAGCACCTATAAAGGGACTCCTGGATGATTCGGTCAAATTCCATGGCAAGCTCGATGGTAAAGTCGGGGCGGCATTTTCTTCGTCAGCAAATATTGGTGGCGGGAACGAAACCACTATTTTAGATATCTTGAATGCCCTGCTTATTCACGGCATGATTATCCAGGGAGACCCCTCCGGAGACCATTATGGCGCAGTTTCCATAGGTGCTCCTGATGCCCGCGCCAAACGTCAGTGCGAAAGACTGGGCAGCCGGGTTGCCAAACTGGTTAAGGTGATTAAGGGATGAAAATAGTTATTTTTATTACTGCGGCAAATAAAAAAGAGGCAAAACGAATCGCTAGCAGTTTAATAAAAGAGAAACTAGCTGCCTGCGTGAATATTGTCGAGAAGGTAGAGTCTCTGTTCTGGTGGCAGGCCAAGGTTGATCAAGCAAAAGAAGTCCTGCTTATTGTCAAGACCAAACAGCAACTATTAAATAAATTAATCAAACTGGTTAAATCCCTGCATAGCTATTCTGTTCCTGAAATCATTGCCTTACCCGTAATTGGCGGAAACCCCGATTATTTAAATTGGATAGATGACGTTACAAAATAATCTTTTTGATTATCTAACTGTATTTGGGGCTGGAGTATTTTTAAGTTTTTCTCCCTGCGTTTATCCTTTGATTCCTGTTACAGTCGGGATTATCGCTAAAGCTGCCGAAAATTCCAAGGCGAGGATTTTTCTATTAACGCAACTTTATGTCCTGGGCCTGGCCATAAGTTATTCTTGTCTAGGATTAATCGCTGCTCTTTCCGGAAAACTTTTTGGAACAATTGCCAGAAGTCCGTTATCAAACTTTGTGGTGGGCATTATATTCATCCTTTTGGGCTTGAGTTTATTAGGCGTGTTCAGACTACCCACAAGTATATTTAAGTTTCCCGATAGATTAAAAAACAAAGGAAATTTTTCTGTATTATTCCTGGGGTTTGTCTCTGGTCTGGCAATCTCTCCTTGCGTGACGCCTGTCTTGGCTTCTATATTGGTCTATATCGCCTCAAGACAGAATATCCTTTACGGAGCCAGCCTTTTATTTGTCTTTGCCTGGGGCCTGGGATTTGTTTTGATATTGGCAGGAATATTTAGCGGCTTCATTATGAATTTGCCAAAGGTCGGTATCTGGATGGTTTGGATAAACAAACTCTGCGGCCTTATCCTTATTGGCCTGGGAGGATATTTTCTGATTCAGATAGGAGGAATTTTACGATGAAGAACCTTTCAAGGTCCATAGTTTTTTTATTTATACTATTCTTGTCTTTTTCTTCCGTCCTGGCGATGGGCCAGATAGATAAAACAAAACAGGTAGAAAAAATTGCCCCCAATTTTAATCTTTCTGATTTAGATGGCAAAACCGTAACGCTGGCCTCTTTTAAGGGGAAAAACGTTATTCTTTTCTTCTGGGCTACCTGGTGTCATTTTTGCAGGAAGTCGTTGGTTGATTTAGAGGGAAAATTCCCTGCGCTAAAAGATAAAGGTATAGTGGTTTTAGGCATTGATATCGGCGAACCGAGCCAAAAGATTAAGAATTTTTTACAAAAGTATCCGGCAAGTTTCCCGGTACTGCTTGATGTGGAAGGCGGGATTGCCGAAGAATATAATGTAATCGGTATCCCTACATATGTATTTATAGATGCTAAAGGAAATATAAAATCTACAGATAATTCTTTGCCTACAAATTATACTAGTGTCTTTAAATAGTTAAGAAGAGAAATGGATTTTAAACCTAAGTGTTTAGCTACAGGTATCGGCAGTCTGCCCCATAGAGATATTGGGGCTGCCTTGGATTTGATATTGGAGGCTCTTACGCAGATTCCCTTCTGGCCGCAATTACCAAAATTGAATCCTCGGGAATCAATGGTTGCGCAGTTCGTTGAAGGACTCCCCCTTTTAAAATTTAAGGATAAAGAGGTTGTCTTTGATGTTTCAGTTGACAGAGACGAGGCTTTGTCTAAATTTTACGAGAGGATTATTGCCACTGATTTTAATTATTTCGCCATCAGCCAAGATTATGCTGCTGGCCTAGAAACATTTCTGGATAAATTAAAGATTTATCAACCTAAGACCATAGCATTCTTAAAAGGCCAAATCACCGGCCCATTTACCTTTGCTGCGAGTATAAAATTGTCTGATGGGAGAAACCTACTTTCTGATGCAATATTAATGGATGCAGTAGTCAATGGTTTAGGCATGAAGGCAGCCTGGCAGATAAAGAAACTTAAGACTTATAAATCAAAAGTAATCCTTTTCTTGGATGAGCCCTACCTGGGATGTTTCGGCTCAGGTTATACCCCGATCAGCCGGGAAGAAGTAATCAAGAGATTAAATGATATTATTGAGCCGCTAAAGGAAGAAGGCGTGCTTTTGGGAATTCATTGCTGCGGTAATACCGATTGGTCGATGCTGGCTGAGACTAAAGCTGATATTATCAGTTTTGATGCCTTTGGTTTCTTAGACAGGGTTATCCTATATGCTCAGGACTTAAATAAATTTCTTAGCCGCGGCGGGATATTAGCCTGGGGGATTGTTCCGACTAGCGAGTTTAAAGGTCAAAGCCAACAGGAGCTGATTCAGCGCTTCCAGCAGGGCCTAAAGGGCCTGGTTAAGAAGGGTATTCCTCAAAAGCTGATCTTGGAAAGGTCCCTGATTACTCCCAGTTGTGGCATGGGTACCTTATCTGAGGCCACGGCAGGAGAGATTTTAAGGCTGACTGCCAGGGTCTCCGGCGCCTTAAGAAAAGAATATTTTTAATTGACAAAAAGGTTAATTATTTCTATACTGAAGGGTAATTTTGCTAATTAAATAGAAATTATGAAAGAAATCCGCATACATGCCCGCGCCGGCCAAGGCGCAATCACCACCGCTACTATCCTGGGTCAGGCTTATTTTAACGAAGGTAAGTTTCCCTATGCCTTTCCGCATTTTGGCGCAGCCAGGATGGGTGCTCCCATGAATGCCTTTGTGCGCGTGGATACCAAACCGGTGAGGCTACGCAGCCAGATATATACCCCAGATTATGTAATTGTGGTGGATGCGACACTTATGCGCGGCTTTGATTGCTTTAAGGGGCTAAAACCGGAGGGCCTTGTCATCATTAACCAACATCCCGGCGTTGAGATACTAAAAGCCCCCAGTCCCAAGCAGAAAGTCTTTGTAATTCCCGCCAATGATATTGCTATGCAAACCATTGGTAGGCCATTAGGCAATACTGCGCTCTTAGGCGCCTTTGCCGCAGCCACTGGCCAGATTAAATTGGAGTCATTATACGAGGCGATAAAGGCTCGTTTTTCTGGTAAGGCTGCGCAGGGTAATATTGAAGCAGCTAAGCAAGGGTTTAATTTTATTAAGAATAAATAATCCAGTTTTATTAATTGGTTAAAAGGTTAAATGGTTAAATAGTCTAAACAATTTAACCATTCACCAATTACCATTTAACTAAACCCGAGCGACTAAAAGGAGCGAGGGAAAATGTTCGGTCCATTAATTGCAAAACCCGGTTCGAGTAAAAATACCAAGACCGGCGCCTGGCGCATAGAAAAAAGGCCAAAGTTTTTGCAGAAGAATTGTATTGCCTGTCGGCTCTGTCTTTTAATCTGTCCAGAGGCCTGTATTTCTGGCAAAGAAAAAAATACCTTTAGCTGTGATTATCAATATTGTAAGGGTTGTGGTAGTTGTGCAGATATCTGTCCCAAGCAAGACATAGAGATGATTAAAGAAGAATGAAAAAATTTCTCGAAGGTTCAAGAGCAGTTGCCGAGATTATTAAGTTATGTAGGCCGGGGGTCATCTCTGCCTATCCTATAACCCCACAGACGCATATTGTCGAAGAATTAGCCTCCATGGTGGCGAATGGAGAGCTTGATTCTCAATTTGTGAATGTGGAGAGCGAACATTCGGCTGCCTCAGTAGTCTTAGGAGCGGTAGCCACAGGAGTACGCGCATATACCGCCAGCAGCTCCCAAGGCCTAATTTTAATGTCCGAGGTTTTGTTCAATATCGCGGGCATGAGATTACCCTTGGTCTTGACCTGCGTAAATCGGGCGCTTTCTGCTCCTATAAATATTTGGAATGATCTCCAGGATTCCATGGCCGTGCGAGACTCAGGCTGGTTACAGTTCTATGCCGAGGATATTCAGCAGGCTGCAGATTTACACCTGTTGGGCTATAGAATCGCAGAGGATGCAAATATCATGCTGCCGGCAATGGTCTGTATGGATGGTTATATCTTAAGCCATGGGATTGAGACCGTAGATATACCTGAAATAGATAAGGTTAAAAAATTTCTGCCCGACTATCAAGCCCTATATAAACTTGATCCGCAAAAACCTTTGACCTTGGGTTGTCTGGCTGACCCCGATTATTATATGGAGACGCGTTACGCCTTGCAAGAGACACTTAAGGAATCACTTGCACTTATAAATAAGAGAGCGCAAGATTTTAATAAGATATTTTCCAGAAATACCTGCGGTCTGATTGAAGAATATAAGACAAAAGATGCAACGGATGTAATTGTTGCCTTGGGTTCCGTCTGCGGCACGATTAAGGATGTGGTAGATGAGTTGAGAGCAGTTGGCCAAAAGATGGGTTTGCTTAAGATTGTAGTTTACCGGCCTTTTCCTGCCGAAGAGATTTACTCAGCATTAAAGCATGTAGAGCGCATCGCCGTCATAGATAAAGCCATATCCCTGGGCGGCTGGGGCCCCCTTTATACTGATATAAAAGCCGCATTTTACGGGAAAGAAAAAACTCCGCAGATCAGTGGTTTTATTATGGGCTTAGGCGGCAGAGACATCAAGATAGATTCTATTAAAACTGTATTTAAGTTAATGAAAGAAAAACCCCGGGATGCTGAGTTTATTGATATAAAAAGAGAATTGCTTAAAGATAAATATGAAGACACAACTTACGGAATGCCTGCCTGACGGCAGTCAGGAAATGACGTAAGTTGTATGTCTGAATTTTACCCCCCACCACTTTTTGTAGATGTACTGGATTTATAGATAATAGGATGATAGCGAGATACACCTTTAATTTTATTTCAAAGACATTTTCAAAAAGTGGTGGGGGGTCTAATTCGCAGACGGCCCGATGAAACGTCGAGACTACAATTTACGTCGCTTATGCTCCATAAATTGTCTGCTCATTGGAGATAAATATGAGTAATTCGAAAGAATCCAGGCCTAATCTTTTTTTCTCAGGGCATACTGCCTGTGCTGGTTGCGGCCAGGCCATTGCTGCGCGGCTCGTAGTAGAGGCAGCCGGTCCTAATACCATTATTGCCAATAACACGGGGTGCCTGGAAGTATTTACTACCACCTATCCTCAAACTGCCTGGGGAATTCCCTGGATTCACTCCTTATTTGAGAATGCTGGTGCAGTGGCCTCAGGTATTGAAGCGGCTTTAAGATTCTTGGGAAAGAAAGAATCGATTAACGTGATTGCCCAGGCAGGCGACGGAGGAACAGCGGATATCGGTCTTCAGGCGCTCTCCGGGATGTGGGAGAGGGGCCAAGACGTACTCTCAATCTGTTATGATAATGAGGCCTATGAAAATACTGGAATCCAACGCAGCGGATTAACGCCTTACGGCACAAATACAACTACCACTCCGCCGGGGACAAAATCTGTTGGTAATATTCGTTACAAGAAACCCATGCCTGAGATTGCCCTTGCGCACGGCATACCCTATGTGGCTACAGCTTCGGCAGCGTATCCTTTGGATATTCAGAAAAAGGTCAAAAAAGCCATATCCATCAAAGGCCCAAAATATCTGCAGATTCATGTGCCTTGTCCGTTGGGCTGGCGTCATGAAGGAAACATGACCAAAAATGTGGCGCAGTTAGCAGTCGAGACCGGTCTTTATCCTTTGATTGAATATGAGAACGGAAAATTAACTAATGTATTCAAGATTAAACCAAAGCCCGTAGAGGAATATCTCAAAACCCAGGGTAGATTCAGCCATCTATTATCATCGCCAGAGCAGATAAAGTTAATTCAAGAGATTGCCGATAGAAATATAGAGAAATACGGGTTAAGTGAGGACATAACTTATGGAGCGAAGCGACCATAAGTTATTTGTCCGAACTTACCCCCCACCACTTTTATGGTTATTATG
>Ga0315289_10007760_pt1 | contig 15600 bp, 24 predicted proteins | sample YL17G11_40_MG_FD_203452 | JGI IMG/M metagenome (GOLD analysis project Ga0315289, IMG submission 203452) | Sediment microbial communities from Yellowstone Lake, YNP, Wyoming, USA - YL17G11_40 | ecosystem: Environmental > Aquatic > Freshwater > Lake > Sediment | place: USA: Wyoming | collected... | reverse complement strand
TTGGCTGCCGTATATCGGAGGCTCTAGCTCTATCGGTGGAGGACATTGATTTCCAGCAGGGCACGCTGACTATATTGCACCTGAAGACCCGACTTAAGCTTACCTGTCCCCGTTGCAACGCCGGGCTGGGGAGGAGCCATGTCTTCTGCCCCAAGTGCGGCATTGAAGTGAAAAAGGCGCTATCAGAGTCTAAGGAGCACCGCAGAATGAGAACCCTGCATCTCGACGAAGATACCGTTGAGATGCTCAGGGACTACATAAAACGGGGAGGGCCTGTGTCCCGAGGCGGGGGACAACTCATATTCGGCATCAATCGACACCGGGCCTGGCAGGTGGTAAGGGAGTGCGCCAGAAAGGCAGGGCTGCCTCTGCTGGTGAACACCGAAACCGGCAGGCTACATCATGTGAGTCCTCACAGATTAAGGGATGCCTTTGCCGTTATGGCCGTCCAGCAGGACGACTCTACCGATGGCGTCAGAATGCTGCAGGAGTGGCTGGGGCACGCTAACATCGGGACAACGATGCGCTACCGAAAGGTCGCCGGCCAGGAGCTCAAAGAGTGGTACCTGAAGTTGTGGGGCAAGGAGAAGTAGCCCGTGGTAGAGTTACTAAAACCCAGAAGGGGTGGCTTCCTGCGTACCTTCGGCTGCGGCTGGTTCATCAGGGAATTCCTCATGGGCAGGGGCCCATATGGGTCTCCGGTGATTGACCCCAGCGTGGGCGCTCCTCAGTCCGATATCTTTCACTACTACAAGCAGGCCATTCTCAGAGCCACAGCCCTGGACAGAGCCACCAGATATGAGGAGCATCAGGCGAAGCGGGAGAAGCGCCTCATCAGCCCTGAGGACATCGAGAGGCTCACCGATAGCTATCTGACTCGCATGCCGTATAAGTCCAGCGCCTGCCGCTATCATTCCTTTGTGGTGTACTTCTCCAATCTGCAGCGATTAGGTTGGGTGGAATTCACAGGCAAAGAGGAGCCTTCGGCCTTTCAAGACCATTATCCTTCGGGACAGCCAAGAAGGTACTATCGGCTAACCCCTGCTGGCAGAGTTGCCCCCGACGCTGCATGGGCAAATCCCCTATTCTCTCTTTATGGCGGGAATTAGAGAAAATGGAGAGACATCGACGGACAGGAACAGCTATTGTGTCACTCGGGGAACATTATAAGAATGACCCTGAACTACTCGGCTTCTCTCAAAAGAAGCTCCTGGAGCCTGGATGGGCTGGCGAGCTCAGCCCTGATGAGTTCGCTCATATAAGGTCACAGCTTCAGCAATCATCCTCCCTCAGGCGGCGTTGGGGCTTTCGCCCCTCAGCTAAAAGGCTCTCGGAGAGCCGCATGCGGGCTGTAGCCAGAAACGGTCTCTGAGCCATCGGCAGGCGAGTTTTAGCTTCGGTTGTGAAGAAGTAGAGGGTCTTTCTGACCTTTCCCCCTTGAAGAGAGCATATTCCCTGTCAGACAGCTACGGAAACTCGCCTCTGAAGTTCTTAAGGCCGTGTGTAATTAGCCCAACTTCTCTTTAGCCTTTTTCCCTATTAGCTTATCAAGCTCTGAATTTGTCCCCAAAATGTCGTTCTACCAATAGCAATGAGAATATAGGTTCATTCTGTTAATGAACAAAAGGACATTTTGTGCAATGATTGAATTGCAAACGAAGCAAAATAGCTTCGGATTCAATCTGAAGCTAGCACATTAAAAAACAATGACTTGACCTTGATGGGTAGCTAACCCGAACGATTAGGCCAAAGCCCTTATAAGGAATAGGGCGAAAGCCCCTAGAATCGGCAAGGGATAGGCCGAAAGTGGATTAGTGAGTCATTCATCACTCTAGCCCTAATTCGGGGGTTTGATATACGCTTAAATCTAATTGAGAGGTGAAAGCGTATGACAGTCGAGTTTACAACCCCTGAGTATATCGCTATGTTGCTCAATCCAGCACCGAGCAAACCGCAAGGGCGTAAGGTTTGGAGCGTTGACCTTGAGACTGTGTGGCTTCCGTTCTTTACAGCCTCTAACGTGATGGGCAAAACGGTTATACCCCCCGAAGCATTAGGCGCACCGCTTCGGTTAGCGTACGGCAAGGATGGAGTTGCGAAGTTTAACCCCAATACGGGCAAGCCCGTTATTAGGGTGGCGAAGGAATTGGGCGAAGGAGTCAAGATGGTTCGTGAGAACTTGATAGCGAACCTTCAACACTTCTCCGCAACAGTCCGCAAGGCCGAACCCGACAAGTACAAGGCCGAAGTTAGCACCAGCATAGAGGCAGGAAAGCCCATCAGAGAGGCCGACAGGATAGCGATAAGCAAGGCAGTGGCCGAAGCTATGGCCGAAGCTATAGCGAAGCAGGATAAAGCCGAAGCCCAGTCCGAAGCTCCCCAAACCGAAGCCCAACCCGAACTCGTTACAGCATAACCCGAACCGAACCCCCCGAAGCCGAACCGATAGCGAGCAAATCCAATACATAAGCGTATATCACCCCCCGAATTAGGGCTAGAGAGAGAAGGGGGGATATATGCCGAAGTGGGCAACGAACGAACGGCAAGCCCAATTACTAACCCTATGGGCAAGGTACGGCAATCGTTGCTTGTTAGGCCATACGGCTTGTGATGACTTTGAGCACTACGTTTACCATAGGCCAAAGCCCCTATTCGGGATAAAGCCAAAGCCGATAAAGTGCGTGGATAGGTACGGAAACCCCATACTTGATAAGAACGGAAACCCGCTTTGGACTGTTGAGTATAAACTAATTCCCGATTGGGTAACTAACCCCGAAGTAATCCGCCTCTATGACTTGAAACTAACGGAAGTTATAGAGGATTGGGTGAAAGAGGATAAACAAGCCAAAGCGTACGAACGCAAAGCAATCTCCCGATTGCTTCACACTATCCCCGAAGTCGGCAAGCTCAGAGGCCAGTTTAACGCTATCAGTCGGGACATATACCACGAAAGCCAACCGATTTACTTTATAGAGTGCCTGGGGATTAGTGGCCTAACCTTTAAGCCGTTCGCCAAAGTACGGATTTCCTCTAGCTATACTCGATTACTCGTAGATTTACAAGCCCCACTAGCTAGAGTGTCAAAAAATCGAAAGCGTAAGTTTATACGCTATGGCAAGGGCTTGCCAACGGACATAGTGAAGGAGGTTGAGCTAACGTGCAATAGGGCGATTGCACACTATCTCAGTTAAAACACCCATCAAGGTCAAGTTTAATCGAAACGAAAGCAAAAGGCTCTCGATTATTGAGAGTCTTTTTGCTTTTTAAGAGCCTCTAGCGCCACAGCACAGAGGGGCAGGGTGAAGCCTTGCCCGCCATCATCGGTGTTAGAGGCTCTTTGTTTTATAAGGCCAGGAAGGGGGTGATATGGGATACGGAATCGTATCCGATATAGAGGACGAGCATATCGTGTGCCAGCAGCCGTGCGAGCATCGGGACTGCGCTGCTATGCGCGCAGAGTGGACCGATGCCAAGTGCGCGGTCTGCGGCAATCCCATGCTGCCTGGTCAGCACTTCTACTATAACGACCAGAAGGAGCATGAGCACGCCGGCTGTGCCTATGACCAGGCACAAAAGGAGCTGGACAAAATGAGGAATAAACAGGAAGGAGGTGAAACATGGCTCGTGAATTCATTGTAGATGGCAGGACATTCCCTGACCCTGGCCCGGAAAAGTCCGTGGAAGAAGTCAAGCACCTCATGACGAATTTCTTCCCCGAGCTGGCCAATGCCGAGACCCGGGAGACCAAGAAGGGCGAGGACACATCCTACGAGTTCGTGCGCCGGGTGGGCACGAAAGGGAGATAGGTAGTGGACACGGCAGAGTACTAGGAAAGATTTATGCAACTACCCTATGTCAAGCGAAAACGATTGCTAAACACTGTGGCGTAACTGTGGCGTATATGAATAAGTTTCATCCCAAGGGAGAAGAGCTGCACTCAATATTGCAAGGGCTTTCACCCGCAGCGCGGGCGCTCTTGGGCGATATGCTCTTGTATAAAGAGGTTTAATGGCAAACTACATCGAAGCCTTAAAGCGGCTGCCGCCGCACCGTATCGAGCTCATCGAGCTGGCCTGGCGCTTTACAAAGCCTGATGGCTCTCTCGACGAAGACCTCATGAGCTTGAACATGAAGGAGATCCAGGACGCAGCCAAGGCAGCCACCGCATATGCGGAAGACACTAAGAAGGCGGTATTGCTCCTGTGGCAACTACAGCACTTGCAACCTTAAGCCAAAAGCTCATAAAGCGTGCTGCCCCGCCCTCTCTCCGCGACCTCCGGGACTTATTGCTAACCAGCGAAAACTATGCCGAGTTTATGCGCATAGTGACGCAATTTACTCCCGAAATAGAGGCCGAGGTGCGAAGAGCAGCGGGCGCAGCGGCCAAGATGATGCTGTTCGCCAACACATTCGAGCAGCGGTACTTTCCCCTCTATCCCGGTTTCGCGGATGGATTAAACGACGACTATTACGACCTTTGCACCCAAATCCCCGTCGTGACGCTATCTATCGACTGGGACGCTTACCATGAGATAGCAGAGGGGCAGTTCCGCAAGGGCTTAATGCTCGCCGCCTATATCCTGGCTGACCCGTATGGAAATGCCGACTCGCCAGAGGGAGAGCGGGTGGCGCTGGCGGACGCATGCGGCCAGCTTGTGCGGAAGGAAGATCTCGCCCGGGTACCACCCGGTGGGATTAGTCATGATGATGTGCACAAGTTGTTGGATGGCACTCGCTTTGAGGCACTCGCTACAGTTGGCGACATACTGAACTTCGATACTGGCGATTGCTTCCACGACAATGACGAGGAGATGGTAGCTCAGGGCGGCCCTGAGCTGGACTGGACAAGGGAAAACGTTGAGGCGATTGCGCAGGGTTGGCTTAAGGCGCAGGCCACAGAGGAAAAGGTAGGCAAGTTCTACGATTGGCTCCAGGAGGATATGCCGGCTCATTTCGCAGAGCTGCTGGACTTCATAGAGGAAAGGAAGAAGAAGCGCGCCACCAGGCCTGCTAAAGTCGCGCCGGCGCCAGTGTTTAAGCCCCGCAAGTCAGACGTGGACTGGCTGGTGGCCATGGTGCGTAATTTAAGCATTGGCGGCATCTGGAAGGCGCCGATGGGCTTCACATTTGAAAAGGTGGGTGAGGACCATTTACGCCTGATGAAAGCCAGCACCAGCCCTAAACTACGGGCTGATGCCTTAGAGGTCATAAATCGTACCGTTCTCGTAGGTAAAGAGGGGGGCATAAGGGTCGATACAGACGTGCTGGATGAAAATATGAGCTGCCCTGGGAAAATGATTGGAGGTGTTAATGACGCTAACACAAGAACCTCAAGGGCTCCAATGGAGCTTGCCGCCGTCGCTGGAGGTAGCGCCGGACCAACTGAAGGTCAGATTAGACTTCTATGAAACGACTGTTGTGGCGCACTTTTGCGGCGATGGCGTGATCTCCACGCGCGTAGTCTCTGCGCGGGATGTTGCGCTGGCGCTGTTAGGAGAGACGAGCCTGATATCGGGGCTGCTGCCGCGTGACACGCTTTGCTGGGGCCCGGGCCAGGTCGCGCTCTGGCAAGACCCCCGCATATGGCCTGTAGCGCTGATGCCAGAACCCCTTAAGCCCGCGCGCCGGCTCCAACTGCCCATGCCGGGCCTGATCTTCATCTGCCGACCGAGCCAGGCGCCACGCGTGTATGCGGCCAAGAGAAGGCCTCAAAACATGAAGGCCCTCATTTATCATGCGCCATTTTTCAACACCTATAGTGACGGCACTACGTGTGCAGGCTCGAATAAGTACCCGGCCAAGATAGAGGAAATACCCAAATCCTTCATGGTCAGCTTTTTCACGGCCGTTACGGACAGAGCTAGTCGCTCCAAGAAATACGGGAGTGACTTGATGAAGCTGTGGACAGAGCTGGACGGCAAGAAAAAGTACCCTCTTGATGACCTCATGCAGTTTGGCACTCTGCGGGATGTCTTCACCAATCGTAAGGGAAGTAGCGAGCCTTTGGATTTAGTGAATGACCTTCCCCCAGGTGAAGAATGGGAGATACCCGATAATGGTGACGAGGTTCAGTGATGAACCCAGTAGGATACCGGTACTTCACAGATAAAGGCCTGGTGGGTGAGGCTGGCCTGTACTACGACTATGTAGTGGGCGCCAACGGCCTATTCATCAGGGCTGAGAACCGGTTTATCAACGCCACCGTCTGCGTGGGCACTGCCCAGGTAAGAGGCCTTCAGCCTATACGCACCCTGGTGGTGTTGAAGCAGGGTAAAATCCCCTGGCCTCTCTATCACGCCGCCATATCGCACATGATGGAAGACGCCCTACATGAGCAATACTTAGCGGTGTTGTGGCATGACGGATATCAACTCCTATATCCCAAACAGGTAGGCGATGCGGGTTCCTGTATGTATGAGCGCGTACCCGATACCGTGATGGAGATGCACAGCCACGGCATGATGCGGTCCTTCTTCAGTGGTGTAGATAACCGCGATGAGCTGGGGCTGCAGATCTATGCCGTGGTGGGTAATCTCAACATGCTTATACCGGAGGTTGAGGTGCGGATAGGCGTGTATGGCTACTACGATAAGCTGAGCTTGAACGAGGTGTTTGGTAATGTATAAGCTTAACGGTCAGCTACTGCCTCCATATCAGTATGGTCGCCAGGCCCTCAAGGTTTGTGTCGTGGGTTGTGGCGGCACGGGCGGTTTTGTCGCGGAAGGCCTGTGCCGGCTTTTAGAGGATGATGTTGTGATTCTGCTAGTCGACCACGACCACGTTGAGGAGCACAACCTGGTGCGGCAGAATTTCTACAAGAACGAGCTGGGGATGCTGAAAAGCGAAGCCCTGGCACGACGCCTGTGCACAAAATACAACCGCCGCATAGCGTACCTCACTTCCCCGATATCCATGCTGGACGCGATGCCGGAAATCATCATCGGCTGTGTGGACAATGGCCTGGCCCGTAGGGATATCGCGGATAAGATAATTGCGAAATGCAACCCCCCGATGAGCTTATATCGCGGCTGGTGGGTAGATGCAGGTAATGGCCGTAATTTCGGACAGGTGCTGATTGGAAACTGCCCCAGCGAACATATCAAAAAGACCTTTGAATCAAAAACAGAGGTGTGTTATGGCCTGCCCCTGCCCACAGAGCAGCGTCCTGACTTATTGTTGGAGCTGCCGCCGGCGCCCGCGTGCGCTGAAGCTGTGGCAAGAGACGAGCAAAGCCCCACGATAAATCAGTGCCTTGTCGCCCTGACACTGGAGGTGGTGCGGCGTATTCTCAACGGCGCATGCCCCTGGATGCAGCTCTCGCTAGATATGGACACCGGTACGCTTAACCCCACTCTGGCTACACCTGAAAACGTTGCCGCTATGTTGAGGATAAATGTTCGAGGTTTGACTTATGAAAGAGAAGAAAAAGAGAGGAGGTGAACCATGGCATCGGAAATCAAGATGGTCATTGTGCTCAAAGATGGCCGCGGAACTGTGGGGATTCAGAGCCCTGAGTGCGACCCCGTGTTCTCCACTGTCGAGGGGGACCTGGTGACCATCGCTGCCGAGCTGCCTGCATTAGTGCAGTTGGCAGAGGTGAAGTGGAGCACAGCCCCTAAGAACCCCAAAGCCACTATTGTCGAACCCCCAAGTCCTCCCCCTGCGCCGGCAGGTAGTGTGACCGGTGGAAAGCCCAAGACCAAGGAAGAAACACCGGGCAAATCTCAACCCCGTTGGTTCGACTAAATCACCTTCACCCTGGAATATTTGCCGCAGCGGTCAGGCGCCGCTGCGGCTGAGCAAATCTGCCTGGGAAAGGAGGTGAGAAAGATGCAAGTAGAAGTTCTAAAACTCCGTAATGCCTTGGGGCTACTGGAGGGGCTTACCAAACCGAAGGTGGAAAAGGTACAGACCACAGTTAAGGTACGTGGTCGCAACAAAACTAGGGTGACCAAAGAGCGCACCTGGCCTGTTCTGCGCAACGTGATGTTGCAGGACGGGCGAGCTGTGGCGACTGACCTCGACATAGCCGTTATGGTGGACCTGCCTGAGGCTACATTAGGTCGGTACTTGCTGCCCTTTAAGCAGGTATCCAAGCTCCTAACGTACGTCCCGGGCAACCAAGAGGTGACGATCGAGATGCGCGGCAATACCGTGTTGTTGACCTGGCCGGAAGGCAGCGCCACGTACGCTACAGAGAGCGTCGATGACTATCCCGTGATACCGGAGATAAAATCCGTGATTAGGCATTCCGTATCTGCCGACATACTGGTGCCTGCCTTAGTGTCGATGCTGGATTACTGTGCTCAGGAAGAAGCTCGGCCCGTGCTCAGCAGCGTCATCCTCTTACTGGGTAATCCGCTTGAGGTTGCCGCGGGAGATGGCTTCAGGATGGCGTTCAAGACCCTAACGGTAGGGTGGCCGACTTCGAATGGCATAAGCTCCATACTGCTGCCGGCAAAGGTCGTTGACACCCTGGCCCATCTATGGCGGAAAGCCCCGAGACCGATGCCAGATGACCTCTCGAAGATAGGTAACATTGCCGAACTGGTTGTGAACAAAGGGAATATGGAGATCGAGGTAAGCCCAATACTTATCCTCGTGAAGTTCGGCAGCGTCTCCATGCTGGCTAAAACTACCCAGGGCACACCGCCCAACTTCAAGGAGTTCATTACGTCGGCAGCAGGGAACGCAGCCAATAAGGTGCAGCTCTATGGCGCGGATCTGGAGAGAGCGTTGCGGCGCATCGCGGTGCCGTCAAAGGACAAACAGCCATCCGTGCGCATGGTGTGGGCCGAAGGTAAGATGGTGCTGTCTTGTGAAGCCAAGGAAGGCAACGTTGAAACCACTATCCCTGTACAGACCTTCAACGGTGGAGGCAGGATGGCGATAAACATGGATTACCTCCAGGAGTATGCATTCGGGAAGGAAGGCCTGATCACCATGGCCTGCACAACTCCCACGGCGCCAGTAGTCTTCACCCACAGCCGCTCGCCGCTGGTGGCGATAATGCCCATGCAGGTGATATGGCCTGACCAAGTTCAGCCGGAGGTTAAAGCCGAGGCGATAGAGGAAGCCAAGGCGAAAGCCGAAGAGGAGACAACCGAAACAGAGGAATCTGGTGAGAACGACCCCACCAAGCAGGAGCTGGACTCGCAGGAAGAGCATGAGGCCTTAACGCTGTAAGTGATAGGGGGCTGGGGGTGTCCCCCAGCCCTCGCCTTATCCAAAAGCTGGAAAACAGGTCGACTTTTATGCCAAAAAATATGCCAAAGCATTACAACCGAGATTACACTCATAACCATTGCTGGACTGACGAGGAAAGGCTCATCGTCAGGCGCGACTACATGGGTAATGCCGCATCTGCGCAGGCGATCGCTGATGGTCTAAATATCAGCTTCTATGCCGTTAAGGCCCAGGTGCAGAAGATGGGGATATCTTTCCAGGACAGGCATTACTGGACTGAGGAAGAGGATAATCATCTTGAGGAATTGATACCACGCCACTGCCCGGGCAAGGTGGCGAAGCTGATGCACCGGTCGATCAACTCCGTGGTGCTGAGGGCAAAGCGGCTGGGGATATCCCGCCGCGACCGGGATGGCTGGTATACCAAGCTTGATGTTTGCGAGCTGCTCGGTGTCGATCACAAGTGGGTGCAGCTCCGCATCGACTGTGGCGCCTTGAAAGCCCAGCCTCACAACCCCGATATGCCGCCCCAAAAGGACGGGGGTTCCTCTTGGGAAATCAGGGAGGAGGATCTCATCGACTACATCAGGACATACCCCCAGGAATTGATGGGGCGCAATGTGGATGTCATTGGTCTGGTCGACATATTGTGCAGTCTTAAAAAAGTCAAGCGCCAGACAAGGGCTGGCCATAAAAGGCGACCCTACAGGACATGGAAGAAGATTAAGTTTGTCCCATATGCACTCATTTTTGAAAGAAACGGGAGACAATAAATCAAGAGGAGGAGACATGAATATGGTTAACAGCAGGTTTCCCCTGGGTCAGATGGTGATGACCAGAGGAGTGGTTAATAGGGTTGCCGAGGATTCCGAGTTCGCAAAGTTCTGTCTCCATAGCCTGAGTCGCCATGCTTCTGGCGACTGGGGAGATCTGGAGGCTGAGGATAAGCGCGAGAACGATAACGCCCTGAAACTGGGCGACCTGCGCATCTTCTCAGCATATGAAAGGCCTGGTCTACCCAAAATCTGGATAATCACTGAGGCGGACAGGTCGGCAACCACAACGCTGTTCCCGGATGAGTACTAACCCGACACCCTTTAGGAAAGGCGAGACAACATGAAACGGACTAAAGATTTGAAGGTGTTCGCTTTCCCGCAGAATAATGGCTACGTGCCCTCAATCCGTGTGACGGGGAAGTGGCTGGCGGAGATGGGTTTTGCCTATGGCGATAGGGTTAAGCTCACCGCTAAAAACGGGAAAATCACTATCCACAAAAAGTAACTGGCTGCAGAATTATCCTCTTTAAACTTCACGCTTTCGGGACTAGTTGCATCATGCTGTGGGCAATCCCCTGTGATAGATGTGGCCTTGGAGCGATGCCCCGGTTATTGCTTCAGAGGTCACATTACAAGCAATGGTTCAACTTGTGCCATCACCGATTCGAACTTATGATTCTCTGCTTGGGAAGCACTAAGGATACTTCTCGAAGCTAAAGGGGGGACAAAACCGCGATTTCGAAACCTTGATTTGGTGTCTGCCGACCTCAGATCTGGACTAGTCAAAGAATCACCACTTAGGCTCTCGACCACCGATATTATAACCGATAGGGGCTTTTTCTGCAATTTCTGTGATGTGGGTGTGATGCGGATGTGAGACGTATCTGACATTGACCAGCGTCTATACCGAAGTCCACAATATCATCTACTTCCAGAACCCTCAACCATTGCCACGAACTGCTTCGTCTGTGTTGAAATACCTTCGCTGGAAATAGAGGGCTACGTTTACCAGGCTGATGAGCACTGGCACTTCCACCAGAGGCCCGATGACTGCGGCGAAAGCCTGCCCGGAGCCGATGCCGAATACTGCCACGGCTACGGCGATGGCCAGCTCGAAATTGTTACTGGCAGCGGTGAAAGCGATGGTCGTTGTCTTGGAGTAGTCAGCGCCTATCTTCTTGCCCATCCAGAACGATACCAGGAACATGAGTACGAAATATATAAGCAGCGGTACGGCGATGCGCAATACATCCAGAGGCAGATGAACAATGTAGTCGCCTTTTAATGAGAACATCACTACGATGGTGAACAGCAGGGCGATAAGCGTGACGGGACTGATTCTGAGGATGAACTTCTTCTCGTACCACTGACGCCCCTTGAATTTGATGAGTGTAAAGCGCGTAATCATGCCGCCAAAGAAGGGTATGCCCAGGTAGATGAGCACGCTCTGAGCGATTTGCCAGATGGTGACATGAACTTCTGTGCCTTGAAGCCCGAACAAACCCGGAAGCACCGTTATGAAGACATAGGCGTAAACTGAGTAGAAAACAATCTGGAAGATGGAGTTGAAGGCCACCAGCCCTGCGGCGTATTCGCTGTCCCCCTTCGCCAACTCGTTCCAGACGATGACCATGGCTATGCAGCGGGCCAGGCCTATCATGATCAGCCCTTGCATATAGTCGGGATATGGCCACAGGAAGCCCAGGAAGGCGATAGCCAGGAAGAACATGAGCACAGGCCCGATGACCCAGTTCTGTATAAGCGATAGACCGAGGATACGCCAGTTGCGGAACACCTTGCCCAGTTCCTCGTACCTGACTTTAGCCAGCGGGGGATACATCATGAGTATGAGGCCGATGGCTATGGGGATGGAGGTGGTGCCTATTTGAAAGCGGTTGATAAAATCGGCTGTGCCGGGAATAAAATAGCCCAGGCTAACGCCGAAGCCCATCGCCAGGAATATCCACAGAGTGAGGAAACGGTCCAGAAGGGCTAGACGGCGTATGTCGGCATTTGGCTCTACATTACTCATATTCTTTTTCTTTTATTCTTTCCTCGGCCTTTTTCTGTGTCTTTGCGAGTCCATCCTTTCTCCGGGAAGGAGGCGAAGCAATCCCAGGGTCTATATTTTGGGTCAGTGTCGAGATTGCTTCGTTGTCTGCCAGAGGCGGACTCCTCGCAATGACATTTCTGCTAGAGTTTCTGCTTAAACCTCTCTACCGGGTCTCCGCCGGTATCCAGATGGGACTTCAGCTTCCCCTGCTGAGAACGGGACACTTTGTCATAGACCGACTTTTTCAAGAAAATGAGCGCCTCCTTTTCATCGCGGTCAACTATTATTTGTTCCAGTTCCAGCAGTTCCTCTTCCTCAAGGGCTATGGCTGTTTTTCTGATTTCAAGCATAGGGCACCTCTCTGATAGTTCTCTCTACCATGGCTCCACCGGAGCCCAGACGTGGCCTTCACCTTCCCTGCTGGATGTGGGCCACCTTGTCATACACCGATTTCTTTAGAAAGTTGAACGCTTCCTTTTCGTCGCGGCTCACCATGATACGCACAAGCTCAAGCAGTTCTGCTTCATCCAGCGCTATAGCTGTCTTACTGGCTTCGACCATAACGTTCCCTTGTCGAAAAGCAATGATTTGAATATTTGAGTACCATCACGACTTTCTTAGAACCTTAGCCCTCAGGTCTTTCTTCTCTTTTTCGGACATGCCCTCGCATCCCTTATCCATAAGTATTGAGACCATCCTTGGCACAAAACTGACCCTTTCTTTCTTCGGCAACGACGGAAGCATCATCTCCAAACACATCGGCATCATCCCAGGCATCATTTTTGACATCATACCCATCATGCCACCTTCGCCACCGTTCCCACCCATCATCTTTGGCATCATCTCCATCATATTTACCCCCTCCATCATTTTGGGCATCATCTTCTCCATCATCTTCTGCTTGTCTTCCGCTGTAAAACCAGCGAGGAACTTTTCCATCATGGTACTCATCATTTCGAGCTTTTCCTCTTTGCTCAACTTCCCCATCATAGCATCCATCATTTCTTCCATCATGCCCATGTTACCTCTCCTCCTTTTTGATTATTTTTTGACCCCGGTGACGCTAGAGCTACTATTGAGTTGGCTCAGCCGACAAAGATGGAGAGAACCATATCTTTGTTATCCGCAACAACTGTTGCGGCTGGATGGCCCACATCAGGTGACACCCCAATCCGAGGATTGGGCATCGTCCGAAACCAGCCCCTCGGTCTTCTTCACTATCTCCTCTTCTGTGGGAAGTGAGCCACACACATTTCTATTAGTGTAGAGCACCTTGCCGTCTATTGCTACCTCGAAGATGCCACCATGCCCCTTTTTCAGCTTTGCAGTAATGCCGAGCTTGTCCTTGATTGCGGCCGCCAGACTGGAAGCCATATCCAGGAAACCTCACTCGACGCAGTAGGTAATCTGGATGCGTGGCTTTCTCTTCAGATTCTTGTTCTTGGTATCGCTCATGGTCATCCTCCTTACACGCATCATTCTTAGCTTTACTGGCTACTTGCCCACAGATTTGTTGAACTGACCGGGGTCAACATTGTGCCCGAAGACCTCAAAGTAGGGCTTGCAGTGCCCAGCTCCTTCGAGTATGCCTTTCACCTTGTCTGAGAAATGCTTTTTGAGGAAACGAAGGGCATTCTCTCGGTCCTCATCCAGCAGAATTCGTTGAAGCTCTAGCAATTCTTCATCAGTAAGAGCCAGGATTATCGTCCTTTGCATATTAAGAGTTCTCCAAAGCGATTTCAGGTCTTATCATCACAAGTATCCAGCAGCTTCGAGCAGACCAAGTAGTTTCTGCCTCTTTACACTGTGCTCCTCTGTGTAAAGCGGGGCGCATCTGCTCACATCTGCCTCTTGCCTGACTATCTTGTTGGCGAAGGCGAAACATGTTGGCTCCCCGCACTCTTTGCAGTTAGTTCCCGGGAGGAGCTTGTAGATGTCCATCACTTTCAACTCGTCGCCCGTTTTGTAGCTGGGCTTGATCTGGTCCCTTCTCTCATAAGTGGTGTTTATGAGTTCTTTCAGGGAGTCCAGCACTTCTCTGGCTTCAATTTCATCTTTCAGCCTGCTTACAGCCGCCAGCATGGGATACAGTGTAATCACCCTGCCATCTTTAACGAAGCGCAGGGTACCAGCCTCAAGGTTGTAGAAACACCCTTTGATAGTAGCGTTGAGATATGGCAGCACCTCGCTAATATCATCGCTCAGATCAGCGATGGCGTTCACTGTGGTAACGCTGGGATTGCACTCAGGAAATACAATCTTGAATGTATAGCCTTGCAGCAACATACGCTTCCCTCCTCAGCCACCCCTAGTTAACAAGGCTTTGTAAACGGTCTTACCCCTGACTCTTGGAATCGCCTTTTCATTGAGCTTTTCCAGCGAGGTCACAATCTTCTCCAGGTCTTTGAAGGGGAATCCCAGAACGCATTCGCTCTCAGCCAGATTGGTTGCCTCGCGGCAGCCGTAGCAGCCCAGCGAGGCATTGAGTCTTTGATAGACAAACGGAATTATGGTGGCATCAACACACGTCGCTTGTAGAATGGCAGTATCGAGCGGTAGCCTTCCTCCAGTCTCGAAAAGACGTGCCAGAGCTACCCACATCAGGTGCTCGACGTCGGACTCAATGACTATTACATCTGGCTCAAAAGGTGCCTCGGCAAGGGGGCAGCAGGCTACCATTTTGTATTTGCCCATCTCCAGCCTGGTCATGGTGCTTAGGGTGTTCTTGACAGCCTCCGGGCTGCTGAAGATACCCATCTTCGCCGGCATCTCACCTGACCAGAGCGTAGCCGGCGGCTCCTTGAAGCCGATTGCCCATGCTGCAGCGGGACAGGCGATGTTATCTGCCGTAAGGAGGTATTTCTTGCCCTCCCTAGCGCCCATCAGTATTTGGCAGTAGCGCCGTTCGCTGGGCGTCTCGAAACCGTGGAGTTGAACCCTATCCTTGAAGAACTTCACTGCTACCGGCTCGTATTTCAGCCCCAGGATTTCCTTCAATATTTTTGCCGCTCGTCTAAGGTCTATCATGGTCGTCCCCCTGTGTAACCCTATTCTTCTTTTTCGATTTCCTTAAGCAAATTGATAACCCTTGCCTTTATCTCGTCCCTTATCTCTCTGACCTTCTCTATAGACTTGCCCTTGGGGTCTTCTAAACCCCAGTCCCGGGTCTCAATCCAGCTTGCCGGGCAAGCCGCTTCTGCGCCGCAGCCCATCGTTATCACCAGATTGGCCTGGTCTATCATTTCAGGGGTTAAAGTTTTTGGCTTGTTCTTGCTGATATCTATGCCCACCTCACGCATAGCCTCGACTGCCGTGCGGCTGACCGAGGGGGCAGGCTCGGTGCCTGCCGAGATTGCCCTGACTTGTCCTTTAGCAAAATGATTTAAGAATGCCTCGGCCATCTGGCTGCGGCCAGAGTTGCCCACGCAGACGAAAAGAATCGTTTTCATCTCGACTTCCTGGCTTGAGCTTGTGGTGCCTTTGACAGCGACTCTCTGGTGCGCTGGGCGATGAGGTTTATGTCCTTAGACGAAAGCTTAAACTCATGGTTCTTCTCAATTCCTGCTTCTGTAACGCATATCCAGT
>Ga0315289_10007759_pt1 | contig 15601 bp, 17 predicted proteins | sample YL17G11_40_MG_FD_203452 | JGI IMG/M metagenome (GOLD analysis project Ga0315289, IMG submission 203452) | Sediment microbial communities from Yellowstone Lake, YNP, Wyoming, USA - YL17G11_40 | ecosystem: Environmental > Aquatic > Freshwater > Lake > Sediment | place: USA: Wyoming | collected... | reverse complement strand
ACGATGTCCACATTTAAACCGGGGAAAGCGGTGCATATCAACCTGGCGACGCACATGACCCCGGTGTGTGATTGTTTTGGCTTTACCAGCATGCCCATTTTGCCGGATGCAGGGGTTTTTGGGTCGGATGATATCGTCGCAGTAGAGCAGGCGGTGCTGGATATGACCGGGAAAACCAGGCTTATCGAGGAAAATCTGCCCAGCGCGATTGAAGTGCATACCCGTGAAGGGCACCCATTTGCCTGGATGCATGGGCCGCTCAAGGATCCGTATAAGATAACCGAATACGGAGAGAAGCTTGGGTTGGGCAGCCGCGAATATGAGCTGGTGGATGTGTTTCCGGTAGTGAATATTGAACGGGCGCCGATGGGATATATTTCAGCGCGGTAAAAAACGTTCTAACGTTGGGGCGAAGCATCCGCTATTGAAGGCAATATAATTTAAATATCTTTGCGGATGCTTCGCCCCTACTATTGGCGCAGCTTTTTTTCGCGGTCGAAGAACTCTTTCTCGAGGGCGGGCACAACCTGGTCAGCTTTAACTGCTTTAATGTATTCCGCTAACGCATCCACCTTGATCTGACGCAAGCGCAAGCCTTTCTCAATACTGGCTGTACGCGCATCACCGGCATAGTGCTGGGGATAATCAGCGTACCACCAGATGCCACTCATATTAAATGGCAGGTGGTCCAGACGGTGCAGGGCAGAACCCGGCTCGGGGGAGACCTGGTTAATGTCAACCAATTCGGGGTAGCTGGCCATGAGCACGCTGCTTTCACACTCGCAGGCATGCCCGTGCTCAGGCGTCTCAAGAATCGAGTGCCATTCCTGCTCGCGCTCGGGGGAGAGCTCACCGGTATACAGATAAACTGAATATGGTTTTTGCTCCCAAAGGGTGCATTGAGCCAGGAAGGGCAGGAACTGGTCATTCCCGCCGTGGGCATTGAGCAGGATGATCTTCTTGAAACCGTTGCGCCCGATCTCATCCAGCACACCCTGGACCAGCTCGATGAGCAGGGTGGGTTTGATGGTGATGGTACCGGGGAAGCAGCGCGCTTCATAGATCTGCCCGAAGTAGAAAGGCGGGAAGACGACCGCGTTCTCCTTTTCGGCAGCCAGGCAGGCGACGGCGTGCCCGGAGAGGTAATCGGTGCCGAGGGGCAGGTGGGTGCCATGGCGCTCGACGACGCCCATGGCGATGATGCACACGCCGGTCTCACGCACGGCGCTGGAGAATTCATCGGAGGTGAGGTGTTCCCATTGCATAGTGATCTCCTTACACGTTAGAAGGTTTGAGGGTTAGAACGTTGGAACGTTAATAAGTATACGGGCAATAAGGCGATTCGGCAATCAGGGAAGCAATTTTAGGTCTCAGGTATGAATAAGACAGGGAGGAGGGGGAATTGAACCAAAAAAATTCAATTGCATTCAATTCATTTTTTCGGGGACACAGATGCAACCAGCACAGATTGATGGGCAGAGGAGAAGAGGGGATTGGTACCAGGATATCGCTCCCAAAAATCGGTAATACATAGTTTGCAAAGAGAACTCTTCCTCGCTCACAAAGAACGTTCGCGAGGCTTCGTCGCAAAGAACGCTCCTTGAACGAAGCGGATCGAAGCTGTGGCTTGATTATAAGAACAGGTTAGATCAGGCGGTAGCGGAATCAATGCACATACATTATAGCACAAATGTTCTATTTGTCAAGAGGGAAACTTGAGGGAAACTTGAGTTCGGACGAAAGTTCGGACATTGCATCTTAAGCGGCTAATTTATAGGGTCTGCACCTTGAAAAAAACGGCAAATTGGAGATTGCCACAGCGCAAGAAGAACACTTGCGCTTCGCAATGACGAGGTTTTTTATAATTGTCCGATGTTTTGTCCGAAGGTCAGGGAAAAGGAAAAGTCGCAATATTTTAAAATATTTCATTATAGGAGAATTGGCAAATCACCAGGGAGTATAATCATTCATTGTATTTGAGAAATTCGCAGGAGCGGTGGACTGAACATGGATACTAATAATCTGAAGGAACTTCTCCACTTTTTAAAAGAACCTGTTCATGAAACCGATTTTAATTCTTGGGTTCAACAAGAAGATGTTTTACCTTTTTTGGAACAAGAAATTAAAGACGAGAATATTATTCTTTATGCTGCGTTGCCATTTGCTTTCCTACATGCCGTTTTAATACCAGACGTCAAACTGAACAAATCTATAGTGGATGATCTCCTGTTATGGAATAATAATCCATATTCTTCTTGGGGGCTGGTTGTTTCTGCAGATGATGCATGGATTGAAGGCCCGCTTGCAGAAGCTGGAAGTAAGACATTAAGCAAAGGCGAACAAATAATTTTTGCTCGGTCTTTCGAAGGGGTTGAGTCCCGGGAACACTACTTTGAGCTACAGGAGAAAATTTCCCATGTATTAGGTTTACATTACATGTCGGAGCGTAATGCTTGGTGTCGACTCAATAAGATGGGGGACATCGAGGATATAGTAAAAATCTTAGAATTGAGTGACTTACCAAGGAGAGCATCAGGAACTGTTATTACCATAAATAAAAAGGTGCTTGGGGAATATACAAGTGTAGGTAATTTCGTTTTGTGTCGAATGTTTGACTTCACACGTTATAGAAGAGGTGATTTTTCTGGTTGGAGAGGTGAAAATAGACCTGCTATATTTGGCAAGCATAAAGAGATTTTTGGAAAGTTGGTAGTATATGAAGGGTATGGGAGTTATTCCAGAGGGGTCCAAGTAAAAAATATTAGCGTTCCTAAAGAGAAAGTAATTAATAATACTTGGGGAAGATCTTCATCTAAAAAAACCAAGCAGTATGCCATGTTTATCGCATTTGATTGGAAGAATAAAAGAATCGCCGAAATATCCTGCGACCCTTCGTGTTTAGCCAGTTATTTTGTTGAATCGGAACTCCCATTCCAGACTACGCCCGCATTTTTTAAACCAGAAGTGTTATTGAAATATAAAAGTGATAGAGAGAAGTACCATTTAGATGATAGGTCAATTAGCTGTCGTGGATCATGGTACCTAGATACATATGATGTAAATGAGGCGGGCCAGGTTCACACATATCTTATTTATTTAAGTAACCTTCCTTACGAAGAGCAGTTACATTGGAAGCAGTATAACGAAAAGCCGAAAGCACCGCTTTCCAAAAGAGCATTTGCTACTGACTTTAAAGGTGAATGGTATGACGAGTATGATCCCCTTTATACCCTAAAGTATAAACTTGAAGAATTACACCGCGCAAATGTTGGCTGGTGGACATTAAGGAGTGAAGATGTACTAAAAAAAGTCAATTATCCTTATACTTCTTCTCGTGATGAGTGGGCGGATGAAATTTTAAATCTTGATCAATTGATTGTTGAAGGATTCGAGGAAAAATGGCTACGCCGAAAGGCAAAGGAGCTGGGAAGAAACCCGGATCTAACACTCCGTGAATTAAAGTTAACGGAGGAAAGTCTTATTGGAATTGGTTTCGAAGAAGATCATGCGTATAAAATCATGTCACCTTTCCATGAATTGCACAACTTGCGATCTGTATTGAAAGGACATGCGTCCGGTAGCGAAGCGGAAGAAATGAGAAAGCAAGCTTTGCAGAACTTCGGTAGCTTCCATAAACATTTTAAAGATCTTTGCACAAAGTGTGATGAAAGTTTCAGCATAATCATTGAGGCCTTCCGTAAGATTCAATAATTTGTCCTCAGTATATTTATTCTGCATGATTGCCCTGCGTATAAATAGGTTCGTCTAACCATCATTATTTCATTTCTATACGCGACCGATTTACCTGCGCAGATAAAGAATAGGTGCAAAAATATTGTTATTTGCCAAACCTGTTTGAATTTCCTGTGATAGTTTTATGATGGGGGAATTAATTTGTAAACAAACAGTTGCAGAATTTATAGATGTATACATGGCTTCCGGAACTACACCCAGCTTATCGGGGTGGAGCATACAAACTACCTTAACAACATGACTATTTAGGAAGTCGGTGTCGATAACCAGGGATTGAGAAACCCGGCTGGTTATTGTAAACCCGCTTTGCGGGTTCCAAGCCAAGCCATCAGCACCCAGGGGAGCATGGCGAAGATGCCCACCAGGGCAGGACCGTCCAGGCCGAATTCAAAATCTGCCAGGAAACTGCTTACGCCGGTGATGGCATAGCTCCAAATGGCCAGATGGGAATATCGATCGGTGGAGGTGTTGCGTTCGGGAAATATTCGCCCAACAGCCAGAAACAAAAAGAAGGTGACGAAAGTAGTCAGCCACCAGCCCCAATAGTTCTGTAGAGGAATGCCAAAATAAGCCCCGGGCTGCTCCCATACCCAGTGACCGCCCGCTACCATCATCGGGTCCATGGCAAGATCCCAGGCAGTCATGATCACGGCACCCAATGCGGCGACCAACAATCGCCAAACCCATCCATTTCTGATTACCGGTACAAGACGCCTGGCAATCACATAGGAAGGGTAGGTCATCATGAACCAGGCGACCGGGATTAGGAGCGGGACCAATCCGAGGAATTTAGCTCCCAGCTTGTCGGTATAGTGGTAGGGACCATAGATCCAGCCGGTGGCTACCCCAACGGATTCAAACAGCAAGCTGATGATGAAGGTGAGTACGAGCAACAACAGGGTTGGCTTCCAGCCCAGATTTTGGGTTCCATGCAGCAGGGCAAAGATAAAGGCGAGCACAGTGAGCAGTGGGGTAAAAACGGGATGGTAGGGCACGCCAAGAAAGAGGCTGACCAGGGTATAAACGGTGAGCAGGGCATAGATGATGAGGATCAGTTTAGTCAGATTGCGGATGAACATTGGATGTACCTTATTTTTAAAGGGTTGATTTTCACCATCTGGAATCATATCATTTTAATAGGTAAAGGGATATCGAGGTATTTCTATATGGATAATGGACTTCTACACTGGGGTGCAAAATATACATTCAAACACAACGGAATGATAGGAGGAGATCGCTTCGCTCGCAAAACAGTGAAAACCTGAAGACACTGTATAAACGCTGGCGAGGCTTCGGGTAAAAGGCGCGATCAATGGCAAGGAGATGGAAGGAGGAGATTGCCACGTCGCAAAGAGCGCTCCTCGCAATGACAGAAAGAAAGTTACAGCAAAGAGCTTTCTTGACCGACAAGAAGACCGGGATCAACAGCTCGTACCTCCCTGCAGGCGATCCCGGCTACAGAAGTAAAGGTGACCTCGCTCGCGAAACAGTGAAAACCTGAAGACACTGGATAAACGCTCGCGAGGTTTCGGGTAAAAGGCGCGATCAATGGCAAGAAGATGGAAGGAGGAGATTGCCACGTCGCAAAGCAGCGGGAGCCTGAAGACGCTGCAGGAGCGCTCCTCGCAATGACAGAAAGAAAGTTACAGCAAAGAGCTTTCTTGATCGACAAGAAGACCGGGATCAACAGCTCGTACCTCCCTGCAGGCGATCCCGGCTACAGTAAAATGGAGATTGCTTCCCTCGCTCACAAAGAACGCTCGCGATGCTATGGGAAAAAAACGCCCTCAAATCTGCTGCACTTTGCGGATGGGCTCGAGGAACAGGCGGGTGCGCTCATCCTGCGGGTGATCAAAGAGCTGTTCAGGTGTGCCGGATTCGGCGATGATGCCTCGATCCACAAATAGGATGCGGTCGGCAACGTCGCAGGCAAAGCCCATCTCATGGGTGACTATAATCATGGTGGTGCCTTCGAACGCCAGCTGTTTCATCACATCCAGCACCTCACCAATCAGCTCGGGGTCGAGGGCGGAGGTTGGCTCATCGAAGAGCATAACCTTGGGTTCCATGGCCAGAGCGCGAGCGATAGCGACACGTTGTTTCTGCCCACCCGAGAGGCGGATGGGGTGTTCGAAACTTTTTTCCTCCAACCCCACCTTTTGTAGATATTTCATCCCCATCGGAATAGCTTTATCCTTGGGCATCTTTTTAACCGTCACCAGCCCTTCGATGACGTTATCCAGAGCGGTCATGTGGGGGAATAAATTGAAATCCTGAAACACCATGCCAGTGTTCAAGCGCATGGCGATGGCTTGATTATGGTCATAACGAGTCCCGGCCGTAATGGTCAGCGATTGACCAGCAATGTCGATGGTACCTGAAGAAGGCTCTTCCAGGAAATTCAAGCAGCGCAGCAGAGTACTTTTACCTGAGCCACTGCGGCCGATGATCACTAGCACTTCCTTTGGAACAACGGTGAAAGAAACCCCCTTCAGGACATGCAGGAGACCAAACCACTTATGCAAATTTTCAACGCGGATAATCGCATTATCGCTCATAGGCATGCCTCATGCGTTTCTCCAGAAGGCCTTCAAACCAGGAAGAGACTATGGTCAAGAGCCAGTAAAGAAGCGCCGCAATGACGAACATCTCCATGAACTTGCTGTCCTGACGAGCAAATCGATTAGCCCGATAGGTCATCTCCCAGATACCCATAAAGGAGACTAACGCTGAATCCTTCTGCATGGCGATGAACTGGTTGGCGATATCCGGGATGATCACGCGCACCGCCTGGGGCAGGGTGATCCGGCGCAGGATCTGAACACGATTCATGCCGATTGATTCGGCGGCTTCGCGCTGACCGCCGCTGATGGATTGTATCCCAGCCCGAAAGATCTCAGTCATATAGGCACCATAGTTCAGGCTAAGTGCCAGGATGCCGGATTGGATGGCGGTGAGAATGAATAAGTGACCAATTTGTGGCATCCCTTTGGCGATCAGGGCTGTCCCAATCTGGGGCAATCCGTTGTAGATAATGAAGATCTGGACGAGTAAGGGGGTGCCACGGACAAGCGAAACATAAAGCCCTGCGATACCCTGGGCAATCGAATTATTCGACAGCTTTGAAACTGCCCCTAGCAAAGCCAGAACGGTGGCTGCCAAAATCGACGCTAAAGATATTCCGATGGTGAGTGGCAAGCCCGCTAATACAAATCCATAATGCTGATAGACATAGGCGGGGCTGAAATTGAATTGGAGCAGAAGGATGGTCAATATTATGATCAATATAACCCAGACAACCCCGATTTTTGTAGTTCGGATCAGCCGTTCTCTACGTTGTTGGGCTAACAGGGCATGACACATATCAAGATCAGGGTCTGATCCTGGCTGCCCGGGAAACTTCATGGTTTCTACAGCCATCGGTACCTCACAGATTTAGAAAATAAATGGTGGTGAGATTCGTATGAAGAATCTCACCACCTAATTATGAAAATCTTATGGCCACTGATTCAGTGCAGCAAGATCAAATGAAGCAGCAGCGGTGGTCAGATCTATACCGTAGTATTTTTGTGATAGCTGGAGCAGTGTCCCGTCGGAATTCAATCCCTGAATGACTTCACTTACCTTCTTCAGGAATGGAACCGGATCGGGGGTGCTGGTTTTATCGACCGCGCCAGCCAGATACTCGAAGAATACTGGTTCACCCAATTGCTTGAGCGGCATGCCGTCCTTAATCGCACCAGCGCCGGTGGGTTGGGCGGTCATGACTGCGTCCAGACGAACCCCATCACCCAATGCCAGGTCTTGAAGGGCATTCAAATCGGTTTCATAGCCGACGAATTGAGCATTCTTAACAACAAGGTTAATCGTCTCACCCGGAATTTGCAACGTGCCGGCCAGATAGAAGTCGTAAGTGGTTCCGGTTGCGCCGCCGATCTTCTTGCCGTCAAGGTCGCTAGGCTGGGCATAGGTTGTATTGGCATTATTGACGAAAAATGCAGCCGGGGTGGTGTAGTATGGCTGGGTGAAATACAGCTTGGTCATGCGCTCGGGAGTAATGGTCATCGAACCGATGCTGATATCCCAACGATTAGACCAGTTACCAGCTGTGATGAGGGTCCAGTCGGGGGTGACAAAGCAAGCCTCAACGCCCAACTTTCCGGCTATGGCAATAGCCGTGTCAATATCAAAGCCGGTCAATTCCGATGAGGTATGTTGATCGGAAGCACATTTGGTGGTGGCAGCGCGCTGGCCACCTTCCACCAGCTGAGACTGAGGCGGGTAAGCGGGATCGGTCGATACGACCAAAGTACCGCGGGCAAGGATTTCAGCCAGCTTATCCTTTGCTGCCGCAGGACCCGTAGAACAGCTAGAAAGCACAAGACCAAAGATCGAAAGCAGCGTAATGACAATATAAATCTTCTTCATAGGTTTCTCCTCTTAAATTGATGATTAGTGTAGATTATTGAAGGCTACTAAAGCGACGGTGGATCCAGAATGAGCTTATACTCTGCCTCCTTCTTAGGATGAGCTGCTGCAGGATGAGGAAAAATCCATGGATAATGGATCGGAATGTGATTCATGCATCCTCCCCGCCCCAGAACGTATTCCATTGCATGAGCAACAATCAGAAATAACTATTTTTATTTTCAGTGTAATGGTTGGTGACATTGCTGAACTCTATTATAGACGAAAGTAACAAACCGAAGCAAGTACTTTTCTAATTATATTTTCGCCCAGGATCGCAAGGCTGTCCGTATAATTTTGAGGTGAAGACTCTGCTTTATCACCTATCGGTAGGACACATGGGTGAGACGTCATCGAATAGGGTAGATTGCATGAGTGGGTTCTGTTTGACTGCCCGCAGGACAAGATCCAGTGGGTGGTAATGGGCGAGGAAATTGGTGAGATAACGCATGACCTGCCCGTAAGGTAAATCCTAGTGAAATCCTTTTTATAGTGAAATAATTATCATTAAAAGCCTGCATTGAGATGCCGTGTAGCAGCTAGAAGTAATAGGTTTTTATTGTATAATTTAGATATCCATAATTTTCGCCATGCTTAAGAAAAACCCAAAAGGAGAACGAGATGAAAACTTATCGAATCATAAGTGTAATATTAATCCTAGCATTCCTGGCTGCCGCCTGTACACCAGCGGCCACATCGACGCCAGCAGCAACCACCGCACCGCCAGCGAGCTCCCTGCCCGATTTAGGCGGTAGGAAAATAATCGTGGCGGTTGAAAATGCCTATCAACCCTTTAACTTCATTGATAAAACGACCAATCAAGGAGCAGGGTGGGATTATGACGCATTCCAAGAAATTTGCAAACTATTGAACTGCGTACCGGTGATGACCGAAGCAGCGTGGGATGGAATTTTCGTGGCTACTGCCGCAGGCCAGTACGACGTGGTTGCGGATGGAGTCACGATCACAGAGGATCGCAAACAGACAGTCGCTTTCTCTGACCCGTACATGCAAATTACCCAGATTATTCTAGTGCGTGCCGATGAAACACGCTTCACCGATTCCAAGACTCTTGCCGCACAGACAGATTTAATCGTTGCTACCCAACTCGGTACAACCAATGAAATAAAAGCAGTTGAGATTGTTGGTGAATCCCGAGTCAAATCATTTGATACCTTTGACACGGTAATATTGTCTCTGTTAAGCAAGGATGCTGACGCGGTCATCATTGACAAACAAGCTGCATTAGGTTTCATGGCAAATAATCCAGATAAAATGAAGATTCTCCCTGAGGTATTGACCAGCGAAGAGTTGGGCTTTGTGTTCAAGCAGGGCAGCGATTTGATTGCTCCGATAAACGCTGCAATTGCTGCTATGAAGGCCAATGGTACTCTTGATAAACTATATCAGAAGTGGGAAGTGGATTACAAACCAATCCCATAAACACTGAGCAACACAATTTCACCCATTAATACAGGGGCTTGCTGGCTATCATGTTCGACGGCAAGCCCCTCGACTTGGAGGTGAGCTTTGACTACCGCATCCAAAAAAATAGGTGAAGGGCGATTGCTGCCTGTAACCAGCAATCTGGAAAAGTGGCCCTGGTGGGCTTTGGTGATTGCACTGGCAGCCGTACTGATTGTTTTTAGTATTCTCACTTCCCCGGTATATAAGGATGCATTCAACTTTATCCGCGAAGGAATCATTACCACAATTCGGGTCACTGTGATCGCCTACGGCTTGTCCATTATCGGAGGATTGATAGTGGGATTGGGTCGCGTATCCAAGAACGTGATTTTTTATAATTTATCTACTCTCTATGTTGAGGTGATGCGTGGCATCCCGATGCTGGTGATCATCCTGTATGGTGCATTCGTAATTGTGCCATTATCCTTGCAAATCATCAACGGATTAGGGAATTGGATGGCTGGTATTGGGCCTTTGGCTGGATTGGGACGTACTTTGCAGCAGATAGATATCCAGCAAGTGGATATGAGTGGCCGCGCCATTGCAGGTTTAGCGATGGGCTACGCGGCGTTTGAAGCAGAGGTGTTTCGAGCCGGGATACAATCCATTGAGAAGGGTCAAATGGAAGCTGCGCGCTCGCTTGGGATGACATATATTCAAGCCATGCGTTATGTTATCCTGCCTCAGGCTTTACGTCGTGTGTTACCTCCGCTCGGCAACGATTTAATCGCCATGCTGAAAGATTCATCGTTGATCTCTGTGTTAGCTGTACGTGACATCACCCAATTGGGCAAGTTATATCGCGCCCGATCTTTCAGATCATTCGAAGCTTATAATACCATGGCATTTTTATATCTAAGTATGACCCTTTCATTGTCAATGCTGGTAAAGTTTATCGAGAGGAAAATGAGCCGTGAGCGCTGATCAGGATGACATTATTCAGATTGACAATGTGTTCAAGTCATTTGGCAAGATCAAAGCCTTGCAAGGAGTCAGCACCACGGTCAAACGTGGCGAGGTATTGGTGATCATTGGTCCCAGTGGTTCTGGCAAATCAACACTGCTACGGTGCATCAACATGCTGGAACACCCCGACAGCGGTAATATCATCGTGGACGGAAATTCCATGATGCATAGGGAAACAAACATCAATCTTGTGCGCGCTGAAGTGGGGATAGTGTTCCAACAATTCAATTTATTTCCTCATCTAACGGTCCTAGAAAACATTATGTTAGCGCAGCGAATCGTACGCAAACGCAAACGCGAGGAGGCCAAGCAAATCGCGGAGCAGCAATTAAAATATGTGGGAATCCCGGAAAAAGCTAACGCGTTTCCACATGAGCTTTCTGGTGGACAGCAGCAACGTGTGGCGATTGCGCGCGCATTGGCGATGAATCCCAAGATCATGCTATTTGATGAACCCACGTCTGCGCTTGACCCGGAAATGATCAAAGAAGTGCTTGATGTGATGGTGGCTCTGGCAAAAGCAGGCATGACCATGGTGGTAGTCTCGCATGAGATGGGATTTGTGCGTGCGGCTGCGCACCGTATTGTTTTTATGGATCAGGGGCGGATTGTTGAAGAAGGCTCACCCGAGGAATTTTTTAAAAATCCACGCGAAGAACGCACGCGCGCCTTCTTAAGCAAGATACTCTAACCCTGCCAAGCTGATAGGAAGTCAGCTTCAACCTCTTCAAGGAAATTATTACTTTACTTTTTTATCCAGGATCGAAATACAGCCCATATGACGTTCAGGTGAAGGCTCTGCTTTATCACCTGTCGATAAGGCGCATGGGCTGAGACGGCGTCGAAAAGGGCAGATTGCAAGGGGGGGTTCTGTTTGGCTGCCCGCAGGACTGGATCCAGAAGGCGGTAATGAGCGAGGAAAATGGTGAGATGACGCATGACCTGCCCGTAGGGCAGATCCTGGGTAATGTCTTTATTGGCGGCGAAATAATGATCATAAAATGCCTGCGCTGAGATGCCCTGCTGCAAGATGGTTTCAGCGGCGCGAATACCGGTTAATACTGCTGAAGTGATTCCTTTTCCCTTGAAGGCGCGCACCAGTCCGGCGGCGTCACCCACCAAGACATAGCGATCCCCATAATACCCACGCGCTTGCGAGCATGGAAATCTGCCTTTGTAAAACTGCAAATCCTGTAGGTTGTATCCATTGTCGCCATCCAGACCGGGTAAAACTGCCTGCACTTCTGGTTGGGCTAAAAAAGTCATCATCAGGTCCGCATCGACCCGGCTACCGGCAATATTGATGGTCAGATGGTTCCCTTTAGGGGTCACCCCGCCGAATTCGATGCGGGGATTTGCAGGTAGAAAGGCATGAATAGTTGGTCCGAAGGCATCCATGGCTTCTTGTTTGGGATGATATTTGGTCACAATGGAGCTTAGCGCCTGGGGTGGGTGGTATGGAGTCAGGCGGTTGAACATAGCTGAGCTGCCTTCATCCATCCCAAAAGCACCAACAACAACCTGCGCCTCGAAGGGGGAGTTGTCAGTATATACGACAACATGGTCGTCATGGAATTCCAAATCGTAGGCGCGGGCGGGGATCACAGAAATCCCGCGTTGTTTGACTGCGTCCAACATATAAGCGTCATACTGCACCCTACGCAGGGCGTTCGAAGGCTGTTCTTCATCATCGAGCTTTATTTGTTCACGGGCAGTATGGATGACATAGCTGCAAATTTGGCTCCGGCATAAACGATATGGAAACCGGACATCCAATCTTTCATAGAGTAATTCGGGTAAAGGTGGCGAGATGACGCCGACACATTGGTTATAATGCATCTCCCCTACAAATTGCTTACCCTCAATGATGGTAATCTGAATTTTTCGGCCCATCTCTCCAGCCATACGCTGAAGCGCCAATGCGCAGGCCGTCCCACCCGGGCCGCCTCCAATGATCACCACATGTCCTGATTGCAAAGGACCAAGCGACTGGACCAAGCTAGCCTCCTTTCCAGTTCGAATTCATCCCGTAACCCAAATGCAGTAAGGAGAGGGGGTTAATGCCCTTGTAGAAGAGCAGGCGATAGGGTTCATCCCCAGTTAACATTCCCCATAAGACACGCACGTGTTTCCTCTCCCTGGTGGGCTGTGACATTTCCCATTGAATAGTGGTCTTCCAGGCATTCAAGACCCGGGGAGAATTTAGAACAAAATTCCACAAGCGAAAGAGCAAGAATCCATATGAGTTATCCGTGGTAATCGACCGACAGATGGGCGCATAGTGCTTTCGAAACGTGGTGCGCGAGATGCCCCTATGCACCGCTACTGACATAGCACTTTTTGTAGTTTGATAGGCGGAACCTATACCATCCTTATAAAGGCGGGTTACGACAGCATCACCCACGGCGACCCAGCGATCCCCAAAATAATGCTTCGCAATGCTCACAGCGATACGCGGATTACATCCGCATAGGCTGCTAGAGGGGGTGTATTGTAAGATACCAGCCAGGTTTTGAGCGGAAATAAATTCTTCGACAGTGTGGCGTGTAAAGCCTTTACCGAGCAATGAGATATTCAAATAGCGGCCTTTTGGAATAATGGCACCAAAACTCAACCCAGATGGATGTTTAAAATAGGCATTCACTTCATCAGAATTCCAACTCGCTGGGCGCAAGACTTCATCCTGAGCCATTACTTCCGTCTTGGGTGGGAAGTAGCTAAAACTGGCGTTCAATGGTGACCGGCTGTTGATGCCTATTGCCAGCACAAGCAGGTCTGCAAGGTAGTGATCCGTTGCGGTGTACACAACCGGCCGTCCGTCCCACCTGACTTCACGCACCCGGCGGGGGATATGGACTGCTCCGCCGTTGATTGCCTGGGTAAGCAGGAATTGATCAAAACTGGCTTCAGGGGCAGTTTGAACATGACGCGGTCCGCCACCCCGATACACACTCACAATCCTGCGGGAAGGATCCGGGCGTTCGAGGTGAATGGATTGGTGGTCAAGATGAATGTTATAGGATTTTAGATCCGCCTGGATAAGGTCATCTGGTATCGATAAGCCAAGCTCGGAAAGATTACCCCACAAGCGGGAAGAAAGGATACCAGCGCAACGATTACAACCTGCGGGACCAGGTCTGGTGAAATCGCGCGGCTCGAATATCAACACCTCCAGATGAAGATCATAGAGCTGGCTGAGGTGCAGTAAATGCAGGGCGGCAAAACTTCCTGCAGGTCCGCCGCCGACTATACAAACCCGGTTATGCTTACCCAAGCGCAATTCTTCCAGGCGTATCTCCTCCGTCCAACTTGCTCAAGAGAAACCAGGGGTACTGTGCATGTCCTTGGCTTTTAGAAATACAATTGTACCTGATTACTGACCAATATGACCGCCTTCGTTTAAATAAAAAACTTCCCGGGTTGGCTATCAGGAGCATAAGCTTCCGGGAAGTTAGTTATTTTCCTGAGAGAAGACGGGCTGCCATGCAAGAGCTCAATGGGTCTTCATCATACAACTGCTTGCAATCTTCACCGCAGAAATAGACAATTTCATCCCGAAAATGAATAAAGGGTGTGTGGGGGGTGATCAATACCCTGGCACCACAAGCCGTCTCCGCCTGGGTGGTGGCTGGGTCAGAAGAAGGTTGATGGAGGTTCATTTTTCCTTTGGCTCCATCTCAGCAAGGATTTCCAAATCGCGTTTGAGGTTACGGCGGCGAATAATGAGACTGACGACGTACAGGAACATAACACTGAATATCACTGAATAACCTGCGACCATATAGCGGGTGGTCTCAGCAGGTGCTTGTTGAAGGATTGAAGTGAGCATAGGCAGGACTCCTATTGAATAACTTTTAATCTGAGATTTTCGGTTTTATCCGCCAGCTTGCCGAGGCGGATACGATGCCAAAGCAAGTCAGCGAAGATGAAGGAGAAGGTGAGCAGGCTGAACATGAAGGTTTGCAGCATCTTGGGGGTCATATCAAAACTTCCCTCAGCACCGGCAGCACCACTGCCAATAATGACCGGGTGAATGGTGCGAAAGATACGGATCGAAATAAAGGTGAGGGGAACGCTAATGAAGCTCAGGATGGCATAGACGGCACCAAAGCGGGCGCGCCGGTCGGGGTCTTCGATGCCCTGGCGCAGCATGAGATACGCAGCGTACACCAGTTCGACAATGGCAGCTGTGGTCAGGCGTGGATCCCAGGTCCACCAGGTGCCCCAAGAGCCGCGTGCCCAGATCGACCCGGAGACGATGGCGATAAAGAAGAAAACAAAGCTGATCTCGACGGCTGCCATTCCGACAACATCCCATTTATGGTCGCCTTTGCGCAGAAAAGCCACTCCGGCAATGGCAGCAACCAGGAAGCCCAACATCCCCACCCAGGCATTGGCAACATGAAAATAGAACACGCGCTGTACCTGACCCATAACGGCTTCCAGTGGGGCATATAAAAAGACCATTCCGACGGCAGTGATCAATAAAAGAACGGTGACGATATCAAGTATCGCCAACAATCGAGGTTTAGGTTCCATGTCTTACTCCTCTACAATATAGTCAAACACCATAAAAGCCACTGCAACGAAAATCACATCATAAACAATAAGCAGATTGATCCAGGGACGGATATCGATGGCTTGCACGCCCTGGAGAAAACCAGTACTACCTTTAACTGCAGCAATCAAGACGGGGATGACCAAGGGGAAAAGCAGAATGGGCAGCAAGACATCGCGGGTGCGGGTTTGCACCGCCATACTGGATAGCAATGTGCCTACAGCCACATAGCCGATTGATCCCAGGAGAATGACCAACAACAGACCCGGCTTGAAGAGATTGACGCTGTAAAGCACACTATATACGGGTAAAACAATCACTTCCACGATGAGCATGAAAATCAGATTGCCGATAGCTTTGCCGAAATAAATGGCACTTCGGTCAACCGGT
>Ga0315289_10007758_pt1 | contig 15602 bp, 11 predicted proteins | sample YL17G11_40_MG_FD_203452 | JGI IMG/M metagenome (GOLD analysis project Ga0315289, IMG submission 203452) | Sediment microbial communities from Yellowstone Lake, YNP, Wyoming, USA - YL17G11_40 | ecosystem: Environmental > Aquatic > Freshwater > Lake > Sediment | place: USA: Wyoming | collected... | reverse complement strand
TGGTCAACCGCGTGGACTACGTAATCGGAGACCGGCACCGGGTGTTCGGCCGCTGGTACTGGAACCACCGGCTGGCCGATGAATACGACTGGATGTACGAAACCAAGCGCGGCTTGCAGACCAACGGCCTGACCCGCATCAACAAGGGCGCGGGCGGCGACTGGATCTGGACGCTTAGCGCCAGCAGCGTACTCGACCTTGGGGTGAACTACATGCGGTTCGCCGAGGGCAGCGTTCGACCGATTCCGACCAGCTACAAACCGAGCGACGTCGGACTGCCGGCTTACCTGGACGCCAAGGCGGGCGACAACCACGCGCTTCCGCGCGTCCAGTTTCCCAACATCGAGGATGTCAGCGACAGTTATCCCGTTATCGGCACGCTCGGTTCCACCGGCGAACTGAAGCTGGCGATGACCACCATCCGGGGCAGCCACTCGATCAAGTACGGCTGGCAGGAGCGCCGCTACTGGTTCACCGCGCGCGGGCCGGGGAACTCCTCCGGCAATTTCGGCGAGTTCAACCAGAACTACGTACGACAGGCCGACAACACCACCACCGCATCGAATACCGCGCTGGAGTGGGCGGCGTTCAGGATGGCCCTGCCCGGCGGCATCAGCATCGACACCAACGACTCGGCGCTCATCTCGAACCGCTACCGCGCGTTCTACATCAATGATGACTGGCGGGTGAGCAGCAAGCTCCGCGTGACGCTGGGACTGCGCTACGAGCGCGAGGCCGGCATGACCGAGCGCTTCAACCGCGGCGTGTCGGGCGGCTTCGACGCCGCCTACCGGCCGCCGTTCGCCGACGCCGCCGAAGCGGCGTATGCGAAGAGCCCGATTCCGGAGCTGGCCGCCAGCCAGTTCAAGGTCCAGGGCGGTTTCTGGTATCTGGGCCAGAAGTACGGCAAGACGTTAACCGATGGCACGCACAAGTTCCTGCCGCGCATGGGGCTGGTCTACCAGATCGGCGACAAGGCGGTGTTACGCGGCGGCTACGGCATGTTCTCCGACACGTTCAACCCCATGAACGACCGGGGCAACCAGAACGGTTACAGCCAGGCCACCAGCACGAGTATGACGACCGACCTCGGGCTCAGCTTCTGCTGCGGGACCGGAGCGGCTAGCGGCCTGTCGTCCAGCAAGAACCCGATGGTGGATCCCTTCCCGGTGCGCGCCGACGGGACCCGCTTCAACACGCCCTACGGGAACACGCTGGGACCGGTGATCGCGCAGGGCGCCAGCTTCAGCTACTGGCCGCGGGCCTACGAGCCCGCCATGCAGCATCGGTGGAGACTCGGGTTCCAGCGCCAACTCCGGCACGACATGGTGATCGAGGCTTCCTACAACGGGTCGCGGTCCAACATACCGGTCACCCAGAGAATCAGCTACCTGCCCGGGCAGTACTGGGCCACCGGCAGGGTCCGCAACAATGATGTGGACAACAACATGAACGCCAACATCACCAACCCGTTCCTGCTTAAGACCACGGCGCCAGGCCTGGCGACCTCCGATGCGCTGGCCTACACGTACCTGACCACTTCGGTCGGCCTGTACCAGGGCTCGACCATCCGGAAGCACGAGCTGCTTCGCGCGTCTTCCAACATGGGCAACAACCTCAGGCTCAACCAGCCGAATTTCGGGGCGATGAAGTACCACGACTTCGAGCTCCAGTTCGAGAAGCGCATGGCGCAGGGCCTGAAGACCGCCGTCATGTACACGCGCGCCTATAGCGACGTGCAGGACTGGATGGCCAACGAGTTCGACCAGGCGCCGACCTGGCGTCCGAACAACAACACCCTTCCGCACCGCCTGGCCTGGACGGCCATCTACGATCTGCCGTTCGGCAAGGGCCGGAAGTGGGTGGCTGCCAACCCGATCCAGCACCTCATAGGTGGCTGGACCGCGAGCTGGATCTACCAGTTTCAGAGCGGCCCCGCAACGGGCGACTGGGGCAACCGGTTCTTCTACGGCGACCTGAACACAATCGGCGATCTGTTCAAGCACGACAGCCTGCACGCGCAGGACATTCACATGTGGTTCGATCCGAACATCCGGGTGACCACCGGCACGGCGGCCATTGCCTCCGGCTACAACGGCTTTGAAGGCCGGACGGCGTTCCAGCCCGGCAGCTATCACGTCAGAGTGTTCCCGATCAGGCTGAGCGCGCTGCGCGCTGATGGCATCCGCAACTGGGACGTCAAGGTGCAGCGGAGCTTCCGCATCACCGAGCGGCTCAGCACGAAGTTCGCCGTGGATCTTCTGAATGCCACCAACCACACCAACTTCGCCGGGCCGAACCTGGATCCGACCAGCACGAACTTCGGAAGAGTGGACACTCAGCGCGGGTTGAGCCGCGTCATTCAATTCAACCTGCGCATCGAGTTCTAGCACGGCGTGTAAGGGCCGGGCATGCCCGGCCCTTACGGGCGGAACCGCTAACCGCGGTGCAGGGCGCCTCGCGGCGCAGCGGCTGCACGTTAGCGCTTGAACCGGTACAGCAGGATGCCGTAGCCCACGCCGGCTTCGTCGGCGCTGCGGGCCACCTGGAAGGCCATGAAGCGCCCGTCGGTGGAGACCATGGGGTTGGAGGCTTTGTAGCCTTCGTAGTCGTTGAAGTGGGTCAGCCGCGTGAAGTCCTGGCCGGCGCCATCCAGCCGGAGCTTCCAGATGTCGATCTGGCGCGAGCCGCCGCTCCCGCCCAGCTTCTGGACCTGGCGGTCGGCTTCCACACAGGTGTACTTGCCGTCCGGGAAGATGCCCTCCGGCTCGTTGTAGGTGCCGGGAGCCTTCGAGAAGTTGGTCACCTGGCGGGTGGCGAGGTCGATGCCCATGACCGAGGCGTTGTCGTTCGGCTCATAGCAGGAGAAGGTCAGCTTGCTGTCGTTGTCGTAGAAATCCTGGGCCTCGATGGTACAACTGCGGTCCTTGCTCTCATGCATGACCCTCTGGTTGACCAGCTTGGGTGTGCCGCCGGAGAGGTCCATCTCGGCGGTGATCAGGCGTGAGGCTCCGGCGGGCAGCTCCGGGTTGTGCGCGCTGGTTTGGGAGAAGGCGATCTTGAGGCTGCGCTTGGAGATGGCGGCGCCCTCGCTCATCTTCTGGTTCAGGCGGACTGGCTTCGAGCCCGGCTGCCGGCTCAGGAACCATAGCTCGTTGTCCCGCGAACGGCTGGTGCGGACGTCCTGGAAACGCTCCGGGCCGATCAGGATGTAGTCGCCGGTGACGATGTGCATCACGCGGAGGAACGCCGCCCCGGGCACGTTGCAGGTCAAGCAGCGAATCACCCGCGACTTCAAGTCGATGACGAAGGCGTCGCCAAAGCTCTTGTTCATGAAGGCCACGCGCTGGTTGTCCGGGGAGATGTCCGCCCGCTCGCCGAAGTGCGTGAGGATCTCGATGTTCTTGGGAAGCTGCTCCAGCGGGTTGCCCGGCTGGCGCTGGGCCTGTAGCATGTAGCTTGTAGCGAGTAGGAACGTGATGACGAGCTTCATGACCATTCTTCTGACTCCTGACTCCTGACTCCTGACTTCCCGAAACCGAGGTACTGCACTTCCTCTTCGAGCTCGAGGCCGAAGCGTTCCCGCACCCGGCCCTTGAGCTCCGCGATCAGCGCGCAGAGATCGCGCGCCGTGCCGGCGCCGGCGTTGTAGATGAGGTTGGCGTGATAGTCCGGCACCTGCATGTCGCCCTGCGTGAGGCCCTTGCAGCCGGCCTGATCGAGGAACCAGGCGGCCGGGACTTTGCCCTCGCGCACCAGCTCCGCGGGGACCTGTTCGCGCACATCCGGCGGCAGCGCGCGCCAGAGCAGGTTTTTGAAGATGCTGCCGGCGCACCGCATCTCGGGCGGGTACTTCTTCTGTCGGACGGCCAGGATCTCCTCGGAGCGGCGGCGCAGGTCCTCGGGGTCGCCTGGTTCCAGAGACACCTCGACCGTGAGGATGACCCAGTCCTTGCGGCGCTTGAAGATGCTCTCCCGGTAGGCGAACTGACATCCGGCGTGGTCGAGAGCCCGTACCATGGCGCCGTCGAAAAAGTAGACCTCGCTCGCCACCTCCGAGATGGCCCGCCCGTACGCCCCGGCGTTGCCGTAGATGGCGCCGCCCACCGAACCGGGGATGCCGGCCAGGGTCTCCAGGCCCGCGCGGTCATGGCCGTTGGCCGCCTCGACCACGCTCTGGAGTTCGGCGCCTGCTTCCGCCATGAGGCCCTGGCGGCGGATCTCAATCTTGTCGCCGGTGAACCGCAACACGACGCCGCGAAAGCCCTCGTCGGAGACCACCAGGTTGGTGCCGCTGCCGATCACGGCGCATTCAAGCCCGCCGCCGCGCGCGATGTTCAGCGCCTCCAGGAAGGAGTCCACCCGGGCGGTCTCGGCGTAGAAGTCGGCGGGCCCGCCGATGCCGAAGCGGGTGTGCGCGGCCAGCGGCTCTCCGGCGGAAACGTGTACATTAGGAATCTCGGCCAGACGCGCCAGCGTCTCTTGGATGCCGGGCATTGAAATGATTATAGGGGAGTGGAGCCTGTGATCACTCGTCGCAGTTTGCTTGCAGCCGCCGGCCTGGCGGCTTCAGGGCCGGCCCGGACAGGGTCGAAGAAGCCCAACATCCTGGTCCTGTTCAGCGACGACCAGCGTTACAACACCATTCACGCGCTGGGCAACAGCGAGATCCAGACGCCCCATCTGGATGCCCTGTGCCGCCAGGGCACGGCTTTCAGCCATGCCTTCATCATGGGCGGCACCCAGGGAGCGGTGTGCGTCCCCAGCCGGGCGATGTTGTTGAGCGGGCAGACCCTGTTCCACGCCCACAGCGCCGTCATCGCACCGGGCGACGCGCCGCGGTCGCATGTGCTGTTTCCGGAGCACTTCCGGAAGGCCGGTTACGAGACCTTCGGCGTCGGCAAGTGGCACAACGGCGAGCGCCTCTACGCCCGCTGCTTCGGGGGCGGCGAGAACATTTTCTTCGGCGGCATGTCGGATCACCTGAAGGTGCCGGTGGCGGATTTCGACGCCACGGGCCAGTATGCCAAGGGCCAGCGGCACGCCGGGGAGAAGTTCTCGAGCGCGCTGTTCAGTGATTCGGCGATCAAGTTCCTGCGCGGCCAGCGTGGCGACAAACCGTTCCTGCTCTACGTGGCCTACACGGCGCCGCACGACCCGCGCATGCCGCCCGGCGAGTACGCCGCGATGTACCCGCCGGAGAGGATGGCGCTGCCCAGGAACTTCCTGCCGGAGCACCCCTTTGACAACGGCGATATGCGGGTGCGGGACGAGCAACTGGCGCCTTGGCCGCGCACGAGGGAGGTCATCCGCCAGCACATCGCGGCCTACTACGGCATGATCACGCACCTGGACGCGCAGATCGGCCGGGTGCTGGCGGCGCTGGAGGATTCCGGCCACGCCCGCGACACCATTGTGGTGTTCGCCGGCGACAACGGCCTGGCGGTGGGCCAGCACGGATTGCTCGGCAAGCAGAACGTTTACGAACACAGCGTGCGCGTGCCGCTCATCATCCGCGCGCCCGGCCTGCGGCCCGGCAGGGTCAGTCACTCGTTCTGCTATCTGCTGGACGTGTTTCCGACCCTGTGCGAGCTGGCCGGTCTGCCGGCGCCCGCCTCCGTCGAGGGGCGCAGCCTGGCGCCGCTGCTGCGCCAGCCCAAGACCCGGCTGCGCGAGACGATGTTCTTCGCCTACCGGCATTTCCAGCGCGCGGTGCGCACCGATGGTTGGAAGCTGATCCGCTACCAGGTGGGCGGCCAGCCGACCACCCAGCTCTTCGACTTGCGGGAGGACCCGTGGGAGACGCGCAACCTGGCCGGCGAGCCCGCCCAGGCCGCTCGCCTCCGCGAGCTCACCGTCCTGCTCAAGGACTGGATGAAGAAGACCGACGACCCGCTGGACCTGGACCAGCCCGGCTGGGGCTATGTGTCTCCCGGCAGCGGCCGGTGACCGGCTGCGGGGACGAACCGGGCCTGGCGCCCGGCGCATACAGCGTGACGGTGGAAAAGAGCGGGTTCAAGAAGACGGTTCGCTCCGGCATCATCGTCCAGGTGGATCAGAAAGCGCGCGTGGACGTGGCCCTGGACGTGGGGCAGTTGAGCGAGACGGTCAGCGTAGTGGCCGCGGCGCCCCTAATCAGATCGGAGAGCGCCGAGCTGGGCGAGGTGATCCACGAACAGATCATCCGCGAGCTGCCGCTCAACGGAAGGAACTTCGCCACACTGGTCTACCTGGCGCCGGGAGTCACCCCCGGCCAGGTGGGCGAGAACCTCTCGGGCGCCAGCACCTTCAACCCGCGCGGCACCTCGACCTTCAACGCCCTGGGCAGCCAGGGCAACTCCAATGCCTGGCTGGTGGACGGCATCGACAACAACGAGTACACCTTCAACACGGTGATCGTGATGCCGTCGCCGGAATCGGTGCGCGAGTCAAGGTGCTTACCGGCGTCTTCTCGGCGGAGTTTGGGCGGGGCGCCGGCGTGGTGTCGGTCTCGACCAAGTCCGGCAGCAATGACGTGCACGGCACGGTCTTCGAGTACCTCCGCAACGACAAGCTGGACGCCCGCAACTACTACAGGCATCCGCGGGATCAACGTCTCCAGGTTCACCTGGTGACTAACACGCAGGGGATGGGCCTGGCGACGCTGCTGGTGGGCCATTCGACGGGCGGCTCCCGCGGCTTCCTGCTGACCCCGTACTACATGACCGTGCAGGATCAGGCCTGGTTCATTCAGGACGACCTGAAGGCCACGCCCCGTCTGACGTTCAACATCGGGATCCGACACGAGATCCACTGGCCGGAGAAGGAGATCCGCGAGCGGCCGGCCCTTCAACGTGGGCCTGGCCACGGGTGTCAACAACGGCTCCCCGAGCTGGCCCAACCGCATCGGCCCGGGCACGCTGGAGACCCCGGATCCGGCCCGGTGGTTCAACGATAAGGACTTCGTGGCGCCGCCGCCCAACACATACGGCAACGTGGCGCGCGGCGCGCTCTATGCGTCCGGTATCGGGTCGCCGACCGTGGGCCGCATTACCTCGACCATCGGCGACAACCGCGACCTGCAATTCGCGCTGAAGCTGGAGTTCTAGCGCGGACTGGCAAAGCCGGGACAGGCAGCGCTGTCGACGGAGGGCAGCGTAGCCTGTGGCGGGCTACTCCGCCGGCGGGGTGGTGGTGGGCACCTCGGGGATTTCGATCTCGATGCGGGTGCCCTGCCCGGGCTGGCTGTCGATGCGGATGCGGTAGTCGGAGCCGAACAGCACCTTCAGGCGCTCGTTGACGTTGCTGATGCCGATGCCTTCTTCGAGCAGGGTGGCCAGCTTCGCCTCGGGGATGCCCACGCCGTCGTCCTCGACCAGCAGACGGAGGCGGCCGTCCCGGAGGGAGCTGCGCAGGCGGATCATGCCGCCCTCGACCTTGCTGGAGAGGCCGTGCCGGATGGAGTTCTCGACCAGCGGCTGGAGCAGCATCGAGGGCACCAGGCGGTCGAGGGTGGCCGGGTCGATGTCCTTCTCGAAGCGCAGCTTGTCGCCGAAACGCACCATCTCGATGGAGAGGTAGTCGGTGATGAACTCCAACTCCTGGCCCAGCGAGCTGAAGGTGAGGTGCTTGCGCAGCAGCCGGCGCAGGATGTTCGAGAGTTTGTAAACCACGGCCCGGGCCTGCGCCGGATTGGTGCGGATCAGCGAGGAGACCGAGTTCAGGGTGTTGAACAGGAAGTGCGGGTTGATCTGCTTGCTGAGGCCGTCCAGGCGCGCCTGCATCAGCAGGCGGTTCTGCTCTTCCAGTTTCCGCTCGTTGCGAGTGTTGTTCCAGATCTTCAGCGGCAGCATCACCGCGAACAGCGCCGTCACGTAGCCGGCGGCCAGGTTCAAGGGATGCGGATCCGGCCAGCCCGGATTGAGCGAGAAGAGCCGCCGGGGGAAGAAATGCCCGAGGTTGAGCCGCAGGAATTCCGCCAGCACGATGGCGCCCAGGAAGATGACCTGGAAGGCCGGCCGGTAGCGGTCCTGCTTGGGCTTGAGGAACCGGTAGATGCTCAGGTCGAACAAGGGGGAGAAGCGCCAGACTTCCTCGGTGTCCGGGGCGGAGTCGCGCAGCAGGCCGCCCAGGGCGCCCACGCCGGCCAGCAGGGGCAGGGCCAGGTACTCGCCGCGGAACATGGACGGCAGCGAGATCAGCGCGCCGGAGAGCAGGCCGGTCACGTAGCCTCCCAGCAGGCCGCTCAGCAGGCTGCCTTCCAGGCCCAGGTCCACGGCGGCGTAGCCGTGGGTCACCACGCGGATGGCCACCCCGGTGCCGAAGATGCTCGAGAATCCCAGGGAGAGCAGGACCCGCTGGGTCAGGGTGCGCTCCTCGCGGAGCAGCATGCGCTTGAAGGTGTCCGAGCGCACCAGGATGCTGGCCAGCGCGGCCACCACGCCCAAGCGGATCAGCAGCACGACCAGATGCTCTTCCCACATGTTGTGCGCCGTTACTTATTATGACGCCAAAGCTGTTAAAATGATGGGAACAGACGACATCCGGGTGTCATGTCCCAGCTTTCCTCCAGCAGCGGTTTCCGGCGGGTCGCCGAGGCCGACTTTCCCACCCGTTTTGGGCATTTCCGCATCTGGGGCTTCGAGGGCAACTACGGCGGCGAATGCGAGGAAGCCGTGGTCTTGAAGATGGGCGACCTCGCCCAGGGGCCGCCCCCGCTGGTGCGCATCCACTCGCAGTGCCTCACGGGCGACGTCTTTCACAGCCTGCGGTGCGATTGCCGGGCGCAACTGGAGCTGTCCCTGGCCCAGATCGCCGAGGAGGGGCGCGGGCTGGTGATCTACGAGCACCAGGAAGGCCGCGGCATCGGCCTGCTGAACAAGCTGCGCGCCTACGAGTTGCAGGACGAGGGCGCCGATACCGTCGAAGCCAACGAACTGCTGGGCTTCAAGCCCGACCACCGCAGCTACGAGCTGCCCGCCGACATCCTGCGCTACTTCGGTCTGAGCGAAATCCGGCTGCTGTCGAACAACCCGGACAAGATCGAGGCGCTCGAGCGGGCCGGAGTCTGCGTCATCGAGCGTGTGCCCTGCCAGGTCGAACCCACCGATACGACCGAGACCTACCTGCGCACCAAGAAAGAGAAGCTGGGGCACCTGCTGGAGGGGCTGTGACAGCCCCGCGCTGAGGAATTCGGGGGACACGCCTGCTATCGGCCGGAAGCGAGCAGTTGGTCGTATCAAGCCCGGAGCGTCCCCGAATTCCCCGCCGGACGGAAACAGGAGGCGGTCCCCTTTTCCTACTCGCCTGGCGGGCCGCCACCGCGGGTGTGGGCGGGACCGCGGAAGACCGCGCTGGCGAACAGCAGGCTCATGCCGTCCAGATAGGCGCGGAAGCTGGGATCGGCCGTGAAGCCGATAACCAGGCCGCGGCCCTCGCGCTGCACGACGATCAGCGGCTTGTAGGCCAACTGCTTGCGGTTCTCCTCCCACAGGTAGCCGCCGGCCAGCAGTTGATCGGGGCCCAGGAAGACCGCCGCGTTGACGCCCTTGTCGAGCTTGATGGGGGTGAAGATCGCCCGCCCGCTGACCAGCGCGTGGACCGTCTCGCCTAAGCCCGCGGTCAGCCAGTGATCGGGGTCCAGGCGCGCCTTCAGCATCACGCCCAGCGCTTGGTCGGGCAGCTCGGCCTCCGCCTGGATGGCCTTGCGGAAGTCTTCTTCCGTGGCCAGGAGCTTGCCCGGCGTGCGGGCCTCCTTGGCTTCCTCGGGCTTGGGTTTCTCCGTCTTGGGCTCGCGCGGCAGGTCCTCTTGCTGGATGGCCAGCAGCTTCACCTTGGGGTCCGCCAGATAGGAGACCGCGCCTCCGACGCCGATGAGGGTCCCGCCCGCGGCGAGCCAGTTCTTGAGCCGCTCCAGGCCGCGGGGCCCGAGCGCCAGGGCGTAGCCGTCGCTGGAACCGTCCGGCAGGATCAGCACCTGGTAGCGGCTCAAATCGGCCATGGCCAGCGACAGCGTGCGCACCGGGCTCACCGGGTACTGGAACTGGCGCTCGAGCACATAGCGGGTCCAGCCGGCGGAGGTGGATGAAGTGGGGCGGTCCCAGGCCAGCGCCACCGCGGGCTTGCGCAGGCGGAAGACATGCCGGCTGCCGAAGTTGACCCCTTCTTCCATCCAGCCGCTGTCGGCAGCCACCAGTTCGGCGCCGCTCGAGCGCGCCAGTTTCTCGAGCGTCTGCGGGAGGTCGGCGGGGTTGTCTTTCACCTTGAAGATGAGCGTCCCGGCGGGGTACTTCCGGCCGTCTTGGGTGAAGGGCTTGTCGCTGGAGAGGACGTCCAGTTCCTGGCGCAACGCCGCAGCGAGCAGCCGCCCGGCGGCCTGCGTGCCCCAGGGCGCCAGGTACGCCACCGTGGCCTTCCCGTTGACCTTTCCGGGCGGGATGCGCTCCGGCTTGGCGGGTTCGAAGTTCCCCTGGGAAGCCTCCGCCGCCGCGACGGCCTCGACGTTGAACACATGCGGCAGCGACCAGGCGGTCACGTCGTAGATCTCGTCCGGCAGCTTCTTCCGGCGCAGGCGCTCCTGCTCCTTCAAGAACTTCTCGTCCATGGGGACGTTGGGGTCGAGCAGCGTGCGGATGAGCCGTTTGGCGGGCTGGGCCAGCGGCACGACGTAGGTACCGGCGGGATATTCCTTGCCCGCGTTGCGGCAGGCGGCCGTGGCGCGCTTGATCTCGACGCCCTGCTCGACGAGCAGCGCCGCCAGCTTGTCGACCGCCGCGGTGTCGCCGCGGCGCGGCAGGAGGTACTCGCGGATGTTCTCCTGGAGGCCCTCCTCGAGGGCCGTCTTGCGGTAGCGGTAGAACTGCTCGAGCAGGCGCTGGCGCTGGCGCGCCGCGGTCTCCAGCGTCGAGAGCGAGGCGGTGAAGTGGTGCCGCACCGTGTCGCGGAAGTGCAGCAGGGTCTCGTCGCTGCGGCGCACCAGCAGGCCGCGCGTGGAGGCCTGCTCGTAAGTCATGGCGATGGCGCCGTGGTAGCAGGGCCAACTGGCGCCGTAACCGGGGTAGAAGGCGTCGAAGACCTCGCGGGTGAAGTAGTCGAAGCCGAAGTGGTCAAACCAGCGCGCGTTGTTGCGCCCGAACCAGTCCAGGCTTTCCCTCTGCTCGCGGGTCAGGTGCGGGTTGTAAGGATGGGCCTCCGGAGCGAAGTAGTAGGTCGAGTCGGCGCCCATCTCGTGGAGGTCCACATAGACCAGCGGGAACCACTCGAGCAGCGCCTTCACCTGGCCGCGGATCTCCGGCTGGGTGAGGGCGAACCAGTCGCGGTTCAGGTCGAACAGGTAGTGATTCGAGCGCCCGCCGGGCCAGTTCTCGACGTGCTCGGCGCCCGCCGGGTTCGCATCCGGCTCGAGACCCTCGGCCTGCTCGAAGTGGTGCACGAAGCGGTCGCGGCCGTCCGGGTTCTGGGTGGGCACGATCATCACCAGCACGTTGGCCAGGATGTGGTCCACCATCTTGTCCTGGCGCGAAGCCAGCAGGTGATAGGCCGTCAGCAGGGCCGCTTCCGGCGAGGACATCTCGTTGCCGTGGACGCCGTAGGCCAGCCAGACCACCGCCGGCAGCGTGTTGATGAGCTTGCGCGCGTCGGCCTCCGAGGTGCGGCGCGGGTCGGCCAGCCGCTGCATGCCGGCGCGGATCTCCTCGAGCCGCCGGAGATTGGCCTCCGAGCCTACCGCGGCGTAGACCAGCTTGCGGCCCTCCCAGCTCTGGGCGTACTCGAAGATCTTCACCTGCTTGGTGGCCGCAGCCAGGGCCTCGAGGTACTTCAGGAGGCCGGCGTGCCAGGTCAATCGTTCGCCGGCTTCGTAGCCCAGCACCTGCCGGTAGGCGGGGATGCGCGGGTCGTAGGCCGCGCCGGGCCAGAACTCAAACCGGGTCTGGGCCGCGAGGGGCCAGGCCAGAACCACCAGCAGAAACGGGATCAGCCACCTGTTGCGCATGGTCTAGTCAGGATACTCCAAACCGACGGGCCTGGCATCCGGGGGCGAGGCCGCTTACACGGCGCAGATGCGCCGCACCAGCTCGGCATTCTCGCGCATCTCGTCTTTGAACTTGGGGAACATGCCCACGATGACGGCGTCCTGCGGTTTGATGTTAGCCAGCACAAAGCGGAAGGCGGCCTCCACCTGCTCCGGCCGATTGATGGTGCGCCCGGCGCCCAGCAGCTTGAAGGCGAAGCAGGTCTTGCGGGTCTGGCGGACCACGCGGCACATGCGCTCGGGGTCCTTCTCGAGGTAGATCTCGCCGAGCGGGGCCTCGCCCAGCGCCTGGCGGGCGTCCTCGGGCGTGCGCGTGATCCGGTACATGCAGGTCATGTAGTAGTCGATCTGCCAGCCGCGCGCCTCCACGTATTCGACCACCGCGGGGTTGTGGGTGGAGACCCCTGCCGGCACGCCCGCGTCGTGGACGGCCTTGGTGAAGTCGTGGACCATCTCCATCTGGCCGGCGCGGAAACGCTCGTCGGTGCGGTTGCCGTGGTGGGCGATGCCAATGGGACCGAGCTTGGCCACCTGCGGCAGCAGCTTCCAGTTCTTCATCAGCTCGAAGTCGGCCAGCAGCAGCCAGTTCATCCGTCCGCCCTCGGCCCGGTAGCGCCGGAGGTCCTCGAGGGTGGGGTCGTTGTAATGGACCTGCCAGGTGTTGATGCCGGCGCGTTCGGCGCGGTGCAGGATCTCGACGCGCCGCGCCGGCGTCATCCACTCCACCATGAGCTTGTCGAGCAGCGCGTTGAAATGCGAGTAACCGTAGAGCGGGTTCGAGCCGATCAGCAGTCGCGTGATTTCGGTGTCGCCGAACTTCACTTTGGGCAACGCTATGGGCGCTTCGGCCTGGGGACCGAGAGCCAGGGTGCTGCCGGCCGCTCCGAGGAAGCGCCGGCGGGAGGTGGGGCTGGATTCGTGCGCCATGAGAAACCGCCATTGTATCTTAGAATGAGAGATTTCATGCGGCCACTCCGGCTGTGCCCGCTCCTCCGCTTCTTTGCGGCCGTCACCTTATGGGCCGCGCTCCTGCCCGCCGCCCAGAAACCCGTAACCGCCGTCCGCGCCGCGCGGCCGCCGGTGATCGACGGCCTGATCCAGCCGGAGGAATGGGCCGGCGCGGCGCGCGACGCTGGAGACCAGCGTCTGGAATGGCCCCGTCGAGAGCATCTTCCGCGTCTCGCAATACGGCGAGGTCCAGGGCCTCAACCTGACGGGCGGAGGATTGCGGCCCTACCAGTTCATCCCTTACACCCTGGGCCGCTGGGAGCAGGGACGCAGCCTCAAGGGCGACCTGGGCCTGGACGCCCGCTACACCTGCCGTCCGGAAACCACGCTCAACCTCACCCTCAACCCGGATTTCGCCACCATAGAAGCCGACGAGGAGTACGTCAACCTGACCCGCTTCGAGGCGCAACTGACCGAGAAGCGCCCCTTCTTCCTGGAAACTAACCAGCGTTTTCGCCAGCGCCTCCAGACCTTCTACTCGCGGCGCATCGCCGATATCGACGTGGGCGGGCAGTTGCGGTCCAAGAGCGGACCCTGGGACGCCACGCTGATTGCGGCGCGCTCGCGGGTGCGCGTTCAGCTCGCGGCGGGCCAGCCGGGCTCGTGGCGCGAGGGCGCCACTTACGGGGTGGGCCGCCTCGAGCGGCAGTTCATGAAATCCTCGGTGCTGGGGATGATGTTCACCAACCGCCAGTTCGCTGGGCAGAACCAGGGCTCGGTTGGGCTGGACACCACCGCCTACTTCACCCGCCGGGTTGGCTTCACCGGCCCGATGGTGCGCGCGCACGGCCCTTACAAGAAAGGCATCTGGGGCTGGTTCGCGCGGCCGGCTTACGATTCCTCCACCGCCCACGCCCACTTCCGCTTCAGCCACCTGGGGGAGCGCTTCGGCGACAACGCCAACGCCACCGGCTTCATCCAGGACGACGGCCGCCGCGAGATGGACAGCGACCTCTCGAAGACCTTCTGGTTTCAGCAGGGCGCGGTGCAGCGGGTCATAGTGGAATCCAAGAACAGTCTTTACCTGAGCCAGCGCAACGTGGTGCGGGGCTACCACCAGATCGGCTCCCTGCAAATGGACTTTCGCAACCGCTGGAGCGCCACTGCCGAGCTGCGCAACGAGTACCGGCTCTTCGAGAAGGGCTTCCACAACGACCCGGCCGCGTTCCAGGTGGGTTACAACACGCGCGAGCACCAGTCCTGGTCAGCGGGCTACCAGACCGGCAAGAGCTTTGGCTCGGACTATGACGCCGTCAACGGTTACTTCCGGCGGAAGCTGGGCGCCAACACCGCGGCGGAATACCAGCTCTCACGAGTGTGGCTGAAGCCGGACCCTTCCCGGCAGGCCACCCTGATCAACATCTTCCGCGTGCGGCACAACTTCACGCGGGACCTGTTCGTGCGGGTGTTCTACCAGAGCAACTCGGTGCTCGAACGGCAGAACCTCGAAGCGGTTTTCGTCTGGCGCTACCGGCCGCCCTTCGGGCTGGTCCAGTTCGCCTTCCAGCGCGGGCGCGCGGCCTTCGGCGAGCGCTCCCAGCAGGGCAACACCTACTTCCTCAAGCTGGCGCAGGTGTTTTGAGGGTCGAGGGCCGGGCGTGCCCGACCCCTACGGCGGTGTTCCCACGCGTGGCAGGGGCGGGGCATGCCTCGCCCCCGTGGATCACTCTTCGGCCGCCGGCTGGAAGCGGCCGTAGCGGAAGGTCAGCAGGGGCAGCAGGAGCAGGGTGAGCGCGGTGGAGGTAGCCAGGCCGCCGAGGATCACGATGGCCATGGGGCCTTCGATTTCGCGGCCGGGGTCGCCGCTGCCCAGGGCCAGCGGCAGCAGGCCCAGCGCGGTCACCAGCGCCGTCATCAGCACCGGCGCCAGCCGCTCGGAAGCTCCGCGCAGGGCGGCGTCCCAGCCCCACGTCATGCCTTCCTCGCGGACCAGGTGGTCGAAGTGCGACACCATCATGATCGAGTTGCGCATGGTGATCCCGAACAGGGTCACAAAGCCGACCATCGACCCCACCGTGAGCCATCCGCCCGTCAGGAACACCGCTACGACGCCGCCCACCAGCGTGAAGGGCAGGTTGACCAGCACCAGCAGGAGGTTGCGCGGGTTGCCGAAGACCATCGCCAGCAACAGCAGGATGCCGGCGCCGACCAGCGCCGAGTGCAGCAGGAGCTCCCGCTGGGCTTCCGCGCGCGCCACGTCAGTGCCCGTGAAGACCGGATAGACGCCTGCCGGGAACGCGACCTTCTGCTCCAGCGCGCGGCGGGCGTCCTGGACGAACGAGGAAACGTCGCGGCCCTGCACGTTCGAGATCACCGCCTGGCGGCGTTGCGTTCCGTCGTGCAGGATGGAGTAGCGGCCGGAGGTTTCGCGGATTTCGGCGAGCGCCCGCAGCGGCACGCGCAGGCCCGCGCGGTTGTCTACCAGCAGGGCGCCGATAGCCTCCGGGTCGCTGCGCAGGTCGCGGTCCAGGATCACATTCACGTCCACCATACGGTTGGCCTGGTACACCTGAGAGACCACCGTGCCCTGGTAGGCGGTCTGCACCGCCTCGAGGACTTCGACGGGCCGGAAGCCCAGTTGGCG
>Ga0315289_10007757_pt1 | contig 15602 bp, 10 predicted proteins | sample YL17G11_40_MG_FD_203452 | JGI IMG/M metagenome (GOLD analysis project Ga0315289, IMG submission 203452) | Sediment microbial communities from Yellowstone Lake, YNP, Wyoming, USA - YL17G11_40 | ecosystem: Environmental > Aquatic > Freshwater > Lake > Sediment | place: USA: Wyoming | collected... | reverse complement strand
GGGCAGCACCAGTTATCAATGCCGCACCTATGGTAATCCACCACACATAGAAGGCAGGATTAGTCGCCGTGACCACAATACCGGTGACTATAGAGTTGCGAGGCAGACCACCCACTTCGCCAGGGGCATCACCGGCAGTGCGAAACATTCGGAAACCAAGGTAAAACAACGCCACTCCCCCAGCAATATAGATGATACTTACCACCAACGGTAAACCAAGGAAATGCCCCACCCCCAGATAAATTGCTGCGATGAGTGGCAGTTCGATTACGCCATGCCCTACAGCAATCAAGGCTCCGGCATTTTTGCTACCATAGCCCTTGGCTATAGTAGCGGCGGTCATCGGTCCGGGTAGCATAGCGCCAGTGAGGGAAATCCCGACAACAGATAACAAAAATAAGCCGAGGCTCGTCTCCATAATCCTCTTTTTAAATTGTAAGGTATAATGTGCTTGTCATATCATTGCGAGGAGCGCTAGCGGTTGCGAGTCACAGCTGAAGCAAGCCAGGCTCCGCAATGACAGCAAAAAGCCGCGTAATGGCATGCAGCTAGATTTCTTCCTCTTCCTCTTCCTCTTCTTCCTCAACAGGCATACCGCCGTAATGAGGAAGTGCCACACCAATTTCTCCTCTTTCCCGCTTTCTTCGCCGCGGTAAATCAGCAATCACCTCCCGCAATCTCGAAAGCTGCTCAGGTGGTTGCCCTGGAGAAGCAACTATGCCATCTATGCCCGCTTCCCATAGACCGTTAATTTCAGACTTGGTCACCGACGGAGCTACTTCCATTAACAGCGGCTTAGTCATTAAAGCGCCAAAACGGCGACAAAAGAGCAAGTGTTCAATAGTGATAGTTGGCTCCCGATTAACTAGAAGCACACCATCGATTTCAAGCTCGCCAATGGGTCTGATTAAATCGTATCCCAAAGACATCTCTACAGCGAGAAACTTCCCCAATTCCTTTGTTTCCAGTGCTCCTATCGGCATCTTCATATCAAAAACGATGAAGTCACCGCCCGAGGCATCAATTTCAGCTACCTCAAGGTTGCTTCCTTCACCACAAAACACGCCAACGGGAATATTCCCCATAGCTTCAGCTATTTGCCTCAGCTTACCACCCTCTACTGTCTCAAATATCAGCCCAGCATCTATACTACTGGCTATCGCCTCAGCTTCCTTAATATCCTTACCTCTCATGCCCGCGATAAGCAACATCGTCGGCGCTGCTGATTTAGCGCTAGCCGGGCGAAACCCCATTTGGGGAGAAGGCTTAGAAAAACGGCACAACTTATCAACCAAGCTACTCATTTTACCTCCAAGCCAGCGGTCGGATTCGAACCGACGACCAGCGGTTTACGAAACCGCTGCTCTACCCCTGAGCTACGCTGGCATATAAAGCTAAATCTCAATTATTCGATGGCGTAAAATCCACTTTTAGCGTTAAATCAGCGTTATTTTTTAGAGATACCCCGTTTTTACCCGCTGGTAATACTTCATCAAGTAACATCATGGCATCCTCTTGCATACCCTCTATTATGTGGCTGTAAACATCCATTGTAAATGCCACGCTGGAGTGTCCCAGAGCTTCAGAGATAACCTTTGGCTTTGCACCCTTCAGTAACATGAGGCTGGCGAAAGTGTGTCTGAGTGTGTGAAAGTGAACATCCTCCAAGCCCGCTTGTCTGGCTATTTTATGGAAGGTATGGGACAACACGCCAGGGTCAATCGGCTTGCCTTCCACACTGGCAAAAACAAGGCTGTCAAGGGTAAGTTCCTTCCCTAGTTGCCGATAAAGTCTTTCCCTCTCTGCCCGATAATCTCTCAAAAACAGAGCTAACTTCGGAGTCATGGCTACACGCCTTCGACTGTGGCTTGTCTTTGGCTCTTTGAATTGACAGATGCCATGCCTCTTGTATAACACCTGGCTAACCGATATCGAAAGGAAATCGAGGTCAATGTCACGCCACCGCAAGCCTAATAGTTCAGCTTGCCTTAATCCAGAGCTGACGGCAGCATAAAACACGGGATAGTAATAGCTGTTCGCTGCCATATCAAAAAGGACTTCGACTTCAAAGGGTGTTAGTGTCCGCATAGTCTTTTTATGAGGTGAGGGTGGGCTTACAAGCTCCGCAGGATTTCGCCCTAAATAACCTTGCCTGACAGCGAACTTCAGGCTTTGAGATAATACCCGATGTTGGTGGTGAACTGTCCTGGCTGACAGCGTTTCACAAGCCTTCCCATAATATGCGTCTATCGTTTGCCACTGAAGCTGCTTTAGCTGAATATGACCTAGAGCGGGTATCAAGTGGCGTTCTATAATGGATTGGTAGCCGTCAAATGTTCGTTGAGAGCATTTAGTCTTGACATACCCCTCTAGCCATTGGTGAAGATGCTCTGCCACTGTGAGCCTCCCAGGTGGAATATAAACGCCCTTGTCAAGGCTTGCCAATAGCTCGGTTAATCGTCTTTGTGCATCACCCTTGCGACCCTTCACCCTTTCAAAGTGCCTGTGAAGTTTCCCGTCTGCCCCTATGCCAGTGTAGATTTGAATTTGCCAGCTATCCTTGCCTGTATTCCTGATATACCCTCTCATTTTACTACCCTCCTCTAATGTGCAGTCGCTGTATGAGTAATTTCAGCTACCGTCGATGTTGCGCCAACCTACTTATGGTAACCTTTTCACTTCCGTTACCGAAGTTAATGTCATTGTCCCAGGGAGTATACTTGTGATGCTTCTGTATCACATCTTCAATCGCCAGATTTGCATACTTGGTAGTCGTGGAGATATTGGAATGTCCCATAATCATCTGCAACGAACGCAGGTCACCGCCAAGAACGAGGTACTGCCTGCCGAAAGTATGTCTCAGTCTGTGACCGCCTAACTTGGCGCCGGTAATGCCGATCTTGAGGAGATACTTTTTTACAATTTCATAAACACCATTCCGTGTTAATCTCCCGCGTTGACCATAAAAAACATAACCATCCTCAGTGGGAAGTTCAAGCAGTAATTTAACCACCGAAGCAGAGATAGGGACTATTCTCTCGCCAACCTTCCCCTCTGCGATAATGTAACCTTCTTCCTCATGGATATTGCTTCGTTTCAGGTTGACCGCTTCCCCACTTCTTATGCCGGTATCCAGTAGCAAACTTATCAGGGCCTTGTCCCTTTTATGTTTGGGTGTATCGTCTTTGGTGAAGACAGACAACAACCCAATATCACTCATCTCCAACGTAGGCATAATTTTGTTTTTCATTCTGGGAGGCGTGACATCCAGCATAGGATTGTCTGTTTTATGCCTTTTCTCCAGGAAGTTATAGAAGGTTCTATAAGTGCTGAAATAAAAATGCTTTGTCTCTTGTGTAACGTTGATAAGCGAGACAAGGACTGTTTCTATATCCTCTGCTTTAGTGGGGAGTTCTTCAAAGAATTTTGACAGGTAGGACAGTTGCTGTGAATACTGCTCCAAAGTCCTGGCGGATAAATTTCTCAATTCGCAGTTAGCCAGGAACATTCCTATTGCCTCTATTGTTTTCATTTTGATTTACCTCCTTTCTTTTCCTTAACTGGCTTTATCGAGTTCTTTGCAACTCTCAATGCCTCCGTCAGTTGTGCTTCGGTCAGTTTATCTGCTAACTTAGCACATTCTTTGCTATAGCTCCTGGGGAGTTGTATTTCTCCCTTCGCAATAAATTTTTCTGGGTTAGATTTGACAATCTCCTCAGTCTCCTCTATTGACAGATTCAGAGCTTTGAGCTTAACGGGGTCAGCACCATATTTTTCGGCTATTCCCCAGATATCGTTTGCTCTTTGTTCTTCACGAGCATAGTAGGGATTACTTATCATTTCTAGGTCAAGTTCTGAACTATTAAAAGGTTCACCCTGAATCTCAGAAACCATTTCTTCAAGTGCGTAAAGAGAAGCCCAGTCCCAAACCAAATCTGGGGGGTCAATTAGCTTATATAGTCGTGCAACCCACAGAACATCCCGAATACGAAGCACATCATCTTCTGCTAATCGCTTCTTGTAAAGAGACATGACCGTTGGTAATGCTTCAGGCGGTATAGAATATTCTGCCAGAGAACTAAGAGACCAGGGAGAATCAAGCCCCTTCAATTCAGGCAGTCTTGCGTTATCCGTTTTGCGAATATCGGTCAGCACTTTCCCAACGGCACTCATACTGGGCCAGTCAGAGCCAAAATTTTTATCAAGGCCAATTCTTTTCATTCTCTCGAGTAGTTCTTTATGGATTTTTGTTGGCCCATAGTCAGGATGCTCTAAGTATATTTGTGCTATTAGTTTTTTAACTTCTGGGATGAGATGAGCCCCTTTTGCCATTTATTACCTCCGTTCTCTTATCCACTTATCACATAAAAGCGATAAGTTTCTAAGCTTGCTAATATATTAATGCCATGCAATACTGATAATATAACTATTAGGAAAATTTGTCAATAGGGAGGTGATAAATGAATGGTAACCATCTGAAGGAATTCCGTGAACGGGCAGGGCTGACTCAGGTTGAGCTAGCACGTTTGGCACGCATGGCCTCTACGAATCTGAATTCCATAGAAAACGGGAGACTAGCACCCTGGCCAAAGGTAAAACGAAGGTTGGCAAGAGTATTGAAGACAACTCCCGAAGCACTATTCCCCAATGTCAAAGTTACTGAGGTAGTGACCAATGTCAAGTGAACGCTTAACAATGACAATTCCTGAATTTGCTAAGTTGAGCGGTTGCTCTAAAAACTTGGCATATAGTCTGGCGAGACGAAATGAGTTGCCTGTGCAGGTCATTCGCCTGGGTGAGAAACGAATGTGCGTGTCCCGAAAGGCTGTTCTAGCCTTACTTGAGGGCAACGGCGAAAAGAGGAAAGAAAACGAATAATTACAGTTGCCCGAAGTGTAAAAGCCCCAAAGTCCGGGAAGACTACCCCTATTTGCGATGCGTTAACTGTGGGTATAGCGAATCGTTGCTTGACTTCTCAGTAAGTTGGGACTGCCACAGGAACTATTGCATGACGTTTGGAGCCTTAGACCCCGGTCCCTGCGAGCCACCTGAACATAGCGAGGTGAGGCTGTGAGAGCACCAACTAAAACGCCAATCGGTAATGGTTTCAACTTCACCTGGACTGAGTTTGGACTCCGTGTGTTAGCGGAAAGGCTAAAAGAGGACGGCAACGCCGAACTTGAATTCTATTTAGCCAATAGAGATGGCGATTCGCTTCTCCACACAGCAAAGGTTAGTTTGCTATCGACCAATTCGGTAGACTCGCAGATTAGAAAATTAAAAAAGAAAGCCGACAACCTACCCTGGGATGATATCCTGACGCAACTGGCTGACCAGATAAAAACTATTTCGAGGCATGGTGAAAAGCTCCTGACGATAGAGCCTAAAGACGATGATACATTAGAGGCGGACTACTTACTGCAACCGTTGTTATACCGCAACCACCCGACAGTCATATTTGGCGATTATGGCAGCTTAAAGTCTTTAATGGCTTTGGCTTTTGCGTATGTCGTGCAACTTCCCTTTACTGACAATGAACTGGGGTTGACAACTGCAAATGAATCTATTCCCTGCTTATATCTGGACTACGAAGATGAAGCCTCTAGCTTCAGAAAACGACTGAGTGCTCTGGAGAGGGGATTTGGGAATGGTGTAATGCCTGTCCTCTACATGCGAATGACTGGAGCGTTGAGTGATACGGTCGAGCAATTACAGCGAATCATCAGCGATAGGCATATTGGACTTTTAATAGTGGACAGTTTAGGCCCGGCAGCTCGAGGAAATCTCAACGATACGGAGCCAGCCATAAAATACAACGATGCACTTCGACAACTTGGCATTACGAGTTTGACCTTGGCTCACACCGCAAAGGACCAACTCACTAAAAAAAGAACGATATTCGGCTCTGTGTTTTTCACAAACATTGCACGTGCAGTTTGGGAATGTAAATCTATTCAGGAAATAGGAGAGGATGAAGCCGTAATAAGCCTTAGAAATGCCAAAGCGAATCTATCACAGCTACATCCTCCACTAGGTTATCGTTTCAGCTTTAATAATAACACAGAAATCACCATCACGAAAGTTGATTTACAGGGCACAGGCTTGTCCGGCGAACTTCCTCTGGCATGGCAGATTAAAAACCTTCTCAGGCAAGGCTCGTTACCAATGAAGGAAATAGCCGAGATGCTGGACAAGGGGGAAGATAGCGTTAAAACCACTTTGAGCCGTATGGCTAGAAAAGAGCAGGTCATTAAACTACCTGAACATAACTGGGGATTGAAACAATGAGAGTTAACAATTGTTTACCCTTAAAGTTAACAAGTGTTTACTGCCAATGGGTAAATAAACAAAGGGGGTATATCTTAATACCCCTTGTTTACCCAGGTAGGTATTACGCATAGAACAGATAGTTAAATAAAATGACAACTGTTTACCCAGATAGGGAAAATATAGTTGAATTGGAGGTAAAATAATATGGAATGGTGGCGTTTGACATCATGGCTCACAAAATCGGCTGGCAACGTTGCCACTGATGCTGCTTCAACCTTAAGTGCTATGAGGCGTGCAGAGGAACAGGCACGAGTGGAGGCAGAAACGATGGCGGAACAACAGCAACAGGCACAGTTTGCCAAGATAGCAGCCGAAAAAGAGAGGATGATACAGATTGCTAAAAAAGCAGTTGAGGTTGGTGCGGAAAAGAGGGCTAAAGTTCAATTAGAAAGTTATGGAATGGTTGCAACGCCTAGTGAAATACTGAAACAGGTTAATTCCAGATTTACTTATGCACAAGATTGGCTTCAAAAGCAAAATGCGTCAATGCGACAGAAGGCTCTACAACAGGTCTTCCCTATTGGGAATATACCCACCTCTCTTAATGTGAGTGATGCACAGAAGGTTGAAGCTGGTGTAAATCGGCAATGGGCGAGGTATTGGATGGAGCAGGGTAATTATGGCAAAGCTAATGAGTATCTGAAAAAGGCTAGTTCTATAGAGATATATGGTTTCCCCAAGCTCGAACCTGAGATTGAAGCTCCAACTACTGGTTATCCTGTAAACCTAGCGGAAATGGCTGCCACACAGAAAACAACGGGAGTATTACCACCTACAGTTACACCTGCGACTACTAAGATTCCACCCGCAGAGCCTTCCACGGGTGTAGCGATAGATTTAAGGGAAGCCATTCAAAGACAAAAAGAGTTGGGTATTGCATTGCCTCCTACACCAGTGGTGAATGAGAAGGGCGAAGTTGACATAGAGCCAGGGAAGCGGAACATATTCTGGAAATTGGTAGGGGATATTTGGTGGTCTCAAGCTGTAAATGCAGAACAGATTGCTAGGAAAACCCCTGAAAGTCGGACTGCAAAGGAACAAGCGTTTCTTGATGCGTTTAATAATCCTCCATTAGCACAAAGAGCTGGACATACTACTGCAACACAAGACGAAATGTATGCCGAAGCGAATTTAATGGCTGCCTATGCTGATTTACCGATAGGCCGTCAGATACTTGGCGAAGCAACGAACCCGATGTGGATTCTTGCATTTCTGATTCCAGGAGTCGCAGAGACACGATTAGCGATGGCTATTAAAGCGGGGCAGATGGCTACTAGAGGCACAAAGCTAGGTAAAGTTGCAACTATAGGGCTACAGACTGCTAGGGCTGGTTTATTTCCGCTTGAAATGCTTGATAGGGCAGTTGAATGGTTAATCAAAACTCCCTTCAGGTATGGTGCGAAAGGCATTGCACGGATAAAACCTAAAGTGGTAATCCCCGAAGTTGTTGCCCCAGAGGTTACAAACCCCATAGCAAAGTTAAATACTCAGATAACTTCCTATAATACTAGAATTGCCGAGATTGATAGTCTATTAAGTAAGAAAGGTAGATTGCCAGTAGGTATGGGAACTCGTGCAGATTTAGGATTAGAGCGAGCAGAATTAGATGCAGCTAGGGAGATTGCTGATACTATCAAGAATAATGACCCTGAGTTTGCCGTTAAGCAGATTACTCGTTATCTTGATGAACACGAACAAGCATTAGGCGGTAGGACAATACCTTATGGAGCCGGTAATGTTAATCCTGCATTTCGAGGAATGACAACTGCTGAAATTGATGCTAAATGTTGGATTTATAAATCATTCCTAGAAGATGCAGAAAAGGGAATGCTAGTAGAAGCTAAATCTGGCTTGGCAACGGAATTACATTTTAACCCCAAGAATCTGATTAGACCAACAGCCAAAACAATAGCCAGTGAAGCCGAAAAGGTTGTCAAACGTTCTGCCATTGCGAAGGAACTTTCAGATAGATTGGCTGTTACTATCAGGCGAGGGCATTATCAAGGCAAGGTTGAAGGCATTTATAAGATAAACCGAGAGATTATCAGATTCAAAAAAGGGGATATACAGACAATTAGCCACGAGGTTGGACATTTTCTGGATGAGAAGATACCTAAAACTTTCTCTACAAAGATAAATAGTCAAGAAGCATCAAGACTCCTAGCGGAATATGCTGGCAAGAAAACGCCAGGTGAAGCATTTTCAGAGTTTGTAAGGTTTTATGTTACAGAGCCGACAAAGGCTAAAATTAAAGCTTTCAATTTCTATAAATACTTTGAGAGGACTCTTGAGGGTTATCCAGAGGTAAGGGATGCCTTATTAACCGCAAGGGCTGATTATGAACGTTGGTTAGGGATGCCAGCAACCGCTAAGATTTCCAGCCAGATATTATTAGAGGAAGAAACTCTTGGAGTTGGCGAAAGAATGAAGGGTGGTATTCACAAATTCCTCACTGATGTCTCTGACGACTTGCATCCTTTGAAGCAATTCATGGATGTTGCTCGCCAAGAAGGTATGCAGTTTAACATTGAGGAAGACCCTTATATTTGGGCAAGACTACTCAGGGGTAATATGAGCAAAGCCAATCTATTCCTTGATAGTGGGACTTTCGGTAAGAAATACTGGAAGGTTGTAGGTAATAAAGTCGTTCCAGACTTTAAGGGGAAGGGGCTAACTCAAATACTCAAACCAATATCACAACCCGGCAAATGGCAGGATTTCAATGCTTATCTTGTTTCTCGAAGAGCGATTGAGTTAGGTAAAAAGAATATTGCTACTGGGATTGCAGAGCAGGATGCCAAAATTGCTATCAGGGAGTTGGAAAGTAAATATGCTGAATTTCCCAAAGTGGCACAGGAATTGTATGGTTATCAGCGAGACTTGTTAAAGTATGTTCAAGAGATGGGGCTGATAAGTGAGGAATTATTCAACAAGTTAGCAAAATATGAATATTATGTTCCCTTTCATCGGGTAATGGAAGGATTACAGGCTAGAGGGTTCATGGGGAAGAAGCTGGCGAGTATCGCATCCCCCCTACAGCGGATAAGAGGCTCTGAAAGGGAGATTATAAATCCGCTGGAATCTATTATCAAGAATACACATACCTTGATAAGCACCGCTGACAGAAATCAGGTTGGTATCCTTATGGCAAACCTTGCTGATAAAAACCCTGAACTTGCCAAGTTATTCGAGAAAATTCCTACACCAATGAGCAGAGTCGCACAAGTTACAGCCGATGAACTGGGGATTAAACTCGAAGGATTAACGACTGTCGAAACAGAGAAGGTATTTAATATCTTTCGCCCTTCAATGTTCTCTCCAGAAAACATAGTAACGGTTTTAATGAACGGACAAAAGCAGCATTTTATGGTTGACCCAGACCTATACAAAGGGCTTCTAGCTCTTGACACAGAATCAATAGGCATGATTGTCAAGATGCTGAGTTACCCTGCCAAGTGGTTAAGGGCAGGTGCTACATTGAGTCCAGACTTTGCATTAGCTAGAAATCCAATCAGGGATGCGATGACTGCCTTCTGCTATTCCAAGTATGGATTTCTCCCGCCAGTTGATTTTATAAAAGGGTTGGCAAGTGTTTTAGGTAAAGACAGCGATTATTTGTTATATCGTGCATCTGGAGCAGACCACGCAATGATGGTATCTCTTGACAGACAGTATTTGAAAAAGTCCTTTGCTGAAATCGTGGAGGGCAAGAAATTCACGCAATATGTGAAGAACCCGATGGAGGCGTTAAGAACAGTAAGTGAATGGACAGAGAAATCAACCAGAATGGGCGAGTTTAAGTTGGGATTGAAACAAGTTAAGAATCCTATTGAGGCTGGTCTAGCATCTAGGGAAGTGACACTGGACTTCTCTGAAATTGGGGCAAAAACCAGAGCATTGAATAATATGATAGCCTTCTTTAATGCCAATATCAGAGGATGGGCTAGAATGGGTATGGCATTTAAGGAAGCACCATTGAGAACCAGCCTGAAAGTATTTACAGGGATTACCTTACCTTCTATATTACTTTATGCTTATAATAGGAATGACCCTCGTTATAAAGAAATTCCGCAATGGCAGAAGGACTTATTCTGGATTGTTATGACCGACGACACTATATATAGAATACCAAAACCATTTGAGTTGGGGTTAATCTTTGGTTCTGGTCCTGAAAGATTCCTTGAATATCTGGATAACAAAGACCCAAAGATGTTTGACGAGTATATTAAGAATGCAGTAAGTGTTGGGAGTCCTGGCTTTTTGCCTACTGCCTTATTGCCAGTCATTGAGGGAATGACAAATTACAGTTTCTTTTTAGGCAGACCGATAGTTCCTGTTTCAAAACAAGACTTGCCAAAAGAGATGCAGTATACCGAATATACCTCTGAAACCTCAAAGCAAATAGGAGAATTATTGAATCTATCTCCAGCCAAGATTGATAATACAATAAACGGTTGGACTGGTGGACTGGGAAGATATGCTGTGAGTGGATTGGATGGGATTCTAAAAGGAACTGGTATTAGTTCTAATATACCAGAACCTTCACCCACACTTGCTGATAGACCAGTGATTAAGGCTCTCGTTGTGCGTAGTCCCTATGGTTCATCTGGTGAAAGCGTCAATAGATTTTATGAAATACTTGGAGAATACACAGGGAATGAGCAAGCCTTAAAGGAATATGTCAATACTGGACAAGAGGCAAAGTTTGAAAAATACAAGTCACAACATCCAGAATTGTTATTCCAATATGATTGGGAGACAGGAGATTTCTATTCTGCCTCAGCCAGATATTTGCGGAGCGTCAGCAGAGACCTTGCAGAGTTGCGGAAGAAAGAAGATTTGATATATGCCGACCCGAATATATCGTCAGGAGAAAAAAGGCGAATGATTGACGAGATAGACAAACTAAAGACTGAAATTGCTGTAGAGGCGTTAGCGAATTTAGGCGAGTAACTATATTAACCTTTCCTCCGAGATATTGTGCCTAACTTGCTTCTGGGTTTTCTCATGCCACCGACTACAATCCAGATAACGAATCCGAGACACCATATACCGATTGCCCAGAAAGCAGAATTAGGTTCTTGGGGAATAAGTTTAAGATATAACAAGATACAAAAGGCTATCCAGTAAAACACACTAACGAGTGCTAACCTATCTGAAGAAGTAATAGCTTTGTTTTTCATCTTCCTTTATCGTTCAACTCTGCTCTGATGGCAGCATAAAAGCACCCTATAAGCAAAGGTAAATACAATACTAAATATAATACCTCCATAGGGTTCATATCTTAACTCTAGCACAAAACAACCCTCTGTCAAGCTCTATCTGGAAACAAAACAGATATAATTTGAAGCTAATACCGATTTCAAAATAGGGTTAGACCAAGTTACATAGGGTTTTACCTATGTTTGCCTCTGAAAGTGTTACTATCAACGAATTTTAAGGGGGACTTTAACAGATAAGGTAAGATGGTAAATAACTAAATTCGGATTTCGGAGTGCCAGTTGCTTTGGGTATTCATTTCACATTTCGCTGGCAATGACAGAATTACCAACTAATCACTCAGCGTCATACCTTAGCGTTGTAACACCTTTGGATTTGTAATACCCTAGAGTAATACCTTTGTCGAACCTTTGTTATACCTTAGCGTGATACCCTACTCCGTGATACTCTACTTGTTAGACCTCTTAACTCAAAATTCGAATCACGAATTTTTAAAGGGGTATCTCATAATTAACAAGGGCATACCCCCTTTGGGTTTGTTTTTCCCGCTTCACCTTTCCCCACACCATTCCTAAAAACAACACAGCAATGCCTTCCCTTGATGTTTACCCCGTCTTTGATACAGATAATCGCTCCGGCGTTGAATTTGAAGGGGATTTATAGTTGAGGTAATACCCTATCAGCTTCTTGGTAATACCCTTGTTTAACTTTAGAATGCCTGGTGAACTCTAGACATAACAACCTCAAAGTTATACCTAAAATGCTTGGGAAACTGCTTAGTTAGACCCGATGTTAAACCTCCTTATGTAAACTTCCTTCAAAATGTGTTTTGCGTCTGGAAGGATAACATCATATTTAACGAAGGGGTATGCCATTGTGTTTGTCTTTCTGGCTTTGCCTTCTACAGCATAACTGGCTAACATTACTAGAGGATACACCCTATGCTATGTTCTGGCTTTGATTAGTTAAGGATAAAGAATCATACCTGCTAGAATGTAACGCCTATTGTAACGCCTTGCATCATACCTTTGTTAGACCTCTGGCGTGATACCTTTTAACCTTATCAGCGAACTAGCAAACCGCTGTTTTACTCGTAACCTTATTTCCCCTCAAAGCTAAAGTAGCGTTACTGTTAGCGTTATTCTTTAATACCGTAACCGTTATATAGCACCTGTTAGACCTCTGTTATACCTTGTTAGGCCCTGCATACCAGCATTACTAAGCGTGTTCACACTTAGATATAACCTCAACCTGTAGGAAAACAAACAAACCAGATGATTATAATATAAACCTCTCCTGAATACTCAACTCTCTGTGAGGATGTAATATGGCTCATAGACATTTTCTCTATCTGATTTATCTGTATTTTCCCTAGTTATTTATTCACTGGAAAATGACCTTAAATGCCTATAACTGCAACAATTTATGTGTGATTAGCTCCAAATATGAGCTTAATCTGTAGCTTTTGAGACAAACAGAATAGAAATGTTAACTCCTCCCCTCTCTATATCTTCCCCACTCCACTCAGTTATGATATAACCCCTTGTTAGATATAATAATCAACTTGCTTGAAGCTAACACCTTTGATTAAATCTTGATTACCCTACCACCCCTCATCCCCACCCCACAACCCCACTCCTCTATTGGTTACTGTAATATAGTTTATGTAAGAAAATGCCTTGAGTGTTAATCAAGTCCAGGATACTCATTCAGTTAGAATCTCCAATGAAATTGACAGAGTAAAGTTTGGATTGCTTATCAACATCCCGTATATCAACAAGCCCACTTCACCCTATTTTAGTAACTTCCCCCTCGTTCTTTAGTGTCTGGCTTTCAGGGTAGTTACAAGTCAAAGATGATGGTGTTCGTTGGATGGATTAAAATTCTATGAGGAACTTGCTTTTAACCTGGGCGGTTGTCCAATGAGTTCGTGCCTGGTGAGGTTTGGATTGAGATAATGGGACAACTTTGCAAAGTCTTGCATGAAATTGATAAACACGTGGGAAACAAAAAGCCAGCTTCCTTTTTTAGATATGCCATTGTTGTCATTAACTCCCTTTTGGATTTCATGCTAGACCTATCCTCAAACTTAGTATGTCTTCTATTTGAGGTTGGCTGGGGGTATAATGTCGTTGCATTAAAGGTCGGGAGACATTGAATTTAGGTAAGGTTGCAAGGTGAAAAGCCGTTACTCTATTTTATTAGTAGTTGCTATTGCAATATTACTGGTTGGTTTTGTGGGTCTAGGAATTAGCCATAATCAAGAGCCTCCCACTGTCCCATTCACTCCTCCACCACCACAGGTTCAATATACACCTCACTTTGATTCATCACCCTATGGAATGGGATATTCGGATGGTTATTATGGAAATGCCTACTCCACTCGTTCAGATGACTGCGATTACTATTATTGGGAAAAAACTTTTGGTGACCATAGAGACTTTTCTGGCAATTTGTTGTTGACCTATGAAGAGTATTGTCGGCAAATACAAGATGACAATGAAAGATATACTGTTGAATATACTCAGGGCTATATTGATGGCTCAATTGACAGAAAGATGGAGGAATAGTGATAGAACCTCAAACCGATTCTGCTACAATTACGATAACTATGCGAACGCCACCTTTGCATGATGAGTAGCTCAATTTACGCTCAGTTCAAAGCTAAATTAAAATATACTTGGAGTAAAAATCTATGACTCTATAACCGTTCCGGGAGTATCCATCATAAAGTTTCTGGCTCTTAAACTCTAAGACTGAAAGCTCAGGCCAATATATTACCATATGGGAATAATTCAAAGCACCGGGAACAAACATGCAATTTCGTTGATAAAAATTGGTATAGATGCATGAACTCATAATATCAATGATTTGAAGACCCACTGTTAATTTGGAGTTAGCAAACATCGGGGCCTCCAATATTTTGTCGCAGGTTCTACCAGTCTCATGACCGAATATAAAGGACAAATGAGATTGTGCCACTTCCAAATCGACATTATGCATCCGAGAGTCCATAATCATTATTCCGTTTTCACCATCTGTCCCCTCTTCTAGAAATGCTTGAAACCGTTCGCAAAGATATTGTAGGGCCATTGTATAAAGTGACTTCTTGGGCGTAGGTTGGGTAGGATTTTTTATGAAGATTATAGAAAATAAAGGGGTACTGTACTTCCTGCATAAACCAAACACTTGCTCAATGAACTTATGCGCCCTCTTGTTTGTGCGATTCCCCGGTCGGGTAAGTTCACTTCCCTTAATTTCGAAGTATTCTGCTATTCCGTTTCCAATTTCTTTTTGGAAGAATCGCCTCTTAAGTCTGAGATAGTCCCTGTCCAAGTCTCTCCAGTTGTCTTCCTTGATACATAACGAATTTAGACTGAATATTGGAGTTTCACCATCTAATAACGGCTCGTGGTTTCCTTCTGGACTACCTGCTTCATCAACATAAAAGAAATACATAGATTTTTCCAAAATAAAAAACCCACACCTTGTCAGTATGGGTTTAGTAGCGATGCTTGATTTGGATTCCTACGAACCCACACCCTGCATCGTAGATATACTATCATTAGTTACTACTTTTGTCAATACCTTTTTTTTGCAAAGTTAGAAGATTCATGTTACACTCCCCTTTTTGATTTTCGGTTAGCTTCATATTATAACTAGATTTTTGCCTTACGCTCAAACCATAACTAGAAAGTTAGCGTTAATTTAGCGTTAAATTAAAAAGGACTAGTTGTTACCAGTTGGTATATTAGCTTCAAAACAGGTTTTTACCAGGAAACATAAAAGTCCTATTTTATATCTAACACCACTCATTGGCATACCTAACCTAGAATTACGAAACCGCTGCTCTACCCCTGAGCTACGCTGGCATATTTGGTTTAATTATAGCTAAAAAATGGAGACAAGGATAGTAACGAGATTGAGATTGTTTAGCAACCTATCCCCCTGACCCCCTTCCCTTAGCAAGGGAAGGGGGAGTGTAGGTAAGAGAGGGGTGAAACCCCTCTCTATAAATCTCTTCCCCCTCTCCTTTGAAGGAGAGGGGGATA
>Ga0315289_10007754_pt1 | contig 15606 bp, 24 predicted proteins | sample YL17G11_40_MG_FD_203452 | JGI IMG/M metagenome (GOLD analysis project Ga0315289, IMG submission 203452) | Sediment microbial communities from Yellowstone Lake, YNP, Wyoming, USA - YL17G11_40 | ecosystem: Environmental > Aquatic > Freshwater > Lake > Sediment | place: USA: Wyoming | collected... | reverse complement strand
GTTGTATAGTCCCGCTGGCACGCCATTAACAGAAAACGCAAATCATCATCAATCACCAAACGAGGCTGAAGCGACTCTAGAACATTTGATTTATATAAATAATACTCTTGCCTCGATTTCCAAGGACTCGAAAGCATAATCAAAGCATCGTGAAGAATACAATATTTATTAAGCCACGCTTCTGTAATATCCCCATAATCACTATTTGCCCTCCCTGTCACAATAGCGATTCGATAATCATGTTCTATTAATATCTTAAAATAATCATGGCATGGATACGCAATCGCATTGATTAGTTTCTTTCGCTTCTCTGCTAACGAATCGCCCTCGTTCAGAACAAAATTGAGCAGCGTCCCATCTAAATCGCACATTACCCACTTCACTTAAATAAAAGCCTCCAGCCGTTTCTGCTTTGCATTCTCCCTTTTCATTCTAGCTTTCTCAATCGTTCTCAAAGAAAGCCTTGTAGCCGTGGACTTACGTTGAGAGAGATTCAATAAAGAGCGTGCTAAAAAATCGGGAATACATGCGATAGTCTTACCAATAGAATGATTCCTTTCTGGACATTCTCGCTCGTTCTCTCGTGTTAAAATCGAGGAACAAATGAACTCAGTTAAAAATTCACGCTCTATTAACTCAAGAAATTCTTCAAGCGAATATACGACCTTGTTAATGCGTCCTAGATGAATGCGAATATGTAAGCCTTTCTCGCGATGATAAGAGGCGAAACTTCTCCAATTGCGCATGGATTCCTCTAACGTCAATTCTAATTCAAACTTAGTCACTGTAAAACCCCTTTATTTCTAACGCTCTCAATATTTTAACGCAGTTCGGGCAGTACCAATGCGGATGCTGCCAAGCTGCAATGTGGATTTTAATTCGATTTCCGCTCATTTCAAGAACTCCTCCAATGTGTGCTTGGGCTGCTTTGCATCTTTCCAGCGAGTTATAAACCCCCATTCCTCCAGGAAAGCCTTATTACATTTTCGATGATTTATTTCCGCTAGCCCCTCCTGGTATTTCGTAACAGAATCAAATCCGTCCCGCTCTGCAATATCCAGCGTAGCGAACTTCATTTGAAGCGGGAACAATTCAGTAATACCAACAATAAACAAATCATCAATGCAAAACTCGCTTTCCTTGAATCGTAACATTACTAATTCTTGAACATGGTAGCGAGGAATATAGATAAGTCTGGTCGTCTGTTGCTTCGTCCTATCCTCCAGCTTCTCCCGGAACTGCGTAAAAAGAATACTTTTCATCTAAAACCCTCTTATCTCTAATCTTCTTAACATTTTAACGCAGTTCGGGCAGTACCAATGCGGATGCTTCCAAGTGGCATTGTGGGTTTTAATTCGATTTCCGCATTGATAACATTTGACCATTTTCTTTCTCCTATAATTCAAATGCGGTGCACCTCGTCTTTATGTTTCTTTAATTCTAGTTTATTCCCAGAGAATTCCCCACAGAAACACTTCCAGACTTGTCGTTTCCCATTTACCCAACCCGTGTGATTGCCTCGCAGATTGCGAGACCACGGTACGCGTGCCATTATACTTCCTCCCATTTGCAACCACAATCCAGGCATTCATACGCCTTCGCTATATGAGGCGTTGAAATGGCTTTATGACGAAATGAATGACAATTCGGGCAATAGCCACTCTGAAGCCACCACTTTTCTATCACGCTGAGCGGCTCTACGTCTTCCTTCTTCTTCATGAGTTTCGGCATTATTGCAACATCTCCAAGAACTTTTCAGAACGATTGATATGCACGGAATTCGCCCAGAGCGTCTCATAGGCGTGTCCCCCTCGAAATTGCGACGGAGGGGCAAACGCAAAGCCACCGGTCCCTCGCACATCTATTTTACTCAACCAGGTGGCTACGATTTTGAGCGCCGAATTCAATTCATGGGGTGCAATATTGCGAATTTCATAGGAATTATCACATAAGTAGAAAAGATGAAAACCCGAATTCGTTGCATTAATGCGGAAGGGCATAGAAATCGCTTTAACATCTTTTATCCATGACGCTAATGCGAGAATATGTTCACAGAACACTTTCTCCGTCACATCGATATCTAAAATTATCATTTGAAATTGGGTTTGAGGTATTAACCCCGTGACGAAAAAGCAGACTTTATTAAAACTAATCTTCCTATCACAAAGCTCCGTTTGCCACCGTTTCCACTTACCGATGAGATAACTCTGTTTTCGCAGTTCCTCTTTCGAGATTGTATTATTCCACATTCTCGCAGGTACAAGATTCAGCAGCACCGTCTCGGCATTGACCTTAATCTCCCGTTGCATCCTGACTTTCCGATTCCAGAGTTCAATCTCGTCCAGTCTCGTTGGCTTTACTGGTTCCGACAGTTTCGGCATGGTTTTCCCCTCCATTTCTTCTTTTTATTTACTCCTGGGAATATTTTCTGGCCACCAGGAATATTTTTTTGCAATACAATCCATGGCCCTGCGTACGTAGTCACAATTTCGTTACACGCATCACAGAAAAAGGTATTCGATTTGGCTAAGTTCCACGAATCACGTTCGAAACAGTGGTTGAACCAATTGACATCGCTCAATTCCCGTGCTAAGTCTAACGAGGTAACAACCAGATGTAAATTCCGACTTCCACTCCACCGGTACGCCAAAATCTCCGTTGGATAGAGATGCAATAGCAATTCAATATCGCTATTATCCCTATCCACTAAAAAGCCTTGAGGGCGTGATTCTACCATAGATGTCGCCTCTTTCGTGCTCGTCCCCCCCTCTTCCTCGAATATTTTCTCCCCTGGTGCGAATACTTTGGAAAGAACGCTCTATCCAAACAATCCGTTGCGCACGTTCCGGCGTCCGGTTCGCATGTATTCAGAATTCTTGGATTGTACTCGTCGAGTTCACCATGCCGTTTCAAGCAGAGAATGTAATACAATTCCCCGCACATTCGATGCACGTCGCCCCGCCCCCAATCCTCGTATAAATTGCCGTGGGAATCTGTTAATGAATCCGTGTAAATTGTATAGAAGAACGAGTCATGGTGTCCTCCCCCTGGGGTCTTAATGGAGACGCAATACTGGAAATAATACATCACAGCACGAGGACGCCGAACTCGTTTCGGAGCGGGCTTTCGTATCTTCTTTTTCGCCGGCACTTTAACGCCCGGCTTCTTAGCAGTGGGCTTCTTCTTGGCGGCTGGTTTGCGCTTCTTAGCAGCGGGCTTTTTGACTGTGGGTTTCCGTTTCTTGGCTGTAGGCTTGCGAGGACGTTTCACTGCTGGTTTGCGTGGAAGTCTTATACCCCCTGGCGGATGCAATCCGTTCCAAATTCGTTCCGTTGCTGCTCGTGAATCCGGCGCTTGCCCTTGATAGCGTGGGTCCGCTCGCACTGTGGCTAAATCCGGGAAATTTGCGAACCAACGGCTTTCCCAGTTCTGGCGTGTGCTCCGTTTCAAATCCGATGCACCTCATCCTTATGCTTTTTCAATTCTAATTTATTTCCTGCGAATTTTCCGCAGAAGCACTTCCACGTTTGCCGTTTCCCATCCTTCCAGCCGGTATGATTACCCCGCAGCTTCCGGGACCATGGGATGCGTACCACGTTTAGCGCCTCCAGTTCCAAACTGAATTCCGTAACATTCGCCTCTTCAAAAAGTCGGCATACTGATTATAAACTGCTTCAAAATAGCAGAGATTGCTTAAATTGAAAGCGCAAACATCACAAAGAACCTTGAGAACCTTGTAAAAACAAAAACTTTTATTCAATAAATCAGCTCCTTTTACCTTGGTTTTTATAATCTTTATTAAGAAAAAAACTATATAAAAGACTTTCTTTTTTGTCGAAATATTAATAAATAAATGCGCATTTTAAAATAGGGGCGTCTCCCCACCTTCAAAAATAATCAACTCCTTTTGCCTTATTTTTGACGGGGAGATTTGCCTCCACTCCTCGTTCAATTCCTCCTTTTGGCTGCTCTTGCTATCAGTCTCAATTTCGGATCACTCCAGTAAAACGCCTGAAAACCGGAGCACTCGAAAAAGGCAAAACTATATAAGAGTGATCAGTGTATAACACTGTTAATCAGCTCCTCGAATCCGCCAGGGGTAGAATTAATTCAAGATCTGAGGCTTGAGAACTACTCATTGTCTTGCCATGACAAGAGTTCTCCTAAAGCTTCAATACTACACACCTTGGCGGGTTCCTCTATTTTAAATTAAAAGGTGAGGTCGAAAACATGCAGAAATATGGTGCCGCCATTATAATGGCGATTGCTCTCGTGTCTGGGATCATTTATCTTAGCACCACGTCGGATATTATGCTCTGGGGCGATTTCGGGCTCATTGCATTATTGTCTGTGGCACTGGGCGTAGATTTGATTGGCTTTACGCTCGCTCTCCTAGGCTACGCAAAACACGGAAGCTCATAAAAACTTGTTTTTTTTTCTTTTTTTTGGGTGGTAGGAAAAATGAAGCAATTCAAATTCTTGTTTCTTTTTATAAGTTTACTGGCGTTCAGCCTCTTCACCGTTCATTCAAATACCCCCGGTCTCATAACTAATGCGAATACATCAATTCGGACTGCTACGACGCACGACGTTCACCATATCTTCACCCTAAGCGCTTTCGACCTGATAGGCGCTCAATATTTCACCACAGAAGGTAATGAGACAATTACTCTGTCGCCTGAGGTCGTGAGAACATATCTTCGTGAGGAGGATAGCTGCAATAATGTGTCCTCATGGGGGACACATACGAATCATGAAAACCTTGCCACCTATGCAGGGCGAAGTAATATCCTTCACTTGAACGGCACAATTATACCAGACCTTGCCGCAACAGTAGATAGAAGTGAAACCCGCCTCTGGAATAACGAAACCTTTACTATGGTATGCTATGTCAATTCCTCGTTCCCACTAACGTCCAATCACAAAATCGATATTAACATTTATGATAACGATGACAAAATGGAAGTCTTAGCGAGTTTCTTGGCAAAGAATGCGACTGCAATGACCTTCTATCAGTATGGGTCGGCGTCATTCGTTGGAAGAGATATTCCTTATAACCACTGGACAACTATTGCTTTTCGAATCAACACCACTGCTCAGAATTATACGGTTTATATTGATGGAGCCTATTTGGGACAGCGTGATTTCAGAGTCGCAACAAGAGCAAATATGGGTGAATCGCAACTATCGGCAATTGAGGCAAACGTCTGGGTCGATTCCTTTTCGTGGAATACCACGATTAGCACAAACGAGTTTAGCACAGGTAGTTATGTCTCTCCTATACTTGACTTGGGTGATGCGAACAACTGGTTCTACGATGCGGTTGCGTTTTGCATTAATGCCCCCTCGGATTCTGGTATAGCCCTCTCTGCATATTTGGAAGGTATTGGATGGGCTCCAATTGCAAGTAATCAGTCACTTGGCTATGAAATTAGCCGCTATTTGCAACTTATGGTGAATCTGACTGCTTCTTCAGATTTATTAGACACCCCTTCCTTCTTCTGGCTGCAATTGAACTGGACTGAAACGGTTACAGACCCCCCGCCCTCATCACCCCCTCAAGCCATTTCTAAATACATTGGCGTCACTTTTTTCTTCGCAGTCGTGGTTGTTTTTCTCTCGATCTGTTTCTCTTCAAAAAAAGGTAAATAGGTGTTATTTATAATGCTCTCTGAGATCTTATTAATTGTTGCATTCTCAGGGTGCCTCTTTATTGTAATTTTTGTATTACTGCGAATGTTAGCGTTAGGAGATGCACAAAATGAGTAGAAAATCACTGTTAATAATTGGATTACTCTTACTGAGTGTTTTTCTGGGAAGTATAGCGCTGATTCAACCGTCTCACGCTACGACAACACTTCCTATCACGTTTCAAACCACCACGAACTATGCCGTGAGCAATAGCACCGCTCCCTTACTGAATATGACACTGAATCCAAATTTTTCAATGGTATATGATAACTTTTCAAGAGTTGGCTATTTGGAAAGTAGTGGAAAATGGACGTTTCTCTCTAGGTTAATGGCAAACATAAGTGCGCTATTTGAATTTAGCCATAGTTTTGCAAATCCTTACGGAATTGCAATCAGTAATATTACGAATCATATTTATGTGTCTGATTCAGAACATAGTTCTATTAAGATATTTACCATGAATGGGACGTATCTCTCTCAAATTGCAATCAGTCCCGCAACACCGAATCCTTTAGGACTTTATATTGTTGGAAATAGACTTTATGCCGCAAACGGAAACGGAAATAATGTGCTAATATATGATATAAATGGAACGTATCTCTCTCAAATCGTCGGGCCCTATGGGTTTGACCCGGGCGATATTATTTATCCGACTGGCATTGCCGTCAAAGGGAATAATATTTATTTCTCTGATGAAGTGAATGTTATTGAAGTTTTCGATAGAAACGGCACGTATCTCTATCGAATTGGGAGTTATGGGACAGGGAACGGACAATTGCAAGCGCCAAAAGAGATATTTATTAAAGGAAACACTATTTACATCGCGGATTCAAGTAACAGCCGAATTGCGGTCTTTGATATCAATGGAACGTGGTTATACAATTTTCCAATACACGGCGGCGGAAATCCATACGGAATTAATGTAAACTACGGCTGTATTTATACAACGGACTGGACAAATAATCTATTACAAGTCTATACTTTAACAGGAACTCATTTAAGCACGTATTCAATTCCAGGCACGCCAAAAGGAATTTCCATTCAAAATTATACGCTCTATGTCGCTTGTATGAGCCTTCAGAAAGTTGCTGTGTTTTCCATTCTGTGTGATAATCATTTTTATGCTAACGGCACGCATTTACTAGAAAACGGCACGCAATTGGGTATATATGTTTCAAATCAAATAAACCCTATCACGTTACTATTTAAGAATGTCACCTATTCATATTTCACGTCAGATAATACATATCTGAATGAAAATCACTTCGGCTTGGTGAATTCTTCTAATGCCGCTCTGAATTGGTATGCCATTTTTAATATTAGTGGAAATGGCTGGCTGTCGTGTGTTGTGAAAGAAGCAGGAGTTCATTCTTATTATCGGCTCATTTGCAAGTTGATAAATAACTCAATACATACTTATCAGATTATTTACTTTCAAAACAACACCGTTCTCTTTCTCAATGACAATAATGTGACGAAAATAGCGACGGCTATCTCAAATTACAAGGGATTATACATTTATTTACAACAAGCTCACCGAAATAGACTCTTTATGACGGAGATTGACAGTTTCCCCTTCATTCAAAGCCAGATAATGCAAAATTACATTATCCATGGAACGCCACACACGGTTTTAATCAACAGTGGTTCAAGTGACGCAGTATTGTATCCTACTCACTGGATTAACTCAGAAACAATGATGCATGTAGAAAATAATGACTACGTCTACTTTCGCTATCAGATTACAGATATTAACAAAAATTCAACACTAACAAGCGCTTACTTACATTTATATTTTTGTTATTCCAGTATTTCAACCGGATTAATCGAATTGATTAATTTAGCAAATTGTCCAGCTTTTCCAAATTCAGGAACAAATACAACTGCCTATCCGATTGATTCTACTAATCAAATTGCTTTTAATATACCATCGGCGACTACAGTTGCCGTAGAAAAGATTGTAGATGTTTCCCTACTTCTACGGAATTATATCATTTTAAATGGATACTCCAGTGGAGGTTATATAGGCTTAAGAATTTCAGTAGCAGCAAACACAAACAGTTATATCTTCGCTTATGGGTATCCTTACCCCTATAAATCACACATTATTTATAGTTACTATACAGTCTATCATCAGACCGAATATAACTATACGCAATTTTACCAGACCATTGCGCCTTACTTCTCCGTCTTTCAACGAGACCAATTGGTCAATATTGTAGGAGAACGTTTCAATTACGACACGGCTAGCTTTGAAATCAATATAAGTGTCACCTTACCTTTCAATTTTACCTATTTTAACTGTGAAACGAACGCTAACTTCAGCACGTTACTCTATTCTGGCTATGGAAAAAATCAGTCTCTTCGCTTACAACAGGCGTCCGGTGGGTGGTATACTGTATCTTCTTTCAATTCTCAAATTAATGGGTATCAATACTTTAATATTCGCAATTTAACCCAAAGTCACGCTGTAACTAATCAATTCTGGGCTCTTATCTATGTAAATTATGTCATTAATATCCTAAATCCTCTAAACACACTTTACAATATTTCCTTTCCATTAATTAAACTGATTACAAACGAAACTCAAGCGCCCTTGCTCCTAACATGCGAACACAACAACCCAAACTCCTATTTTTATCTCAACAGCGGCGATTCTACGCATTTATTCTTTCATTTTGAAGGCCGAGCAAATGCGTATATCCGAGGTATATTCACCTTAGCGCCCCCCATCCAGATTCAATACACAATGCTCTCTTTTAATGCACTCGCAACCTATCCAGCATTCGAATGGGTGGCTTTTGTAACGGATGCACCTATTCCGCCTGCTATTTATTCGACTGATTTGAATCCTGTCATTTTTTGGATTGGAAATAACCCGGCGAATACAAAGACTGAATACTATCACTCCTGGAACGATAACTTAGTCTCTATCATAGTAGAAGTGATTGATAACCCGTTCTATGTAACCGCTACTGTTCAAGGTTACGTGGGCCCGATTTATCTCAAAATTGGAGACGATACGTCAAACACAATCACAGTGGGTCTGAATTTACTTATACCATTTATGGTTTTATTTGCACCGACTTTGGTTGCTGTAAAATTAGCAGGAAAGAAGGCGTTCTTCCCTATCTTCCTCATTATGACCTTCGTGTGTATGTATGTTCCCTTTATTGCTCTACCGATCTGGATTGGAATTCCTTTAATAATAGTCGGGCTGTTTGGACTGTTTAAAACATACAGAAGCGAGAGTGAAGGCTAATGATAACAGAAATCACAGGATTAATTATTTGTTTAGTTGTGAGCTTTGTCGTTACGCATTACAGTTACAATACGACACAAATGTTAGTTTTCATGTTATTAGTGAGTTCACTACTCTGCACCTTCTTCAATCTACTGCCCTATTGGACGTACTTCGTCGATTTAGGGCTGCTAGGCATTTTAATCTTTCAAGAATGGATTAGTTCACGAAGAGGTGGATAAAAAATGGATTTCAAAGATAAAATGATTTACATTCCACTCGTCATCCTAGCGGTATTTGAAATCATAGGTGTTATTTCCGCTGGACTTAGCGTAGGTTCGCTCACACCCGGAATTCCGCCCGCTGGCAATGGTACACAGCAACCGCCTATACCTCCCGGCGGGGTAAGCATTGGAACATGGCAAGGATTCATAACAACGATTGTAGCGACCTGTTTCCTCATTGGCGCAATTGGGTTCCGCTTTTTGGGAAGTGGGTTCGGAGAGAAAGCGGTGCATATCATTACAACCGGCATCATTTATATTTGCATCTGGCTCGCTCTTTCTGGCTATGCGGAGCCTGAGTTAGCGCAAGTTCCATTCTTAATGATTGGCGGAACGTCTATGCTGTATGTGCTACTGACTGCCTTCTACGCTTTCGGAGCGTTTCTAAAAACAATAAGTAGTGGTAGTTCGGGGAGTGAAGTCAGTGAGTGAAATGTATGTCAATTTGGCAATTTTATTCGCATTCACCATTACGGTGTGCATTATGTATAAGAAAATGAATTATCCCGCCCTCTTTGCGATTTTAGACGTGATTCTCATGGTGCTGTGTTTTGAATGTTTCTTTGATCTGGACCAGCCCTTCTACCCATGGCTTACGCTGGCGGCATTCTTTACAGGCATCTTTTTAGCGTATAAATTAATAATGATAGAGCGAGAAGGTAGATAAAATGCCTCTACTCCCCCGAATTTCACTGGAATTCCCTAGAATGATATATTTTTGCGAAGTAATTGAAAATGAGATAAGAGTGCTTCACAAACAACGCTTCCGAGAAAAAGTACTATTCAACGGCTTTGAATGGGAAATTGATAAAAATAAACCGAGTTTTACCGCAAACGGGCATAATTTCTACTTTATTGAAGCTAACAAAGCCCAACGACTGGAACTTTACGAGATTGAAAGTAATGCCCTACCGAAAGAGATACTGAAAGAACTGTTCAGCACAGATATTCTTACTCGTATAACGAGCGACATGCGTGATGCCAAAACCTCCCATGCAAACGGGCTAATATTGCTCATACTCGCGCTATTCCTCAGTTTTATCGCAACGTACTTCATTTTGAAAGGAGGCTTCTAATGGATTTCTTAGGGCCTCTTATCACAATTTGCACTATCATTTTTTTGATACTCTACCAAATCTTTGATAAATACAATATCTCTATTGTCATCGACTGGAAACAGAATATTCACTTCTGCGAAGCGAGGGGAAATCGGGTCGAAGTGATTCAGCAAATACGGTTCAATGCATTGTCTACGTATGCTCGATTCAACAATTACCTGTGGCTCATTGCAAAGGAGAATCCTACGTTTATTTCATTTGGCCGCAACTATCACTATTTCGTTGGGAAAAACAATAAGATGTATGGGTTCACAGCGCTTGAAAGTGAGAAATTAACCACTGACGATTTAGATGAGCGAACTGCTAATGCTGTAACCGCTCGGGTTTTGAGCGAGAGGCGAGACATTGTTGCGCTTCATTTCGAAGCCATTGCACTTACTTTCATAGGAGCCTTAATCGGCTTCCTTTCAGGCTACTTTTTAATCCAAGGAGGCATGCTTTAAATGGCATATACTAACCCGTTTCATAATGTTGCCCCTCCGGATGAGGATGACCCACTCTACAAACTTTTGCATGAATTGCTAACGATTCCGCAAGGTAAAACGCTGACATCGTATAAATTTCCAGAAGTCGTCATGCATTCGGAAATCAGAAATGTGTTAGCGCTCTCTAAAATGGCTACCCTTGCCCTCAAATTAATTGATTTGAACTATCCACGCACGGCGAAAGTCCTCACGGATTTAATCGAAATCTATCTCACATTTATGATTAGCAAAGACCGAGGTCGAGCGAGGGAAATCACGGATGCTTTGGGCGCTATGAACTCCCAGAAACGCGAAACAACGTCAACTATTCGCAAATTAACGCAATCGGTGTAAACTATGCCTTCAATTGGAATTTTCGGAGATCCAGGCTCTGGCAAAGGTATTTACATGATGGCAATAGCATTTCAAACATACATGACTACTGATAAAGAAATCTACGCAAATTTTGAGATATACCTCGACCGGTGGCATCGGTTAGACCTCTCGTTTCTAACGAATTTAATTCCTGGAGTCATAATTTTTATTACAGAAGGCTGGGTCTGGCTGGAATCAAGGGCCTCCGGTCAAGATATACCTATTTTATGGACTCATGTGGATTTCCAGAGTCGTAAATTAGGCGTGGATATGTACGTGGATGCCCAACTGGAGAGTTCGCTTGATGTTCGCTTCCGAACTCTATTCAATCAATTAGTATTCTGTGAAGTCTACCCGCCTTTCTCAAATGACCCGAATTATGCGCCAGAATTCTTCACCTATCGTATTGGAACCCGGCACGGTTCCTATCCATTCATCTGGTGGACATGGGACGTGAAACGGCTTATCGCTTCTGAAATTGCGTATCTTTACGACTATTATAACTCGTGGGAAATAATTGAGGAGGTTAATAACCCCCGCCGAGCGAAAATGATGGCAAAGCAACTATCTAAACCACAGCAAGCGCAGAAAGTCGATGAACTCGCTGATTTACTACTTCCCAAGTTTCCAGATATCAAGAAAGCAACTCATAGCCGAGTCGCTTCGGCACTCGCAGATTTAGAAGTTGAATTAAATGAACAAATGGATTTCACAATCTTTGAACCCCGTGTTTATAACAAACTGCGAGATAAAATTGAGACCACGCCGAAAAAGAGTCATAAAAAGAAAATGAAAGCGGAGGCGAAAGCGCTCTATGGATAAGAAGAATGAAGCAATTGCGAGGGCAATAATCGCATATCTCATTTTCATTGTATTAATTACAAAAAAGAATTAAAAAAAAGAAAGAGGGGGAGGACCCGCCCGCAGGCGGCTTATTTATTGTTCTTTTAGGGCTCTCGTTAAACGCCCAAACTCTTGGTATGCGTCTGTCTTTCGTTCGTAGACGCCTATAACTTTCTCATTCTGCGTAACAACGTAATTACTATTGACATCCTCAACAACTTTGATTGTTCCATCGCTTGATGTTCGCAGAATCACACGAATTTCGATTGACTCATTAAATTTCATCATTTTTTTTCACTTTTTTTGTTGCTTTTTTACTAATAGAATGATAGTTTTCTCTATTTAAAAAGTTATGCTTTTTCGCTAAGAAAAACTGCGTTTTTCTATTCAAAAAAAGTTTATTCTAAAATTATAATAATAAAAAAAAGAAAAGATTTTTAGTGAATTTCCACTTTCAAATCAATGAGAATGCTGGAATGCGCTAAATGCACATTCTTCTTGACACCATGCTTGCCCGGGCTGAACTTGGCAGAAACTAAGCCCACCTCTATCAAATGCTTCACTTCATAACTAATTGAAGCCTCAGTTATGCCGATTTGCTTCGCCAATGCCGAAACGCTTAGATGTGGATAAATAGATAAAAGATTGAGGATTTTTCGACACGTTTCATTCGCCAGCACTCGGAAAAATGCTTTGGAACCATTGCCATTGAGGGCTATCTTGAATTCCGCCATATCATTTCATTCCGAAAATATGTTTCAATTCGCTTTCTGCATATCCTCGTTGCTCTGCTTGTCGCTGCAATTTATGCCAATCCGCTAAGAGTTTTTTAAGATGCGTCAAAATTTTGGGCCAATCCTTTGATTTCCAAATAACTTTATCCTCCTGGGGGGAAGCATAGAAATGCTTAAAGAACTCCCATTCATTCGTTCCGAGATTCTTTCGCAATGAGAGCCGCGATTCATGGTTTGTGTATAAATCGTATTCCTCCAAGCTAAAGCTAGGATGTCGAGGGTCTGCGAGTTCAAAGAGAATAGCATCTTCTAATTCATACGTCATGCTCAATTCCCCGTTTGGCAGTTATAGCACTCGCTATTATTCTTTGAGTCTGCTATGACAGAGCAAATAGTAGTTGTAATGGTCCCAAAGCGCCGGCATTGAATTCGTTTCTTCAATTCAAAACATTTCTTTGCTTCATATAAGTCCTGAGAAATTCCGAAATGGTCCCGCTGCCAATATTTGATATTCCAGAAGAATCTTTTAATCTCATCTTCTAACGTTTGAATATAGCATGTCTTAGCAGTAATAATCGCATGCAATTCTCGCTTCTCTTCTCGTGCAATCTCTAAGGTTGGTTTTGTGCTTTTAGGAGTAACCCGAATCAATTCTACTAGTTTTCTAACTTGATAATCCGGGCAATCGGCGGCATAGAGAGTATCGCTAATATCGCCAGCAATTTTGCATTTCAATTCTTTGATATATTTCACGCAATTCTCGCAATTCTTCCCATTGCGAAGTAATCTGTGCTCTTTTCTATTCGTTTCCAAATATTCCTCATACGTTTCTTCATTATTTTCTTCATTATTCTCTTCATTTTCCTTCAATTCTAATCAACTCCTTTTTTTATATATTTATATAACAAGATTTCTACTTAAAGATTCTTCTAGCTAAAGAATATTACTCACAGTAATTATTCTTGGCCTACAAAGTTATAAAAAAAAAGAGAGATTTTTGACTCACTTTTTCTTTATTTTTATATCTATTAATTTATTTTTATTATAAATTACTGTTAACCCTAAATTTTTCGCATATTTTAAAGAATTTTTAAAACGAATAGGTTCAGATTGAGAAATAACAGGAAACATTAATAGAATAGGACAAATATTACAACCTGAATGAGATAAATTCGGATATTTTTCTTTAAGTTTATTTATTACACACATAGGAAATTCTCGAAAACGATAATCACGAAAAGGATAGTAATATAATTGTCCTTTTTTATGTTTATGAGAGTAAGTATTCTCTTTTTTTAATTTAATTAACCATAATCTTCTCTGTTGTCCATCACCATATTTAATACCTGAAATAACACAAGAATTATTTTGTATAAATAAAGGATTTTTCATAAATGCTTTATGTTTTAGATAATAACAACAACTAAAAACCTTTTTTCCATAATATTTATGATTTTTCTTTAATTCTAGTGCTTTAGGTAACGTAAGAAAAGCATTTTTCAATATTTCTTTATAATTAAATTCTTTATCTGGCTTTATAGAAATAAAATTCGTATTTTCTAACTTTAATTGTTGTAATGTTTGATTATTTTCATATGGATTATAACAATTAACTAAATAAATTTTATCAGAATCACATTTCTGCTTTAATAATTCATAAAGATAAGTAGAATCTATTCCACCACTTACTAAATGATAAATTCTCTCATATTGATTTAATTCGTTAAAATTAAAATGTGTAAAATTTTTTAATTTTATTTTTTCTCACCTTTTCTTTAGCGTCTTTAGAATCTTTCTTAATAACTGAATAAGTCGAACCATTTCGTAATGCCATTTTCCTTCAATTCTAATCAACTCCTTTGCTTTTATTTGGATTAAGGCGTAAAATCCTTAATCTCGCAAAAAAAGAAAGTATTCTACGTTTCAATCATTCCTGGTCAGAAGCATCAATTTCAGCCCGTCTTTCGGCGATATGTTCCGAATATAGTTCCTCATCCTCTTCGATTTTGTCCTTTAAAGTCTCTATTTCTTCTTTCAACTGCTTTTTCACTTGTCAATCACTTCCAATTCTTGTTTGTTTTAGTCAAATCTCTCAAGACAAAGAAAAAAGAAAAGAAATTATTCAAAAACTAGCAGAATTTCGCAGGCGGTCAATTCCGGCTTCTAATTCTTTCAACAGATTCTCTGCAAAATCTGTCTGTGTGTAATTCAAGACCAGTTGCCTTAGGTCGTCTACTGTTTCATCCACTTTATCAAAGGCATCTCGAAAAAGCATTCCTAACCGTCTGTCGCTCTTGCCGGATAAACTCGCTAACAAATCTTTATTTGCTTTGGTCATATAAGGCATTTCAATTCCCCTTCAAATGAAACTTAATTTCCCCTGCGAATCTATCTCCAAGACCCACAACGCAAGCCCATGCCGCTCGTCGAAATGCTCCTCTGCACAGGCAGCATGGAAGATATCTTTGCAATCCTCACAGAGATTAATCATATCTCTATCTGTGAGAATTCTATGACATACCGAACACACGATAATTCCGATTTGATTCAATTCATCCAGCAACGCTGTAAATTGCTCTTTTACATTACCCATCAAATCAACTCCTTTTTTTTAATTAATATTTATATAGAATGATTTCTATTTAAAGATTCCTCTAGCTAAAGAAACATAAAAATTTGAGCGGAAACATAAGTTTTTTTAGGGTTGGCCTACAAAGTTTCAAAAAAAGAGGATAGAATTAATATTCATAAAGCCTTGAGCCGGGTTCCTTCGCTTTCTTGCGGGCTTTAGCAGCAGCACCTCGCTTCTGCTTCGCTGGTTCCTCCGAGTCCCAGTCGTGATACTTTGGCTTGCCA
>Ga0315289_10007753_pt1 | contig 15610 bp, 20 predicted proteins | sample YL17G11_40_MG_FD_203452 | JGI IMG/M metagenome (GOLD analysis project Ga0315289, IMG submission 203452) | Sediment microbial communities from Yellowstone Lake, YNP, Wyoming, USA - YL17G11_40 | ecosystem: Environmental > Aquatic > Freshwater > Lake > Sediment | place: USA: Wyoming | collected... | reverse complement strand
TTGTATATAACTTCATCAATCTGGAATGGTTCATCAGTGTTTTCAATTGCTCTCAGGAGATACGATTCAAGATTTCGATGCAAGAAAACTCGAAGAAGCTTCTCTGAATCTATGGTATTTTATGCGCCGGTTATAACGATATTTTTTTTGTGCTTCATTTCTCGATTTGCGAACATTTGGGTCGATCCAATGAAGAATCGAATCTCCGCATCTATAACCAAAACTGTCAGCAATCCGTTTCAAGGCACTGAATTTACGAATACCCGTTGCCCTAATATTTTATATACAAATCTTGCCAGATTCCAATGAGTTCTGGCTTTTCCAAAGGCGAAATCGGTCTTGGCCTGTATGGAGGAGATTCATTCTCAATCATGTTGAGATCAAAAGAAGAAGATTTTAAATACTTTTTGGTCAATCAATGGAGGTGTTTAATGAGAAACCAAAATAATCATAAAGTCAATTTTGTTCTGGAAGATTACAAACAATTAAAAAAGTGCATCGAAAGAGTAGAATTGAAAGATAAATTATTAAAAACCAAAAAGCCGGAGTTTACACCTGATAGATGTATTAGGTATGAAATATTAATTCCAACTCATGATAACAAAGGTAATCATTTTCCCTTAATATATTATATCATAACAGGAATGGAGATAAGATCAATTTCTGGTGAAATCCAAGTTGACACAAAAAGGGTTGATCATTATACAGTTGAAGTTAGTTATTGCAATTTTTAATTTTACAATCCAAGAGTTAAAGCCCCAATCTTTCAATAAATTTTTATCCTCGGATAATACAACATATTTTATCTTCGACTTGTTTTATTTTTTGCTCCAAGCAAGAATTCCCCACATTATAAACCACCATATTGGAAATCCAATTATAGGTATTAATACAATTATAGCCCACCATCCTGGCCTGTTTCTTATTTCACAAATTTTCCACATCCAAATAGTGCTAAATACTGTAAATACAATTAATGCTATTGTGTCTATCACTGATATAATCGAATTTGCTGTAAGAAAAGAGAATAGGATTGGTATTATTAATAATAATACTGGCCACCAGTGTTTTTTTGCTATTTTAGACATTAAATAAAAACTTAAGAAAGGAATCCAAGCAAACCATGCATTTTTTGTTTTTGTTCTTTTAGCAACTATCATTAGTGTTAATGAACTGTAAATATAAAATATAATTAAAATAACTACAAGAATCATAACAAATGCTAATATCCAAGCAAAAAATGTTCCTATTCCAGATATATCTCCTGCCTGTAAAGTAAGATTACTTAAGTCTTCTAAAAATAACATATTTTTATATAGGAGAATTTAGTTTATAAACTTTTACAACCCCAATCTCTCAATAAACTTCTCCTTGTTGAATACTTCAATTTCTCCGACTTCCTGTCCTGTTCCGAGAAAGAGAATGGGTTTTTTTGTGGCATAGCCAACTGATAATGCTGTCCCGCCTTTTTCATCGACGTCGGATTTTGTTAAAATTATTCCGTCAATTCCTATTGCCCAATTAAAACTTTTCGCCTGTTCAGTTGCATCATTTCCTGTTAAAGATTCTCCGACGAAGATTTTAGTATCAGGTTTTGTGACTTTTGCTATTTTCCCAATTTCATTTAAAAGATTTTTTGCAGTGTGCATTCTTCCTGCTGTATCAATCAAAACGCATTTTATGTGATTCTTTTTTGCATATTGTATTGCATCAAACCCGACGCTGGCAGGGTCTGCGCCGTAATTTTGTGAAATCACTTTTATTTTCAAATTCTCTCCGTGTGTTTTTAATTGTTCTATCGACGCTGCTCTGAATGTATCTGATGCAGCAAAGACGCAGGAAATTCCTTTGTTTTTCAGCAAATGCGCTAATTTTGCAATGCTTGTGGTTTTTCCGCCTCCATTAATTCCGCAGAATAAAATAACATAAGGTTCTCCGGTTTTTTCTTTTATCTTCTCTATTAAATCAAAAGGTTCAATTAATATTTCATTAATTATTTCTTTAATGCTGTCTTTTATTTCCCCTTCAATTTCTTTTTTCAAAAGTTCTTTGCCGACGATTTTTCCTTCAAGTTCTTTTATTATTTTTTCTGCAACTTCAAGAGCAACGTTATTTTCCAAAAGGAGGTTTTCAAGTTCTTCTGCATAGACGTCAAAATCATACTGGGTGATTTCTGTTTTGTAAATTTTTATCTGTATTTTTTTTAAAAAAGATTCTCTTGGTTTTTCTTCTTTGATTTCCTGCTCTTGCTTCGGTGCTTTTTCAAACTCTTTTTTCTTTTTTATTTCAATTTCTTTAACTGGTTTTTCTTTTTTGTCTCTTGAAATTTTCCTTGCCCAGTTTCCGAGTTTTTCTTTTAGAAGTTTGAACATTTTATATTTTGTAAAACCGATATATATATATATATTTCCATTAAAATTTATGTCTCTTCAAGATTATAGTGATGAAAGGAGGTTAAAATGAAAAAAAGCAATTTACTTTTATTGACATGTTTTGTGTTAATTTTATCGACGATTGTTAGTGTTTTTGCTCTGCCTTCGTGGTTGACTGGAAAAGCTACTACAAGCACAGGAGAAGTAAATGTTGTGAAACTCGTAGAAGAACGTGATTATTATTTTGGAGTTTCAGGAACAAAACATAGTTATGTAATTACAGATGTTAGAATAAGTGGAGAAGATGGAGATGGTTCAGTAAGTTTTTCTCTTAATGAGGAAAATAAAGGATACATAGATGCTTACACTTTAGTTAAGGGAAGCCAACAAACTTTAGTAAAAGAAAATGATTTAACACTTTATGGAGAATTGGTAGAAATTGAAACAGATTACAAATTCTTATTTTTTGGAAAAGACAGAGTAGCAATAGTTGAAATTACTTCTGAAATTCCTGAAGAAGAAAAGTGCACAGACAGCGATGGAGGATTAGGCTATTATGTGAAGGGAAAATTTTCAGGATATTGGGAAGGAGAATTTATAACTAATTATGATTCTTGTTTAGATCCTACTGATTGGGATGATATCTATTCAAGTGGTTATTTAGGAGAAGGTTATTGTGAAAATGGAAAACTTAAAACAGAAAAATACAAATGTCCAAACGGTTGTGTTGACGGTGCTTGTGTAAAAGAAAAAAATGAAACAACAACAAAAGTAGTAACATATCAAGGTGTTTTGGATATGCTGAATAATAAATGTCACATGCTTGGAGGAGATTTGAAAGAAGGAGAATCTTGCAAAGATGTTTGTTTGAGTGGAGAAACTTGCATATTTACACAAATAGGGGCTACAAATCCTATTGCTCATGAATTAGTTAAATTTGCTATTCAAGATTGTAATGAGATAGTAGGAATAAAAGGAGAAACAATAGAAATTGGATGTATGTGTTGTTCAACACCTTAATTTAATTTTAATTTTTCTTTCTTCTTTTTCCTTTTTTAATTCTTTATTTAGTTATTTTAAATCTTTTAACTCGAAAGAATTATAAATAAATAGTTCTTTAGGCAAATATGGAATTAAATGAAATTAAATCAAAGATTAAGAAAGTTTTGAAAAGGCACGGAGTAGTTAGAGCAGGGATTTTTGGAAGTTATGCTCGAGGGGAACAAAAGAAAAATAGTGATATTGACATTTTGATACAACCGCCAAAAGGGATTGGTTTTGGATTTGTAGGAATTCAATTTGAACTTGAAGATAGGTTAAAAAGAAAAGTGGATTTGTTGAGTTATAGGGCAATTCATCCTTTATTGAAAAAAAGAATATTAAAAGAGGAAATAAGAATAATATGAGTGATAAAGATTTTTTGATTTTTATTAAACATATTTTAGAGAGTATAGAAAATATAGAACTTTTTATGAAAAATGTTGAGAAAAGTAAATTTTTGAAAGATAAAGAAAAACAAAGTGCTGTTGTTAGACAAATAGAAATAATTGGAGAAGCTGTTAAAAATCTGCCCCCTTCTTTCACTAAAAAATATCCTGATGTTTCTTGGAAAGAAATAGTTGGAACAAGGGATAAAATGATTCATCATTATTTTGGTGTTGATTTAGAGGTTGTTTGGGATATTGTAAAAGAAGATTTACCTTCCTTAAAATCTCAAATTGAAAAGATTTTAACATAAAAAGGTTAATCTAATCTTCTTTCTTTTTTTACTAAATATTTATAATCTTTACTATTTCATATTTTTTTATGAAGGAGAATTTAGCGAGGATAAAATTAATAAATTTAAACAACTAATTAAGAAAGTTAGATTAAAAAATGCGAGATAAAACTCATGATAATCAAGTTGAAAGATGGGCAAGATATGTTAGAAAAAATCCTAATTGGAAAAAAGAATTAAAGAAATTTTTAGATGCTCAGTTGATAATGGCGAAGAGAGTTTATGCTAATTTGGAAAATTCTGAACAAGGAAGAAAAAAGATAATTCGTTTAAAGAGATTAGATAATTAGATATGCTGTTTTGAAGTTATTGTTTCCTCATTAATTAAAGATATAAATTTTTATAAATAGCAACTTTCTTGTTTCTTTATGAAAGGGATATTAATTATCTTAGATGGATTGGGTGATTTGCCTCAGAAACTTTTAGGGGGAAAAACTCCTCTTGAAGTTGCAGAAACTCCGAATATGGATTTTTTGGCTACTCGAGGGGAAATGGGATATTTATATCCTGTGAAGCCAGGATTTATTCCTGAATCAGACGAAGCAATTGTTTCTCTTTTTGGAAATGAACTTATTTCAAGCACTCGCGGGCAATTAGAAGCAGCAGGTTCAGAACTTAAATTAATTTACGGAGACTTGGCTTTTAGAGTAAATTTTGCTTCAGTTGATTTTAAGAAAAAGGTTATCATAGACAGGCGTGCAGGGCGAACACTTACAACTGCAGAGGCAGAAGTTTTGGCAAAAGAATTAGAGAGAAATGTAAAACTTCCAGTTAATTTTATTTTCAAACCGACAATTCAGCACAGGGCTGTTTTGGTTTTGAAAGGCGGCTTTTCTGATAGTGTTTCAGGAAATGATGTAACTTATTATAATCAGGGAAAAGTAAAGGAATTAGAAGGAGTAAGGGTTTGCACACCCTTGGATGAAAATGAAGATTCCCAGTATTCTGCAGATATTGTTAACGAGTTTATTCATCAGGCATATGAGATTTTAGACAAGCATCCTATTAATGTAGAAAGAAGAAAAAAAGGTTTGGTGCCTGCAAATTATCTTCTTGTTAGAGGGGCAGGAATAGAAAAACCAAAGTTAAAGCAATATAAAAATTGGCTTTCGGTTAATTACATGCCTTTGGAAAGAGGTTTTTCAACTTTGTCTGGAATGAAAAACTTCTCTTTTGATTATCCTAAATTAAAAAAATTAGATGTCTATGAAAATTTATACGAAGGCTTGGAAACTGCCTGCAAATTTTTTATTAAAATAATAAAAAAAGATTATAATAAGTTTGATTATGCTTATGTTCATTTTAAGGAAATAGATATTCCTGGGCATGATAATAAACCTTTGGAGAAAAAGGAAATGATTGAATACGTCGATAAAACTGTTTTTAAATTTTTGAGGCGATTTGCTCCTCCTAAGGAAATTAAAGTGGTTGTGACAGGTGACCATTCAACTCCGTGCAATCTAAAAAATCACTCGGCAGACCCTGTTCCTGTTTTATTCTATAATAATTCTCTTCCTCGCGAAAAGCATTTCAACGAAAGAGAAGCCAGATTAGGAACTCTTGGAAAAATGACTGGAGATGATTTTTTAAAAAAAGTTGGATTTGTGAAATAAAGTTATTATTTTAAAATTAATACAACAATAAGATTTATAAATATAATATCTATAAAAAACTATGGTAAATAAACAAAGAATTTTATATAATCCACCAAGCGAAGCGTTTTGGGATATTCCTAATGTTAATTATAGAGGGGAAACTGGAGATTACAGGGTTTTTGAAAAAATGACTCCTGCAATGAATCAAGAGCAACTTGCTGAATTTTATAAACAAGAAAAACCAAAAGAACATCCTCATCCAATGGACTCTATTTTGCATTTTGCTATTTGCAATTCAGCATATAATTTAAAAAATAAAAGCCCAGAAGAAGCTGAAAAATTAAGAGCTTTTCTTCAATCAGGTTTTAGAAAATATCCCAACACATTAACAAGAGTAATTTATGCTTCTTCTGAAAAAGATAAAATAATTCATAATTACAAAACTTCAGATGAATATTCTATAGATGCTAAAGTTATTGGTCCTGATGGCTGGTTTGCAGATATTCCTGACAAAAACATTTTAGAATATTTTTTAGGAACAAGTGATATTAGTAAAGTAAATGAAGCGTTTCAATGGATTAATAATACTAATGGATATTTGTGGAGATTAAATTCAAAACCTTCAGAAAAAAAAGAAAGAGTTGTCAGGTTCGGCGCCGACGATGTTTGGCTCGACTTCAACTGCAATAGGGGTCCTCAGGTTGAGTATCCTGCCTTTCAGGTATTGAGGATTGAATAATTTTTGGATTAAGAAATAATTATATATTCTTAGAATAACAATTATTAAAAATCCTTTTGGGCTACTAAATTTATGATAACTTACAACGAGATTTATGAGGCTTCTAGAAAAGAAAGATATTCTGAGCAATTGCAGCCTTTGCCGAAAAAATTTATTCAAGAGGTAGCAGAATATCTGAAAGAAAAACGAGAAATTGCTTTAAAGCAGGACGATGATTTTTCAGATGTTATTATGAAGACAAAGAAACAACTTGAGAATGCAATAACTCTTTTTAGAGAACTTATGCTAATCAGGAGAAAAAAAATATTCAATCTTCTCCTTATTGCTTCTGAAACAGGAATTTCCAAGCAGGATTTTGAAAATATGTTTGCAATAGAAAAAGCACTTTTTGAAGAACTTATGAAATCTATAGATGCATCTGATAAATCATTAAAAGAAATTTTTAATGGCGGGCAAAAAGAAGAAAAGAAAAATGAGCTTCTCTTTTTTCTTGAAGACGTCGGAGAATTTGTTGGTTTTGACGGAAGCAAAGTTGGGCCTTTTGAAAAAGGGCAAATTGTGAATTTGCCGAAGGAGATTGCGAAAATTTTGATTGAAGAAGGGAAAGCAGAAATCGTCGAGGAATAGAAAGATATATATATATATATATATACTAATAAATATTATGAATAAAATTATAGTTTCAGTAGTTATTATTTTAGTTATTTTAGGGGGAGTTGGCTCATATTTCTTTATTTTTAATAAAAAACAATCTTCAGCAGAAGAAATAAAAGCAAATTTAGTTTTAGATATTGTAACACCAAAAGATACTTACAAAATTGGAGAGAGATTTGGAGAAAATTACTCATTTGGAGGGGTGTATGGGTCAGCAGAATCTTTTAATAAGGGAATAAACAGTTGTTATACGGAAATAATACAAAAAAAACCTCTTTATGGTATTTTAGAAATTGATACTATATCTAAGGATAATTACAAAAGAGTTCTTACATGGAGTCTTCCGTCAAACTTTGAAAATAAAATTAATACCGGTGATTTTAGTATATCTAGTATAAGTGCAGCTATAATGACTGAAGATGGTTATGAAATAAGTGATTTTTTTACAGAAAAAGGAATGTATATTTATTCAATAGAAATTTATTCTTGTGAAGATCTTGAAAAAGAATTTAATCAAAAATGTGAGGGGACTTATTCACCATTTTCTTATCTACCAGATAATTTTAACGATCTTAAATCTAAGCCAATTATTTCTAAGTCTAAGATTATTACAGTAACTGATTAATTTTTATAAATAATTTTTTGGAAAAATAGAGTTGTCCATAATATAGCGTTGATTAAACCCATTGTTGCAGAGAAATATAATTCTAAAGTGATATAAGTAAAAGTTAAAATATACATTCCTAGAGAAGTAATAATTGAAGTTTGCAAATTAATAAAACCTTTTTTTTGTTTAAAGCCTTGATAAACTTGGGGGATTAATGCATAACTAAATGCAATCATTATTATTGTTATTACAGCATCCTGCCAAATCATTTTTATAAGCCTCGTGAGGGATTAAAAATTCATTAAGAATTTTTGGGGAGCATTCGGTTTTTGCAAACCTCAGCATTTGAACCCCCTCGGTGTTTCAAATCTGAAGCCTCGTGAGGGATTTGAACCCCCGACCTACTGCTCTCATGAAAACAAATTCCTGATATTTTAATTTGAAATTTACAGGGCAGCCGCTCTTCCGCTGAGCTAACGAGGCATATAATAGTTTATAAGAATTAGTTTAAAAGATTTTTCTTTTTTTATTTTTAGAATAATCGATAGATATATATATTTCCATTAAGGATTATAGTTTAAATTTTTAGATAGATGAAAGGAGGTTAAAATGAAATGAACCGAAATATATTGACTGGAATTATTTTTTTACTTGTGATTGTTTCAATAGTGCTTTCTTCTATTTCTTTGATTAATAATAAAGGGGGTCATTTTGTGGACATAAGTCAATGTCGTGTTGTTGACATTGGATCATCAATTACATCAACTACATATAGTCAGCCAATCTATAATAATTCAGGTGATGAACAAGAAGGAGAAGAAGTTGGCTTAACCGTGTCTTGTGACATTGATGAAATCTTTTATGGATTTGGGACGGTTTCTTGTTTTGATGGTTATATTCCTTTAATGCGTATATCGGGTTATAGTGGTTGGACGGATCAATCCTCTAGATATCCCAGTGACGTAAGTGCTACTTGTCTTAACATTGATAAGTCTAAGATGATAGCAAATATGAAATATTATTATCCAATAGGTGAAATTATTTGCTGTAAAATAAAATAATTTAATAAATACTTGTTTTTCTTTTCTTTCTTTATTTCTCTTCAATTTCTTTTTCCACATCCAAAATCCTTATTTCACAAAGAGATAGAGGGTATATTTTTTTTAGTTTTAATCCAAGGTTTTTCTGCAGTTTATTTTTTATAATATCATCAAAGATTTCTTGAGAGTTCTTATTTTGTGAATAATCAATCAATTCTTCTTTTGCTTTCACCCTCAGTGCTTTTCTTATTGCTCTTGAAACTTTTCTCCTTGTTATTAAAAAAGGTTTAATTCTTATCTGGGCATTTTTGCATTTAGTTGAAAAAGAATCCTCTATATAGTTTGTTCCTTTTCTCATCATCCTTCTTAAATAATAAGGAAGTAATCTCATTTTCCTTGGTTCTGATGTAGCAGCTTCTTCTTTAACTTTTACTTTAAAACTCATTTCCATACTTTTCCCTCTAAGAATTCTTGTTAAATCATATTTAATGAATCTTCCGTCTAGTTCAGAAAGTTCAAATGCCTGCAACTGCGTTGTTTTGCTTATTAAAGGAATCTCGACGTCGAAAAATCTTTTTTTAATTTTTTGTTGAACCATTTTTATTCCTGCAATAATTTTCCTGTTCGTTTATTTCTTGAAGATTTTCTGTAATGAGATTTTTTGCATTCCTGGCATGTGTACATAATATTTGTTTTTTTTGTTGTTTTAGATTTTCTTTTGAATTTTGAAACTGCTGGTTTGCTCCATCTTCCTAAGTTGCCCATACCCCTATTTTTTCCTCTTAGTCTCGCTCTTTGTTTTGAACCTCTTTTCAATGCTCCTCTTTTTGCTCCTGTTGAAACTAATTTAATTTTGTGTTCTGTTTTTTTCCTGCAATAAGGACAATATCTTTTTGTTGTCTTAGGAATTTTCATATTTCTTTCTCCAAATTCCTAGAACCCCAAAAATTTTTTTCTGAAATTTTTGTTGTCTTAGGAATTTTCATGTTTATTAAAATCTAAAGAAAAACTTCGTTTTTAAATTTAATGTGTTTCTATCTCGCTCATTGTTCAATTAACTCTATTTTCCTCGTGAAATTATTAAATGGTCCTGCGCAGAATCGAACTGCGGTTACTTCCATTTTGAGATTATCCCGTCAAGGAAGTGTCTTAACCACTGGACTACAGGACCGTAGGGATATTATTTATGTTAGAAATGCTCTTTTGCAAAAATCGCACACTTTAGTGTGCAAATGTGCATTTCTGAGCATCCTAAAATTCCAAACAAACCACACTTTAAAAGGTGTGATAACAAACAGGAATTTTTTGATTAAATAATTTCTCTTTAGAAATATTTAAATATACTGCTTTTCATTTGAATAAATGGGAAAAGGAATGGTGTTTATAGTTTTGGCATATGTTTTGTTCGGGCTTTATTTTGTGAATTATACTTTTAGCTTTGTGACAATTCCAACATTTATATCTGGCATTAATAAATGGATTATTTTTGTTGGAGGACTTTTGATACTTTTTGGGGCAATAAATTATTATAGATTAAATAAGGTATAATTTTTTATATAAATATTTATAAAACATTTTAATTTCTAGATATTATGGGAAAAATTCTATCTCGTAGAACTTTTCTGGGTTGGACAGGGGTATTTTGTTTTGGGGCAGGCATTTTATCTGTTTTGTGTGATGGAAATCCCCTTAAGCCTGAGATAATGTTGAATGATGAAGAAGCTAAAAAGTTAATTGAAAAAATTCTTGTTGATAATAAGAAAAAATATAAAACTCTTGAAAAAAATGTATCCCTTTCCTTGGGAGAGAAAGATAAATTTTATGTAGATTATCTTATAAAGAAAAATGATTGGACAAATGCTGTGGTTAATTATGTTGATTCTAAGAAGGATTCAAATAAAGAAGTTTCCAATCAACAAATTTTGAAGCAGTATTCAATTCCAAATCTTTATTTTCCAAAATCTTCTGAAAAGGTGATAACTTCCACATTAAATGATTTCATAAATAAAGATTTTAAAAACTAAAATGATTGACAAAAAAAAGAGGGTTATATTTTTCTTTTTTGCTATTTTAATCGTAATTCTTTTTCTTAATTTTCTATTATATGGAACTCAAATTTTTGATACTAAAACGAATGTAGGGAAAGTTATTTTGCTTGAACAACAAAAACAAAATCAAGAAAATGTGTTTCTAAATAATTTAGAAGAGGATAAAAATGATTTGATAAAAACATCTTCTTCTAGTTCAAAAAAATCAAAAACAAATTCTAATATCCAATTATTTGCTTCTGAGAAAGAAAATTCTGAAAATGAATTAATTACCGACGAGAAAACAAACAGAAGTAATGATGAGAAAACAGACGAATCTGAAAAAATTTTCAAGAGAGGTAATGAAGAATATATTTTAAGAGAGGGCGAAGAATATAAATTAATTGGCATAGATTTTTCACCTGCTCTTCCTTCAGAAATTTGTGCTGGAGATAATGGAAAAGAATATATTGATATAACTGTTAAAGGAGAAGTTTTGATAGAATGGGATTATCGATGGAAATGTGTTTTTCCTGGCGGAGATAATTATGGGATTAGAATAAAACTTATGGAATCTGATTCTCTTTCTGGAGATGATTTAATTAATGAAATGACATTAAATATTCATAAAGAATGCATGGGGACAGATGACTTTTATGTTTCTTTTTCTTATACTTTTAAAGGAATTAATTTAGGTTCTCAATTTGGCGGGACCGAGGATCAATGGACAATAGAAGTTTATGCAAGTGTTGAACCAATAGATAAAAAGACGATAAAAGCTTCTACTAAAAATTATGATATTGATAAAGTATCTTGCGATTGTGTTTCAGGGGCTTGTTGTGATTTAAGAAATAAACCTTATAAATTCAAATCGTCGGGAAGCCAGCCGACAGGTTATGAAGATGGATATTTTTGCTCTGGAACAAATTCTCCAACAGGAACCAGTTATGTAAAAACAAAAGATTGGTATTGCGACGGTAAAAGTTCTTCTGCAAAATCTCAAGAGTTCACAAAAGATACTTGCGGAACTTGCAAATATTGCAATGCTGGGTCTTCTTCTTGTAAAAATTATGACACTTCAACAGCATGCGGAACAAAAAAACATTGTGACGGAAAAGGGAGTTGTATAAATTGTAAAAGTCAATCATCAACTAAATGTTATGACAGCGATGTTTATTGGTATGATGATTGCAATAATGTTGAAGACAAAAAGCAAGAATGTGGCGAGGATATTTGCACTATTTCATGGATTAATTATTGTAAAGACGATGAATTATGGAAAAAAAGAGATTGCATAGATAAAGGCTGTAGTAATAGTGCATGTTATTCTAATTCATATGAAGATACACAAAAAGTTGAAACCTGTACTTATGGATGTGAAGTCGTGCTTGAAGGACGTAATGCTAAATGTAAAAGTAATCCGAATATAGCGTGTTATAAAAATTCTGATTGCGGTACAAGTGGCTACAGTGACCTTTATTGTTCTGGAAGCGATGTTTGTAAATGGTATTATAATTATGAATGTATTAATCCTGGAACATCTCAATCTTATTGTACTGATAAAGGTTGGAAAGTTTTGGTATTCTCTTGTGAATATGGATGCACAAATGCAGCATGCAATTCTGCACCATCTCCTGTTGAAAAGAAACCAGATTTAACTGTGACTGACTTGGTAGTTCAAAATATAAATGGTAAAACAGTTGTTCTTGGATTTACTGTAAAAAATATTGGTGAGGTTGTTGCTAATTCTGTTTATTGGACAATTGATACTGGTTCATCAGATAAAGATCCTGAAAGAATAACTCCTGTTTCTCTTAGTTCAGGAAATTTTACAAGAGCATTTATGAAATGGACTTATTTAAATTCTGGCAATTATTATCCAAAGGTAATTGTTGATCCTGATAATGTTGTTAAAGAATCTAATGAGAATAACAATGAGGAAGCTATTTCTGTAAAAGTTTAAAAATATTTTAGTAGTATTTCTTACTAAATAACTTACTTAGTAACTAAATTATTAAGAAACATTTATATACTAAATTTCTTTTTTAAAATAACAGCTAAGAGAGGTTATATGAAAAAATACTTGCTTCTTGTAGAAGACGAGAAACTTTGGGAGAAATTTAAAAATGTTATTAAGAAAGATATTAATACTGAGATTATTGATTTAATAAAGAAAAAACTTGGACTGGAGGTGAAAAATGAAAAGTAAAGGGCAGGTAACTATTTTTATAATAATTGCAATAGTTTTAGTTAGTGCTGTTGTGGGTTTTTTTATTTTCAAAGATATTTTATTTCGTGAAACAATTCCTTCTAGTTTTGAACCGGTTTATACTTCTTTTTTGTCTTGTTTAGAAGAGAATACTTTCTCTGGAATTAGCATTTTGGAAAGCCAGGCAGGTTATATTTATTTGCCAGAGTTTGAGCCTGGTTCAACATACATGCCTTTTTCATCTCAATTAGATTTTTTGGGAAATCCTATTCCTTATTGGTATTATGTTTCTGGAAATAATATTCAGAGAGAGCAGGTTCCTTCAAAATCAAAAATGCAGGAACAACTCGCACAATTTGTCGACGAGAAAATAAAAAACTGCAATTTAAAAGATTATTCTGAGCAGGGTTTTAGCATTAGTTTTGGAGAACCAGAGGCAAGTGCAACTATTACTGATAATGGCGTGGAAGTTAATTTGAATATGCCTTTGGATATTGCAAAAGAAGAAGATGCTGTTAAAATAAAAAGCCACAATATAAAATTAGATTCAAATTTAGGAAAACTTTACACAACAGCTAAAATTGTGTATGACTATGAGCAAAATAATTTATTTTTAGAAAAATATGCAGTAGATATTTTGGAATTATATGCCCCTGTGACAGGCGTGGAAATTTCGTGTTCTCCGAAAACATGGGTTTTGGAAGAAGTTTTTGATGATTTGCACGACGCTGTTGAAGCAAATACTTTAGCATTAATGACAACAAATTCTCCTTTCAAGAGTGAGGAAAGCAAATATTTTGTCGTTGATATTTCTGCAGATGAAGATATAAGATTTATTAATTCAAAAAATTGGGCTTATAGTTTTGAAACTATTTCAGATAGCCCTATTTTAATAGCAAATCCCGTCGGAAACCAGGCAGGATTAGGAATACTTGGTTTTTGTTATGTTCCTTATCATTTTGTTTACAATTTAAAATATCCTGTTTTGGTTCAGGTTTCCGACGGAGCAGAGACATTCCAATTCCCAGTTGCAGTTGTTGTTCAGGGAAATAATCCGCGAGAGCCATTAGATACAGAAGCTGTGGATGTTGAATTGCCGGAATTATGCAAGCATAAAAATAGCGAGGTTAATGTGAGAATTTATGACTCTTCATTAAAACCAGTTGATGCAGACATTTCTTTTGAATGTTTTGGAACACAATGCAATATTGGAAAAGCAGAAGCAGGTGTTTTGAACAGCGAATTTCCTCAGTGTGTTAATGGATATATTTTGGCAAAAGCAGAAGGATATGCTGATACAAAACAGATTTATTCTTCTGTAAATTCTGGAAGTGTTGATATAATTATAGATAAATTATATAATCTGAATGTTGATTTGAAATTAGGAGGAGCAAGTTACGACGGAAATGCAATTATTAATTTTAATTCTGACGAGAATTCAAGAACAGTTGTTTATCCTGAGCAAAAAAGCGTTGAATTGGCACAAGGGCAATACGAAGTCAGCGTCTATATTTACAAAGATTCTGAATTAAAATTAGAAGGAACTACCCAACAGCAATGTGTCGAATCTCCAAAATCAGGCATTAAAGGTATGCTAGGATTTACAGAACAAAAGTGTTTTGATATTAATATTCCAGAGCAGATAATTTCAAATGTTTTAGCAGGAGGAGGAAAGCAGAATTATTATGTTCTTGAAAGTGAATTGGCGGCTTCAGGAATTGTTGAGATTAATGCAGATAAATTGGCTCTGCCAACAACCCTTGAGCAATTGCAAGATAATTATCTTTTGTTTGAATCAAAAGGATTGGATATAAATTTCAAATGATAAAAAATAAATTAATAAAAAGAAATTTTTTGTTAGTCGGAACTTTAATGTTTTGTTTAGTTTTTCTTCCTTTTGTTTCTTCTTCTATGAGTTCAAATACCCAATATACCCAGCCAGGAATTGAAAGTTTCAGATATTTAGGGCAACAGGGAATTGATATTTATCCTATTCTTGATAAAGACAAATGCGGGGCGGGGCAGGATTTTATTATTCAAGTTGCTCCAGAAGGTTGTTCTCCGTCGGTAATCAGAAGCGATTTGCTTGAAGAGCAGAATGTTCCTGTTTTTTGTCCATTAATGGCGACAAAATTAAATCCTTTAATTGATGTTGAAGCAATTAATCAAATAACTTTTAAGGGAACTTATCCAAAAGAAGTTTCTGGGGTTGGCTTTCATCCTGCGCAGGCAGCAATACAAAATAATTTTAAAGCAATGTTAAATTCTCCTATTTTGGAAAATATTGGCTATGCTGTAATTGTTTTGAAAAAACAGAGCACCGAGGCTGAAATGCCTGAATGGGTTGAAGGAACTTTGACAGCAAATTTAAAATATGACATTAAAAATGCATTTGGCGTCGGGCAAGCGAATTATTATCTTCCTCAAATGAGCGAGGCAGAATGGGATGAAAATTACGAGCAATATAGTTTTTGGAAAGGAAAAGGTTATTTGAGAGCTGATGCAGTTGATAATAATGGGGCGATTATTTCTGTTTACAGGGATGAAGAGCACAAAATCTCGACGGTAAATTTGGAAAAAGGAGAAACTT
>Ga0315289_10007752_pt1 | contig 15610 bp, 17 predicted proteins | sample YL17G11_40_MG_FD_203452 | JGI IMG/M metagenome (GOLD analysis project Ga0315289, IMG submission 203452) | Sediment microbial communities from Yellowstone Lake, YNP, Wyoming, USA - YL17G11_40 | ecosystem: Environmental > Aquatic > Freshwater > Lake > Sediment | place: USA: Wyoming | collected... | reverse complement strand
GCTAAGTAAAAGAATTGGCATCATGTTTTCTAGATTTCCTTTATCTCCTAATCAATGGACACTGCTTGGACTAGCATTAACTTTAATTACATTTTATTTTTTAATTAAAAATGAATTTCTCATTGCTTCAGTTATTCTTGCTTTTACTGCTTTTATTGATATTATTGATGGCGCTGTTGCAAAAGTAAATAATAAGACCTCAGTTTTAGGAGCATATCTTGACACTATAACAGACAGATATGTGGAATTCATAATAATCTCTGGATTATTTTTCATTGAATATCCAAGCTTTATATTTTCTGATAAAGTGTGGCTTTTGTTTACGCTGTTTGGAAGCCTTATGACAAGCTATTCGATATCCGCGGCTCATGAAGAAGGTGTTGAAGAGAGAAAACTTAGAGGTGGAATTCTAGAGCGTGCTGAAAGGATGATATTTCTTTTTTTGATAATTCTGATTTCAACGTTCTCAAGAGCCTACGCGCTTTACCTAATTGTTATAATGGCAATTCTAGCTAATATCACTGTATTACAAAGAATTTGTATAGCAGTCCATGCTTTCAAAAAGTAAAGAAAATAATGCTGATACAGTTTAAATATTATCTTCTATAAATTATTCCTATGCTTAAACAGGCAATCATAGTTAGAACTGATTTAAAGATGGATAAGGGAAAGCTCGCAGCCCAGTGTGCCCATGCCAGCATTGCTTCATTTCTAAAAACAAAAGAAACTGATAGGAAAGAATGGCTAAATGAGGGCATGAAGAAAGTTATTCATAAAGTTTATAATGAAAAAGAACTAATTAATTTATATAAAATAGCGAAAAAAGAAAAGCTCCCATGTGAACTTATAATTGATGCTGGACTGACACAAATAAAGGCTGGAACTTTAACTGCATTAGGAATAGGACCTGCAGATGATAAGAAAATGGATAAACCCACTGGAAAATTAAAATTGTTGTGATGAAATGAGTACAAAACAATTTTTTAAGCCAGATAAAAGAAAGATTATACTCTTTGTAATATTGCTTGCATTTGACATAGTAAGTTCATTTAGATATGTTTGCTTTTTTAATAACTCAACGCCAAACTGTAGCTATCTTTTCATTCCTTTTTTTGGCTATTTATTAAATTTTAACACCCCGTTTTTCATATTTTTCGATATTTTAATAATATATTTATTCTCTTGCGTAATAACATGGATTTATAGCAAGTTAAGAAAGGAGAAAACAAGTCCTAAGAGTATAAGTGAAATTGATGATAGAAGATTTTATTAATGAAAACTTTCTTGATCCTTTGTGCCATTATTATACGACTGTTGGAACTTTAACATATGGACTAATACTGATACTGGCTGTCCTTGGGACTTACAAGCTTCTAAAGAAGCTAAAAGTTAAGATCGATAGAAAGTTCTTTCTAGCCTTATTACCTTTTATAATTTATGGTGGATGGACCAGGGCATTAAGAGATTATAACCTAGGAATATACGGTCAGAGCAAGCTTTTTTGCTCACCGCCAATTTACTTCTTTGTTTATGCAATAGCCTTGTTATCCTTGCTTTTAGGCATATTAATAGAAAGGAAAATGAAGAAATTTTCATATGAAAAAATAATGATTTCCGTCGGAGTCCTGTTTTTGATATATGACCTTTCATTAACAACTATAAGAAATTTCTTTGGTTTCAGCGTTGTAGTAATATTAGTTGGCAGTTGGGGCCTGTTATTTTATGGCATACATAGGTTAAGGCCAAAGCTACTTTCTATAGAAAATGCTGGGATAATAGTCTCTCACCTATTTGATGCTTCTTCCACATTCACTGCATTGACATTCTTCTCATTTTATGAGCAGCACGTCTTACCTAATTTCTTCATAAGAACCCTAGGCCTTGGAGCTTGGACCATGTTCCCTCTGAAGATAATAGTCGTTTGGGTCGTTCTTCACTATATCGACAAATCTAAGGAAGATATATTTTTTAAAAGATTTCTAAAGATAATAATACTAATACTTGGTCTAGCTTTAGGTATAAGAGACTTTTTAGCAGTAAGCATGTTTACTTATTAAAAAGATTATAAAGTTATCGAAGGAAGTTATTTATATGGATATAATATTAGACAGCGTAAACTTGATTTTTGCATTCGTAGGAGTATATTTCACTTTCTTATTCATACTGCTATTTCTTTCAAACAAGAAGAAATTGCTAAGAAGACCTAAAATAAACTCGTTTCCCTCTGTAAGCATAATAATACCTGCTCATAATGAAGAGGAAAGTATAGAAGGGACTATTGAAAGCGTTAAGAAATTAGAATATCCGAAGAAGAAAGAGATAATGGTCGTAGACGACGGATCAACTGATAAAACATTTGAAATAGCCAATAAGTTCAGAGATATTAAAATATTTAAAAAGAAAAGAGGTGGAAAAGCCAGTGCTTTAAACTTCGGCCTTAAACAAGCCAAAGGGGAAATAGTTGTATGCGTTGATTCTGATTCTTATCCTGAGAAAGATGCGTTATTAAAGACTGTTCCTTTTTTTGAAAAAAATGTAGCAGCTGTAACAACATCAGTTATTGTAAAAAATGCTAAAGGAATATTGGAAAGACTCCAAGAACTAGAGTATATAATGGTAGCTTGGTCTAGAAAGTTGTTTGAATATTTAGATGCGATATATGTCACGCCAGGTCCGATGAGCCTTTACAAAAAAGATGTTTTACAAAAATTAGGCGGTTTTGACGAAAAGAACCTGACAGAGGACATAGAAATTGCATGGAGACTAATTAAACATAAATATAAAATAAAAATGGCTTTGGATGCAAAAGTCTATACTCACGTCCCTAAAACAATTAAAATTTGGTGGCATCAAAGGATAAGATGGAATGTTGGTGGCTTACAGACCACTGCCAAGTACTTCAATTTATTTTTGAAAAAAGAATTTGGAAATATAGGAACTTTCTTATTGCCTTTATTCTCGCTCTCATATGCACTTTCTATAGTAGGACTCTTTCTTATAATCTACGTTGCATTTGTTTGGGTCAGATATCTGATAGGAGCTTATATGTTTGGATTTAACCCTATAGGACCATTTTTGTTTTACTTTGTACCAGATTTTTTTGTTGTTTTAGCCGTAATTAGTTTACTTTTAACTGCCTTTTATATAAAAATGAACTTCAGGACAATGAAAAAGGTTATAGAATTCCCAAAGAAATTTAGAGATATTTTACTGTATGTTTTTATATATATTGGTATATTTACATTTAATTTACTGCACAGCAGTATAAGATTTATCAGAAAGAAGTACGAGTGGTGAAATGAGAAAAGTTTTTTTGAAGACATTTGCTTTAACAGTATTAGTATTCATTATTGGCTTTTATGCCGGTATACTGTTTGATAACCTTAGGCTCGAGGAAATAAAGAGTAGGCTGACAGAAATAGACAACTTATGGAATGATGTAAGGCTTTTACAATCTTTTACTCAAAGAATGATAGATAACAAAAGTCTTGACTGTAGTATTTTGCTAAGAGAAAATCTAATAGCAGGAGATAAAATATACCAAGAAGGACAGAAAGTTGAGGAATATGAAAAAGCAAACAGGTTTACACCTACTATTTTTGTTGAAAAGGAAAGATACGCTCTTTTAGACTTGCAGTTCTGGTTAAATTCTATTGATATGAAAAGAATATGCAATGCTAGCTATTCAACTGTAATTTACTTTTATTCCCAATACAACAAAACTACTGAACAAGGCTTTCAAGACAGAGTTTTATTAGATTTGAAAGAAAAATGCGGTCCACAAATAATATACATAACTTTCCCATCTGACATGGGAATAACTACACTAAATGTTATAAGAGATATTTACAACATCGAAAAATTACCTGCAATCATGATAAACGAGTCTATAGTGTTGTACAGTCCAAAAAGCATGAGAGAATTAGAAAAATATGTTAAATGCTAGGCTGTTTCATTAAAACTAATAATATTTTGCCAACTGCTAAATCCAAATCGTTATATGAATTCTCGGACTCTTTTTCAAAACTTTTTCCTTGAGCTGTTATAAAATAACCTACAACATTTACTAAAGTTGAATCTGTCTTAGATGGACCAACAAGCATTATTATTGGTTTTTTACTTGTTGCAAGAGATAAAGCTTCTAAACTTGAATTTACAGGAATTGAATCTATTGGCTTTGCTATATTAAAATAATATTTGTTTACTACTGTAATTTTATATGCTATATCATAAGATGCTGCTAAGTAATAAGAGTTTTCAGATTCATTTGGTATAAAAGCTATTCCTATTTCTTCTACGTTGTTGTTTAAAATAACATCTCTCAGCATTGTTTCATTAGGATAAACATTAATTTTTTCTGCTTCATTTAAATTTGCTCTAAAATTTAATATTAAACCTGCGAATTCCTTTTGAAAAGGACTAAGTTTTTCAACAGGAGGTGTTAAAGATGTAAACATTCCTGTTATTTGCTCTATAAACAATATTCCTAATACTGTTAAAACTATAATTGCAAGTAAAATTAAATTTTTCATATAATAATGTTTGATGCAAAGAAATAAAAAGAAAAAGAAATGGGGGGTTACCCCAAATAAGTTACGCTATTATGTATATACTGGCGAAGTGACGCTTCCAGTAACTTCTGTTGAAAGTCCATTCTTTACAGAGTCAGATGCTAATGGGAACGCTTGTTGAACCATCTGTGCTGCTAAGTCTGTTTCTTCTGCTCTTGTACCAGCAATTACTAATGCGGTTTTTCCTGTTATGAATGCATCAGCAATTACTTGGACTCTACCAAAGTTCCTTCCTGGCCAGTTGTCGCATGTGTATGGGAATTTACCGGCAGTTGCTAATTCTTTTACCAAGTCATTGATACAAGGTCCACCAACTAAGATTACGTCTTTAGTTGTCTTCAGACTTGCTACAGCTGCGTCGCTGTCAAGGTATACTACATCAGTTGTTATTGGCAATACTGTTTTAGTTTCTAAAGATCCTCCAACTGCTCCACCTGAAGCACTTGGACTTGCTCCAACACCTATTGTTGCTTGTGCCTGACTAGTTGGGTAAGACAAAGTGAATGTACCAGGTAAGTTTGTTTCATATGTTACAAAAGATCCGTATTGATCTACGTACTTTTGTAGTGTTGAACCACTTATTCCTGGACTAGATGTCTTAGTTCCACTAAATGTTACTCCACCTGTAGGTATATCAGTTCTCTGATAAGTTACATCAGCAGCCACCTTAACTAATACTACATTTCTAGCTGTGTTTTCATCCAAACCCTCTGTTATCAAAACAGCTGGAGTTTCTACAGTTGCTGGTGATGTAGCGAAATCTACTAATTGAACTCCGACGGTTGTGCCTGTTGGGCTTGATGTTTTTATAAGATATTTTGCTGCTCCGCCTGTTGGTGTTGCAGTATAGTTTGCTGCTCCAGATCCACCTGGTGCAGTATATACTGTGTTATATGTTACAGGTCCTGTAGGCAAGTTTATTGTAACATTTGTGTTGTTTGCTGCTACTGTTATTGTCTTTGGCTCTGTAATTGATACCCAACCTCCTTTACTTGTTTGTATTGTTGGATACAAATCATATGCTGATCCTTCGTTACAGTAATCTGCACTTGTTCCCCATGTGAAGTAAGCAGCCAAAGTAGCTCCTCTAACACAAACCTTGTATGCCTGTCCATCTAGATACATTGTCGTGTTTCCACCTGTCACTTGTATTGTTGTACCACTTGCAACATCTTGGAATTGAGATGTTGAACTTGCAACAGATTGTAATGACAAGACTCTTATTACATGCCCGAATGGGTTTTGTGCATTTCCAGCCTTTTCATTTTGTCCAAGTATAGTATACTCGTTCTGATCTACTTGTTCACCTTCTAGTGTGTGAATTTCATACTGACCTGCATCTTTAAGGTATATTGTTCCTGCACTTGGTACGTAAACAAAGTTTTGAGTTAAACTATTTCCATCAACAGTCTTAAACATCAACGAAGCTGTTGTTCCTGATGGAGTTAAACTTATAGTTTCTCTACTTGTTGTGTCGTCCAATGCTGGAGATATTCCTCCAAAGAATATTTTGAAACCTCCGAATGCTGGATCAAGTATGCTATTTCCAGATGATATGAATTGTTCTAATGAAGGTTTCCATTGTACTTCCATTGAGTTTAGTGTTAAAGCACTTGTTGAAGCTGTACCTGTCATTCTTACTGTTACATCGTTTATGGATTGTCCGTTTAATTTTACTCCTGCGTAATATCCTACTGTAGTACCACTAGTGTCTGTTACATCAGCATCTGTTAATTCTAGTTTGTCTGCACCTACAAATATTGTTGCACTATCTATTGCACCTGTTTTTGTTGTCTTGAATATAGAAGTTACTCCTATAATCAATGACGGGTCTCCTGTTGGTGCTTTTGTTCCACCTGTTAATATTTGTAATGTTTCTTCTGCAGCAAGGTTACCACCTGAAACTGCTATTGTTGCAGCATCTACGCTGTTAATTGTACCTACAGCTACTAATTTTACTGTATAGGTTTTGTCACCTACTACATAAGTAGCTGGATTTTCAGTTGTAACGGTCTGAGAGTTCTTTCCAGACAATAGTGTTAATGCTAAAGAATTTGTTGCTGTTGTTGCAGTTGTAATTGTCCAATCTCTTCCCATCATTTTTATTTGTGTGTTACCCATGTTTGTTACTGTACCAGAAGTTGCTGTTTCAGAAATTTGCTTTGTAAATGCAAGTTGGTAGTTATAAACCTGATAGTTTTGGGTATATTTCAAACCCAAAGCTGGTGCTGTTCCACCGTTAGGTGTATCATAAACTATTTGACCATTTGTCGTTGCTGGATCAAATGACAAATATTGCGAAAATGGATATGACACACTTCCTGCGTCTACATAGTTTCCTGAATTCAATATTGCTGGCAAGTCATTCGCAGTTAAAACTTGTTTTGAACCTGCAAATGCATCCCACATCACTAATGGTGCTGTTGGTGTTGCCATTGTAATTCCACCTGATATTGCAGCTGATGTTCCTGGAACTGTTACTACTGTGGTCTTTACTGCTTTAGATGCTAAGTTAACTGCGACGTCAACTGCACCTGCTACATCTGATGTTAATGCTCTTGCTCCAATTACGAAAATTGGAAAGTTAACTGTTGAATCTGCTACTCCGACCATGTCACCTATGTTTCCAAGTTTTGTTACTGTAGTCGCTAATACTGGTGCTGCTAAACTAAGACCAGCCATTAAAGCTGAACCAGTTATTGCAGCTAATTTTTTAAATTGCATATCTAATTCCTCCAATTTTTATTTTGTTTTTTTGTTGCGCGGTGAATGCGCTTTGTTGGCGCCAAAATGCGCTTACGCGCCAAAAAAATTATACTCTATAGTGTAATCTGGACGCCAATTTAGTAAAATATATTGCGTATATATGGGATATATAAACTCATAGAAACAGTTTCCTAGGCAGTCAGTTATTGTTTCCTGACATATATAAACATGATAAGAAGTTATTTTATGACATTTAACTGTTTCCAAAGCTGTTTTATGACTTCTTTTCAAAATTCTTCTCTATATAAACCTTGTTTGACCTGCCAATTCGCTCAAGTTTAACAAGCCTTCTTTCTTTCAAAGAATTAAGAACTTTTGATACTTTTGCCTTAGAATAGCCACTATCTTTAACAATTATCTTTTGATTAATACCGTTACCGTGCTTAATAATCGTGTCAAAAATTTTTTTCTCGTCTTTTTTAAGTACTGGTAAAATTAATCTTAGGTTTTTTCCTCTCCAATAGAATTGATAAAATATTCCTAAACCTGAAAATACTATTAGGACTATCACCAAAATTATTCCAAATGGAAATGATGCTGTTGGCTGTTCACCTATTTTTTCAAATGCAACAGAAACATCAAATCTCTCGCCTGCTTTCACATCATTCTTTACCCAGTTTATTAACGGTCTTCTTCCATCAGAACCTATTAAAGCATACTTAGGGTTATAGGATTCTTCTGTTGGTTCTTTCAAGCCTGTTCCTTCTGGCAATTTGACTAAAATAGATATTGAGTTTGTGTCCTCCACTATCTTAAAGGAATCTTTAAATAAAAAATAACTATCTTTTTTACTCACAGTACTTGCATCATATTCAATTACTATATCAGTTCTACTTGAAGCTTCAAAATTACAAAATATATTTGTTTCTAGCATTCTTTTTTGTTCCATGCAATTAGCAGAAGTTTCTAATTTAATATTCGATGCTGAGCCCAAAGGTATTGTAAAGGACTTGGAAGTATGATTTATAAAAATTATATTTATTTTATAATAAGCAGTATCATTATTGTAAATTTCTGATGTTATTGCTTGAGAGACACTCTCTGCATTAACTAAAATACAGAATAAGATAAATCCTAACAAAAAACTTAAAAAAACATTTTTCATTATATCACTCTTTTCTCAGGAATACTATGCCACCAGCGCCGGCAGCTGCAAACTCATGCATTATACTTGATATTAAATTTAAGATTGCTTGGGCTTCACCAGCATTTATGTTGAGTTTTAAAGGCTCTAATAATTCTATCGCAGATGGTCCATATTCAGAAACTACCTGGGCTAGATCATCAAGTTTTTTTGATATTAATTCAACTTCACATGTTAATGAATATCCAAATTCTATGTTCGGTAGTGGCTTTTCGACTTTTCTTATCTCTCCAAATTCTTTCTTATACAATTTTATTCTACTGTCTTTCTCTATTTTATTAATTAATTCTTCTAGAGAATCTTTGGTTGTTTTTTCATTTATAGCTAGGACTTCAAAAATCATAGAAGCCCTCAACCAGCCTTCTCTAACCTTTTCATCAGCTTCCTGTTTAATTAACATAAAAATAATTCTCTCCCATAAATGTATAAATATATGCTATCCTTCAAAGTTTATCCTAATACTTATATAATTTCAATTTATTTTATAGTATATGCCTCAGTGGCTCAGCCTGGTAGAGCGACTGTTTCGTAAACAGTAGGTCGAGAGTTCAAATCTCTCCTGAGGCTCAAAACAGAAGAGTTTATTAACATATGCGTACAAAATTAAAAAAGTGATTTTATGGAAGTTAGAGTCTATGAAATTGAGAAAAAAGCATTACCAAAGGTAAAGGCTGTCTTAGAGAAGAAAGACACTTTAGATATTGAATTAAAATGTAAGAGTTGCAGCAAGATAGAAACAAAAACAATAGATGCTAACAGATACAATGAATTTTTTGGTGATGATGGAGAAAAGGAAATAAAGTGCAGCTGTGGAGGTATAGCAGAAGCTAATGTTAAAGGTAGATTTACAAATGAATTCGCTCTAAACGGTTATACTATAAGAGATGGCGGATCATTAGGAGTTAAAAAGGACTTTACTTATTTGTATATAAAAGCTGAAGAGAACTTTTTTGTAAAGCATGAAAAGGAAATCGTAGCAGAAGGCGCAAAAAGGATTTCAGGTAAAGATTTTGAAACAGTGAAAGGCGAAATCGAAAAGGAGCAAGAAGCGGCAGCTGAAGGAATAGGCGGGATTTTTAACATTTGATTTTTATGATGGCAATTTTTACTGTTGGAGCTGATCTATTAAGAATCAGCAAGATGCAAAGTATTGCAGAGGCATGGGGCTTTGCTGGAAAATATGAAGGACCAGAAAGACTATTACAGGATGCCAAGAAGAAAAGATTTAATTTTGTCCTAGTTATTGATCAAGATGCCATAGACGAAAAGACAAAAAAGGAATTAGTCGGCTTAAACGTAGAAATTATAAGTTTTAATGACAAGAAAAGACTGGAAAAACTTGTAAAAATATAACTGTTTCTTAATTATTATTATATGTGCGCCGGTAGTCTAGCCTGGTAGGACATGAGCTTCCCAAAGAATGAAAATAGCTCACAGCTCGGGTTCAAATCCCGATCGGCGCATTAATTTATTTAAAGAAAATTAACAATTTACTATGCCAGAACAAACTTATTTGAGATTTCATCCAACAAGATTAGCCTTTTTAAAATGGTATCTTTTAGCATTTATTTTAATAATATTTGGAATTTTTGTTATTTTGAATGCGTTCGAAATATTAAGTTTTATTATAATTTCAAAAGATTATACGTTCTACACTATTTTCATCCCTTTTATAGGAATGATTTTTATAATAATAGCTGGGTTATTAAGAAAGGATGACACATACTGCATAACTAATTATAGAATAATTGAAAAGAAAGGTATAATTAATATAAAAGAAGAATCCATAAGCTGGGAAAAAATATCTAACTATACCTTATCTCAAGGTGCAATTGATAGAATACTTAACATAGGTACGATTAACTTATATTCAGTAGGCGGAATAGATACAGCAGAAGTAACAATTAAAAGAGCCCCTCATGTGCATAAAATAAAAGCTTTACTAGAGAAATTAATTGAGAGAAAACAGGGGCCGGTGGTCTAGCGGCTATGACGCTACCTTGACAGGGTAGAAATCAAGAGTTCGAATCTCTTCCGGCCCACTATCATTTTTATGAAAAAAGATATTTTATATTTCTCAAAATTAATATTTCTTAAGGTTTAAAGGCTGATAAAATGAAATTTTTGAAAGTTATAATAGCAGGAATTGTATTTGCAATAATAGCCCAAGTAATTCATACAGTAGAGTCAATGGCTACAATGAGTTTCTATACTAATCCAGAATACTTTGCAGTTTGGAGCAAAATAATGATGCCAGGAGAAGGACCACCACCAACCGAATTTTACATCTACTCAATTATCTTCAGTATAATAACAGGGATAATATACGCTGTAATTTATGCAATGATTAAGAAAAGTATACCTGGAAAAACAGTTAATAATCAAGGTCTATATTTCGGTTTCCTATTGTTTTTAGTTGGAATACCTTGGTCATTAACAATGTATTTGCTTATTAATTTGCCATCTCTACTAGTGGTCTACTGGTCAATAACTAGCCTGATCATTGACTTAATATTTGGAGTCATTATTGCAAGACTAATTAAATAGTGTTTAAATGAAAATTTTTGCAGATTTACATTTACATAGCCATTATAGTAGAGCCACTTCCAATGAAATGAACATAGAAAACTTGGAAAAGAATGCAAAGATTAAAGGCTTAAATCTTCTAGGAACTGGAGATTTTACTCATCCTTTATGGCTTAAGGAATTAAAAAGAAATTTAACAGAAACTGAAAAGAACCTTTTTCATTTTAAAGACAAGAGCATATATTTCATGCTTCAAGCAGAAGTTTCAAGCATTTATAATCAAGGTGAGAAACTAAGAAAAGTACATAATATCATCCTAGCTCCTAGTTTTGAGGTTGTAGACCAGATAAATGACTTTCTTAAGAATTATGGCAAACTAGCAAGCGATGGAAGACCTATATTGACTAAAATTAATTGTGTAGAGCTCACAGAAAATTTGATTAATATTTCAAAGGATATTGCTATAATACCTGCACATGCATGGACGCCTTGGTTTGGAATTTTAGGAAGCAAATCTGGTTTTGACTCAATAGAAGAATGCTTTCAAGAGCAAACAAAAAATATATTTGCAATAGAAACTGGCTTGTCAAGCGACCCTGCAATGAATTGGAGATTATCTTCATTAGATAAATTTGCACTTATCTCAAACAGCGACTCACATAGTCCTTGGCCATCTAGGATTGGTAGAGAATTAAATGTCTTTGAAACTGAAGCTAGCTATAAGGAAATAATAAATGCTATCAAAGAAAAGAATCCAAAGAAATTCATATATACAATAGAAGTTGACCCTTCTTATGGCAAATATCATTGGGACGGCCATAGACTTTGCAATGTTTCTTTAGACCCGAAGGAATCAAAGAAATACCATAATACTTGTCCTGTTTGCAGCAAGCCTTTAACTGTAGGTGTTTTAAGCAGAGTAGAAGAACTAGCTGACAGACCTGAAGGATTTGTTCCAAAAAACGCTGTGCCTTTCAAGTCTTTACTCCCTTTATCAGAACTAATAGCTGCTGTCTATAATACTCAGTTCTTTTCAAAGAAAGTCTGGGAAGAATCGACAAAACTAACAAAAGAGTTTGGAACTGAACTAAATGTCCTGTTAGAAGCTCCAGAAGATAAATTAAGATTATTGACCCATGAGAAGATTGTAGAAATAATATTAAAAAACAGAAAAGGGGGGTTGAAAGTACAACCAGGTTTTGACGGAGTTTACGGCAAATTACTTCTAAATAACTCTGCCTCTCTCAAACAGCCTCAAAAAAGGCTTGATAGTTTTACAAATGGAAAGTAGATAGCATTGAGCTATCTACAAAAATTACTTACCTGAAACTATTATACTTGCTGTTCTTTCTACCCAATAGCCATAATTTGCAACAATTTTTATCTGGTCTGACTCAAATGTTGTTGGTACTGGAACTGTAACTTCACAATTTAGGCTTGCTTCACCTTTCACAAGTTCAAGGTCTGTAGACTCACAGTCAGTAAATCCTGTCCATCCTGATGGAGCTGTTATATCAACTGCTAATCTATTTAATTGTGTTTCCGTATCAATTACAAGATCTGGTGAAGATGGACTATAACCTACTGCGCCTTGCTTGTAAACTGTTCCACCGCCTGTGTTAATAGCTTTTATTGTCATTGTAAAAGATCTGTCTGTATCGGATACCACAACTGCAGATGGTTTTATTGTTACGTACAAAGCAACTGGACCTGCAGATGTTGTAAATGAGTTTGTATTTAATGCCTTATTTGCTGACTTTGCTGCTTCTGATTCCGCTTCTGTATAAATCCAAACATTACCTGTAATAGTAGTTGCGTAGTCAAAGTAAAGTCTTCCCATAAAGTAATCAGTTCTTGTTGTTCCTGGTGTAATGCCAGTTGGTGATGTTAAATACCAACTCAATGTTTTTTCATCTGCTGGTATGTCCTTAACTGGATCATATGGGTTCATGTCTTTATCCATTCCTAAATAGACTGTAGTTGTTGTGCCTCTTCCAGACCAATATAAATTGTCTGCGAGAGTAGGCTTTATTGCCGAACCTTGCAATACAGCTAATGCATTACCATTTGGTACAACTGAACCACCTTTGTTAGAAACTACCATTGTAACTTTTGCTGAACGATTGCTGTAAACATCTGCGTTATCCAAAGAAAAATCTGTTATTACTAAACCACTTCCTGCCGCAATTCCTGTTGGTGAAGTTATTGGAAATGGTAATGTAAATCCGCCTGGACCTGTACATCCTGCTACCATAAGAACAGCTATTGTAGCTAATAAAATCGATTTGTTCATTTTGTTTTCACCTTACTAACATAGAATTGTTAAACGCGTATTTATAGATTATGGTAGTGCTTACGCTATAAAAATAAAAGAAAAAAATTATTTACCTTGGACTGTTACGCTGGCTGTTCTTTCCGTATAGTACCCGTACTCTGCTTTTATGTTAATTGGGAATGATGCTTGCGTTGTTGGTACTGAAGCGGTTTTAACCTGTAGTTCACAAAGCATATCTGTAGGATTTCCTCCTACCAGTTCTTGTTCTTGCTTACCTTGACAAGTGACATCTATGATGTCAAAATCAGGAACAGTTATTGTCACATCCACTTTGTTCAAATCGTCTGTTGTTAATGACGTAGTGGGTGGACATGAAGTTATCTTTCCTGTTTTGTATATGGTGCCTGACTGAAGATTGCTTATTGTTACTTTTAATGTAAATGATTTATCAGTACCAGATATTATAACTGGATCTGGAGTTGCTGAAGCTTGTATTGCAACTGGACCTGAGGTTGATGCAAATGTTGATTTGCTCAAAGCCCTACCAGAAGATTTAGCTGCCTCTTGTTCTGCTTCTGTATAAACCCATATATTGCCGTTTACAGCGGTCATGTATTCTGTGTAAACTCTTCCCATGAATGAATTAGGATTAGTTTGACCTTTGTCAACGTTAGGTGCCCTTAAGCTCCACTTGAATATTTCTTTATCTCCTGGTGTTCCTTTAACAATATCTGCTGGTTTCATAGGGGTTGTAATATCACCGCATTCATCTGATGTTGTATCTCCAGTTAATCTATGCCAGTATCTATTATCTCCACTCGTTATTTTTACATTAGTACCTGTTAAATAAGCAAATGACTTTGTTGCTGGTGCTGTTGATCCGCCTTGATTCTCCACTTCCATTATTACTTTTACTGTAGAACCGTTATAGATTGTAGATGGTTCTGCTGTGAAACTTGTCATCTCTAGACCTTTTCCACCGCCACCAATTATAACTGGACCTATTCCTGGTATGCCTGGTATTGTACAGCCAGCTGCTGCAACTATTGCTAACAGTGCTATTAAAATTTTTGCGTTCATGCTCTTTTCACTTTTATTAATATAGAATTATCAAGCATATATTTGTATCTCGCAGTTATGGAAAGGGACATTATATCCATTATTTGAGATGTAGATGCAGTAAAACTACAAGATGAGGTTGAAGCTCTATTAGTTATGAAGTTTAATGCCTCAGTGTTTGTTAAACTACTATCATAATCAGAGCAGGTAAAATCTTTTACATTAACTGGAGGTTTTATAGTTATAGCCCCTTTTCCGACGTCAATAACGCCACTGCCAGCATTCCTGTAATCAAGTTGCAAATAATATTTCTCATTGTTCATGAAAGGCTGGGCTTCAGAGAACGAAAGTAGAATTTTTAAAGGACTGTCTGGAAATGAAGACTGAATAGGTATATCATGCAATGTTCCTGACACCTCTCTTTGTTCATATTCAGTCTGTGATAAAACAGCTATGTTTTGGAACAAAGAATATTCAGCATCGTATTCTATTCTAAATTTAATTTTACAATCTTTGTCTATGTCTGTGCTTCCTGCAGTCCATTTCAAAGAAAATGTATAAGTCTTGTTAGCTTTAATCTCAGTTATGAGTTTTTCAATGTCGCCTGAAAAAATACAAGGATCATAGACCGTTAGTTTAACGTTTTTCAAAGAGTATGTATTCTTGTTTCTTAATTCGAAATATACATTAACATTCCTCCCAGCCCTAACTTCTGTAGGTGGGATTGCTTCTGCTCTGATAAAGACATCAGGGCTTTCAGCATCCATTACAATAACTCCTGCTTTTTGAACATTACCATCAGTGTTAAAGAACGGTATTTCTGGCAGACCTGCACACATAGATAATAAAACTATTACTAAAATTGATGCTAAAAACAACAAATATCGCATAAATTATATTAGAATTATTTAAATAAATCTATCACGTTAAAAACGGTTTTACTTCAACGCTTACTTCACCAATTAAGTCATATGAATAGTCGAGAGAAGCAGTTATATAATATGTTTTTTCTATGGCTACACTAGGAGCTTTAGCAGTACATCTGAGTTGAGGAGATTTTTTCCTTATCATAGGTATTATTCCGCTGCTAGTACAAGTACTAGTTCCGCATGTGAACCTACTACCACAGTCTACAGCCTCAAAGCCTCCAAAATCTAAAGTAAGAGCGCCGTCTGGAATATTTCCTAGTAATCCATTTCCTTTATCCTCTACTGATATGAATATTGGCAAAGTGCCACTAGTTCTTATTGGAAGAGTGGCTCCAAAACT
>Ga0315289_10007750_pt1 | contig 15614 bp, 5 predicted proteins | sample YL17G11_40_MG_FD_203452 | JGI IMG/M metagenome (GOLD analysis project Ga0315289, IMG submission 203452) | Sediment microbial communities from Yellowstone Lake, YNP, Wyoming, USA - YL17G11_40 | ecosystem: Environmental > Aquatic > Freshwater > Lake > Sediment | place: USA: Wyoming | collected... | reverse complement strand
GCTGGTAACTATCGAGTAGTACTTGTAGCGTGCATACATGTTGTTGGTATCATCGGCGTTGGTCAGCTGAGGGGCAGTGTCATTTGTAGGCACTTCATTTGGCGCTGCAGACCACGATACGCGTTCTGTGTTGGTTACGAATGAGATGATTCCGTAGAGAGACTCTGAGTTCACTCTGGAAGCATTGTAGTCGTTCGTGGTATCGCTTGCTATGTCTACAAAGAGGCTTACATTGGCGGTGGTGAAGGTGTGCCAGTAGATGTTGTTCCGGGCAACCGCAATCCTATATGACGTGCAGACCAGCCCGTCATATCTGAAGGTTACAGCCAGTGTGAAACTCGCCTGGACACCATTGTACGGGTTGGATGCGTCGGCTGAGATCACAACAAGTAGCTGATCCCATATGCAGAATGTTTCGTCATTCACTGAGATAGCGGTTATACCAAAGGCATCATTACCTGCGGCACTGGCAACTTTGTAGCCCCTCCTGGCGACCGTGACATAGAGGTAGCTGGAGTCATTCAGGTTGAGGGTGCCTCCGTACGGGGCTGAGTCATAGTCGTATATTGCAGTGACCACAATACCTGAGGCATTCTCGTTGATGCTTATCCGCTGGTCACTGGGGTCTGTTATGGAGATGGTCAATGAGTCCCAGATGCAATAGGTTTCGTCGTTGGTCGAGATGACGGTGATGCCAAAAGCGTCGTCACCTACTGCAAGTGAAACCCTGTACCCTCGTTTCTGGGCAGTCGGATAGGAGAACACTGTGCTGTTAAGGACCAGTGTTCCCCCATAGCTTGAACCATCATAGTCATAGGTGGCACTCACCAAGATGCCCGAAGCGTTGGTGTTGATGTTGATCCTCTGATCCAGGGGGCCAGCCATCAAGATGGTCAGGCTATCCCAGATGCAGTAGTCTACATCATTGGTTCCGATCACAGTGATACCATAGATGCCATCGCCGGCAGCATTAGATACAGTGTACCACTGCCTTTGGGCAGTTGGGTAGCTGAATTGAGTGTTGTTGAGCGTCAGCGACCCATAGTAGTTCGTCCCGTCGTAGGCATAAGTGGCACTCGCCTGAACTGAGGCGCTTGCACCGACATTGATCCGGCTATCGGCAATTGTGATGGTGATAGTCAGCGCATCCCATATGATGGCAGGACTGGTCGTTGTCTGGAATACACTGAGACCATAGTATGTGTCTGTGATGGACGTCACGCCGAATACGAAACGTCTGACCACTGAAGAGGTCCGTTGTTGGCTCCATCGATATGCAGTCGAGTCCCAGACCATGGCGGAACCATTGAGGTACACAGTCCCTCTGGAGCCCGTAAAGAGGGTGGAGTCATACTCGTACACTACTATCGCTGTGACATTCTGAAGCGAGTTCACATCACAGCGAGTATCAGTAACTGAGTAGCTGATCACTCTCAGCCGATCCCAGATCTGGCTCTGGCTCTGACCGTTCTGATTGACTGATGTTATTCCGTGCGTGTTTCCAGATGCTGAAACACTGTTATAGGTGAAGAGCTGTACGGATGCTTTTATCTCACCAAAATTCCAGACGCCAGCTGAACCCGAATAGACGGCACCTACGCCATTCACAGTTACAGTGCCATCGGTCACAAATGAGCCATCGTACGCGTATTGAATGGTCGCGTGGCAAGAGCAGGCTGTGCCAACGTTGATGCGCGTGTCGTCCGAAGAGTATGAAAGCACAACTATCCGGTCCCATATGACGACGGTAGACTGTGAATTCTGGTCAACAACGGTGATTCCCAAGGTATTCCCGGAAATGGCAACACTGTTGTAGGTATTGTCCCTCACGGATGACTCGGAGTCAGTAATCCTCCAGACTCCAGAACCTCGATTTGTGGCAGAGAATCCGTTGATGGTCACTGTGCCGTCTATCAACGGTGAGTTGTCGAAGTCGTAGACAAGGGTCACGTCAATATTCACATTGTCGCCAATGTTGACACGTGGATCCGATACGGAAAAGGACTGGACCTGGACCCTGTCCCATATGACCGTTACAGACTGCGTGTTCTGGTCCACGGAAGTGATTCCCTGACTGTTCCCAGACACCACCACAGAATCATAGGTTTCGGAGGAAACAGCGGCTTGAACCCTGTTGGCAGACCACTGACCATTGGAGCCTGTGTATGTCAATATCACGCCGTTCACTGTGACTGTGCCATCGGTGACATCAGAGTCATCATACTCGTATTCCAGTATTACATAGACTGTGATGAGGCTCCCCACATTGTTACGTGTGTCCGATGCAGAATAGCCCCTGACGGTCACCCGGTCCCAGATGACAAGCTGCGTCTGCCCGTTCTGGTTCACACCTGTTATACCGTGGAGATTCCCAGAGCACATTACTGTGTTGTATAAGTTGGAAACGACGTTGGCTTCGGTGTCCGTTACTCGCCAGACACCAAATCCCATGTGGGTCGCACCGAGTCCATTCACAGTTACAGTGCCATCGGTCACGTCCGAGTCATCGTACTCGTACTCTAGCGTCACGTCCACAAGGACGTTCGAGTTAATGTCCACCCGGTTGTCAAGGACGGAGTACCCTCGGACTGTCATCTGGTCCCAGATGACAACTTGGGACATGCCGTTCTGGCTAGTGGTAGTAATCCCGTGAGTATTCCCAGATGCAGCAACCGTGTCGTACATGTTCGCGATTACTGAAGCTTCTGAGTCCGAGATCCTCCAGACCCCTGACCCCTGATGCGTGGCAATGGCCCCATTGACCGTGACCAGTCCATTTGTCACCGGTGAGTGATCATAGTCGTAATAGAGGGTCATATCTATGTAGACAAGTTGGCCTATGTTCACCCGACTATCTGCAACTGAGTATCCCTGCACTTGGACTCTGTCCCAGATGACAGTTATGCTCTGCCCGTTCTGGTTGACTGACGAGATCCCATGAGTGTTACCAGAGCAGCTGACTGCATTATACGTGTTGGATGCCACCACTGACTCTACCGGGTAGATTGTCCAGTAACCGCTCCCTGAGTACGTAGCAGGAACCCCGTTGATGGTCACTGTTCCGTTGGTGACATATGTACTGTCATACTCGTACTGGATTCTTGCGGAAACATCTACTGTGTCACCGATATTGTCTCGGAGGTCTGACGCTGTGTAGGTCAGCACTATTATCCGGTCCCAAACCACAGTCTTAGACTGCCCATTCTGATCCACTATCGTGATGCCGAACGTGTTGCCTGTACATGCAACAGAGTTGTAGATATTCGCAGATACAGCAGACTTCGAGTCAGTTATGCGCCAGACTCCAGAGCCTTGGTGCGTTGCCGAGATTCCATTGACAGTGACTGTGCCACCCGTGACAGGCGCGTTGTCGTAGTCATAGAAGAGAGTCATGTCGACATTAACGATGTCATTGACGTTGACACGGGAATCTGATACTGTGTACGATTGCACCTGTACTCTGTCCCAGATCTGACCCAGCGACTGACCGTTCTGATTTACTGCAGTTATGCCGTGCGTGTTGCCTGACACAGCAACACTATTGTAGACGAGCTGCTGTACAGTGTTCTTGGTTTCGCTGAAATCCCAAACACCGCCAGAGCCAGAGTAGACAGCACTCATTGTATTGACCGACACAGTACCATCAACCAAGTACGTGTTGTCATAGCTGTAGCGGAGGGTCACACTGCAGGAGCATGCAGTGCCTATGTCGATCCGCGAGTCATCCGAGGAGTAGGACGCAACAACGATTTGGTCCCATGTACACCATGTATCATCATTGATGCGAATCGCGGAGATTCCGTAAGCATCGTTTCCAGCAGCACTTGACACGGTGTACCATCGTCGACCCACAGTAGAGTAGACAAAGGTCGTGTCATTTAGGTTCAGCGTGCCACTGTATTGGGCAGAGTCGTAGTCATAGACTGCAGAAACCGCGATGCCAGAAGCGTTTGAGTTGATGTCAATGCGTTGGTCTGATGGACCTGTTATTGTGATCGTCAGAGAGTCCCAGATGCAGTAGGTTTGATCATTCAACCTGATGGTCGTGATGCCGTGACTGCCGCCAGAAGCGGAGGCGACTCGATATCCTTGCTTCTGAGCGGTGCCATAGCTGAACTGGGTGTTGTTCAGAGCCAAGGTGCCGTCATAGGCTGTTAGGTCGTAATCATAGACCGCTGTTACGACGATTCCCGTCGCATTAGCATTGATGTTCACTCTTTGGTCTGAAGGATCACTAATCGTGATTGTCAGGGAATCCCAGATGCAGTAGGTCTGATCATTCAGCCTGATGGCACTAATCCCATGCACGCCGCCTGATGCAGACAGCATTCTGTAGCCCTGCTTCTGAGCGGTAGCGTAGTTGAAGTCCGTGTTGTTGAGGGTCAATGTACCATCAAAGGGGGCGGAGTCGTAGTCGTATACAGCTGTGGCAATGATTCCTGAGGCATTCTGATTGATATTGATACGTTGGTCCGTGGGCCCCGTTATCATGATGGTCAGGCTGTCCCAGATTACCAACTGTAACTGACCGTTCTGGTCCACCGAGCTGATCCCATGGCCATTTCCGCTGCAACCTACGCTGGAGTAGGCAACGCCCTGAGCGACGTCTCTCGACTGCACAATCCTCCAGACACCGGCGCCCTGGTGAACTGCTGAAAGGGCGTTGATCGTTACCGTACCATCTATCATTGGTGCACTATCATACGCGTACTCAAGTGTCACGTCAATGTTGACACTAGTATCGATGTTGACTCGGGCGTCCACTACCGTGTAGCCTTCTACCGTGATCTGATCCCAGATGACAAGTTGTGCCCGACTGTTCTGGTCCACAGCCGTTATTCCGTACGAGTTCCCCGACACAGCAACCGTATCATACGTATTCCCGACCACAGACGACTCACTCACGGATATTCTCCAGACCCCAGACCCCTGATTGGAAGCACCAATCGTGTTTATTGAAACTGTACCATCAGTCACGGGTAGGTTGTCGTAGTCATAATAGAGCGTGACATCGACATACACAGTATCGCCAACATTCACCCGAGAGTCTGCCACATAGTAGGACTGCACTTGCACTCGGTCCCAGATTTGGCCGAAACTCTGACCATTCTGGTTGACTGAAGTTATGCCCTCAGCGTTTCCTGAAACCAACACGCTGTTGTACGTGAACAGCTGGACAGTTGCCCTCGTTTCGCCAAAGTTCCAGATGCCGCCTGCTCCTGAGTAAGTTGCGGCCACCGTGTTGACCGTGACAGTCCCGTCAGTGACATATGAATTGTCATAGTCGTAGTAAAGCGTGACATGGCAAGAGCATGCAGTGCCTATGTTGATTCGCGTATCGTCTGATGAGTATGAAACCACTACTATCTGATCCCAGATGCAATAGGTCTGGTCGTTTACGCGAATTGTTGTGATTCCATGTGAGTCGTTACCCGCCGCACTGAGGACTGTGTATCCATGACGGCCCACCGTCGAATAGGAGAAGATGGTGCTGTTGAGGTTCAAGCTGCCGTCATAGCTACCCGAATTATAGTCATAGACTGCGGAAACTAGGATTCCTGAAGCATTGGCGTTGAGATTGATATGTTGGTCGGACGGGTCAACTATCGTTATTGTCAGACTGTCCCATATGCACCAGGTCGAGTCGAAGGTCGAGATTGCAGTTATCCCGTATGTGTCATCCCCGCTCACGGAGGTGACGTTGTAGCCCTGCCTCTGAGCGGTTGTGTACGTGAAGACAGTGTTGTTCAGAGTGAACGTTCCATCATATGGGGTGGAGTCGTAGTCGTATGTTATGCTCACAAGGATCCCACTGGCGTTTGCGTTGATGTTGATCCACTGGTCCACAGGGTCGGTCAAGCATATTGAAACACTGTCCCAGATGACTTGCTGGGACTGCCCGTTCTGGTCCACTACAGTTATGGCGTGAGCATTCCCTGATACGACAACCGCGTCATACGTGTTTGCCCCCACCAATGGATTCGATACTGTGATTCTCCAGACGCCTCCCCCCTGATGAGAAGCAGCAACTCCATTCACTGTGACTGCGCCGCCTGTCACTGGGGAGTTGTCATAGTCAAACACGACAGTCACATCAACACTGACAATGACATCAACATTCACGCGGGAATCTGTAACAGAGTAGGACTGCACCTGTACCCTGTCCCAGACTTGGTTGACGCTCTGACCGTTCTGATCGACCGCGGTAATGCCAAGAGCGTTTCCAGAAACGACCACGTTGTTGTAGGTGAACGCCTGTACCGTTGCGCGGGTTTCGCCGAAATTCCAGACGCCATTGGTGCCAGAATACACAGCGGTAACTCCATTGACCCCTACGGTGCCGTCTACAACGTAGGTGCTATCGTACTCATAGTACAGAGTCACATGGCACGAACAAGCCGTGCCTATGTCAATACGTGAGTCGTCCGTAGAATATGATACGACCCGGACTTGGTCCCAGATACACCAAGTCAGGTCGTTGAGGGCTATCACTGTGATTCCGTATGAGTCGCCAGAGGCGGAAGCCACTGTATACCAGTGACGACCCACAGAGCTACGTTGGTAGGTAGTGTCGTTGAGCATCAGGGTTCCATCAAAGGGACTAGAGTCGTAGTCGTGCGTGGCTGTAATAATGATCCCCGAGGCGTTAGTGTTGACACTAATCCTCTGGTCCGTTGGGCCGCTAATCGAGATTGTCAGCGAGTCCCAGATACAGTAGGTACTAGCGCTGGACCCAATCACAGAAATCCCGTAGGGGTCGTCACCACCCGCAGATGTGACGGCGTACCATTGCCTTTGAGCAGTACCGTACACGAACTGAGTGTTGTTGATGTTGAGAGTTCCACCATATGGGGTCCCGTCGAAATCGTAGGTAGCACTCAGCAGGATACCGGACGCGTTGGTGTTGATGTTTATCCTTTGGTCTGTGGGACTTGATACTAGGACGGTCAGGCTGTCCCATATACACCAAGTCGCGTCAAAGGTCGAGATGGCCGTGACCCCGAACGTATCATCACCGTTCACCGATGTGACATTGTATCCTTGTTTCTGCGCGGTACTAAAGACGAAGTTCGTGTTGTTGAGGTTAAATGTGCCATCGTAGATGCCGCCGTCGTAGTTGTACACGATTACTATGACAATCCCGCTGCAGTTCTGGTAGATGTCTATGCGCTGATCCGGTGGATCCGTGATCGTTATGCTGACGCTATCCCAGATGACGAGCTGGGACTCAGAATTCTGATTGACCGAGCTGATCCCGTAGAGGTTACTATTACAGGCGACTGTGTCATAGGTTGCGTCTTGGGCCGTGACTCTTGACTGTGTGATTCTCCAGACCCCGGATCCCAAATGCGTGGCGGAGATACCGTTGACTGTGACAATGCCATCGGTCACGGGAGTATCATCATACTCATATTCAATTGTAACATCGATGTTGACGTTTGAGCCAGTGTTCACCCGACTGTCACCGACGGAGTAACCTCTGACCGTGACTTGGTCCCATATCACTTGTTGGGATTGGCCGTTCTGGTCTACCACAGACAGCCCGTATGCATTCCCAGACACCGCAACTGAATCATAGGCGTTCGACGTTACTGACGACTCCGAGTCTGTGATCCTCCAGACACCTGCGCCCTGGTGACTAGCCCCCATTGTGTTGATGGTCACGGTTCCGTCCGAAACAGGGCTATTGTCGAAGTCATAGACTAGAGTCACATTAAGGCTGACAACCACACTCAGGTTCACACGAGTATCGCTCGCGGTATACGACTGCACCTGAACTCTGTCCCAGATCTGATCAACGCTTTTGCCATCTAGGTTCACTACGGTTATCCCAAAGCTGCTTTCACTTGCACCTGTTGCGTTTGCATAGAATCTCCATAGACCGACCTGAGCAAACTGTGGCTGGAATCGGAAGTATGGGCCGACCCAGCTCATCACAACGTTGTTCATGTATAGCGTGTCTGCGCCAACTAGTGAGTGCTGGTAGGCCGCGTTGATGGTCCCATATTCCAGCTCTGCTGTGACCCTGATATCGGCCTCTGTGTCAAAGTCTATTCGACCATCCTGCGTGGTCGTCGTCAGGATGAGGATTCGGTCCCATATCACGTCGACCTCCTTTGAGTTCACGTTAAGGCCTGTGATTCCGTGTCCGTTCTCTGAAGACGAATTCACGAAGTACTTCCACAGACCTACCGAGATTTGACTCCTTGACAAATCCCACCATGAGTTCACGGAGTCCCATGTCATCGCGATACCGTCGAGTGCCACAGAGTCGCCCGAACCTACCACTTCGCCGTCATAGGCAAGCTGAAGTGTGACTCGAATTTCAGAGTTGGTGTTTGTGTCAACTCGAGTATCGTCTGCTACGGTTGTCTGGACAACAACCTGATCCGCTATGTAACTGTCGGTCAAGTCTGTCGTGTAGTATAGACTGGTTCCACTGGAACCAGTACCTTCTTCGACTGGCTTCACTGTATATGTATCTTGGCCAGCCTCGTCATCAGCATAGCATGTGACCTGAAAGGCACCGGAGGTCAGAGTGGCGTCAATCCAGGGACCCACAGTGGACCCATATTCAGACCCGGAAACCCAGACATCTACTTGGTCAGATGGTGGACTGTCATCGACAGAGTTGTAGTAGATGATCGCTCCAGCGATATAGAATGTTTCATCAAGGTCCCCCCGGTCCACCGTTCCAGCGTCATCCATCGAAACATATGGAGTTATGGAGTAATCAAGTCTGGTTTCCACATCGAAGTCCACCTCGTACCAGTCTACGGCATCATTCATCTGCGCATCAATGACATAGCACTTAGCATCTGTTTCGGACACATCAGGATGATCCCAGTCCACTGTGAAATAGAAGGTCGCATTGATGTCGTAGCCGCCCACCACCACAGATGAGCCGATTGTATTCAACACGACAACAGTCCCCGAGTCGTATTCTTCAATGAATGTATCGGTGTCCTCATCGTATCGGAAACGCCAAAACTCGGTTGTCTGACTGTCATCCCATAGACCGACCTCTAAGTAGTCTATGTCGGCATAGCCATTCTGGTCGCTGACATAGACTGTCATTTGGTACTCCCTGTATTGTGCGTACATATTGTCTGTGTCATCTGCGTTGACCAGAATCGGTGCTTGCTCGCTGGTTGGGGGATAGCTTGGAGTCCAAGTGTGAAGTAATGTCGAATCAATCTCCCACCAATCCTGTGTTGTATCGCTCGTTTCAGAACCGCCCTTGAACCTAATAGTGAATGTGGCGGAGTTCAGCCGGGTTGATACAGAGATATTGTTCCAGACATTGGGAGTAAGATCCGTAAACAGGTTGTCCCAATCGGTTCCATTCCAGACATCCACCCTGATGTCTTCTGTGCCAAGAGTGCCCGTGTAGATACATAGATACTCGTATTCCTCAGAGAATGATGCGGCAATCCATTGAACCTCTCTGTCTAGCTCAAAGTTGACTACCTCAGATATGTTGACTCCGACTCTGATGTGGTCAACGAACACATCACTGGCTCCATCAACGTTGTTCATCATGAGATAGACTCTAAAGGCATTGACTTCGGTTGCCGAATGTGCACCCAAATCAATCGTGTCGTAGGAGTAGCCTGTGTGCTGCCCGACGATTCCAACAAGGGAACCCGCACCAGTCCCTGTGTAGTCTACATAGACTCCAGCCGAGTCGTCTGCAGCGCCGTCGACGTTCCTACAGTAGACGGAGATGTTCAAATTGATGGTTCCTGCTAAAACGGTATTCTCAAAGCCGAACCATCCAATCTGATCATTGTCCTGCTTTGAATACACAATGTTCGTTGGCTGATCTTGAGCATCGAGATAGGGTGATGTCCCACTCTTGTTCCATCCGGTCCATGTTGAGTCGTGGCTATCAACATCAAGCCACTCTGATGCGTAGGGATTGCCGGTGTCGCTTTCGGTGAGCGTATCATAGGTGGCATCGGGGGCCGATTGCTGGTCGACGAAGCTGGACTGCACGCCCAAGTTGCTCGAGCCGTCCACATCACTCGTATTAACATCCACGTAGTCCTCAGTGTTTCCTGAGGGGACTGCTTGGTTCTGTGGCGATAGTGGGCTGGCAGTGGAGAGGACTGTCTGAGGACCCCCTGTGTGTGGCGAGAATGTCATGAACATAAGAAAAGCGAACGTCAGGAAGATAATGGTTCTCCGCCGCCTCATTCTCCTGACCCCCAGCTAGTTACCACTTGCAGCCGTGACCGCCCAGTCCTTTCCACTCACAGCTGGGTTTGTCGGCTGATTACACCGACGCTCTCCGATTGACATGGGCCACACCCCTCTGGCTCACCGTTTCAGCATGCAACCATACTGGACTACTGACTCACCCTCCCTGCATATGGAGACTTATTTGGTTATTCATGAGATTACCATTCAATGATTTGAGGAAAGAGGGAGGTAATGCTCTTCGAATGATGACCAGTCCTGTGCTTGAAAGGACGCAAGGGCGAAAAAGCGGAAGAGCAGGACTATTGAAACGATAGATAGTGCCGGGGGCATTGGCTCATTGTTGTTCAGCATCCTCTTCGCCAGGCTTTGTTAGCCATAGGGGAATGGCCAGATTCCGTCCATAGCCAAGTGAAACCAGAATGACGCCAAGAGCGAAAGAAACCAGGAGAAGCACCACTGCGCTGTGGAAAGGCCTGCCATCCCAACCCGTAAGGTTGAGTGGTTCTTCAAAGCCGAAATACTTCCAAGAATGATCCAAGTCAAGCAGAGCACTAGTAACCCCACAAATCCCGAAGACAAGAAATGCACGAAAAAGAAACTCATCTTTGCTCACTCCTCGTGAGGTGTCCTTGGCAGTCAATGCCATCGCCCATTACAGCGGCACTGGATCTTCGTTTGAATGGTCGGCCCCGTCCAATAAGGGGCTGCCATCTCATAGATGTCCAAGCCTTTTGCCTGTCATTCACTATTGCCCTTAAGTCCCTTCTGCTGGCGGGCAAATAGCCTCCGTGCTTCGGACCTCAGTCTTAGGATTCTTAGGAGGTCTAATGATGCTCCAACAAGAAGGAGCAGGGAAAGCCCAAGCAAGACCGAGAGCAGTGGGATATTCGCAGGCCAGTGGCGTCGGACAAGCATGGCATATTGGAAGGCTGTTCCTCCCAACGCGAGGAGGACGAGAAAGCGAAACAGTAGGAGGCAGCGGGCCCGGCTCAGCCTTCTTGGATATGTTGGGCTCCCAGACGGGGGTTGAGAAGCACGATGAGTTCGGGGCTCCAATCTCATCCGAGATTGACTGCGGTCTGGGACTATTGACCCCAGTCCACTACTTGGCAGACGTGTCGTCCTGCATCATGCCCCACACATTACCCTCAGGGTCTCTGAAGTAGGCAAGCCAACCCACGCCCGGAATGACATGCTTGGGTTGCACGATACTCCCTCCGTTCTTCTCCACTAGCTTGACGTACTTATCCACGTCAGGCACGTCTATCGTGTTGATGATCGTGTCCCGTGGGCTCGTTCTCTTCCCGAAACCGCCGTCTATCCCCGGTTTGGCTTTGTCACCAGTTGTTACGAGCCAGTACTCCATGGGGCCTTTCCATTTCTCAATCTTCCAGCCAAACACACCCTGGTAGAACTTCTTTGCTCTCTCAGGGTTGTCTGCAACGAATTCGAAGTGCACTACTCTTGGCAATGGTTTCTGCCTCCTTACTCGAAGCTGAATACTGTTCTCGGTTCTGCAATCGTAATGAAGAACCTTGAGGTGAAACGATAACTGCAGCTCAGAACCCCGACGGACTTCTTTGGGGGTTTGGATTTCCGTCTTGGAAGAACGCTGGATGAAACGCATTGGACATGAATGACGTCGAGTGGGGCATTGATGTCAGAACAAAGACGCTCATTGCATGGTGGCCTATATCCGTTTCCAGTGACAAGCGGGGTTATCCAAGTCTCCATCTTGGGGTCGTGATAGCGAAGAAGCAGTATGTGCCTAGACGGAGGAATGTAGCACTGAGGAACCCCACAATCAAGCGCTACCCACGCACCTTAGATCAGTACGCGAGTCGGAAGGTCTATACGGAACCAAGGCCTGTTTGTTCTCTTGGTAGTCTGTTCAATCAAACGTAGGGAGATAATGCATGGGTGGGGCGCTCGTACTGCATATTCATTGTGTTCTCTCTGTTGCTCTGCCCCTCTCTCACACCATTTGCATGCGATGATAACCTACATGGGTTCGAGGCCCGATACCCTTGTCAATCAGATGAACCGATAGTAATCGACAGCGACGATGACTTCCTGACAGGGGGCTGGCTAGGCAATGGTACCGAAGAAGCCCCATACATCATCTCTGGTCTTGAAATAACTCAGACATCCTTGCCATGTGTTTCAATCTCCAATACGAGTGCGTACTTTGTCATCACCGACTGCGTTCTTCGCGGCCCCAATGCTTCTAGCTTTGTAGGAGGTGAGATTGAACCTTCTCAGTACAGCGGTTGTGTCGAGTTCATGAGTGTGGAGGGGGGAGCAGTGACACGTTGTACACTTTCGGGCTTCGGCAGTGCAGTCCTCATAGAGAGCTGTTTGGGGACAGACCTGTCGTTATGCACTTTTACTGACTGTTTCTATGGAATCCGGATACATGACTCGAGTGACATCATCGTCAGAAACTGCACTTTCGGGAGAGCGGAAGGTCCACCAGAAAAGAACTATCACGGCATTCTTGTCGAGCAGTCGAACAACTGTTGTCTGAAGAACAATGTCGTGACTGGCGGATTCCTTGTGCACAACTACGATTACCTCAACCTCCTGCACGCCGGTGCCACCATCATAGATTCTGAAGAGTGTGCCATGATCCAGAACCGCTTCGTGAGCAGCGGGATCAGGGTTGTTGGATTTCCCAGTGTCACACTCGACAACAACACGGTGAATGGTCTGCCAGTCGCACTTCTAGACTCTCTCGTGGATTGCGAAGTAGATGCTTCGGAGTATGGTCAGCTGCTCTTGACGGATTGCGAGAATGTGACCGTTAGCGGCGGACGCTTCAACAAGACTGCCTGCGGAGTAGCATTCATCAGCTGCGTATCGTGTAGCGTTCGTGCCACGACCGTGGGGGGCTCAACAGGCGGTTTCCTACTAGATGGATGTAGCGACTGCAGGATTGCCAACTCTACCGTCAAAGACAGTGCCATCGCCTGTTCCCTGTGGGGCTCCACCAACTGCTCAGTCGAGGACACTTCCTTCGTCAACAATGTCATTGGTGTCGAGGCTACTGACTCCCCTAGAACGAAAATCGGTTGTTGCACGATGTCTGAAAACTCCCGTTCAGGAGTGTGGCTCTATGGTTGCCGTGATTCGCAGGTCAAGTGCAATACCATTGCACGGTTTTCACTTGCCAAAGCCGGGTTCCAGACTGCTGGTTCCTGCGCTGGTGACAGCAGGTATGCTTCACGCGCACTCGTTCCGGACGCGTACTCATCTCTGTACCTGTCTGAATCGAACAGCAGCCTGATTACGAGTAACGCCTTCTCGGGCTTCCTTTTTGGGTTGACACTGCAATCATCCGGATGCACTGTAGTGAACAACACCATAAGCCATTGCAGCTGGGGAATCGCAGTCAGGGGTTCGGGGAACCGCATTTACTCCAATACTCTAAGAGAAAACGAGCACAATGCCTTTGATGATGTACCCGGAAATCTCTGGGATGATGGTATCAGCGTTGGGAATAGCTGGGACGACTACACAGGAATCGGTTTCTATCAGATAGAAGGATCCGCCGGAGCTGTCGACAGATTCCCGAATGGCATGAACTGGGCCTTGACTCTTTCAATCTCGTGGTTCGTCTTGGTGGTCGGTCTGGCTGGCATAATCATCGTTGTGCGATTGAGGATTCGACGCCAAGCGTGACTAGAGCGTGAGAGAATGCGAAGACCATTGGCAACAACTATCACCAAGATGCCATTCCTACTCTCCTACCCGATACGATCCCTTGCAATTCGCAGGCACAGGTCAGCCATCATGATAGTCGGCATTGCGCTGGCAGTCACGTTGCCTCTAGTCATCAATATATCGTTTGATAGCACTGTCGGGGCAGCCTACAGAAACTTGACTCAGTCCATACCCGACGATGTCCGTCTAATGCTGCCTCCTGCATCGGACGAAACCATCCTGAAGGAACTAGCAGATTTCGTTGCGAACTCAAGTCCGACCCCGATTGACACCACTCTAAGGTTCTACGGCGATAGCATGCCTGTCCGAACCAACTCATCGAGTTACCATCCATCGGACCTTGTGGCTGTCAACGTGCAAAGGGATTGGTTTCAGAGGGCACTTGAGCGTGATTCGGGGGACACCGGCGAACTCGGGGGCAACTGGTGTTTTGTGAGCCATGCCTTAGCTAGTGAATTGCACCTGACGTTGAATTCAAGTGTTGAGGTTTACAGTCGCCACGGAAATCTCAATCTCAGAGTCACGGTTGTGTTCCACCGGTTGGGGTTTGAGGATGAGAAACTGACTGTTGTCGATTTGAGTTGGCTGCATGCTTCGTGGAACACGAGCCTTGTGAATGAAGTCGGGATCATCTTGGCAGCACAGACCATCGATGTAGATGAGTATGCCACTGTTCTGTCTTCGCTAGTTGGTTCGTTGAACAAACAGTTCGACAATCCCAACATGAGGCTTGAGCGTCTGGCGATACTTGAGAGAGCGAAAGCAACCATTGAAGTACACAGACAATCGATGAGCCTAATGTCACTGTTGTCATTAATGGCGGGCGCAGCGGGGACTACCGCGTTCATAGTCCTGGCCTACCACGAACAACTGCGTGAGGCGTCCCTGCTGAAGGTTGTAGGACTGAAGGGACATCAGCTGGTCCTTCCCCCACTCATCATGACCACTGTACTCGTGCTGTGTGGCTCGCTTCTTGCTATACCTATCTCAATCCCTGCAAGCTGGTTTCTGTTGGCTTCTGGCGGGATCTTATCAGTCATGCCAAACACGGCGACTGCAATGTACGCCGCAGAGCCGGCTCTGAGGCTACTGCCTAGGTCTGTGCTCGCGCCAATCGTTGTACTGCTAGCAGTTTCTCTGATGACTGCCGTGTATCCGGCGGCTCACAGCGCTAAGGTACCGTGTGTTGTGGGGCTTCGTCCGAGGGTCAGACAAGGTACCACAAGAGTAAGAAATCGTGCCATACCGATAGTGGGAGGCATTGGTCTTACGATTTCATTCGTGCTCTTCAGATTCTTTTCTGCTATTGCGACATTGACACTCGAAGAGAGGAACATGGCGTTTCCTCTACTCATTGTTCTTCTCATGGTCAGTGCGATGTTACTCTCTCTCGCCCTCATTGGGCCACTGTCCCACATCGCGCGCATCTTCGCCCCCTACCTACATGGTCTTGAGCAGTTGCTCACGAGGAATCTGGTACGAAACGTATACCGTTCGTGGTCAATGTCCTGTCAGTTCGCAGTGGGCGTCTTAGTTGTGATAATGCTATCCAGCATGGTGAATGCTCTTCAGGGGGATGCTGTGGCAAACGCGTACAGTACAAATGGTTCTGACATAGCTTTGTCGGGGTACCACCCGCCGTCAGTAGTAAGCAGTGTCATGCAGCTAGACGACGTGGAATGCGC